>OGWS01002072.1_pt1 | contig 13410 bp, 9 predicted proteins | sample 1576111 | NCBI WGS metagenome assembly OGWS01 (sample SAMEA3541534, study PRJEB24748) | human gut metagenome | biome: human gut; feature: human-associated habitat; material: faeces | place: China | collected 2012
AAGTAGCGGACGCCGAGCCGGTCAAGGGTCTTGGTCGCGTATTCGGGAAGATTGCTGCTGTTGCCCGTCTGCACGGCGTACGTGGGGGAGAGTGCTGTCAGGTAGGACGGCGTGTTCGATCCGCTCAGGCCGTGATGAGCCAGCTTGAGCAGATCGACGTGGCCTATCATGCCCGAAAGCCGATCCTCGTCTCCATCGTAGTTGTTAATGTCTCCTGCGAGGAAGGCGGTGGAGCCGCCCGCCTTCACCTTGACGCCCCAGGAGAAGTAGTTCGCGTCGGGCACGGGGTTGAACTTGTAGTCGTCTCCGTAGTTGACGATCTCGATGTTCATGTCTCCTAGGGTGAAGAAGGGGCTTCCCGTGGTCGAGGGGTCGGGGGCGTGCTCGTGGATCAGGTTGGGATCGACCGACCGGGTGACCGCGATGCCCTCTTCTGGCAGTAATTCGGAGTTGTACGGATCGTCCTGGTCGGTGGGGTCCACGCCGAAGCGCTCCATCACGCCTTCGGCGTCCAGCACGTCGGCTTGCGGAGCGTCGCCGACAGCAGTCAAGTCGCTTTGAGCTTCGACGGGGTTCGGCGCGGGTTCCACGGGCGCGTTCGGATCCAGGTTCTGGATCAGGATGGCGCCCGTCTCTTTCGCCGCAGCGATAGCTCTGTCGTACACGTACTGGTTGTCCCAGAGGCGAGCTTCGTCCGATATGAATGAATCCTGATATTCAGCCAGGTACACGCGCTGGGGGCGGAACTCGCGGATGATCTCGTCGGCGGAGCCTATGTGGTCGCTGTGGGGATGCGTGCCGAGGTAGAACTCGAGGTTGCCCGAATTCACCCCGAGGTTTTTCAGGTATGCGACGACGGCATCCTCGACGCCGCTCCCTTTTACGATTCCGGGGCGGAGCGGGTAGCGTGGATCCGATCCGTCAGGGTAATCGCTGTCCTCGCCTGAATCCACGATGCCGAAGCGGCCGTTGCTCTCCAGGACGATGGCGTCCGTGCCGGCGAAGGGGAGGATATGGATGTGCGTGTCGGCGCTCGCCGCTTCGGTCTGGCTCTGATCAGCGTACGCGACCTGTGCGCTTTCGAAAGCCGGAACTGCGTAAACGGCCGCGAGCATGATCGCGAGCATGGGTCGGAAGATGTCGAGGCGTGGCGGATGCATGAGGTTCACGGAGATCTCCTTGACGATAACGCGCAAGACGTGCGGACTCGTTGCTTTCGCTCAGTATACGCCATCTGTCGAGAGGTCTTCGGGAGGGGCTCGTTTACTGATATACTCATCAGCGGTAATATTTGCGACAACGCATCGTAGTAGCAACTGACAGTTCGAAGTACGGAGGTGCTCCATGCACCAGGTTTCATCCCGATTGTCCAAGCTGGCCTTGTCGGTTATGCTGGCTTTCGCGCTCGTTCCCACGGCTTCCGTGGCCGCGATGGCCGATCCCCAGATCTCCGATCCGGCATCCGACCCGGTCATCCAGTCGCCTTCCATCGATCAGGGTGTGTCGGAAGAGGCTCCCGCTTCTACCGAATCGTGGCAAGGGGAGGGCTCGGAGCCCGCTGAGGCGGACGAAACCGCCCAACCCGATAGCGAGGCCGAAGCCTCGGCGGCGGCTCTCGGTCCCGACCGGCAACCGGTGGGCTTCGTGTACTTCGACGAAAGCTCCCCCAGCGCGGGCGGTTCCCAGCTCGTCGTGGTTGCGCTGGACGACGAGTCGATCGAGCTGACGTCCGCAGAACTGACGCTGACGGCTCCTTCGGGCGCGTCGGTCAAAGCGACCGCTTCCGAGTACGCGGGCAATGCGGCGCTCTTCTCCGTAGACGTTCCGGAGGCCGGGGAGTACCGTCTCGAACGGATGGAGGGCGCGTCTGCCGCCGACAGCCGCACGCTGCTGGTGGATCTGTCCTCCTGCGAGGGCGAGCCCTACGCGTTCATGGTGGCCGAGCCGCAAGCCGAAGCGTTTTCCCTGTCCGATGAGTCGACCGGCGGCGTGTCCGTGTACGCACTGACCGACGACGGCCAGCTTGAGGAGGCATCGTCCTTCGAGGAGGCTGCGCAGCTGTCCGCCGAAGCGGCTTCTGCCGTCGCAGGTCGTTCGGCCGCCTCGGGCGCGCGCAGCCCCTCCGGCAAGTTCGTGGTTGCCTTGGATCCCGGCCACGGAGGTAGCGAGCCCGGGGCTTCGGCCAACGGTTTGGTTGAGAGGGAGCTCACATGGAAGATCGCGTTGTACTGCAAGGAGGCGCTGGAGTCCTATGCGAACGTCGAAGTGGTGCTGACGCGTGGAAGCGACGAAAAGGTGAGCCCTGTTGAGCGCGTGAACCGCGCGGTTGACGCAGGAGCCAACGTGTTCGTCAGCTTGCATCTTAACTCCGGACCTGCTTCGGGCAACGGTGCCGAAGTGTGGTATCCGAACGACAGCTCGTATCGTCACGAGCTTCACGAGGAGGGCGCACAGCTCTCCAGCAAGATCCTGGAGAAGCTGACTGCACTCGGCTTGACCGACCGCGGCATAAAAGTGCGCGATTCGGAGCGCGTGGATGGCGAAGGCCCGTTCTACTATCCCGATGGCAGCATCCAGGACTACTACACGGTCATCGAGGCAAGTCGCGAAGCCGGCATCGTGGGCATCATCGTCGAGCACGCATTCCTGTCTAATAAGAGCGACAGCGACAAGCTGAAAAGCGAGGCGTTCCTGAAGGAGCTGGGCTACGCTGATGCCGAGGGCATAGCCGAGACGTACAAGCTCTCTTCTGGGTGGGAAATCGACAACGGCCGCTGGAAGCTGAAGCTGGCCGACGGTACGTATGCTACGAGCAGCTGGCAGCAGGTCAAGGGTAAGAAGTACTGGTTCGGGGCGGATTCGTACGCCGTCACCGGATGGCAGACCATTGATGAAAAGCGCTACTATTTCGACAGCTCGTGTGCCTTGCGGACAGACGGGTGGTTGAAAGACGACGGGTCCTGGTATTGGCTTTCGTCTTCCGGCGTCATGCAGACGGGGTGGTTGAAGCTGGGTGGAACGTGGTACTGGCTCGATCCGCAGACTGGCAAGATGGCAACGGGCTGGACGACGGCTTCGGACGGACATCGCTACTACTTCGACGGATCGGGGGCCATGCAGACGGGTTGGGCGAAGGTAGGCGGAACCTGGTACTACCTGTCCGGCTCCGGGGCGATGCAGACGGGCTGGCTGAGCAAGGGCGGCTCCTGGTACTGGCTGGACCCCGAGAGCGGGAGGATGGCCACGGGCTGGGCGAAGGCATCGGACGGCAAGTGGTACTACTTCGAAGGCTCGGGCGCCATGCGCTCCGGTGGCTGGATGAAGCAGGGTGGCACTTGGTACTACCTGAACGGATCGGGAGCCATGCACACCGGTTGGCTCGATTTGGACGGTAAGCGCTACTATCTTGGGGAGTCGGGCGCGATGGTCACGGGAAAGGCCACTATAGAAGGCGAGACCTACCGCTTCGATTCGTCGGGTGCGCTGCTGCCGTCCGACTCCATCATGGGCCCTTCGCTTGCGACGGTGGAGCAGATGGTGACGCTCTTCAACGCGCAGGGCGTTCCTTATCCTGTTGATAAGTACGCGTCGCGAGGGGCTGCCACCATCAAGGACTTTTGCCAGGTGCTGCTGGATCAGGCTCGATCCGAGGATGTCCGCGCCGAGGTGCTGTTCGCTCAGGCCATGGTGGAGACCGGATGGCTGCAGTTCGGCGGAGACGTGGACAGGAACGGCAAAGTGCAGTGCAATTTCGGAGGTCTGGGCGCAACGGGCAACGGCGTTGCTGGTGAAGAGTTCCCAGATGTGAAAACGGGCCTTCTGGCGCAAGCTCAGCACTTGAAAGGCTATGCTTCAACGGCACCGCTCAATCAGTCTTGTGTCGACACGCGATTCGGTCTTCTTGCCGGCAAGCGTGGCTCGGCACCCACGGTCGACAAGCTTTCCGGTACCTGGGCGGCTGACAAGACCTATGGCACGAAAGTCATGAACGTTGTAGACAAGCTTTTGGGTTATTGATTCGGCGGCGACGGGCATCTCCTGCAAAATTCGGCGCGCTCTCCGAGAACGGGGAGCGCGTTTTCTATGTGTTCATATTTTGTAGTAGAAAATTGTAAATGAACATACCGTTCAGATTCTTTAAAATGCAATAAAAAATGAACTTCGACGCACGATCGAGATCGTCTGAATCTGCCATGAAAGGATGCTCCGTTTTGATCACGAAGAACGAATTCGCGGTGCTCGCTGCGCTCGAACGCGAACCGGGGACGAGCCAGCGGGCGATCGCCGCTCGTAAGGCCATGTCGTTGGGTTCGGTGAACGCGGCCTACAAAGCGCTGGTCGACAAAGGGCTTGTCGTCGATGGCGCACTGTCCGACGCCGGGTTCGAGGCGCTCGCCCCTTTTAAGGTGGACAACGCTATCATCTTGGCAGCTGGCCTGTCGTCGCGGTTCGCTCCTATTTCCTACGAGAAGCCCAAAGGTCTGCTGCATGTTCGTGGAGAGATTCTGATCGAGCGTCAGATCCGCCAGCTTCAGGAGTCCGGCATCGACGACATCACTGTGGTGGCAGGGTACAAGAAGGAGTACTTCTTCTACCTTGAAGAGAAGCACGGCGTGTCCATCGTCGTGAACGAGGAATACGCCACGCGGAACAACCATTCCTCTCTCATGGTGGTGCGCGAGCGTCTGAGCAACACGTTCATATGCTCTTCCGACAACTACTTCGTCGAGAATCCCTTCGAGCCGTACGTGTGGAAGGCCTATTACGCTGCCCAATACCAAGAGGGCCCTACGAACGAATGGTGCATGCGTTTGGGTTCGGGCAACCGCATCGTTTCGGTCGATATCGGTGGCAGCGACTCTCTTATCATGCTCGGCCATGTTTACTTCGATAAAAACTTTTCTCGTGCCTTTTCCCGAATACTCGAGGAGGAGTACGATCTGCCGACGACGGCCGATAAGCTGTGGGAAGAGCTGTACGTCGACCATATCGCGGAGTTGGACATGGTTGCGCGCGAGTACCCCGTCGGAACGGTATTCGAGTTCGACACACTCGACGAGCTGCGCGAATTCGATCCGCGTTTCCTGGAAAACGTCGATTCCGAGGCGTTCGACAATATCGTTGCAGCGCTCGGGTGCGACAAAGACGATATTCGCGACGTGTATCCGCTGAAGCAGGGCCTCACCAATCTATCGTGCCATATCCGTGTGGGCGACTCCGAATACGTGTATCGCCATCCCGGCATCGGGACGGAGGGCATCATCGATCGCCGAGCCGAGGTGGTGGCTCAAGGCGTGGCGCGCGATCTGGGGCTTGATCGTACGTTCATCACCGAGGATCCCGAAAAAGGCTGGAAGCTGTCGCGCTTTATCCCCGATTGCCGCCAGCTCGATCCGCATGACCCTGAGCAGGTCAAGCGTGCAATGGAAATGGCTCGTCGCCTGCACGAATCCGGTGCGAAGGTGGAGCGCTCGTTCGATTTCTTCACCGAGGGCAAGCGTTACGAGCGTCTGCTGGAGCGCAAGTCCGGCCGCATTGAAGTGCCGGGTTATGCTGAGATGGCTGCACGGGCCGAGGAACTCAAGCGCTTCGTGGATGCAGACGATGCGCGCATCTGCCTGACCCATAACGACTTCTTCATGCTGAACTTCCTTATCGACGACCAGGACGACATGTCGCTCATCGATTGGGAGTATTCCGGCATGTCCGACTACGCAAGCGATTTCGGCACGTTCGCGGTGTGCTGCCAGCTGAGCGAAGAGGAGGCGTCGCGTGCCCTTGCGTATTATTTCAGGCGCGAGCCGTCTGCGGCGGAGCGCCGTCACAACTTCGCCTTCGTGGCGCTTGCGGGATGGTGCTGGTACGCGTGGTCGCTGCTCAAAGAGGCAGAAGGGGACATGGTTGGCGAGTGGCTGTACGTCTATTACCGTTATGCGAAGGATTATCTGGACAAGGTGCTGGACTGGTACCGTCAGGGAAGCGACTAAGGGGAGCGCCATGAAGGGTTTTGGAAGAATGAAGTTCGGTCTGACGAGCGGCTTGCTCTGGGGTCTTGACACGGTCGTCCTCGGAATCGGATTGTCGATGAGCCCTTTCATCGGCACTGCCGAGGCGATTGCGTTTGCAGCTATCGCGAGCGCCGCTTTGCATGACATCTTCTGCGCGATCTGGCTGTTGATCTACATGGGCGTGCGGGGTCGTCTGGGCGACACGTTAGCGGCGCTTAAAACGCGCAGCGGCAAGGCGGTCATTCTGGGGGCGCTTTTGGGCGGGCCTATCGGCATGACCGGCTACGTGATAGCCATCAACAATATCGGTGCCGGCTATACTGCCATCATCTCGTCGTTCTATCCTGCAGTTGGCGCCTTCCTCGCCTTCGTGTTCCTGAAGGAACGCATGGCGCCTAAGCAGTTCATCGCATTGCTGGCGGCCCTTGCCGGTATCATCGTCATGGGCTATGTGTCTTCCGGCGAATCGGAGCTGGGCAATCCGATCCTCGGTTTGTTCGGTGCGCTGTTGTGCGTTTTGGGATGGGGATCCGAAGCAGTCATCTGCGCTTGGGGTATGCGCGACGATGCCGTCGACAACGAGACGGCGCTTCAGATCCGCGAGACCACGTCGGCGCTCGTGTACGCGATCGCCGTATTGCCGCTATTCGGTGCCTGGGGTTTCACGGCCGCAGTTGTTCCCAGTCTCGCGACGGGCGTGGTAGGGCTGGCTGCTTTGGCTGGAACCGTGTCGTACCTGTTCTACTACAAGAGCATCTCGTCGCCTATCGGGGCGGCGAAGTCCATGGCTCTCAATATCAGCTATTCGGCCTGGGCCGTCCTGTTCGCGCTCGTGTTGCAGGGAACGATGCCGACGCCGATATCGATCGTCTGCTGCGTGGTCATCTTGGCGGGCACTGTATTGGCCGCAAGCGACTGGAACGAGCTGTTCGGCCGTGAGAAGGCGAAAGCGTAGGCGCCTCTGCCTCGATGCCTGCTAGCGCATCGAGGTCGAAAGTCCCCACTCTTCCAGGTTCTTCAGCGCTTCCAGCACGGCAACGTGGCTCTCGCGCAGGTCGGGCATGAGGGTGCGTGCGCTGTCGATATCGTTGGCGCGCAGTGCATCGGTGACTCGCGCGGCCAGGTCGTAAAGGCGCACGAACGACAAGTTGCCGGCGACGCCTTTGAGCGAATGGGCTTCGCGCTCGGCTGCGGCTGCGTCGCCGCTGGCCATCGCGGCTTCGAGCGCATCGACATGCGGGTCGTCCAGGTACTTCACGGCGATGCGGGCGAACAGGGACTCGTTGCCGCAGAATCGCTCCATCGCTTCGGCGTAATCGATGCCGTACCGTGCAAGCATTGCCGTCTGATCGTTCGTCATGGTCTCACTCTCCTGCGTGCTTTTTGTCGAACGCCCCCATTGCGTGGCGCACGACCATGATAGAGGGTGAGGGGCGTGCGCGTCGGGTCGGCAGGGGTCACGTTAGCCGAACGTTACTTCTCCGACCCGTCCTCTACGAAGACGCCCTCTTGGTTGAATACGGCCGAGAACGTCTTGAAGAACACCTTAACGTCGAGCGGGAAGGACACGTTGCGCACGTAGTGCACGTCGAGCGCCAGACGGTCGTGCCAGGGCAGCGAGTTGCGTCCGTACACGGCGGCGTACCCGGTGATGCCGGGCTTCACGGTGAGTTTGAGGCCTTCCTCTCCCTCATAAAGCTCCGTTTCGCGGCGCAAGTCGGGGCGGGGCCCCACGACGCTCATGTCGCCTTTCAGTACGTTGAGGAACTGCGGCATCTCGTCGAGCGACGTCTTGCGCATGAAGGCACCAACCCGCGTCATGCGCGGGTCGTCGGCGCCGTTGTAGGTGGAGCCGTCCTCCATGATGAGGTCGGGCGCGTTCACCCGCATCGAGCGCAGCTTGTACATCTTGAAATCGCGCCCGTCTTTTCCGACGCGCGGCGCGTTGTAGAAGACGGGGCCCTTGTCCTCGAAGTGGATGAACGGTGCCAGCACCGCGATGATCAGCAGCACGAAGGGCAGCGCCACCAGCCCTACGACGATGTCGCACACGCGTTTTCCGAAACTCACGTACATCAGCGGACGCCTTCCGCCTCGAGTCCGTCCAGGGCGCGCTTGAACGATCCCGCCACGTAGTCCACGTCCTCGTCGGAGAGCAACGTGTGCAGCGGCAGCGTCACCTCGTTCTCGAACTGCGCAAGCGCGTTCGGGAAGTCGGCGATGGCGAAGCCGAGGTCGCGGTACGCGGTGAGAAGGGGCAGCGGCTTGTAGTGCACGTTCGTCGCCACGCCGTCGTCGGCCATCCGCTCGATGAGCGCGTTGCGGAACGCCGACGATTTGCCCGTGAGGCGCACGAGCATGAGATGCCCGCTCGACTCGAAGTCTTCGCCGTAATGCCTCAGCAGCTCGACATCGCATTCGCCCAGGTTGCGCTCGTAGCGCTCGACGATGGCGCGCCGACGGGCGAGCGAGGCGGGGTAGCGGCGCAGCTGCGCGAGGCCGAGGGCCGCCTGAATGTCGGTCATGTTGCACTTCCACCCGGGGAAGGCGATGTCATACTCCCAGGCGCCCGCGCGGTTCTTCGCCAGCGCGTCCTTCGTCTGGCCGTGCAGCGACTGCAACATGAACCGGCGGTACAGCTCGTCGGAATCGAACGCGCCCGCGCGCCATGCAAGCGCGCCTCCTTCGGCCGTCGTCAGGTTCTTCACGGCGTGGAACGAGAAGGCGGTGAAGTCGGCCACCGACCCGGAGGGACGTCCCTGATATGTCGCGCCGAACGAGTGGGCGGCGTCGGCTAAGACGATGACGCGATCGAACGCGCTCTGCAGCTCCGTCGCGGGCTTCCAGCGGTCGCTCGTCGAATCGAGTGCGGCGAACAGACGGTCGTAGTCGACCATGCGCCCTGCGATGTCCACGGGGATGACGGCGCGCGTGCGCTCGGTGACGAGATCGGTCAGGGCGTCGTAATCCATCTCGTAGGAGCCGGGCGCCACGTCGCAGAGCACCGGAGTCGCACCCACATGGCAGATGACCGAGCAAGAGGCCGTGTACGTGTAGGCGCTCGTGATCACCTCGTCGCCCGGGCCGATGCCGAAAGCGCGCAGGGCGCATTCGAGCGCTGCGGTGGCCGACGCGAACGTGGCCGAGCGCTCGGCCTGTGCGAAGAGGGCGATCTCGCGCTCGAACTCCTTCGTCTTCGGGCCGGTGGTTATCCAGCCGCTTCTCAGCGCGTCGGCCACCTCGTCGAGCTCCGCCTGCGTGATGTCGGGCGGTGAGAACGAAATGCGTTTCTGCTCAGTCACGATTGCTCCTTGGTACCCTGTAAACGGCGTGCGACCTGCGTGATCGCACGCAATCGGCGTATGCAAGCTCCCTATTTTGACGCGCTCCGCCCGCTTTGGCGAGTCGTTCGACAGAAATCACAGCAACGTGCGCAGCAAATCCACGATCTCGCGGTACGCGCGGGGTTGGTCGAACTCCTTTTCGGCGACGGCACGCGCCTTCGAGCCCATGATCTTGCGCAGCGACGCGTGACCTGCGAGCTTCGCGATGGCGTCGGCCAGCGCCTGCGCGTCTTCCGCTTCGACGTTCACTCCGAAGCCGTCGGCGGTCACCTTCGCGCGGAACTCGGGGCTCGAGCCTGTGTTGATCATGGGATTCCCGCTGGCCAGGTAGTCGCCGATTTTCGTGACGATGCTCTGCGCCGCCGATTTGACGAGCGAGTTCACCGTGATGTCCGATGCGCACAAGTACGCCGCCATCAGCTCGTAGGCCGTGTAGCCCAGAAAATCCACGGGGGCGTTCAGCTGCACGGCCAGCGCTTCGAGCTTCTCGCGATCGGGACCGTCGCCCAGCACCTTCACGCGCACGGGGGGTAGCGCGGGAGGCAGTTCGTCGTCCCTCGATGCGGCGTGCACGAGGCGCCCGCGCTCGAGCAGCGCGGCGGCTTCGACGAGGGTCGCCACGTCATAGCTGGCGCCGAGCGTTCCGGCGTAGACGACCCACAGCTCGTCTTCCGGTTTGCGTACTGCGGGCGCGTTGATGCGGGCGCCCTCGTCGAACGCCGCCAAGTCGTTGCCCACGTACACGGTTGCCTTCGGGTAGGGCTTCGCGCGATCCTTCGCCGGACGCGCTGCGTATTCGTCAGAGGTTCCGACGGCAGCTGACAGCAGCTGATAGACGCGCTTGGCATCGCGCGAGAAGGGGTAGAAGGCCACGTCGCTTACCACGGGCACGTCCACCACCATGCGCATGGCCTCGGGCCATAGGTCGTTGATGTCGGCGACGAAGGGGATGCCCTGCTTGTCGGCCTCTTCGGCGCATACGCGCGCGACGTCGTTCGGCGGAATCTCCGCGTAGACGAGGTCGTAGGTACCCGCCGTGCGCTCGAAATGCTCGCGCAAATTCTTCGCCGCCACGCGATGACTGCGAATGCGCGTGAGATCGAGGTTCTTCGTGTAGCCGGGCTCGTCGATGAACACTACGTTGTAGGGAAGGTTTCGGTAGCATGCTTTCGACGTGTCGCGATGCGCCTTGTCCCAATGCTGGAACGATGACGTGATGAGGTCGACTTCGAAGCCCTCGCGCGCGAGCAGCTCCGACAGGAAGCGAAAGCGCGTGTAGCCGCGCGTCTCGTCGCCCAGCTTCACTCCCATCGTGACGACGGCGAGGCGCTTGGGCTTGCGGGTTTGGTATCGATTGATTTCCATAGCAAGCCAGTATACCAACTTATAGAGCCTTCATGCCCGACGGCCCGCGCGAAAACAGGCGCGAGCCGTCGGGACCGCGACAGCTTCCTTCCGTTGCTACTCTTCCTCGTCCTTCTTCGCCACGAGGACGGGGATCTCGGCGGAGCGCAGGACGCCGTAGCTGACGCTGCCCAGCATGCCGCGCAGCACGCCGAGGCCGCGCGAGCCCATGACGATGAGGTCGCAGCCGTGCTCCTTCGCGAAGTCGTTGATGCCGTCGACGGGCGACGGCGCGTTGACGGCGGCGATGTCCACGTCGTTGGGCATGCCGTCGAGCAGCCCTCCGATGGCATGCTTCATGTCGTCCTTCTCGCGGTCGAGCGCCGCCTCGACGAGCTTCTTGTACAGGTCGGGCTGGATGACCAGCGGCGGCGCGCTCTCGTACGGGTTCGCGTCGAGACCTAGCGCAGGCGGGATGTCGGAGACGAACACGACCCCGATGACGTGCAGCTTGATGGCGGGATCCTCCTCCGCCAGGCCCTTGGCCAGGGTCAATGCATGCAATGCGTGGTCGGATTTGTCGAACGGCACGAGGATGTTGGTGAACTTCATGGTATACCTCCTGATCGTCGCTGATCGGATGGATAAAGTATAGCACGCGGCGCGCAGCGCGGCGAAGCGGCAAGGTTCTGGCGACGGACCGTCACCATCGTCCCTCTCGCGAAACGCAACCGAAACACCGGCGAGTATAATGGTGGTTCGAGAGAGAAAGGATCGTCCGATGACCGTGACCCCCGAGCAAGACTTCGTCCTGAAAACCATCAAGAGCCGCGACGTCCATTTCGTGCGCTTCTGGTTCACCGACGTGCTGGGGCGCATGAAGTCGTTCGCGGTCATCCCGAGCGAGCTGGAGGACGCCTTCGCCGACGGCATGGGCTTCGACGGCAGCTGCATCGAGGGCTTCTGCCGCACGCAGGAGTCCGACATGCTGGCGTTCCCCGATGCCTCCACGTTCCAGGTGCTGCCCTGGCGGCCGGAGTCCAACGCGGTGGCGCGCATGTTCTGCGGCCTGCGCACGCCCGACGGCACGCCGTTCGAGGGCGACCCGCGTCAGGTGCTGGCCCGCACGGTGGAGAAGGCGCAGGAGATGGGGTATGCGTTCAACGTCGGCCCCGAGCTGGAGTTCTACTACTTCAAGGACGCCGAGGGCACCGAGGTGCTCGACCGCGGCGGCTACTTCGATCTGACCAGCCTCGACTACGCTTCTGACTTGCGGCGCGACACCGTGCTCACGCTGGAGAAGATGGGCATCCCCGTGGAATACTCGCATCATGAGAACGGCCCGTCGCAGCACGAGATCGACCTGCGCTTCACCGACGCGCTGTCCATGGCCGACGCGGTGATGACGTACAAGCTGGTCGTCAAGGAGATCGCCATGAAGCACGGCGTGTACGCGTCGTTCATGCCCAAACCTATGGCGGGCGAGCCGGGCAGCGGCATGCACGTGCACCAGAGCCTTTACGACCTCGACGGCAACAACGCCTTCTACGATCCGGACGATCCCCAGGGCTACCGTCTGTCGAAAGTGGCCAAACGCTACCTGGCGGGCCTGCTCAAGTACGCGCCCGAGTTCTGCGCCATCACGAACCAGCACGTGAACTCGTACAAGCGCCTCATCGCCGGCGGCGAGGCGCCTATCTACCTGTCGTGGGCTCGCTCGAACCGCTCCACGCTCGTGCGCGTGCCGGGCTACCGACCTGCGAGCGAGGGCGCGTGCCGCCTCGAGCTGCGCAGCCCCGACCCCAGCGCGAACCCCTACCTTGCCTTCGCCGTCATGCTGGCGGCGGGCCTCGCGGGCATCGAAGAGGAGCTGGAGCTGCAGGAGCCCAACGAGGACCAGGATCTGTTCATGCTGTCGCGCCAGGATCTGCGCCAGCAGGGCATCGCCACGCTTCCCGAGAGCCTGGGCGAGGCGGTGGAGCTGTTCGCGGAATCCGAGCTGATGCGCGCCACGCTGGGCGATCACATCCATTCGTACCTTGTGGCCGCGAAACGCGCCGAGTGGAACGACTACCAGGGGTACGTGTCGCAGTGGGAGCGCGACCGCTATCTCGCGGTGCTGTGACGTGCGAAAGGAGGGGGCATGCAGCGCAAGCAGGTGATATTCGTCGCCGACAGCCTCGACAACGCGCATAAGTTCCAGCAGGTGCTGTCGAGCCTGGACGTGGACGTGGCAGCGGGATCCTCCGCCCAGTTCAAGAAGCTGCTCGGGCGCCATCCCGCATGCGATCTCGTCGTATACGAGGCGCGTGGCGGCGCCTCGGAGGACGTGGCCGGCATCGAGGCGCTGCTGCTCGAGGACGGAACGGCATCGCTCCTGGTCATCGTGGGGGAGGGCCAGCTCGCGCGCTTTCGTCTGCCGGTGCAGGTGAAGAGCGACTTCGTGATGCGAAACGCCTCGCCCGAGGAGTGCGCGGCGCGCATCCGCCAGCTGCTGTGGCCCGGCAACGAGGCCGCCACGTCCGACTGCCTCGTCGTGGAGAACATGACGGTGAACCTGGCAACCTACCAGGTCACCGTGGCCGGCGAGCCGCTCGACCTCACCTACCTCGAGTACGCGCTGCTGGCCTTCCTCGTCACGCACCCCTCGCGCACGTACTCGCGCGACGCGCTGCTGCGCCGCGTGTGGGGCTTCGACTACTACGGCGGCAGCC
>OGWS01002073.1_pt1 | contig 13406 bp, 16 predicted proteins | sample 1576111 | NCBI WGS metagenome assembly OGWS01 (sample SAMEA3541534, study PRJEB24748) | human gut metagenome | biome: human gut; feature: human-associated habitat; material: faeces | place: China | collected 2012
CGACTCTGGTCTGGCTTTCCAGAAGAAGGGAACTCTGCTGTTCATCCCGTCCGTTTGAAGTACCAGGAGATGATGGATTGCTGTTCGTATTTCCGGAAGAAGTACCTGAACCGCTTCCAGATCCATTAGAGCTGCTGCCGGATCCGCTGGAGCTGCTGCCGGATCCACTGCCTGAAGAACCGCCACTGCTTGTCTGCGTACTGCCAGAGGCTCTGTTTTGTCCGCTCATCCCTGAATATCCCTGACCCGGGCGTTCCTGAACCTTTCCGTTTTCATCCAGCCATGCTCCATCCTGATCTACCGGATAGCCGTCCGGAGTCGTTCCGTTCGTAAACATTTTTCCAGGGTGTTCACCGGATTCCGGTTCAAAATAATAACATCTGCCATCAATCCACTGCCATCCGGATACCATAGCACCCTCGGTCACATCTGCATTCGTACTGTAGAAATACCAGGCACCTTTCTCATCTTTGATCCACCCGGTATGCATTCTTCCCTCAAGACCATCGGATTGCTGGTCAAAATAGTATTGTTTTCCATCGATAACAGTTTTTCCTGTTTTCATAACTCCGGTATCCGGATCTAAATAATACCAGCCGGATGCCGTATGAATCCAGCCCTTTGCAAAGCTTCCATCTGCTGCCTGGTATCTCCAGTTCTGCCCCTCACGGACCCAGCTTCCATGATCCGGTGCCCCCCCCAGCTGTGATCGTCGCACCGTAACCAGTCATTGTCTGAGCTGCAGTCATAATAGCCAGACATACAGCAAACGCCTGTTTTTGAATCTTGCGTGTTCTCATTTTTCTTCCCCTTCCGTTACGCAATTTCATCCTGTAAATTAGCATATGCTAACTCCAATAACGGATTTAGTATAAAAAGTAGAACTTCGATTGTCAATTTCATATTCGTCAGATGAGAAACATTGCTCAATAAAGATAAGTATGACGCAGAAGCTTTTTTGTGGTAAGATAGTCTTACGTTTTAGAGAAAGGATCCTCGTATAAAAAAGATGAAACTTCAAAAACTACTCAGCCTGCTGCGTCAGGCCATTGACCAATATCATATGATTGAAGCAAAAGATCACATAGCGATAGGAATCTCCGGCGGCAAAGACAGCCTTACCTTACTGTATGGTCTCGCCAGTCTTCAGAAATTCTATCCGATTCCCTTTACATTATCTGCCATTACCGTAGATCTCGGACTGGAACCTATGAACCTGGGACCAATTCAGGCGCTTTGCAGCAGCCTTCACATTCCTTACGAGATTGTGACCACCGAGATTGGAAAAATCCTCTTCGACATCCGCAAAGAAACAAATCCATGTTCTCTCTGCGCAAAGATGAGAAAAGGCGCGCTAAACCAGAAAGCCATGGAACTTGGATGCAATAAAATCGCTTATGCCCACCATAAGGACGACATCATCGAAACTGCAATGATGTCTCTTCTCTATGAAGGACGTTTCTATGCATTTCCACCGGTTACCCATTTAGACCGCACAGACCTTACCGTCATTCGGCCGCTGATGCTGGTTTCCGAGGCCGATGTAAAAGGCTTCCGGAACAAGTATCAGCTTCCGGTCTGCAAAAATCCCTGTCCGATGGACGGTCACACAAATCGCGAAGCAATCAAAAATCTGATCCGTTCCATCAATGCGGAGGCACCTGGTGTGCGGGAACGACTGTTTCATGCAGTATCATATGGAAACCTTCCCGGATGGGAAAACCCTGATAAACATAAATAACAAATTCGGAAAGAGACACAATTATGGCAAATATACCTTATTATCAGCAGAAAGACATTGAAAATATCAAAAAGCTCAGGGAAATGATGAAAGAGCTTCCTCCATTTTGCACCGAGTTTTTCCGTGGGATTGAACCGCGCACCTCTACAAGGACCCGGATTGCCTATGCCTATGACTTATCTATTTTCTTTGACTTTCTGAAAAAAGAAAATCCTGTCTTTTCCAAAATGGAACGAATGGATTTTCAGCTGGAACAGCTGGATGAAATCTCGGTGACGGATCTTGAAGAATATATGGAATACCTGAAATACCGATTCAACGAACAGAATCATGAGATTATGAATCAGGAACGAGGTATCATGCGTAAAATATCTTCTCTGAAAAGCTTTTATAATTATTTTTTTCGAACAGAAAAGCTTGCAACAAACCCGGCAGCTCTCGTCCGGCTCCCAAAGCTGCATGATAAAGAAATCATCCGCCTCGATGTAGATGAAGTAGCCCTTCTTCTGGATGCCGTAGAGCAGGGAGAAGGCCTGACTGAAAAACAAAAAACCTTTCATAAACGTACACGGCTTCGTGATCTGGCACTCCTGACGCTGCTTCTCGGAACCGGAATCCGCGTTTCCGAATGTGTCGGTCTCGATATCAACGATGTAGACTTTAAAAACGGTGGCATACATATTCATCGCAAAGGCGGAAAAGAAGTAACGGTGTATTTCGGGTCAGAAGTAGAAAATGCACTTCAGGACTATCTTGATGAACGCTTTGGAATCATTCCGGAAGAAGGAAGCGAGCAGGCACTCTTCCTTTCCATGCAGCGCAAACGCATGAATGTCCGCTCGGTAGAAAACCTGGTTAAAAAATACGCTCATATCGTCACACCGCTCAAAAAGATTACCCCGCACAAACTGCGCAGTACCTATGGCACCAATCTGTACCGGGAAACAGGCGATATCTATCTTGTAGCAGATGTTCTCGGACATTCCGATGTAAACACCACCAAAAAACACTACGCCGCACTGGAAGATGAACGGAGAAGAAGTGCCAGAAATGTAGTGAAATTGCGGGAACCATAGAATTAAAAAGTAAATAAATTTTTCACTTTTAAGAACGAAAGGAAGAAACATTATGAATGGAACGTTATACGGTGTTGGTGTTGGTCCTGGAGATCCTCGCCTTATGACCTATCTTGCAGTCGACACAATTAAATGCTGTCCGGTCCTTGCGGTACCGGCAGATGGCAAGGGAAAGGCAGTCGCTTACCGGATTGCAAGCGGCATTGTTAAGAATCTCGATCAGAAAGAATGTCTGGATCTTACCACACCCATGACAAAAGACCGGGCTGTTCTGGACGCTGCATATCAGACCGCAGCGGACCGAATCATAGAAAAGCTGGAACAGGGACTGGATGTAGCCTGTCTTACCCTTGGAGATCCGACCATCTACAGCACTTATATTTACATTCACCGTCTGGTAAAAGCCCGCGGATATGATGCAAAGATCATCAATGGAATTCCGTCATTCTGTGCTGTCAGCGCCAAGCTTGAAGATAGTCTTGCAGACCGTTCTGAGCAGATCCATATCATCCCATCTACCTATGGAGTCGAAGATGCACTGAACCTTTCGGGAACAAAAGTGCTGATGAAAGCTGCTTCCAAAATGCCGCTTGTAAAAGAAGCTCTAAAACGCAGCAATACAACCTGCTCCATGATTGAAAACTGCGGCATGCCGGACGAGCATATCTATCACTGTATTGACGAAATACCGGATCAGGCAAGCTATTATTCTATTATTGTTGTAAAAGAGGAACCGCATGATTAAATTACAAGATCTAACAAAACAATATGATAAGTTCCTTGCGGTGGATCATCTGAACCTTACGATCGAAACCGGAGAGTTTTTTGGACTTCTGGGGCCAAATGGTGCAGGAAAAACAACAACGATCAGCATGCTGTCTACACTTCTGCTTCCTACCAAAGGCTCCATTCAGATTGACGGAGAACCTCTGACCAGGCAAAATGACCGGTTAAAAAGAAAGCTCAGCGTCGTTACACAGGAGTACTCGATGCGTCAGGACATGACTATGGATGAGATCATGGAATATCAGGGACGTCTTTACTATATGCCATTAAAAAAAATACGGGAACGTTCAGAACAATTATTGAACTTTTGTGAACTGCTGGATTACCGGAAAAGAACCGTCCGGAAGCTGTCTGGCGGAATGAAAAGAAAACTGATGGTCTGCCGTGCACTGTTAACAGAACCGGAAATATTATTGCTGGATGAGCCAACAGCCGGAATGGATGCTCTGGCCCGCAGACAGATGTGGAATCTTTTAAAAAAGCTGAACCAACAGAATCTGACGATTCTTCTTACTACACATTATATGGAAGAGGCTGAATCACTCTGCGACCGTGTCGGCTTTATGTGCCGCGGTGTGCTGAGAGAAACTGATACGCCCAGGCACATGATTGAAGTGCTTGGGCGCTATGCGGTAGATGAAACAAAACCGGAGGGTGTCAGATGCCATTATTTTTCAGAGAAGGAGGAAGCAATCCGTTATCTGTCCGACTCGCCATATGAGACATCACTGCGCAATACAACGCTGGAAGATGTCTTTCTTGAGCACATCGGAAAAGAAATGGAGCGCAGATGACCATGGGAATTCTTACTGTATTATGGGAAAAATGGGTGGAATTCCACCACAATTTTTTTAAGATCACATCCGCAGCCATGATTGCTCCGCTCCTGTATATTCTGGTATTCGGCTTTGGTGTCCAGACCGTATCACACGGCCAGCCCTATCTGAACTTTCTGATCCCAGGGGTAGTGGCTCTTACTACCATGAACGGAAGCTTCAATGCCATTGCCCAGACACTGAATGTACAGCGCCTGTATGAAAAAGCATTTGACCAGGTCATGATCTCGCCGACTCCTCTCTGGCAGTTTATTGCGGGTCAGATCATCGGCGGAAGTCTGCGCGGTGTCTATGCGGGAAGTGTGATCATACTTCTGGTCCTTCCTCTGCGGACCGGCCTCTGCTTTAACGGCTGGTCATATCTGTTTATGTTTCTGAACGGAGCGGTGTTCTCCACCATTGGTGTTGTAGTTTCTTTTTACGCGAAAAACCATGCAGATGTGCCGCGGTTTTCAAACTATGTTATCATGCCGATGGCGTATCTGTGCAACACCTTTTTCTCCGCCCAGAATATGCCTGACGGGATCCGGCAGCTGATCAGCTGGCTTCCTCTGTCACAGACCAGCGCTGCCCTGCGTCAGATTGCCAATCAGGAAGCATTCTCCTTCACAGGGATCTGGATTCTGGTATTATATCTGGCCTGCTTTTCTGCTGCCGCATCCTGGTTTCTATACAAAAAGAAAAATCTGTGATCAAAGCTCCTTCACTGCAGCAAGCAGCTCTTCGGCTGCTTTTTTCGGGTCATCTGCTTTCATGATAGCAGATACCACTGCAATACCGTCCGCTCCGCTCCCCTTTAAAATATCCATATTTTTCCGGTTCAGTCCTCCGATGGCAACCGCCGGGATCGGAACGGCCTTGCAGATGGCAGCCAGTGTAGAAACCTCTGTGAGCACGGTGGTCACCTTGGTTGTGGTCGGATAAATTGCTCCGACTCCAAGGTAATCTGCGCCATCCTGGTAAGCCTTCTGCGCAGCTTCAACGGTTTTAGCGGTTGCTCCCACAATTTTATCCGGTCCGAGAAGACGGCGAACCTCTGCTACCGGAAGGTCTGATGCACCAACATGAACACCGGCAGCACCGCAGGCCATGGCAACATCCACACGGTCATCGATGATCAGCGGAATATGATAACGGTCTGTAATCGCACGAAGCTTGCAGGCTTTTTCCAGATAATCCCGCCCGCCGGTATTCTTCTCGCGAAGCTGCACCATGGTAACACCACCCTTGCACGCTTCCTCTACGGTATAAAGAAGAGATTCTTCGGTATGGTAAGTACTGTCAGTTACAAGATATAAGCTTAAATCCAGGTTGTTTTTCATCTTAAGTTCCTCTTTTCTATGAATGGCATCTGTGTTACCCGATACGGCGTATCTGTGCTTGATTCTGCAGCTGACTGTCGGTCATGCAGAAAACCTCATCCAGAAGAGCTGCCTGAAAGTTTCCGGGACCTCTGGAGCCGGATGCAGCATGTTCTCCTGAGATTCCCATGGTAATGGCTGCCAGCAATGCAGCAGGTGTACCGGCAAAAGCCAGTGCTACGCTTGCGGGAAGGTATGCCGCAGTCAGTGCACCAACCATACAGCCGGTTCCCGTAATTCCAGACAATGCCTCATGACCGTTTGATACCAGAAAAACACTGTCTTTATCTGCGATCAGGTCCTGTTTGCCTGTTGCCATAACCGCGCACCCCAAATGAGCCGCCAATTCTTTAGCAATTTTACAATACAACGCTTCATTTTCCGAGGATATCGCATCCTGTGCTCCGGCATCAATTCCAGTCCCATGGAAGGGAAGGTTTGCAACTGCCAGGATTTCAGAAATGTTTCCCTTTATCACAGAAAAGGTACCCTCCGTAAAAAGCTGTCTTGCAAAATCCCGGCGAAGTTTACTGCAAGTAACCCCGACCAGATCGATAAGCACCGGAATCTTTTTTCGATTCGCAACATCGAGTGAACGCTTCATGGATTCCATACGTGCATCCGTAATATTTCCAAGATTCAACATGAGAGCTGACGCCACTTCTGTTATTTCCTCTACTTCTTTCGGATGCTCTGCCATAATGGGGCGGGCTCCCGTCGCCAGAATGATGTTCGCACAGTCATGAATCGATATGGGATTCGTAATGCAATGAATCAGCGAAGCGTTTCTTTTCGTATGCTTTCGAATTTCCAGCATTTCCAGCATAACCTGCTGTACTGTTGTTTCCTTCTTTGTTTCTTCGATTTCTGTCATATACTTTTGCACCAAGACTTTCCTGAAATTTTGCAAGCATCCCGGTCTGGCTAAGCGCCTTTAAAAATACATAGGCTGCGATGCCACCCATAATGGTTGCAGAGATAAACATCGGGGTATAATAAAATGCATTGAGTCCATCCCTGCCCATGATAAATGCCATAACCGGATAAGAGACGATAGAGCCAATGATACCCGTTCCAATGATTTCGCCAATCACTGCACAGATAATTTTTCCCTTTGATGCCCGATAGAGCACACCAGATAAAAATGCACCAAACACAGCACCTGTTAAAGCTAATGGCGGAATTCCCATAAACATCATGCGGATTACGCCAATCATGCATGCACACAGCAGAGAATACCACGGTCCCATAAATACAGAACAGGTAATATTGATCAAATGGGCCGTAGGACACATTCCCTCAATTCTCAGAATTGGAGAAATAACCACTCCAATTGCAACCATCATAGCCAGAAATACCATGCGAAACGTTTTCATTCTTTGTTTTTCCATTTTCATCCTCCTGTTTTTTCGGATTTCTGACGCCAGAAAGGGGAATGATTTCTGCTTTTAGCGACAAAAATCCCTTGTTCGGTCGAAGTTCTCTTACTTCCTCTCACTCCGAAAACACGGATTCCCATCGCTATATCAACTCCTCCTGCCTGGCTGCAGGGCGCTCCCCCTCCGGCCATCTTTTCCAACAGAAAAATGCCGATTTCAGAAAACCAGATCACAATTTCCGGATTCTTTCTCATATCTGTTGTGCAGTCAGATTCTATTTTTCATGAAACAAAATGGAACGCCATGCGCATCCTGGCGGAGCACTTTTTGCTCCATAGGAGGCAATTCCTATAAAGTCAGCGGACGCGCCAGTGGCGCCTCCTCGACATGCAAAGCAATAAAAATGCATCTTCCGGTAACTCACAGAAGATGCATTCTATCGTTCTTGCTTCCCTCCGTTGGCATTACCCAAATCAGGTACGGTCGAAGATTCATCTTCCTCTCAGCCTGTCACACAGGCTCCCGCGCACTTATATTCATTTGTAACTGTTTCAATCAGATGATAGCATAGCACAGAGTTTTTTAGATGTCAACGGTTAAACTTTTTATGCCAGTCAGAGTCAGCAGCATTGTCATGAGCTCCGCACATGGGAATGCCAGCCATACTCCATTCATACCAAATAAAAAAGATAGCAAACATGCACATGTCAGGATTGCAATAAACCCGCGTGACATGGAAGATAAAAAAGCCCATTGAACCGATTCTACCGCGCTGAGTATGTTTGCTCCCACAATATTAATTCCAGCGAATAAAAAGCCGGTAAAATAAATCCGCAATCCCTGTTCAGCAAGACTGGCAAGTTCCATATCCTGTTCCCGGTTAAAAATACCAGCCATCGGTTTTGACCAGATCTGGACACTTACTAACAATACAGCGGCAACGCACAATGCAGTTTTCAGAGCCAAACCAATTACCGTCTTTAAACTGCTTTTGTCACCCTGCCCATAAAAACGACTGATGAGTGGCTGGGACCCCTGGGCAATTCCATTGAAAAGAGCGACTGCAACCAGAGAAAAGTTGGCTACAACACCATATGCCGCTACTCCGACATTCCCGGACAACCCTAAGATAATGGTATTAAATGCCACGGTAATGACTCCGGAAGAAATTTCCCCCACAAAAGCAGACACACCAACCTGACAGGAAAAAAACAACTTCCGGATCGACAACGGAACCGGTTTGAACAAAATCGTATTCCGCGAAGACCGGAAATGTTTCATACAAATGAAAATACTGACAATTGGAGACAGCGCGGTTGCCAACGCTGCTCCAGCCATAGAGAGACCAAATGGGAACATCAAAACATAGTCAAACACAATGTTAAACAGGTTGCTCCCAAGTGTTGCAAACATGGCAATGGATGGATCCCCGTCATTTCTCACAAATGCACTGACAATATGGTTCCACATGAAAAAAGGCGCAAACATGAGAAAAATACGGGTATATAAAATACCAGTAGCAACAATCTGCTCATCTCCCCCAAGAATATGAATGATTTTTCCCGGGAAAAAGATTCCTGCAAACACAAACACCAGACTTAGAACAGTAGCCCAGGCCAAGGCATGAAAAAAGTATCCTTCCGCTTCTTTTATTCCGTGGTTGCGCTCTACGGCAAAGCGAATTGCCGAACCTACACCAATCATGGCTCCAAATGCAAAAATCAGATTATAAAGAGGCAATACCAGATTCAGTGCTGTAATACCGTTGGCACCAACTGCTTTGGCAATAAAAAATGTATCTGCTAAAATGTAGAGCGACATTCCAAGCATGCCCAGCATATTCAGGGATACATAACGAATAAACTGTCTTCGGATGGTCATGTTACGCGTTTCCCTCCACTCTCTGATTTCCAAGCTGCCAGAAAGCTACTGCACTTGCAGCGGCTACATTCAGAGAATCCACTCCATGTGTCATGGGAATACGGATGGTATAGTCACAATCTGCAATGGTATCTTGTGCAAGTCCATCTCCTTCGGTTCCAAGTACAATGGCAAGTTTTTCTTCTGCAAGCACAGCCGGGTCGTCAATGCGTACAGACTGATCCGTCAATGCCATGGCAGCTGTCTTGAAACCAAGCTGGTGTAACGTATCCATCGCGGGGCGCGGCCATGTACCGTTTCGTTCGAACACAGTCCACGGGATTTGGAAAACCGTTCCCATACTCACCCGGATTGCGCGTCTGTACAGGGGATCACTGCAGCCAGAGGTTAACAGAACCGCATCCATATTCAATGCTGCGGCTGAACGAAATATCGCTCCCACATTGGTAGGATTCATCACATTTTCCAAAACAGCAATACGCCTTGCCCAGGAACAGACGGTCTCAATGGATGGCAGGTGCTTCCTGCGCATGGCGCAAAGAAGTCCTCTTGTTAATGCAAACCCGGTCAATTTTGTTAATACTTCCATAGGGGCTGTATAGATTGGAACATTCCCACAACGGGCAAGAATTTCAGCAGCTGCCTTGTCCAGCTCGTTTTCTTCTGCTAGGATTGAAACCGGGATATATCCAGCATCCAGTGCCCGTCCAATTACAATTGGGCTTTCTGCTATAAAAATTCCAGTATCCGGTTCAAAATAATGGAAAAGCTGATTTTCCGACAATCTCGTATAGACTTCCAATTCCGGCATCTGCAGATCTGTTACTTTTATGATGTTTGTATGCAGCATAAATTACTCCTTAGTCAAATTAATATCATATCCCATCTCAGGCACTGAGTGGGTATATAAGAATTCTAGTAGTATGATTTCAAAACAAACATAATTATAACGACTGCCAACGCCTTATGCAAGTTATTCAGCAAAATATACGACTGTCAGAAATTCTCCGGAATGAATCTGTTCGGATTTCAAACCATTCATGCGTTTCAATTCCTCGACATATTCTGCTTTGGAATAACCGCTCCCTTTATAATACTGATCCGCGAGATTCCAGAGATTATCCCCCTGACGAAGCTGTACACTGGTATAATAACGGTTCAATTGTACTGCAGCTTTCTCTTCTGCCCTCGCGTTCAACAAGGTGTGTCCGAAAAAACCAGAGCAAAATGCCAGAATCATTAATAAAATAACCATAAGGTTCCGTAATCTGCGTTTCGTATTTCTGCCTGTTTTCATAAAGATTCCCCCTGCGTAAAAATATTCCGAACGTACGTTTGTTATGCTGTCATTATACGTTCCGAACAAATGTTTGTCAATATGTTTTCCAAGAAAAGCGAACAAAAGTTTGCTTTTTGAGTAAAACTATGCTACTATAATCCTATAAAAAAGAAACACTTTATATTGAATATATCCGCATGGAGGAATGATGATGGGTCAGGGTAAAATTACAGCAAAACAACAGGAAATTTTATCATATATCAAAGAATGTATTTTGAAAAAGGGCTATCCGCCTGCAGTACGTGAGATCTGCGAAGCAGTTCAGCTTAAGTCGACCTCATCGGTCCACTCTCATCTGGAATCCCTGGAGGCAAATGGATACATACGCAGAGATCCGACCAAACCACGCGCCATTGAAATCCTGGACGATGAATTTGCATTAAACCGCCGGGAAATGGTTCAGGTTCCTGTAATTGGTACAGTAGCTGCCGGAGAACCGATTCTGGCACAGGAGCACATCGAAGACTATTTTCCGATTCCGGCTGAAATACTTCCAAACAAAGATACCTTTATGTTAAAAGTCAAAGGGGAAAGTATGGTCAATGCGGGAATCTATAGCGGCGATAAGGTCATCGTCGAGCAGACCAATACGGCAGAAAACGGAGAGATCGTTGTCGCACTTGTCGATGATTCTGCCACAGTCAAACGGTTTTACAAGGAAAACGGGCACTACCGTCTCCAGCCGGAAAACGATGCCATGGATCCGATCATCACGGATCATGTAGAGATTCTGGGGAAAGTCATTGGATTATTCCGCATGATGGCGTAAATACGTAAATGCCATTCTGAAAGAATCGGATTTTTGTATTGAGCAAATACTGAAGTTCACCAAATGTTCACCATTTTCCGGAAAACTTAATAAAAAATCAATGGCTTTTTCATCTGCTTTGTAGTAAACTCTTGTTTGTTGGTTCCAAAAGTATGAATTGACAAAGAAAGATCAGAGGAGTGATATTATTATGAAAAAGGCATTATTGTTTACTGCAATCGCAGCAGTTTCCATCAGTGCAGCAGCCTGTTCCGGAAAAAAAGCAACCGAGACTACCGCTGCTCCGGAAGAAACGACGGTAGCAGAGTCTACTACGGAGGCAGAAGTTGATGAAGATTATACCAGTGGTGTGATCACAGCGATTGACGGTGATGTTCTTACCATAAAAGACGACTATAGCGATGAAGAAAAGAAATACGATATCTCCAGTGCAGACGTAACCAAAGAATTCCCGCTTTCTGAAGGCGACTGGGTAGATATCACGTTCCCGGCAGAAACTACGGACGACCCGGTACCTGTTATTGCCATGGAAGTTACCGCTTCCATGTTAGAGCAGTCCATGGATCCGGTTGCAGAAGGAACCGTTAAGGAAGTAGCTTCTGACACGATGACCCTGGAAGTAGACGGAGAAGAATATAAGATTCTGACCGGCAATGCTTATGTAGTCGGAACAGATGGCATCAAGGCAGATGCAGACGTTGAAGTTACCTACCTCGGCGACCTGGACGACGAGCCGCTGGCAATCAAGATCGTTGCTGCAGACGCAAAAGATTCTGATGAAGCCAAGATCAATGCTTTCGTAGGTAAAGTTGCACAGATCGGTGAGGATGGAGATCATATCGTTCTCGAAGCACAGACCGGCGATTTCTTCACCTTTGTTTCCAGTGATACGGACTTAAGCCAGTATGCAGAAGGTGACACCCTTCAGATTCAGTACGAGGGTTCCATCAACGACAAAGAAATCCAGATCACAAAGATCACAAAGAAATAATATCAAATACGCAAAATGCCACACCAGGCAGAGGATACCTTTCCTCGATATGCAGCGAAATCGAAAAGAGCCAGCAGACACAGTATCTGCTGGCTCTTTTCGATCTTATCGTATGTCACTTTGTTATCCGGTCACTTCGTCGCCCCGTTATCTGACTGCCGTTTTTCGTTGTCCGATTATGAAATATCATAGCCGACCATTCGGATATAATCCTTGATGAGTTCCACAACCTGATCGAGTTCCAGTTTGCTGGCATTGATCGGCAAATCATAATTCGTTAAATCTTCCCATTCCTTACCGGTAAAATACTTATGATACGCTCTGCGCTGTTTCGTGATCTTGTTTAACTTGTTTAAGGCCTCTTTGGTATCGGTAATACCGTCTGTTTCCTGCGTTCTGCGTACACAGGTAGAAATATCCGCATAAACAAATATTTTGATCAGATCCTCTTTTCCTGCGGTTTCCAGAATATAGTCTGCACACCGGCCCACAATGACACAGGACTGTGCAGCTGCCAGTTCCCGGATCACTTCTGACTGAAACCGGAACAGGTTATCTGGCGAAGTTACATCGCCCTCTTTTTTCGGCTCATCAAAAATACCAGACGGCAGGTGCAGATTGCCTACAATTTTTCTCAGCAGGTTATTTCCGGCTTTTTCATCTGCAAGACGGAAATAGCGTTCTCCGACCGCACTTTTTTCAGCTGTCATACTTAAAATTTCATCGTCATAAAATGGAATGTTTAAATCCTCTGCCAGTTTTTTGCCGACAATTCGTCCACCACTTCCGTACTGACGCTCTATCGTAATAACAAGTTTGTGTTTATCCATAAGATGTCCCCCTTTGGAAATCATATTCTGTCTTTTATTTCCCTATTTAGTATAACACAAAACCGGCAGAGTGCCAAACTTTTTTACACTCTGCCGGTTTGATTCTTTTTTTCTGATTATTCAAATGGATTTTTCCACTATTTTGCAAGGATCATACGATCGTTTGCAAACTCTTCTCCGCTGGCTTCCTCAAATTTATGAAGAAGATCCTCGACGGTCAGACGCTTCTTTTTTTCTCCCGCCACATCATAAATAACATTTCCCTCATGCATCATGATCAGACGGTTGCCATGCGTGATCGCATCCTTCATATTATGTGTGACCATCATGGCGGTCAGATGATTCTCCGCAATGATTTTATCTGAAATCTCCAGTACCTTCGCTGCAGTCTTCGGATCTAGTGCTGCTGTATGCTCA
>OGWS01002080.1_pt1 | contig 13385 bp, 10 predicted proteins | sample 1576111 | NCBI WGS metagenome assembly OGWS01 (sample SAMEA3541534, study PRJEB24748) | human gut metagenome | biome: human gut; feature: human-associated habitat; material: faeces | place: China | collected 2012
GCAAGCTCTCGTCAGTTTGCTTAACTTAAGGAAATAAAATGACCGAAACGCTTTCTCTTAGAGCCAAAATAGAACAAAGCCCAATGGGGGCTTATCAATGGATGATTGTGGTGATGGCTGCCATTATGAATTTACTTGACGGCTTCGATGTATTAGCCCTTGCCTTCACGGCAACAGCCATTCGTGGCGAATTTGGTCTCACTGGGATTGAGTTAGGTTATTTATTAAGTGCCGGCTTATTTGGTATGACCGCAGGCTCACTTTTCCTTGCACCACTTGCAGATAAAATTGGTCGTCGCCCATTGTTATTAATGGCAGTATCACTCTCTGCTATCGGTATGTTAGGCTCTGCGTTTATTTCACAATATCAGTGGCTCGGTTTCTGGCGCGTTATCACCGGTCTTGGTGTTGGCGGTATTTTAGTGGGTACAAACGTGATCACCAGCGAATACTCTTCTCGCAAATGGCGTAGCTTTGCAATCAGTGTCTATGCTGCTGGTTTTGGTATCGGTGCGGTATTAGGTGGGATGTTCGCTGTGATGCTGCAAGGTGAATATGGCTGGCGTTCCGTGTTTTTAGCGGGTGCTATCTTGACCGGTTTACTTTTAGTGGTTTTATTTATTTGGTTACCGGAATCCATTGATTTCCTCACCTCCAAACAACCTAAAAATGCAGAAGTGCGGTTAAATTTAATTGCAAAAAAAATTGGTTTAGCCGGTGATTGGAAACTTCCAGAAAAAGCGGAAAAAGTTAAAACTAAATTGCCTATTAGCCAATTATTCAGCGAGAAATACTTACATTCTACCCTGTTAATTTGGACGGCTTTCTTTGCGATCATGTTCAGCTTCTATTTTATTAGCTCATGGACACCAGCCTTATTAAAAGAAGCGGGTATGACGACAGAGCAAAGTGTGAGTGTAGGGATGATGATTTCATTAGGTGGCACCTGCGGCGCCTTAATCTATGGCTTACTGGCTAGCCGTTGGACAGCTCGTGGCGTGTTAATTTTATTCACCGTCTTATCTTCCGCAGCGATCATCACCTTTATCTTATCCTCATCTGTTTTATGGATTGCAATGGTATTCGGTATTTTAGTTGGTACCCTCATGAATGGTTGTATCAGCGGTCTTTATACCTTAAATCCACTCACTTATGATGCCGATATTCGTAGCACCGGTGTGGGCTGGTCAATTGGTATTGGTCGTATTGGTGCAATTCTTGCCCCAACGATTGCCGGTCAATTATTAGATATGGGTTGGGATAAACAGAGTTTATATGTTGGCGTTGGCTTTGTTATGTTGATCTCAACAGTTGCCATTTTCTTCTTAAAAAGCCGCGTAGAAATTAAAGCTTAATCTTTATAAAAAATAATAAAAGGGCGTGTTGAATATATCCAACACTCCCTTTTTCTTTATATGATTAATTCAACCAGAAATAATATCCTATTGTCGCGATAACGAGTATACACACAATATTTAAGATAAACCCAGCTTTAATCATATCACTTTGGCGGACCTCACCTGTACCAAATACGATAGCATTTGGCGGTGTTGCTACCGGTAACATAAAGGCACAAGATGCACCTAAACCGATGATTAAAGCAAGACCAATTTCCGGCATACCGAGAGATTGTGCGATAGAAATAAAGATTGGTACTAATAACGCAGCACTCGCGGTATTGGAAGTGAATTCAGTTAAGAAAATAATGAAGGTTGCGACCAATAAACCAATGAGATAGTAATGTTGTCCTTGAACTAAGAATACAATACCGTCAGCTAATACTTTACTTGCACCAGAATCTTTTAACACTGCACTCAAGGTTAAACCACCCCCGAAAAGCATCAATACGCCCCAGTCAGTGCTTTCTTGGATTTGTTTCCAATTTGCCACACCCGTTGAACAAATAATGACAGCGGCAAGTAATGCAACCACGCTATCAAAACTACCGATATTTTTGGCAAGACCAAATACACCTGAAATCATTGGATTAATATAGCTACTAAACACCCAACAAAGCGCAATCACAGCAAAAATCACAAGCGTTAATACGCGTTGTCCATTCATTTCAATGCGCTCAAAATTTTGCTCAAAATATAAATTAAGTTTTGGTTTAAATACAATGAAAAGCGTACCAATCATCAACGGCATCAAAATGAGCATAATTGGCAAGCCATACCATAACCAATCAGAGAAGGTTAAATGTAAGTTACTTGCAACGATAGCATTTGGTGGGCTACCTACTAATGTACCCATACCACCAATACTCGCACTATATGCAATCCCTAATAATACGAAGACATAAGTATTATGTTCTTTTTCTTTATCAAGTTGGCTTAAGATCCCCATGGCTAAAGGTAACATCATTGCAGCTGTCGCAGTGTTACTCATCCACATAGAAAGGAAAGCAGTAATAGAGAAAAGGTACATCACAGCAACCAATAAATTACCACGAGCCATTGCCATGATTTTATTGGCAATCATTTTATCGAGCTTTTGTATATGTAAAGCTGTCGCTAAAGCAAAGCCACCAAAGAATAAGAAAATGGTTGGATCAGCAAACGCCACTAAAGCTTGTTTGGTTGTCACCAAATCAAGTGCAATCGCAAGTAAAGGCACTAATAGCGCAGTAACTGTTACATGTAATGCCTCAGTTAACCAAAGGATCGCTACAAAGACTAATAATGCTAAACCTGCATTTTCCTTAGGTGCAAAAGGTAAGGCTTTTAACAAAATAAAAAAACAGGCTATCGCCAGAAGAAAGATAATCCCACTTTTATAATTTTTTGTTGTGTTTGTTTCGTTCATGAGTCCCTCCAAACTGATTACAGATGAACTATTTGCGATGTTAAATGAATGTTACAAACTTTCAACTAACAAATGTTTAAAATGTGATCTTGTTCAAAAAAATTTTAACAAAAAAAGTGCGGTTATTTCTAACCGCACTTTAAAAAGGTCAATAATTTTAAAATTATTCTTCTTCGAAATCTTCTAAATCTAATGCTTCTTGTGAAAGAATAATACCTGTTAAATCAGCATAAATATAATCTTCAGGGAAGAACGTCACGCCACCAAAATTTACAGGAAGATCACTTTCACCATGATTATTTTCATCTGCGCCAACTGGAATTGGTGCGAGTGCATGAATACCAATATCAATATTTTCAAGTTGTTGAATTTGACGCACTGCACCATAAACAATAATACCCGCCCAGTCATTATCTGCCGCAAGTTGTGCAAGCTCAGCATCAATTAAAGCACGACGTACTGCGCCACCGCCATCTACGACAAGCACTCTGCCTTTACCATTTTCTTCAAGAATCTCGGCAATTAATCCATTATTTTCAAAACATTTTACTGTCGTCACTTTGCCGTAGAAATTGCTGACGCCACCAAAGCTAGAAAAAATTGGCTCAACCACATCTACTTGATCAGCATAAATATCACAAAGTTCTGAAGTATCGATATACATAATGTTCCCCTTGTCGGTAAAATTTTTTCTCTAGTATAAGCCGATTTAGCCGATAAGCAAGCCTAAACTAAACAAGATATTGATAAATAAAGAAATCATTGACATCTGTGCTAACATCGGACGCAAGACTGTCGGCTCTTTGCTGCGATAAACAAATAATGCGTGTTTTAATAACAATGGAAATGCCAATAAAAATAAGAAATGCCAAGGGCTAAATGCTGTTGATACCGCAAATAACACATAACATAAAGCGGCAACGCTTAATAAAATACAATGATAAATACGTCCTTTCTTCGGGCCAATACGCACAACCAGGGTATTTTTTCCTACCTTAGCATCTTGCTCAATATCACGTAAATTATTGATATTTAAAACAGCTGTTGCTAATAAACCTGAGCCTAACGCAGGTAAAGTAATTAAGCTATCAATGCTGTGAGTTTGTAGATAGTAAGTTCCCCCTACACCTAATAGTCCAAAAAAGAGCAACACTGACAGATCACCTAAACCTAAATAACCATAAGGTTTAGCCCCTACGGTATAAGTAATGGCAGCAATAATGGCAAGAATACCCAAACCTGCAAAGGCCAATAAATCAGTAAGACTTTGATATGCGATACCAATTAAGAATGCACCTGAGAAAAATGAACCCACTGCCATTAAAATTAAGCCCCATTTAAGCTCATTCGCAGAAATTGCACCTTGCTGAATACCACGTAAAGGCCCAATACGTTCTTCGGTATCTGACCCTTTTTGATGATCACCATAATCATTGGCAAAATTGGAAAGCACTTGCAATAAAATCGTGGTAAGCAAGCAAAGTAACATCACGGTGAGATTAAAACTTTCTTTATCCGCCCAATATGCCAATGCTGAACCGGTAAAAATAGAAGCTAATGCCAAAGGCAAAGTTTTTGGGCGAGCGGTTTCCCACCACATTTTCAATTTATGATTTGTCATTTTTTTTGACCGCACTTTTGATTACAATAAAGGGCGTATTCTACACGGAAATTGCCTTTTTATGAATGATTTAACACTGACTCTTCACCCAATTGCGGTGATTCACACGCCTTACAAAGAAAAATTCTCGGTGCCACGACAGCCAGATTTAGTACAGGATGGCATTGGTATTGTGGAACTGCTCCCTCCGTATAATTCGCCAGAAGCTGTACGAGGATTAGAGCAATTTAGCCATCTTTGGCTTATCTTCCAATTCGACAAAGTGCCACATGGAAAATGGCAATCCACTGTTCGTCCCCCTCGTTTAGGCGGCAATCAACGTGTCGGTGTATTTGCTTCACGCGCTACGCATCGCCCTAATCCGCTAGGCTTATCCAAAGTTGAATTACGCCAAGTGGAATGTATTCATGGACGTGTTTTTCTACATTTAGGATCCGTGGATCTTGTCGATGGTACACCTATTTTTGATATTAAGCCTTATATTGCCTATGCTGATAGTGAACCTGAGGCAAAATCAAGTTTTGCGCAAGAAAAACCACCTGCAAAATTAAACGTAGAATTTACAGAAATCGCCCAAAGTGCGGTAGAAAAATATCACAAAAACCGACCGCACTTAGCGAGATTTATTACAGAAGTGATCGCACAAGATCCCCGCCCGGCTTATCAACAAGGTAAAGAAACCGATCGTATTTATGGTATTAGTCTGTACGAATTTAACATTAAATGGCGTATTAAAGCGGGGACAACAGACTGTGTCGAAATTCTGGATATCCAAAAATTAAAAGAACAAAAAAGCTGAGTTTCGTCAGCTTTCTTTTTATCGTTTTAATCCTGTCTAATCCGGCAATGCATTTATCACAGCTTTGACGAGCGTTGCCAATGGAATCGCGAAGAATAGCATTGAACAATGCTTCGTTATACTGATGAAACCACAGGTCTACCTTATAACGCGTGGAAAGGCGGCGGATGATGCTGTTATACAGCGTATCTTTAAAGGGTGAGTATTCATCGAGCAGCAGCAGGATATTTTTCTGGCGGTTCACCACATAGTAGCCTTTACCAGGAGTAGAGTCGATAATCCCCCGCTCCTTCAGATCAATAAAAGCTTTAAAAACCGTATCGCGGGAAACTTTATAATCGTGGCTCAGCTGATTGATGGAAGGCAGGGCGGTATCCGTCTTGTAACGTCCCATGGAAATGTCCTGGCTGATCAAATCGGCCAGTTGTTTTACCTTCGTCGTTTGTTGCCCGAAAATTGTTTTCATATTGCGTATACAGGTTTAATCAAAGTAAGGATGATACAAGCAACTGTGCTGAACTGTGCTGGTGCAAAGAAAGATTATTTATTCTGAATCAGCAAGAAATAGGGATATGTTTTGCAGCATATAAAAAGCAAACACAATGTTATCAATCTAAAATCTGCTTAAACAACTCATCCGCATCCTTAGCTTTGTCTACACGTCCGGCCTTCACATCCTCCATAGCCTTTTCTATACCTGATTTATCGTTGGTAATATCCTCTTCCCATGCACCGGACAATGTTTCAAAGAAATCTTCTGATTTTGATGTCACTTTCTCAGAATGAGGAAGTTTCTCTTTTAATGACTCTGCCAATTTACAGATTAAATCTAACTTTATATCTGGACTTAACGGAGCCAGCAACTGCATATACCATTCGGTAGGATTCGGTGGCAATTCCATAATATGTTCTCCTTATTTTTTATGAATAGTGTATCTCAATTCCCCTCCTCCGTCGGAGGAGGGGTGCCCAAAGGGCGGGGTGGTAGGTGAAGCAAGAAATACATATAAATCATATACATAAGGAATTCTTTTTTCATCTACCACCTCCCCCTACGGGTACTCCTCCTCCGACGGAGGAGGAGAATTAAGATAGTATTACTTAATTTTTTGATTCATCGCAATACCGTTTAAACTTAATCCCACTAAGAGATTATTTATACTCCGCCCACGATTTAATTGCCAGATCATCCAGCGTCATCGTACAGAAAGCATTGATGAAAGCACTTGCCAGGCGGGCATTCGTAATTAGCGGAACATTCAGGTCGATAGCGGCACGACGAATCTTATATCCGTTGCTCAACTCACCCGCAGTGAGGTTCTTCGGAATATTCACCACCATGTCGATCTCCTTTTTGTGCAGCATATCCAACGCTTGCGGCTGTTGGTTAGTCTCACTGGGCCAATACACCTGCGTATTCTCCACCCCATTCTCCGTAAGGAACTTACTGGTACCTCCCGTTGCAAAGAGCTTATACCCTTTTTGCTGAAGCAGACGGGCAGCGGAAAGCATTTCCACCTTCTGTTTCGGTGTACCGGTAGAAAGCAGGATATTCTTCTTCGGTATGCGGTAGCCTACAGAAAGCATAGCCTTCAGCACGGCACAGGACGTATCACTTCCGATACAACCAACCTCACCTGTAGATGCCATATCCACACCCAACACCGGGTCGGCCTTTTGCAAGCGATTGAAAGAGAACTGACTGGCCTTGATGCCTACATAGTCCAGTTCAAAGAGATTCTTATTCGGCTTTTCTACCGGAAGCCCTAACATCACCTTCGTAGCCAGTTCGATAAGATTAATCTTCAGCACCTTGCTGACGAACGGGAAACTACGGGATGCGCGCAGGTTACATTCAATCACCTTGATGTCATTCTCACGGGCCAGATACTGGATATTGAACGGACCGGAGATATTCAGTTCGCGTGCAATCTCACGACTGATACGCTTAATGCGGCGTACCGTCTCCACATAAAGCTTCTGAGGCGGAAATTGAATCGTAGCATCGCCCGAATGCACTCCGGCAAACTCAATATGTTCAGAGATAGCGTATGCCACAATTTCTCCATTCTGTGCCACCGCATCCATCTCCACCTCCTTGGCATGTTCGATGAATTGGCTGACAACCACCGGATGCTTCTTTGATACATTGGCCGCAAGTTGCAGGAAGCGTTCCAGTTCTTCCTGATTGGAACAAACGTTCATTGCAGCACCTGAAAGTACGTATGACGGACGCACAAGTACCGGGAAACCTACTTCTTCCACAAACTCGTTGATGTCGTCCATGCTCGTAAGCTCGCGCCAGCGAGGCTGGTCTACGCCGATACGGTCCAGCATGGCAGAGAACTTCTCACGGTCTTCGGCGTTGTCAATGCTTTTGGCGGAAGTACCGAGTATAGGCACCTTCTGCGCATCCAGACGCAGGGCAAGATTATTCGGTATCTGACCACCGGTAGAAACAATCACCCCGTGCGGATTTTCCAGTTCAAGGATATCCATTACCCGTTCGAAGGTAAGTTCATCGAAGTAGAGGCGGTCGCACATATCATAGTCCGTAGATACGGTTTCGGGATTATAGTTGATCATAACGCTGCGATACCCCTCTTTACGGATGGTATTCAGTGCCTGTACACCGCACCAGTCAAACTCTACGGAAGACCCGATACGATACGCACCGGAACCAAGTACAACGATGGATTTACGGTCGCCGAGATAATGAACATCATTAGCGATGCCACTATACGTCAGATACAGGTAATTAGTCTGTGCAGGATATTCGGCAGCAAGAGTGTCTATTTGCTTTACCACAGGGACAATGCCGACGCTCTTACGATGATTGCGTACATAGAGGATACCGTCTTCCATGTCTCCTTCATAACCGATGGCACGGGCTATCTGAAAATCAGAGAAACCTTGTACCTTGGCTTTTTTCAGCAATTCCAAAGGCAGATCGGCTATCTGTTTGTGGTTCTTGCTCCACTTTTCCAACTCTTTGCTGGTGTTCATTATGTTCATCAGCTTCTCCAGGAACCACTTATCGATCTTCGTCAGTTCGTGCACCTGATCAACGGTATATCCGGCACGGAAAGCTTTGGATATGACGAAGATACGCTTGTCCGTCGGTTCACGGAGCGCCTTGTCTATATCAGAGATAACAAGTTCCTTATTTTCCACGAAACCATGCATCCCCTGTCCTATCATACGCAGACCTTTCTGAATGGCTTCTTCAAAAGTACGACCGATAGCCATCACTTCGCCTACTGACTTCATGCTGGAACCCAGTTCCTTGTCTACACCATGGAACTTACCCAAGTCCCAACGGGGTATTTTGCAGACCACATAATCCAATGCAGGTTCAAAGAAAGCACTTGTGGTTTTCGTTACAGAATTCTTCAGGTCGAACAATCCGTAGCCAAGACCGAGTTTTGCAGCAACGAAAGCAAGCGGATACCCCGTAGCTTTAGAAGCCAGAGCAGAAGAACGGCTCAAGCGGGCATTTACTTCAATCACTCTATAATCTTCACTTTCAGGATCATAAGCATACTGCACATTACATTCTCCTACAATACCGATATGGCGAATGATACGGATAGCAAGTTCGCGCAACTTATGATAATCGGAATTACTGAGCGTCTGAGATGGAGCGATAACAATGGACTCTCCTGTATGAATACCCAGCGGGTCGAAGTTCTCCATGTTACAAACGGTGATACAGTTGTCAAAGCGGTCGCGCACCACCTCATACTCCACTTCTTTCCATCCACGCAAGGATTTTTCCACAAGCACCTGCGGGGAGAAGGAGAAAGCTTTCTCAACCAACACATCCAGTTCTTCTTCATTGTCACAGAAGCCGGAACCCAGTCCACCAAGCGCGTATGCAGCGCGGACAATCACCGGATAACCCAATTCGGCAGCAGCACGACGGGCATCAATGGCATTTTCTACGGCTTCGCTTTTGATAGTCTTTACATTGATTTCATTCAGCTTATGCACGAAAATCTCACGGTCTTCCGTATCGATAATGGCTTGTACGGGAGTACCGAGAACTTTTACACCATATTTCTCAAAAATTCCGTCTTTGTAGAGGGCAACACCGCAGTTCAGTGCCGTTTGTCCACCAAAGGCAAGCATAACGCCATCCGGACGTTCTTTTTCGATGACTTTCTCTACAAAATAAGGAGTGACAGGCAGGAAATAAATCTGGTCGGCAACGCCTTCCGAAGTCTGCACAGTAGCGATATTCGGGTTGATAAGAACGGTGTAGATACCTTCTTCTTTCAAGGCTTTGAGTGCCTGGCTGCCGGAGTAGTCGAACTCACCTGCCTCGCCGATTTTCAGTGCACCGGAACCGAGTAGCAGGACTTTCTTTATATTGTTTTCTTTCATTTGTTGTACGTTTATAGGTGATTACAGCAGTTTCACGAACTCATCAAACAAAAACTCCGTATCCGTCGGCCCGCTGGCAGCTTCCGGATGGAATTGTGCAGAGAACCAAGGATTCCGTTTATGCTTAATGCCCTCATTAGACCCGTCGTTCATATTGATGAACAGCGGTTCCCAATCTTCCGTCAGCGTAGTGTTGTCCACTGCATAACCATGATTCTGCGAAGTGATGAAGCAACGCTCCGTGCCCACCATACGCACCGGCTGGTTGTGACTGCGATGACCATATTTCAGCTTGTATATCTTTGCTCCTCCTGCCTTACTCAGCAACTGATTTCCCATGCAGATACCGAAGATAGGTAGTTTTTCATTCTTCATTGCCCGGCGGATATTCTGCACCGCAGCATCACAGGTATCCGGATCACCCGGGCCGTTACTGATGAAAAGTCCGTCGAACTCCAGTTCATTATAATCATAATCCCAAGGCACACGGATGACTTCCACATCACGCTTCAGCAGACAGCGAAGAATATTAGTCTTCACTCCACAATCCACCAGGACTACTTTCTTCTTACCCGCACCTTCGTTGTACCGGATTATCTCCTTGCAACTCACCTTATCCACATAGTTCACCCCCGCATACACGGCATCGGGCACATTCTCCGGTTCATCGTCAAAGACGATCTTACCCATCATCACGCCATGTTCGCGGAGCACCTTTGTCAGCTCACGCGTATCGATACCTGTGATGCCCGGCACCTGTTCACGCTTCAGCCAATCAGCAAGGCTTTCCACAGCGTTCCAATGGCTAAAATCCTCACTATAATCACTTACAATGATGGCTTCCGCATGGATACGTTCACTTTCCATAAAGGTAGCCAGTCCATTCGGTTCGATAGTGAAAGGCGGCACACCATAATTGCCCACCAACGGATAAGTGAGCGTCATCAACTGTCCGGCATACGAGGGGTCAGTCAAGCTCTCGGGATACCCCGTCATAGCTGTGTTGAAAACCACCTCTCCCGCTACCGGCTTTTCGTAGCCAAACGACTTGCCGTGGAAGCGGCTCCCGTCGTCGAGGATAAGAGTTACATTTCTCATGTTAGTTAGTGATTAGTGTTTAGTGATAAGCAATTAACGTTAATCACTTATCACTAAACACTATTTCGTTAAAATTGATATACTTGTTCTATATAGTCAATAAAGGCATTATTCAGCATCTTCACCCCACCCGGCGTAGGATAATCACCGCTGAAATACCAGTCTCCCCGATGATTGGGACAAGCCTCATGCAGCCCCTCCAACGGTTGGTATACGATTTCCACCTTCGCCTTTGTTCCGGCAGGTGTCAGCAGTTCCACCATCTTGGCGGAGATTTCCTCGTCAATAAAGGGTGCATAGATATCCTTCACATAGTTCACCATTTGCTCCTTCGGCAACCCTACCTGGTCTTTCGATTTGCGGTAGGCAGCGGCAATCACATCTTTCATATCCCGGTCTTTCAGCAATTCGATGGCCGCTTTAAAAGCAATGAATTCACTCATCTTTGCCATGTCGATGCCGTAATAATCGGGATAGCGTACCTGCGGGGAAGAAGAAACAATCACAATCTTCTTGGGGCCCAGACGGTCGAGAATACCGATAATACTCTGTTTCAGAGTGGTTCCGCGTACAATGGAGTCGTCGATAATGACAAGATTGTCCACACCCGGCACCAGACTGCCATAAGTGATATCATACACGTGCGCAGCCAAGTCATTGCGGCTGTTTCCTTCTGCAATAAACGTGCGCAGTTTGATATCCTTGATGGCTACCTTTTCGCTACGGATACGGCGGGAAAGTATCTGTTCCAGCTCTTCCAGACTGGGGCTATGTCCCAGGGAAGCGATCTGTTGCACTTTCTCTTCATTCAGATAATCATCCAGTCCCTGCAACATGCCGTAGAAAGCAACTTCCGCTGTATTCGGAATAAAGGAAAACACAGTATGGTCAAGGTCTTTATTGATGGCTTTCAAGATGTTAGGTATCAGTTTCTCACCCAATAGTTTACGTTCCCTGTAAATATCCACATCACTACCTCGTGAGAAATAAATACGTTCGAAAGAACAGGGTTTCACCTCGCGTACTTTATTGATTTGGGTGGTGCGCAGCTTGCCTGTCTTGTTAATCAGCAAGGCTTGTCCGGGCATCAATTCCTTAATGCAGGCTGCCGGTACATTGAAAGCGGTTTGTATCACAGGGCGTTCGCTGGCAAGCACTACCACTTCATCATCCTGATACCAGAATGCGGGGCGGATTCCCCACGGATCGCGCACGGCAAACGATTCACCGCTTCCCGTCAGTCCGCATATCACATAGCCTCCGTCCCACTCCTTGCTCGAAGTACGCAGCACGTTTGCCAGGTCCATATGATCTTCTATATAGTGAGTCACGCCCATGCCTGTCAATCCTTCCGCTTCGGCAAGATTGAAGAGGCGCTCCACTTCACGGTCGAGACGGTGCCCCACTTGTTCCAGCATGATGTACGTATCGGCATACTTCCGTGGATGCTGGCCGATAGCAGTGATACGTGCAAAGATCTCATCCACGTTCGTCATGTTGAAATTGCCGCAAAGAGCAAGGTTCTTAGCCCGCCAGTTGTTACGCCTCAGGAAAGGGTGCACATAGGAAATGCCGCTCTTTCCGGTAGTGGAATAGCGCAAGTGCCCCATGTAAGCCTCGCCCGCAAAAGGGAGGTATTTCTTAGCGTAATCCGCATCATGAAGCTGCTCTTTTGTCAGATCCTTAAAGTTGCTTTGCACCGTACCGAATATCTCGGTAATGGCACCCGAACCGAGTGCACGCTCACGGAACATATACTCCTCACCGGGATTTGCTTCCAGCTTTACGCAAGCCATACCGGCGCCCTCTTGTCCGCGGTTGTGCTGCTTCTCCATCAGAAGATAGAGTTTGTTCAAACCGTACATCCATGTGCCGTACTTCTGTTCATAGTATTCCAGAGGTTTCAGCAGGCGTATCATGGCAACGCCACATTCATGCTTCAGTTCTTCCATCAGTTCATTTACAATTTACAATGTACAAAGTACAATTTACCGTTTACTATTTATTTCGTATTACCCTCTTTATTCCACTGTGACGCTCTTCGCCAAGTTTCTCGGCTGATCCACATCCATCCCCTTGCATACTGCGATATGATACGCCAGTAACTGCAACGGTACCGTAGTAATCAACGGGTCAAGGCACTCAATTGTTTCCGGCAACTCGATACAAGTATCGGCAATCTTGCTGATAACCGTATCCCCTTTTGTCACCAGAGCAATCACTTTGCCCTTACGCGCCTTGATTTCCTGTATGTTGCTCAATACTTTCTCATAAAGCCCGTTCTGTGTAGCAATCACTACCACCGGCATTTCAGCATCTACCAGTGCGATAGGCCCGTGCTTCATTTCAGCAGCCGGATAACCCTCGGCATGGATATAAGAGATTTCTTTCAGCTTCAACGCACCTTCCAGGGCTACGGGATACGAATATCCGCGTCCCAGATAGATAAAGTTATGCGCATACGTGAAGATCTTGGAAAGCTCTGCAATGCTGCCATTCAGTTTCAGCACTTCTTTCATCTTATCAGGAATGCGGTTCAGCTCCTGCACGATGGCAAGGAATTGCCCCTCATCTATCGTATTCTTCTCCTTGGCAAGCGTCAGCGCCAGCATGGTGAGCACTGTCACCTGTCCCGTAAACGCTTTGGTGGAAGCCACTCCGATTTCGGGACCTACG
>OGWS01002083.1_pt1 | contig 13374 bp, 1 predicted proteins | sample 1576111 | NCBI WGS metagenome assembly OGWS01 (sample SAMEA3541534, study PRJEB24748) | human gut metagenome | biome: human gut; feature: human-associated habitat; material: faeces | place: China | collected 2012
CGTGATGCGCTGGTAGGAGTTGTCGATCGACGAGATGAAGTCGATCATCTCGGCGCGCGTCGTCGAGCGGTTCAGGTAGAGGAACGGGTTGCTCGGATTCTGCTCGATGGCCGCTGAGAAGGTATTTACAGCATTGGTATACTGCTTGATGAGCGACTGCGTGACACCCCGTTCGAAGAGCACCGTCCACGATGCCCGATCCGACTTGAGTTCCTCGACGTATTGCTTGTCGAGCATCACGAGCGTGTCGGCCGGGATATTGCTTTCGCGCCACGAAAGGGTGAGGTATTCGTTGTCCACCCGTTTCCTGAAGTCCTCGACGCGCTGTACGTGGTAGCGCTCCACGGTCGGCACGGTGTCGGGACGCATCAGCGTGAACTTGAACAGCGGCAGCAGGCGCATCTGTGGGAACTATCGTATTCAAGGGCTATACTCTTGCAGAGGTTCGTCCAGATACAACATTAATCGCAACAAATGGCAATATCCTGATCTATGCAGTATCCAAAGAAACGGTAGATATGACGGTTCTTGGCGCAGGCGTAGGCGGAACAGCAGCAGTGAATGGTTCCTTTGCAGTGTTAGTCATGAATGTGACTACACAGGCGATTGTTGGAAACGGATGTATTCTCAACGCAGCGAATGGAACTATCACAGGAAAAGCAGAAGATACAACCAGTCTGAATCTGAAGACAGGTAATGTAACAGTTGGCGGAACTGCAGCAATCGGAGCAGCGATCGAAGCTGCGATTTACCGCAATACCGTAACTGCAATGATTGGCGACAATTGTACGGTTACTGCAAAAGCAATCTTAGTCCAGGCAACATCAGACCGTGGTATTACAGCGAAAGCTGTTATGGCGGGCGCAGGCGGAACTGCAAGTGTCAACGGAAGTATTCTGGTACTTTCCATTGGCGCGGCAACTACAGACAGCGATGCCAATAATGCGAATGGAAGCGGCAATTCTTCCAGTAATGCAAGTGATGAAGCATCAAAGCGTGGCCAGGCGGCAGTGGATCATGGTTACGGCCAGACGGTTGGCGCTGGCAATCAGGGCAATCAGTATGTGGATGAGGCCAATAGTATCATCAATGGATTAGCAAATGATAATAAGTCCCTGATCAATGGATACTTCACCAGTACTTCTGTAGATGATAAGACATATGCAGGTATCGGTGATAACGGTTCCACAACTGCAAAAGACGGCGACGTTACCGTAGAAGCGACAGAAAAGACAAAGTTAGACGCGATTGCAGGAGCAGCAAGCGGAAGCGGTGCAGCATCTGTTGGTATTTCCATGAATCTGGCGATTATCAATGGCACTGCAGAGGCAAGACTTGGCGGTACGGTAAAAGCCGATAAGGGAAATGTCAAAGTTCACGCACAGAACATTTTAAATATTCCGAACTTCATTTCCAGTGGCGGAAGCGTATCTGGTTCTGCATCTGTGGCAGGAACCATCACCGTCATTAAAGTCGGTGAGAAAGCAACTGCTTATATTGCACCGAAGGCAAACGTATACGCAGATGGCAATGTAATCGTTTTGGCAGAAAGTGCTCAGGACATCCGGGTGATCAACGGAAGCGTAAGCGGTGGTGGCGTAGCAGGAGTTGGTGTGGCAACCAACGTGATCATTTTCTCTAACAAGACACATGCTTACGTTGGCGATGGTGCAACCGTTACTGCCAATGCAAACAGAGGAAACGTACAATTTGTAGACGGCACAACAACTTCTAATGTAGATAGTAATTATAAGAAGTTAAATGATAAGAATACGACGACCGATTATGTATCTTCCAAATCCAACGAATCTGCTCAGTCCGGCGTATTAGTCGGTGCGAAATCTTCTCAGAAGATCCGAAGCTGGGTAGTCAGTGGAGCAGCAAGCGGAGCCGTATCGGTGGTTGGTTCTGTCAATGTACTGACATTTGGCAGCGAGACTAAAGCATGGATCGGAAAGAAGGCAACAGTTACAACAAAGAACAATGGCGATATTCTGGTGATCGCAGTGGATACCACTTCCATTCAGGATGTGGTAGGTAATATAGCTGCCAGCGGCACAGTCAGCGCAGGCATTTCCAACGACACCATTACCTTCCAGAAGGTGACCAACGCCTATGTAGATGAAGGCGCAGTATTAACCAGTGGAAGAAATATCGTCATCAAGGCAATCAGCGACGAAGCCTATGTGGTGGTTGTAGTCAGTGCCGGTGCAGCAGTTGGTGCAACACCAACAGGCGCTGTGAACGGAGCAGTTTCTACGATTATCATAAAGAATGAGACAACCGCAGAGGTGAAGGCCAATACTGTAGCTACCAATCTGACGGCAAACGGAAGTATCGCAATCTGGGCAGAAGATAACCAGAATCTGTATGTGATTGCAGGAGCTGCAAATACCGCAATCAGCGCAACTTTAATATCTGGCAGCGCTGCGGCAGGCGTAGCAGTTGTGAAAGCAAGCAACAAGGTTCAGGCATTGGTTGGAAGACTGGCTCAGTTAGATGCTTATGGAACGACAGGTATTAGTTTCTATACCGGCGAGTTAGATGGCAAGGATGGCAACCGGAAGAGAAACCGCCAGAAAGCGGTTCGGTGCGGTGTTCTCATCGGAGCATTTAATACCAACAATCTGATGGCAATCACTGCTTCTGGTTCTGCAGGTACTGGAGCAGCAGGAGCGGTTGCTTCTACAACAGTGGTTTCTAAAACTGAAGTACGGGCAAAAGCAGAACAGGGCGCGCAGATCAACCAGAAGGTAAAAGCAAACCGGGAACAGAAGACATCCGCATCCAGCGTGAAAGTCATCGCCATGGACTCCACGGAGGTTGACACGGCAGCCGGTGGCGCGGCAGTCGGTATCGCAGGGGCAACTGGAACCATCGTAGTAACTCATTTAAAGAAGACCGTAGAGGCCATCTTAAATGGTACGGTTTATGCACCAGGCGGAGTTGACGTTCTGGCAATCAGCGATAACAATGTATTCCTGTTGACAACCAGCTTGGCAGGCGGTCTGGCAGGCGGCGCGGGAAGTGCATCCGTTCTCTACACAGAGAATACCATAACCAGCCAGCTTGGCGGAACCATTGAGACAGGTACAGCAGCAGTCAATGTAAAAGCCATCAACCGGCAGTACATTACTTCTGGAGCGGCATCTGTCGCAGCGGGAATTACCGCAGTGGGCGGAGCAGGAGCAAGCATCATCTTCAAGAGCCATACCAAGGCGGAGGTACTGAATGGTACAACGATTACCGCAGGTTCTCTGAATGTGACTGCACAGTCCAAAGAAACCATCACCGGCGTGGTGGCAGCAGCAACTGGTGGAAGCACCGCAGTGGGCGGATCTCTGATCCTGATCATTGCCAATGCAGATACAACCGCAAGAATCGGCAACAACGTAACCATCAATCTGAGCGGTGATTTAACCGTTCAGGCAGAAGATATTGTAACCATTGACATGACGGCAGGTACCGTATCCGGCGGCGGAGCAGCCGTGGGCGGAGCAGCAGCAGTTCTGATCTTCAAGAATACCGTTTTGGCAGAGATTGGAACAAATGGCAAGATTACAGCAGCGAACCTGAATCTGACAGCAAACTCTAAACGGAACATTACGTCTTATGTAGCGGCAGGTTCCGGTGGTGTCGGCGCTGTATCCGGCAGTGTACTGGTAATTCTGGTTGGCAGCAAGCAGAGTGATGATGCAAAGACGGCAATGAAGCGGGATGACACGAATGATGTAAGTTCCAATAGCCAGAAGAGTATTAACGAGGCTCTGAATAATGCCAATGGTTTAACTGGCGAAAACCTGAAACTGGATATCAAAGGTTACTTCACAGGGGAAACTGCTAATGCAACAACGGCAAGAATCGGTTCTGGAACTGTGCTCACCTTAACAGGCGACGCCAAGATCAACGCAGCAGAAACAACCACAGTAACCGCATATGTAGGTTCTGTATCTGTAGGTGCTTTGGTAGCAGGCGGTGCGGTGGCTATCGCAATCTTAAATGGCACGGTTCAGGCAGAAATCAACGGAACTATTAATGCAAGTGGCACCGTAACCATCAACGCAGAGAACCAGATTACCAGCAATGCCTTTAAGGCGGTAGTAGGTTCCGGAGGAGTCATCGGACTGGGCGCAGCCGTGGCTTACATGGATGTGACTGGAACGACGAAAGTTCTGATCGGAAGCACCGGTTCTGTAAATGGAAATGGAACGTCCGGAGTTAACGTATCAGCACGGTTAATCATCAATACAAATCCAACAGCAGACGGTTATGGTGTAGGCTGGGCATCTGCAGGAATGGCAGCAGCCAGATTAAAAGTAACTGGAACAACCATCGTAGAAGCACTTAGTGGCAGCGGTTTGGCATCTGCCAATGGCAATGTGAAACTGAATGCATATCAGAATATTACTTCTACAGCAACCACCAAAGCAGCAAATGTAGGTTATGGAGCAACAGGATCTGTGACTCTTGCACTTGTAGAGGTAGGAAGTACAACAAAAGTAGCAAGTGGAGCCAATGTGACAGCATCAAATGGTACTTACGATATTCTGGCCCACAGTATTTTAACTGCAACAGCAAATGCGTATGGTTTGTCAGCAGCATTAGGCGGATCTGTTCAGGCGGCGATTGCCAGACTGACAGTAAAACCGGTTGTGTTAGCATCTGTTACAGGCGGCCAGATTCAGGCTAAAAATATAAGAGTGCGTGCATTGTTCAATGTCAATGATAATAACTCTTATAACAAGGCTGGTAATCTGGAATCCAATGCATATGCAGGAGCAGCCGGTGGCCTGGTAAGTGGTTCCGGTGCATCTTCGGAAATCACCGTAGATGGCAGTGCAACCGCAGAAGTAACTAATGCAACTCTGACATTAGCAGAGGATGCCCTGGTACTCAGCAAAGTCAATGGAAGCTTAACCGGCAACGGAGCAGGCTTAGCGGCAGCTGGTGGCGCGGCAGTTGGTGGGGTAGTGGTGAAGATCAGCAACACCTTCGAAACCATCGCACGAATCACCAGAACAATCATCACAGCAGCAAGAAACGTTACCGTTCTGGCAGATTATGACGGAACCGTAAACGGAACAGCCAAAGGAACCGCAGGCGGACTTCTGGTAGCTGGAACCGCACAGAGCCTGTCCATGACAGAGAACATTACCACAACAGCCAATATTGCAGGCAACAGCAAGATAGACGCAACGGGAACCGTTTCTGTATTGGCACAGGATGAGCATCAGGTTGTCGGAAAAGCAACAGGATATAGCGTAGCAGGTTTTGCATCTGGTGGTCTGACAAAGATCACAACGAAGATTATCAACAAGACGACTGCAGGCGTGAATGGAAGTACTGTTACGGCACAGAACATTCTGATCAAAGCAGGAACAGCGATCAAGAAGGACACGACCGCAACGGCATCCTCAGGAGCCCTTGGTGGATCAGCAAATGATGTCAGCGATAATACGACTGTATCTAATCAGACTTATGCAGAGGTAGGAAGCGGAAGTAAACTGACAGCGACGGACAACAATCTGGATGATAATGCAATCGTGATCATCGCAGAATCTGATAACTCTTATAAGGGTTATGCAACTGCGATCGCCGGAGCGATCATTGCCAAAGGTGTTGCCAGCGCGATTCAGACAGTGACTGATGATGTACGAGTGAGAATATCTCCATCTACGATCATTGCACAGCAGGGTAATATCGTCATCCACGCATCAGCGAAAGACATTACCTCCAACTTAACCGCATACGGCGGTGCAGGTGGAGTGGCAGCAGGAACAAATGTTAAGGCAGAGGCAGTTACAAATGCTAACGCAATTGTGGAATTCATCGACGGATCTTCTGGCAATCATGCGTCAGTTAATGCAAAGACCGGAGACACAACGATTGGAACAGAAACCGATACGGAAGCAAGAGTTTATGGAAAAATCAAGTTCACCGTAGACGGTCTCAGTTCAATTTCCACAGATGTTAAGAATACGATGAGGATCAATTCCAAGATCGATCTTGGATCGTACACAGAAGTGTCAGCGGCGAAGAATCTGGATATCCAGGCACTGATCAAGAGAATCTACGCATATGCTTCTGCATATTCGGAGACTGGATCTGTGATCAATACCCAGTCTAAGCCAAATGCAACCGTCGATGTCACTGCATATGCAACGGTTACAGGAACTGGCGTGAAGCTGCATGCAGGTGAAAGATTAACCCTGTACGCGATTTCAACCAATGATATTTATACAAATGCTTACAGCTATGGATATACTGCAGGTGGAACCGGTTCTGTTATTTCAACAGCAACCAACAACACCGGAATCTATGGCAATGTAGAGATCAAGGACAGCAGCTCTTCAATGAACGCAAGAGACATCGCGATTGGAGCAGCAACGAAGAGCGAGAGAGAAGTATCCTATACAAAGAAAGCAGAGTATAAGGCAGTCACAGTAACCGAATTTATAAAAAAGACGGTTACAAAGACAAAGAATGTAATCGAAAAAGTTTCTGCAAAGATCTGTAAGAAACTTCCATGGCCACTGAATAAGATCGTGAAATGGATCACAAAGACGATCGTAAAGGTGATCACCTGGGTAGAGGAGATTGTAGTAGAAAAGATCCTTCAGAGTGAGACAGAGAAATATGAAAATGGTTCTTACAGTTCGACAAACAATGTAATCTTAAACGGTGATATTTATTATGGAAGCAACGCAGCTGTGGACATTATCATTGATGAACAGGGAAACATCGCCAATAAAGATGTGACCTATGAGACAACCGATAATGATGTCAAGATCAAAACCTTCAGCTCTAAGGCCAACGGAAGCTTAAAAATCGAATCCGCATATGGCAAGGTAAGTGGAAATGTGAAGGTTCACAGTAACAACGTGATCACCAAATTGAATATTACCAACAACTCGGCTAAGAATTTGATCTTAAAGAACATTGATCTTTTAGCAGAGTATGATCCTGAAAGCTGCGCATATACCATTCTTTGCAGTGATTATTCGGGATTTGTGATGGAGGATGTGGTTGATAACATGGCTCAGCCGGAAGTTACCATTACAACGAATACTGGAAAGAATGTTACCTTTGATGGTCTGTTCTCTTACTATACGGCGATTTTAAATGTTTTGTTCAACGGAACGAAGGGAAACGTATACTTTGGAGAAAATGCGAAGCTGGATGTATCGAAGTTAAATATCCAGAATGCAGATAATGTAGGAATGGACGGCAACCCGCTTCATGTCAATCTGTTTGTGGCAAAAGATAACAACAACAACCTGAAACGTCCGGAACTGATCATAGATGCAGCTGGTAATGTCTATCTTCAGGCGGGACTGAAGCGTTATGTGGAGGTTCAGGGAACGACCTCTGCACAGGCGAAGGCACTGGCAGATGCAGAGGCAGCGAAGATCAGCAATGTGGACCGGGCTCTGATCCAGTCCATCAAGGGCAAAAAGATCCACCTGATACTTGATCTGCCAAAATTGGTAGTAGGCGTACTGGTTGAAGATCCGGTGACTGGAGCATATAAGTATACAACGACAGAATCTGTTTCTACCGCATTAAATATTGTGGTAACCAGCAGTAAGACAGAAACACAAATCACTGATACCTTATATGAGAAAACAGAACTGGATGCAGCAAGTGGTGAGTGGAAGACCCGGTATTATACGGATTCTGCATGTATGAACCAGTATCAGGTCGCAGCCGGAAAACACGTAGAAGAGCGTTATGATACGGAAGGCTTTGAGTACTATCTGGTAACAACCGTTGCGGATGATCAGGTAACCTATCAAAAACTGGATCAGCCTGCAGAGTATCTGAAGGATGCAGATGGAAACCCAACCGGTCAGGTGAAAGTGAAGATCGGCGGCACAGAGCAGACGATCACTCTGGGAAGCACGAATGGAATCCAGTATCTGAAGAAGTTAGAAGATGGCACCTACACAGAGGAGATTTCAAAGAACTACTGGCTTGTAGATGATGAGGTAACTCTGCTTTACAAACCGGCACCAGGAAGCACAGATGAGAATCAGTACGATGAGATCCGTTATAACAAGAATACGAAGAAATATGAAGTTGTGAAGGCGGGTCAGGTGCTTAAGCAGTATGATTATATTTCTTACGATGAGACATCCAGTCAGTATGTAGGTGTAACGGTTACAACCGTTGAAAAAGAGCAGGATGTTACTGGAATGACAGAGGGTAAGACAGTTGAGTTTGAATACGACAATCTTGGAACTTACAATCTGAATACGATCACTGCTGAAAATGATGTCAAGATCCTTGCACCTGGAACCGAGGTTAACCTGACAGGAACAATCATGGCGGGCACTGATCTGACTTTGACAGCAGATACCGTGACAAGAGAAGGTTCTCAGAATATTGATCTGAAAGCAGCTGGCATGAAACTCCAGGTAACCAAAAGCTTTGGAACAGCTGCAACACCGATTCGTGTATCCGTCGGAGAAAGAGGGTTATCTACAACAGATCTAAACACTGGATCAATCTATCTGGCAGCGAAGGAACGAGATCTGGGTATTGGCTCTATCATTTCTGACAGTGTCGTAGAGATCCGTGCAGATCATGTAGTGAAGGCAGTTACCTTCGAGACGAACATCAAGGCAGCCGCTCTTCGAATCTTAAAGAGCAGTGCGATCGGAACGAAGGAGCAGAACCTGAGAACAGAGATTTCCGGTAACATGGAGATGATCTCTGCCGGTGATATCTACGCAACAGAGCTGGGTACAGCTAATGTGAAGAATATCAGAAGCACCAAGAACGAAGGAAAGGTTTCTCTGACAGCAGCCGGTATGGTAAACTGTGCAGAGGGCGGCAGTGCGGCGATCACTGCAGACAATATTACCCTTCATGCAACTGCAGGAAGTATCGGAAGTTCTGCAAAAGCGATGGATGTGGAGGTTGGAAGCGGTACACTGAATGCAGTAGCGGATCGCGGAAGTCTGTATCTGACAGATCTCACCGGAAATGTGATGTTAGGACAGCTGCAGGCAGTTGATAAGATCGTCTTTAAGGCAGCCGGAAGCATCAGTGGAAAGACCAGTGCAGCAGGAATGGCTGCTGTGACTGCAGCAAATGCAGAAATCACTAGCATCAATGGCAACATCGGAATGAAAGTTCAGCCGTTGAAGACGAAGGTATCTTCTATGACTGCATCTGCAGCAAAGGGAAGCATTTTCTTAGACAACACGGAAAAGAGCGGCTATTTAGCTCTCGTGGATATCAAAGCAAAAGAAGATATCCAGATCAAGGCAAACAGTCTGATTGGAACCGCAGCTGGAGATGAGCCGGAAGTGACAGGCAGAAATCTGAAATTGACTGCAGTGAATGGCGATATCGGAACCGCAGAACGTGCATTGAAGGTGAAGGCAGATACACTGGATGCAGATGCAGCAAAAAATATCTGGATGAAGTCCATTGGCAGCACAACAGTGAACCATCTGACCGCTCCGGAAAGCATTCAGTTTACGGCAACTGATAAGATGACCGCAGGAGCAATCGCAGCGAACGAAGTACATGTAACAACCAAGAAACTGGATATCACAGCAAAACAGATCGCGGAAGACACCAATTACCTGAAAGTAAAAGGATACGGAAGCGACGCTGAACTGGAGCTGCAGGCGAAAGCCAAGACAGGCGTATATATCCAGGACAACAGCAAGACTCTGAAACTGAAGAAAGTTTCTTCTGATAGCAATGATGTGAAGATCAAGACGACCGGAGCTATGGTAAATGGTCTGGATGACACAACTGCCAATGTAACTGCCAAGAACATTGTTCTGGAAGCAGATACGGTTGGAACAGACGAAAAGGCGTTGACAACCAATCTGATCGTAGACAAGAGCTTACCTTCAGAAAATAATGCGCTGATCGTAAAGGCCAAAGGTAACATCAATCTTCACGACATCGGAACCGAAGGAATTCTCCCGATCACCGAGATGAGTTCCACAAACGGCGATATTTCCTTCCGTGCGGAGCGTAGCACTGCTATTGAGACCATCAAGGCAGAAAACGGAAGCATTACCAGCCGGGTAAATGGAGATTACTCCATGAACAACTTAAAGGCTGGCAAGATGGTGAATATCTATGCAACTGGTAAGATTACCGGTAACGTAGATGGCAATTTAACCATCGGTCATGTGGAAGCTGGAAGTGTAGGTGACCGCAAGGACATCACACTTACGATCAACAACGGAAACCTCTTAAGCGGACTGGAAAGCACAGAAACAGATCAGACCAATCTGACTGGTAAAGACATCACCTTAAACGCAACTGGCAAGACAGCTGATGGCACAGGAAACTTAGGAACCGCAGGCAAATGGCTGGTTCTGGAAACAGAAGGTCAGCTTAAGGCTGATACAGCAGGTAACATGTGGTTAAAGGACATCCGGCTACAGAAACCGGAAGAAGGAACCTGGAAGGTAGGACATCTGGTAAGCGGATCTAAGGCTGGAGAGATCCATCTGAAATCTGCAAGAGATACTGCAATCGATGAACTGATCGCCGGAATGATCGATCTGGATATTGACGGAATGGCTGATGTGACGAGCAGTGGTTCCTTAAATGGTACCATTAAGTCCAAGGGCCTGAACCTGAAAGCAGATTCCATCGGAGCGAAAGCAGATGAGTCTGAGGAAGGTTCCAAGGATCAGTACCTGGATATCGATGCAGGCGGTAAGAAGATCACCATTTCTGCAGAACATGATATTTATGCAAATGAGATCAATCAGGAAAGTGGATTGACAGTGATTGACAGCCTGTCCAGTGCAAACGGAAACATTTCCTTAAAGACGGCACAGGATACTGAGATTGGAAGCATGAAGGCAGAAAACGGCGCAGGAATGGCTGAGACTGTTGGAAACCTTACAATCAAAGAACTGACAGCGAAGACGGCAGACATTACAGCAACGGCAACCCTGGAAATCGCAGAAATCATTGCTGACAGCTTAAAGGCAGCGGCTGGAGAGCTTCTGAAAGTGGCAACCAGCAAAGACCTCCATGCAAAACTGTTACAGGCAGAGCGTGTAGAGGCAGAGGCTGCAGGTGAGATGGTGATCGATGAGCTTCTTACCGGTCACGCAAAACTGACAGCTGGTAGAAACGCAGATGTGACAACCAGTGGTGATCTGAGTGCAGGAACTATTGAGGCGGCCAATATCCGCCTGAAAGCAGCAGGTGATCTTGGAACCAGGGAAGAGGCATTGATGCTGAAAACTGGTGACCGCGTAGAGGCAGAAGCTGGCGGCCTGATCAATATTCAGGAGACCAGCACTGAGCCTGGCAAGACCACGATCACTGCCAAGAGTGATAAAGACGATGTAACAGTGGAAACCAATCGTGATCTGGTTCTGGAAGATACCCAGGGTCAGAATGTGAATGTGACCACAGGCGGTAGGTTAGAGGCGAAGAACATAGAAGCAGCCGAGAATGGCAGACTCTATATGGAAGCGGAGAAGGATATCGTCATCAACAATGACGCCCAGTCCGTATTTGGCAGACTGGTATCCAGAACCGGCGGAATCGACCTGACACAGGCAGGAAACATTGTTGTTGAGTCTCTGGCAGCAGCAGGCATTGTCAATATGAAGACAGATGATTTCATCAAGGTGATCGCAGAAAGTATCCTTTATCTGGGTACCTGGACTGCAGACCAGCTGATCGAGATCACTTCCCAGTATGACATCTTAAGCGGCCTGAATGTGGCAACTGCATGCAACGCAACTGCAGAAACTGTCCGCATGAATACCTCCGGCAATATTGGTTCTGCTGAGAAATCTGTAAGAACCAAGGCAGAAAATGGCGGATTCAAGGCAGAAAACCTGTATCTGGACAATGACGGTTCTCTGAAACTGGAGAACACGGACATCGGAAAAGATGCGGATCTGACCGTGAATGGTGATCTGACCAATGAAGACGCAGTTCTGAAAGCAGAGAAGCTTCATGTGAAGGCAGAACATGCAGATCTGACAACGGATGTAGATGAGATCGCCGGTGAAGTGGCTGAGAGCATCGCCATCAGAAATCAGAAGGGCATGAAAGTAACCGAGCAGCTGACTGCTGGTAAGGAAGTATCGATTGAGACACCGGGTGGAACCATCGAAGTAAGTGGAATCATCGCTTCTCCAAAAACCATCTTAAAGGGTGCGGACCATATCATTGTCCGTGTAACGGATAAGATCGGAGAACTGGATGTGGAAACTACAGAAAAGAAGGAGACCGGTGAAGAGGATACCGATGAGACTCTGGATCAGCCATCGGTTGATCTGACCATGGAGTCCTCAAAGGATAACCAGCAGATCCACGTAACAACATCTGGAAGCTTTAAGATGACGACTACAGAAGCTGACGAGATCATCCGTTTCTTCGGAGACCGGATCAGACTTCAGGGCGGAACCAATGACGCTGAGATCTGGTTCAACCTGGCTCCTGGTACTGTCGAAGCCATCGTTCCGGGCGGCAATAACCTGATCGACATCGTAACAACCATGGCGCCGACTACCATCACCACAGGCAGCGGAGATGACACATTCATTCTTGGCGGCCCGGTGGAAGATGAAAAAGACGCAGCATACAAGTTCCATGAAAATGGAATCACCGGAGAAGAAGAGGGATACTTAGGAGCTGGCAACCAGCATGAACTGAGAATCTCTACCGAAAGCGGAACCAACACCTGGCATTTATGGATGAGCGGAACCGATTTCTATCTCGAAGGCGGTATGGGCGACGATACCTACATCCGTCACGGCTTCACTTATGAAGACCGGGATGGCAATATAGGCTATTTTGCAACCAATCATTATCACATCACCGATAAGGGTGGTTACAACACTTACATCGGATTCCCGGTAGAACGGGAGGAGAAGGATCGCAAGCATGATCCGGAGGCCGGTTTGAAGGGCAGATGGATTCAGACTGCGGACGGAAACTGGATGTTCAAGATGGATGATGGATTCGCAAAGAGTATGTGGGTGAAGGTTGGTCAGAAGTGGTGGTACATGAATGAAGAAGGTTATATGCATACCGGCTGGCTGCTGTACAACAACCAGTGGTACTACCTGATTCCGGGTGAAGGCTCCATGCATATGGGCTGGATCTTGATCAATGGAATCTGGTACTATCTGAATCCTGTATACCAGGAAGGCAGACCACAGGGTTCCATGTACTGCAACGAGTATACACCAGACGGATATTTCGTAGGAGCGGACGGAGCCTGGATTCCTTCCATTCCAAGATATCTGGGACAGAAAACTGCATAAAGAGATAGAATAAAGCCATATGGCTCTGATTCGATCAAACAAAGAGAAGAGGCGTTTTCAAACCGGGGAACCGGGGCGGAGACGCCTCTTTTTTCTA
>OGWS01002085.1_pt1 | contig 13361 bp, 10 predicted proteins | sample 1576111 | NCBI WGS metagenome assembly OGWS01 (sample SAMEA3541534, study PRJEB24748) | human gut metagenome | biome: human gut; feature: human-associated habitat; material: faeces | place: China | collected 2012
ATTCTTTGCCGGGTTGACAACCCGGCAAAGAAATAAGTAATAATATTAATAATACCTTTCGCATACAAACTATTTTTTAAGTCTATCTTGTATATACTTCTGCAAATCTTCGACCGTATTTATATGAATAGTTGTTATATTGCTTTTCTTAGAATTATAATCATGCAACGTTCGGTTCCTCTTTAAATAAACTGCATTATTTCTGCTATTAATATATTTCATATCAGAAGCAGAAGCTCCCTGACTTTCATCACCAGGATGAGAATGAATATCTATTTTTTTGTGACCATTCACAGCCGTCCTTTTTTTGCATTATTTCCTCTTTCCACAGAGCCTTCTTTATGATCTGTAATAATAATAGCTGTTGGCCCATCATTTTCATTCTCATATACGTCCAATTTCCATTCAACAATACTATTATCCGCTGCAAACTTAAAGAGATTTGCAGCATCATGAATGTTACTGGTTTGTCCATAAGTAGAATATCCATCCAGAGGCTTTTGACTTTCAACCATACCAGGCATTAATTCATTATCCATTATAGTTATCGGTTTTCCGCTTACCTGCTTCGGTTTATGTTCTCCATCAAAATAATAAACTCGATCTCCCTTATCTTCATATTTTGTATTTTTCCAAAAAAACACATAACCATTCTTATTCACTACATAATCATCTTTCCCATCAATATCGATCCTGAGAATTGGATTATTTTTACAATACGTATATGGACTCACTCCACAATACTTCTCCGCCAGCGGATCCACCACATGCCATCTCCCCAGTGCCGGGTCATACATTCTCGCCCCATAATCATACCAGTTCAAACCTTTCTTTGTATCCAGTTCCTTACTGTTATACTTATAAGGCTGTACACTACCCGTACTTGCAAACACACCACCAAATGGATAGTAATGGTTTGTTTCCTTCACATTTCCATCTTTATCTACAACTACCCGATTGTTCCCCTGATGATCCTGCAAATAATAGTGATACTTCTTATCACTCAAAGAGATATATCCTTCTCCTGTCAACAGCAGTTTGGCAGTATTGTTTTCATAGATCACATTACCACAGTAATCAGTAGTGGTGGTGACACTTCCTATCTTATGAACCGTACGAAGTTTTGTACCATCCGCACTGTAAATATAAGTAATAGTACTGCCGTCACTGAATGTTACTGCATTGGGCAAATTTAAACAATTATATGTAATTCCTGTTATTCCCTTGTTTAAATCTTTAGTTAAATTACCGTTGGCATCGTAAGTATACTCGTTCGCCTGCTTCACGGCATCCTTAAAGTCCGTTTCATCATTACCTGCACCGATGGACACCTGGTCGTCCACACGGATCATCTGGTTGCCATTCAGCGTGTAGGTTAAGGCATCGCACATACCGTAAGAAGAAGAACCGCTACGACCATAACGTTCCAGACCGGTGATGTTGCCATTCTTGTCATAGCCGGTCACATTTTCAGAATATCGGCCGGAATTGCTATTGAGTTGCTCACCCTCTCCATAAGTACCATTCAGCAGGCGATCCAGACCGTCGTAAGTGAACTTGTAACCTCTCACAGTGCTTTCATTACCCGCCTTCCACGTCATGCTGCTGATGCTGCCGTTATACTTCGCTGTGCCGACACCTGTATTGTAGTACAGATTCTGAGTGAGGCGGGTACCGGTGATCCCTGTCAACCAACCGCGCAGATTGTAGGTGTAAGTCAGCTTATTCGTGGTAGAGCCATGCAAGGACTTGGTCTTTAAACGGCCAAGATCGTCGTACGTAGCATCATACAAAGTAATTGTAGTTCCACCAAGCGTGTGTTGTACCTTACTGATTCTGTCAGCATGGTCGTAGGAATAAGTATATACTTCTATCCATGTGTTCTTACCGCTTGCCGTATGTATGTGAGTTACTGTGGCAGGTTTATCGGTAAATGTATAAGTGGTAATTGTCACATCATGACCTCCGAGCAAATTGCTACGTGTCTCCTGCATTACGCGCCCTTTGATATCGTAGAAATAGGCAATATAAATCTTACTGCCGCTACCCGGCACACTTATGATGCTACCTGCCAAGCGACCTTTGATATAGGAAGTATTTCCTTTGGGAAAATCGGGGTTGTTGAAACCACTTTGGCTTAGTATATAATAGCCATCATAATAGCTTCTAATATGCTGCACCGGATTGGAATCACGATTCTTTTCCGTACACTCTCCTTGACCTGATGGTCGCCCCATCGCATCGTACTGATAGTACATCCATCGATTGTTTTTGCGTTGATTCCCGTCCTGCGAGTAAGTCATCCGGTCATAATTATCGTACACATATTCTATATATTCCGCTCCGGGCAGCTTCTTCCAGATGCAATTTCCGTGACCATCATATTTGTACTCGAAAGCATATAATTCGATGTCAGCCGTCGTCTGATACATCGGTTGAAGTACGAAGCAGAGATTTCCTTTATCGTTGTAGACGTAGTAGGTGTCATGTGCCTCCGTTCCATTCATCTGGCGGGTCAATACGATACGCCCCAGCTTATCAGTGAAGGTGTAACTCACGTTGTTGCCCTCATCCGTAGTCTTGATTACATTCAGTAGATTGGCGGCATAGAATTCGGTGCCTCCACTTAAAGAAGTACCGTTCACCGTATAAAATTTGCACGCTCGGTCACTATCGGAAGCATTGACCAGATACTCTGTCCTTACCGCGCGATTGTTACTGTGCCACAGTTTGCCTGCCCCGTACTGTTGTAATGGACGGTTTAGCGGAGAAGCTTCGTAAATGGATTGGCTGTAAGGATAACTATCATTGTAACCGCTGCTTCCTACAGCTGTATTCCTGAAAGTGCTTACCTCCACATAGTCAGCCATAACGGATGTCGGAAGCCACATGTTCGTTTCGCGACCGTAATAATCATATTCCAGAAGCGTTGCCAGGCGTTGCTTCGTTACATTGTTCTGTACAGTCTTATTCACCGACTGAAATGGTCGTCCCAAGCCATCAAAGTAGCTGATGTCGTCTACGTGAGAACTACCTGTATTGTTCAACATCTTGCGGCTGCAGATATAATTCTGTGTGCTGACTTGCGCACTGACGGTGCAAGCGGCTATCATTGAAATTAATAATACTATAAATCGTTTCATAATGTCTTAGTTCTTATAGTGATAATCATATTCTTCTACTGTTTTCATGTCATTATCCAGTATCTTATTCAGACGACCGAAACTGTCGTATTCAAAGCTTGTCACTTCGCCATTTGGGGTAGTCATCGTTTTCATGCCCAGTAACGGCGTATAGGTGTAAGTCGTGACTGGTGTTTCAAATAGCTTGGTACGCAATGCCGTTACCAAAGCGGATGGAACCACCATTGAGGAGAGACTTTCAGGAGTGCGTCCCAAGGCCGACTGTACAGCGTTATAGCTACTTTTGCGAATTTCCGCTATCGGATATTGGTATGCATATCCCCAAATGTAGATAATGTCTTCACGCTTTACGTTGATATGTATCGGATTGCCGTAAGTGTCATATTTCAGGAATGTGACATCCGCAACCGGGTAATATGCGCTTGATGCCCCTGAAGAGGAGAAGGTAACCACATCATTCACCAAACCAGCTATTTTACTGCGAGTCACCGATTTGGGCAGGTATTTGTTACCGAAAATTCCATATTGTGTCAACTTGCCATTTGCCAATTTGCCATTCACCAGTTGTTTCACCTCCACCGGATAGGCCAAGAAGTTCTTAGCAGCCATCGTGGTGTAGGGGGCAAAGTTGAAATCATACGGATAGGTGTAGCATGTGCTGAGTACTTTACCATCACTGCCCGTCACACTCTCTTTTTTGAGCTGGCAATGCTCATCATACTCATAGGTGGTGGTAGTGGTTACACCATCTTGATAAACAGTTTTCGATTTGAGTAAATGACTTTGGCTCTTGATACCGTAAATCAAGGATATGTAACGTCCCCAATAATCGTCATATACAAATCCTCCTACCATTCGTACAAGATAATAACCTCCCGTTGTATAAAACTTGGGACTTCGATTGAATTGATCCATAATAGTAACACCCGAATAGAAGTGCTTTTGTACTACACCATAATGGTAACTCTCCGATTTCAACAAAGTATCGTTTTCGCTATAGTATTCGGTGGAGAGAGGTTGACCACTGCCTACTTCAGGCAATTGGTAGGAACACTCTGTGGAAATCTCATTGGCTATACGAAAAGTATGGATGGTATACCCCTGCGAAGTGCCAAAACGTGTTTTGCGTACCGTTACGCTGGGATAACAGACGGCTGCTCCTACGGTGGAATAAGGAGCCGAGTGAAAATTGTTGCTTGACAGGCTCAATTCAATGCCGTTGGATCCATAGTTACCATTCTCATGCCCATTCGTGTATGTCGCTTGATAATAATTCAGATTTTTATACTCACGATGAAAGGCAAGCGGCGTGAACAATACCCCTCCGGTAGTGGGATATTTATAAGTGCAGCTCAATACAGGAGGGACGGACATGCTGGAAGTTTCAAAATGGTTCACTGACGTAACACGTACGCCACCACCGCGATTATAACCGCGCGTCTCTATTAAAGAGTTTACCACATACACATCTCCTGTAAAATCGGCATGTTTTGAATGCATGTCGCTTTGGTCTCCCAAAGCATTGGGAAGTGAAATTATGAAGTGAAAACTTCCCGCTTCTTGCGCAGTAAATTCATACGCCCTGTTGAGATAGGGTTCTGATACATTGCTTAGATCAAAAGTTTCCGCATGAAAGGTTCTCATCGCACCACCGACGGGAGTAAACAGTAGCGCATAGTTACTTCCTGCCATTTCACTCCAAGTATTCAATCCATTGAATATACGTAAGCTGACTCTTACTTTATCGCCGATATTCACTCTAAAATAACCGTTAGTCTTGTCTGTCGGTACATTGCGGTCGCGCAAGCTCAATATAGACTGAGCATCACTGAAACTCAACAGTCGCCTCTCATCACAAGTAGGCACAAACCGATCGCTTTGATATTCATGTGGTTCATAACTGTAAGTCGTCATGCCACCAGTGGCATACTGTACGCTCTTCAGCATACCGTTATACAAGCATGCGGGATTGCAGGCACGGTTTCCTACATAGCCGACTTGATGCAGTGCAGCGGAAGTGTTCCGCTCCCAATGCAAATTGGTAAAGTCCGGTATCATATACTTATTGTTTGTCTGCCCATTGTAGTACCCCCAATAATCTACCGCAAAAGAAGTCTTGGGAGGAAGACCGGTAGGGTTGTTATAGTCAAACGAAAGTTGATTTGTCTTTTTACCCGATGCGTCTACTTCATACACGGTATCCAGTTTCAGGCGCTTGTTCAAGTGGTTCGGTTTAAAGAAATCACCCGTATTCATATAGGGAGCAAGCCAGGTGTTACCGCCCACTGCAGACTCAAAATAACTGTAACCGAAGCATATCTTACGTTCGGGACTGCCCCATTGAGAAGCAGAACGGGCCTTTATCACAATCGTATCTAATTTCTGGCTGGTTGACAAATCGATTCGATCGCTCATCTTGAACTCCGTAATATAGTTGTCGGTAGTAATGGATTTCAGTAGAACTTCTTTCGATTGAGTTTTCCAAACAGTCACCTTAGGGGGAATGCCGCATTGCATATCAGCTACCAAGCTTCCACACCTCTGAACGATATGTTCGCCATTCTCCGACCTGCTGAAAGTCATGTTGTCCCTTGTTTCGTACTCATATCCAACAACTTGCCCGTTAGGGTATTCAGAACTGTCCAGAAGGAAAGTACGAGCTACAAGGTTCATTGCGCCATCTCCTTCTTGCCAGTCGTTAGGGAGAGCATTGAAAAGGTGCTGTGTGCCATCTTCTGTAGTAATTTGCCACTGCTCATAGCCGCCCATGTTTTCTATCTTCAGCGGCCGACTGGCGTCTATCTGATGTGCGCTACCATCGCGGTAGTCAATAAAGAATTTGCCACTTCCACCGGGAAAAGAAAAGTAAAATATATCGGGTTGCAGACGAGATTCTATTGCTTTTTTATAGTAAGTTTCATACTTTCGTATATCACCCAGACGACTAAATGAATTTGTATATGCAGGAAAGCTTCCTTGCGGATAATCGCTGATATAAGTGATGTTATAATCCTCTTCCTTATCCAATTTGCCCACAGCATTTTGCACAATCATGCCGCCGGCACTCAAGTTCCAACCAAGACCTACTTGGCTCGCTTCTTCTGTTACTTTGATGCCCGAAGCGTTGTATTGCAAGGTGATTGGAAGTTCCACTGCGCCGTCCTTTAACGTATAAAGTGTATGTGAGATTTCCGGATTACCGTGGAAAAGCCCCACAGGATGATCTATGTACTTCATAAACGAAGCTACCGTAGGAGCCTGGAATTTGACATAAGAGTCTTGTCCGCTATTTTGGGCATGGGTGCTTAGAGCCAGTCCACAAAAAACAAGAGATAATAATAGTTGTTTCATTGATTGATTATTTTTCTTTTAAAATAGATAGTTATAATTAGTTTATAGATTGAGACTTCCGCCATACTGACATTATTCTCCCCCGTTAACAGGAGAGTAAAGAGGGGAGAATAATGCTCAGAATGGCGGAAGTGAGGCGAAATCACTCTTATAGCGTCATCGCATTAGCCCCCAGCACGCCCGCAGCCGCGGAAATCACTGCGATAACCAACTTCAGGATCATATCCCAAACGGATTTCTTAATTGCCATAATTCAACACCTCCTTTCGGCATCCTTTAATTTTCATGTTTCAATACCTCACAGCGCCTTGCTTACCTCGAAGCACGGACACTCCTTCACCCATTCCTCCGGTTCCACCACCCCGTCACCGTTCCGATCCGGGCTGAGATCACGATGCCCGCAGATACGGACATTGTTCCGAAAGCGTTTCAGAAGTTGATGCACAAGTAACCGGAGTGCCGAGCACTGCTCAGGCGTGCGGGTATCGGCAGGACACCCTTGGACATCCAGTCCGCCTTCGTAGCAGATACCTATCGAGTGAGCATTGTGTCCCTTGGCATGCGCACCTACGAGTTCCAAAGCACGGGTGTTGACAACTGTTCCGTCCCGGCGAATGTAATAGTGATAGCCGATACCGCGGAAGCCGCGACGGCGATGAATGGTTTCCAAATCTTCTGTGGTAAGGGCACAGTCTGCCCGGGTGGCGCTACAATGCACCACAATCATGTTGATACTTCTCATAAGTTGAATGAAATTAGTTTAGTGAATAATAAGTCCGGCGGGCAATAAGCTGCCCTGTGAGTAATAAAGTCGTTTAGTCGTTAAAAATGAATAGTTTAGTCAGTTTCCAGTACGGAGCCACACAGCGCCTGTTTAAATCTGATACCCGGGAAGCCCTCTGCGCCTCCGCACCTCTGCGTTCAACGTCCTTATCCTAACGGATTCTCGTCCAGACCGCCGCCTCCGGAACCGCTACCGGAACCATCACCGCTGCCGGAGCCTCCTGCCTGACTTGTTTCGTAAGGAATACATTTCACGCCGGTCACCATGGAGCGGGTCGCCGTCGTACGGTCAAGATTCTTCGTGTAGCAGGGCAGAAAACGCACGGTCATTATGGCTTGTGCAGCCGATACCTTGTCGGCGCTTTCCACACCTTTGCCGTTGGTCTTCATAGCCATGCGGAACGTGCCGAAGCCATCCAGAGTCACACTCTCGGAAGATTGAAGGTGGGTGGTCAATACACGCACCAGGTTGTCGATAACGTTTTTCGTGTCGCCCTTGCTCAGAGAAGAGTATTCCGATATTTCACGGGCGATCTGGTCGGTGGAGACGTGTCCTTTCAGGACCACGCGAGGATAAAATACTTTAACTCCTGCCTTGTTTGCCAATATAGATTGGACTGTTTTATACAATACTGCCATAATCAGAGAATAGTTTTATTTTCATTAATAGAATAATTTAGTTTCGTGTCTTAAGCTTAATCACACTGCAAATATAAACCTTATATCATAACCGGAGAAATAAAAATCTTCGTTTTTATCATAAAATGCAAGTGTATCATTTACTCCTCGTGAACACCTGTTTTATTGCATAAGCTCAGCAAAAACCTTCCCGGCTGACGTATCTTCCCGCAGCTTTCGCGTATCGTCGAGAAACCTTTCCACATGGGATGGCCGATGGCGCCGAAGTTGCTTTTGAGGATGATGGCGCGTTGTTCCGGAGGGGAGATCCGTAACTGGCGGAGATTGAAGAGCAACCCGTCAAGATTGCGGTTCACCCCATCCGGGGGCGGTTGCATCCGGCAAATATCCTCATCTGTCCACTCCTTGCGGGGATGGCGCAAAGGGGCTACCGAGGAAGCAGGAGGCACTGATGGCGGAACTGCCGAGGAGGCGTGAACTACCGATGACACAGGAACCGCAGGTGAAACAGGAACCACAAAAGCAGCAGGGGCTGCAAAAGTAGCAAAGGCTGCAAGTGAAGCGGGAGTCGCAGGTGAAGAAAGAAAATTCTCCTCCTCTCCGTCCCCCTCCGCGGACTCCCGGTCCGCGTCCTGAGTTCTCCCCGAGGGGGAACTATTGAGGAGGGGGTATTCTATGCTCCGCTGTGCTATGCTTTGCTGTGCTATGCTTTGCTGTGCTATGCTATTCTGTGCTATGCTATGTGTACCGGATGCAACATTTTCGGGGATTAATGTTACATTTTGGGAAGTACCCATTGCGCTTTCGGGAAGCGTAGTGGAGACTTCGGGAAGTGCAGCGGAAACTTCCGTTTCGCTCCCTGAAGTTTCGGGAAATAGCCCGGCAGCCTCTTCCTGTTTCCCGGCGTCATCATCTTCCTGTTCGTCGGTGATGAGATTGAAGCGATTGTCTATCGCGGAACTTTTGCGGCGTTTGGTACTGAAGAGATACTGCCTCTGTATCCCGGCACTGGTCAGCACACCGCACTCTCTGAAGAGCGTGACATCAAAAATGCCGTATTCAGCGGCAAGTGTAAGAATACGCTTTACGTCCTCCGCGGTCTGGTGATAGAGGTTGGCGGAGATATCTTCGTAAAAGAACGCATCGGTGAGAACATAGTAGCCTTCACCACCATAGATGCAGGAGAATGCGCTCACCAAGGTGGCAAGCGCGCCGTCGCCTTCGCGTTTCATTATGCGGCGAACCAGGCGATTCTGTAGGAAATCTATATCAAGGGGAAAATAATCGAGACCCCGTTTTTTTATTCTGGACATGTTGTCTGGTTATTAATGTTTTTTGGTTCACCACAGATTACACAGATTGGCACAGATTAAGATTTTATATTTTGACTCTTACTAAATTAGGCCTGTGTGAACCCGTGCAATCCGCGGTAAAATTATGGGTTATTGCACAATTAAGATTACTCGCCGACTGTTTCCCACAGCCTTCTGCGCTTCCTCGCCACGCTTTCGTTCACCACCTGGCGGGCATGAAGAATCAGTTCCATGCGGAGCGTGCGGTCTTTGATATCGGTTATCAAGGGATACGTGCGTATGTCATTCACGGAGCGTGAATCCAGGTAGCGTTTCTTGCAGGCTGCGCTGCGACAGGCCTTACAGCAGTAGTCTGGAATCAGTGTCTTCCGATTGACATAAAAAGCCTCTATGGGGAGTTCCCTCAGACAGGAGTGGCAAGTGCGGACGAAAGGAGTAAGTGTTTGTTTCATAATGATATAAATATATATAAATTAAATAATCGAATTTTGTCTTTTGCATCTATATATCTGTCGTGCTGCATCTATATACCGGATGTGCTGCATCTATATATCGGACATGCAGGAGCTATATATCCTGCACATTGCATCTATAGATCCGTTACGGAAGGAGTTCTTATCCGGAGGCTGAAATGTTTGTTTTCCATAATTCCATGCGATTTATTTGTTATTCTAAAACAAAGGAATTACCTTTGTCGCAACAAAGATAAACAGATTTCCATATAAAAAACTAATAGTTTTAGATATTAATTCTCATAAAGTAGGTAACTACATATAAATGAGCGACAAATACGTTTCTAAATATTTACATCACAAAAATCATGGAGAAAGAACAGGATTTATTATTCAATGTAGCCGACATCGTGAAGCGCGCCAAGCGGGTACTGAATTTCAAAACGGATGCAGAATTGGCTGCTTACCTGGGTGTGTCGCGTCCCACACTAAGTAACTGGATTGCACGAAACGGAATTGATTTCCCGCTGCTACTGGAAAAGCTGAAAGAAATAGATTACAACTGGCTGCTGGTAGGAAAAGGACAGCCTGTACATCAGGCCAAATTTTGCAACGACGAAATCGTTTCGGGTGAAGTGGAAATGATTCATAACCCCAAAACGGCTGATCCGGTAGACGACCGTAGCATACCACTATACGATATTACCGCTGCCGCCAACCTGAAAACATTGCTTGCCAACAAACAGCAACACGTGGTGGGAAAGATACAGATTCCGAACATACCTGTCTGCGACGGAGCGCTCTACATCAGTGGAGACAGCATGTATCCCATCTTGAAATCGGGAGATGTTGTGGGCTTTAAGGAAATCAGTAATTTCAGCAACGTCATTTATGGAGAAATGTACTTGGTGTCATTTTGCATCGACGGCGACGAATACCTGTCGGTGAAGTATATAAACCGTTCCGAGGTGGAAGGTTGCATCAAGCTGGTGAGCTACAATCCACACCATGAACCAATGGATATTCCACTCACATCCATACAGGCGATGGCGATTGTCAAGTTCTCCATCAGAAAGAACATGATGATGTAGAACGGCAGGCAAGCTGGCTAAACTATAAGACAAAAGAAAAGGTGACCAAGCAGTGTTTCCACCACTTCATCACCTTTTCCATCATTTATCACCTAAACCTATATATTATTTGTCTGTGCATCCTTTTGTGCTGAAAGCAACCAGCATCCAAACCATCTTTTCCTGTTCTTTCAGATAGCCTGTCATCAGGTCGGCAGTAACGTCGTCGCCTGCTTCATTAGCCAGTTCAATGATCTTTCTCTCCTCACCAATGAGGTATCCGTAAGTTTCAAGAATATTGCTGACCGCATCGCTGCCGCAAGCCACGTCAGATACTTCTTTGATCTTTGCAACTTTCAGGTATTCGCTGAACTTGTTTTCGGGTACACCACCCAGCATCAGGATACGTTCTGCAATTTCGTCCACCTTCTCGGCTGCGTCGTCATACATACTTTCAAACTTCTCGTGCAATACGAAGAAACCATGTCCCTTGATGTTCCAGTGGAAACCGCGCAGATTCGTGTAATATACCTGGAAATCTGCCAAAAGTTGATGCAATGCAGATACTACGTTAGCTACTCCCGATTCATTTAACTTGATATAATTTAAAGTCTTCATAATTCTATGGTTTTAATAATTTATACTGTTTTTCTTTTTTCTGTTGCAAAGAAAGTGCAAATCGAAGGCAGAAGCAAGCTTGCTTGATTATGCTGAGATGCAGCCTTTCTTCGTTTTTTGTACAAAGATAAGGCGGAAACCCATGCTTGTCAAACAGATAATTTCTATCTTTGCATAGACAGAATCTATATAACCCGTTCAAACCCCTTATTTATCATGACTTTACAACAACTGGAATACATTCTTGCCGTTAGTCAGTTCCGCCATTTCGCCAAAGCCGCGGAACATTGCCGTGTAACTCAACCCACCCTGAGTGCCATGATACAGAAACTGGAAGACGAGTTAGACACCAAGATATTCGACCGCAGCCAACAGCCCATCTGTCCTACTCCAGTCGGACAACTTGTAATAGAGCAAGCCCGTATCGTATTGGAACAGGCAGGCCATATAAAGGATATTATTGAAGAAGAGAAGCACTCCTTGTCGGGTGTCTTTAAGTTAGGTATACTCCCCACCATCGCCCCTTATCTGTTACCCCGCTTCTTTCCGCAACTGATGAAGAAATATCCTAAATTGGATATCCGCGTAACAGAGATGAAGACGAAGGACATCAAACAGGCTCTTATAAAAGGAGAGATAGATGCCGGCCTCATCGCCACCCTGCCTGAAAAGGATGACTTCCGCCAGATACCTTTATTCTACGAACAATTCTATGCTTATATCGCGCGCGAAAGCAAACTGTTCGATAATAAGATTATCCGTACCTCCGATCTCAGCGACGAACAGCTTTGGATGCTTGACGAGGGACATTGCTTCCGCGACCAGTTAGTCCGCTTCTGTCAGATGAAGGCGGCACAAGCCAGCCAGATCGCTTATCATCTGGGTAGCATGGAGACATTCATGCGTATGGTAGAAAGCGGTAAAGGTGTTACCTTCATTCCTGAACTTGCCATCGATCAGCTCAACGATACACAGAAAGAGTTGGTGCGCCCCTTTGCCATTCCCACTCCTACCCGGCAGATCATTCTCATCACCAACGAACATTTCATACGAACCACTTTATTGGAGGTACTCACAAAAGAAATACAAGCCTCTGTACCCCGCGAAATGCTGTCCCTGCGGGCAACTCAGTGCGTTGTATAGATTTCGTCTATCGGCCCATAAATCTTTTCAATCGTTTTTTTTGTTCTATCGGCAAAAGATGCTATATTTTTGCATCAGTAAAACAAAGTACTAAACCTTTTAAAACAAAAAAGATTATGGAACCAATTATCAATTCTCAGCTTCCTGAATTCAAAGTTCAGGCATTCCAGAACGGAAGTTTCAAAACAGTAACTAACGAAGACGTAAAAGGCAAGTGGGCAATATTCTTCTTCTATCCCGCAGACTTTACGTTTGTATGCCCTACCGAACTGGTGGACATCGCTGAAAAATACGAGCAATTCCAGGCAATGGGTGTAGAGGTATACTCAGTAAGTACCGACTCTCACTTCGTGCACAAAGCATGGCACGATGCATCCGAAAGTATCCGTAAGATCAAGTATCCGATGCTGGCAGACCCTACAGGCGTGCTGACTCGCGCATTCGGTGTAATGATCGAAGAAGAAGGTATGGCTTACCGCGGCACATTTGTCGTGAACCCCGAAGGCAAAATCAAGATTGCCGAAATACAGGACAATAACATCGGACGTAATGCCGACGAACTTCTCCGCAAGGTAGAAGCTGCACAGTTCGTTGCAACGCACGACGGTGAAGTATGTCCCGCAAAATGGAAGAAAGGCGGCGAAACACTGAAACCAAGTATAGATTTGGTTGGTAAAATTTAAGTTCACATCCCTTTTTTATTAGCGAGGTCCCCTTTATCCATTGCACACATAGAGGGGGCCTCTTTTATCTTACATTAGTACCCGTTGGCGAGATTAGTTTATATCGAAAAAAGAAAGGAATAAAAGTGATTAGTGTTTGGTGATAAGTGATTAGCGCCATTCGGTA
>OGWS01002096.1_pt1 | contig 13297 bp, 17 predicted proteins | sample 1576111 | NCBI WGS metagenome assembly OGWS01 (sample SAMEA3541534, study PRJEB24748) | human gut metagenome | biome: human gut; feature: human-associated habitat; material: faeces | place: China | collected 2012
CCGGCCCCCGCGCGCCTTTGCCGATCATGCCCGTCTGGCCCATGTCCAGCAGCGTGGGCGCGTAGGCGTCCATACGGTAGCTGGTGGTGGGGCCCACGGAACCGATCACCCCGCCCGGGCGGGCGGGCGTGGGGCCGGCGTAATAAACGACCGCGTCCTCAATGGCAAAGGGCAGAGGCTTGCCCTCTGCCGCCAGCGCGCACAGGCGCTTGTGAGCAGCGTCCCGGGCCGTGTAAATGGTTCCCGAAAGCAGCACCGTGTCCCCCGCGCGCAGCTTTGCCGCATCCGCTTTGGAAAGCGGGGCCGTCAGCTTATATTCCATTACAGCACCACCTCCGCGTGACGGGTTACGTGGCAGTTGATGTTCACCGCCACAGGCAGGCCCGCGATGTGCGTGGGGAATGTTTCGATCTGCAGCCCAAGCGCCGTGGTCCGCCCGCCGAAGCCCTGCGGCCCCGTGCCCAGTTCGTTGATCTTTTCCAAAAGCTCCTGTTCCATGGCCGCATAGTACGGGTCCGGATGGCGGCTGCCCAGCGGGCGCAGCAGAGCCCGCTTTGCAAGAAGGGCCACACGGTCGAACGTGCCGCCAATGCCCACGCCCACTACAACGGGCGGACAGGGGTTCGGCCCGGCCCGGCGCACAGCGTCCAGAACAAAATCTTTCACGCCCTGCTCGCCATCGCTGGGACGCAGCATGGCAAGACGGCTCATGTTTTCGCTGCCGAACCCCTTGGGTGCCAGCGTCAGCCGCAGCTTGTCCCCGGGCACAAGACGCACCGTGAGCACAGCGGGCGTGTTGTCCCCCGTGTTGCCCCGGCGGATGGGGTCCGCCACCACGGATTTGCGCAGATATCCCTCGGTATAGCCCTGGCGCACACCTTCGTCCACCGCTTCTTCAAAGGAACCGCCGGTGATATGCACATCCTGGCCGATTTCGGCAAATACACAGGCCATTCCCGTATCCTGGCAGATGGGCAGGCCCGTGGCCCGGGCCGCGTCCAGGTTTTGGCACAGCGTGCCCAGCGTCTGCTTTGCAATGGGCCACGGCTCGCTTTCATACGCGCCGCGCACGGCGGCTTCCACATCGGGCGGGAGCTGGTTGTTGGCCGGCACGCACAGCGCCTTTACGGCGGCGGTGACAGCGCTCGCAGGGATGTCCCTCACAGCCGCGCCACCCCCGATTCCCGCGCGGCCCGCGCGACGGCGTCAGCTACCGCCTGCGCTACACGCGCGTCGAACGCGCCCGGGATGATGTAATCCTCATTGCGTTCTTCGTCGCTGACAAGATCCGCGATGGCGTGGGCTGCGGCCACCTTCATGGCGCTGTTGATGTCCCGCGCGCGCACCGAAAGCGCGCCCTTGAACACACCGGGAAACGCCAGCACGTTGTTGATCTGGTTGGGATAATCGCTGCGGCCCGTGCCCATCACGCGCACGCCCGCCGCCCTGGCCTCCTCGGGTGTGATCTCCGGCACGGGGTTGGCCATGGCGAATACAATGGCATCCCGCGCCATGGTGCGGGCCATCTCCGGCTTCAGCGCGCCGCCCACGGAAACGCCGATGAATACATCCGCGCCCTTTACCGCGTCGGCCAGCGTGCCGCGCATGCCGCTTTTGTTCGTGATGCCGCACAGCATCTCTTTGTGGTCCACGATGCCCACGCCCCGCTCTTTGTACAAAATGCCGTTTTCGTCGCAGGCGATCACGTCCCGCACGCCCGCCGCCAGCAGCATTTTGATGATGGCCGTGCCCGCCGCGCCCGGGCCGTTCACCACCACGCGGATGGCGCCGATCTCCTTTTTCACCACACGCAGCGCGCCCAGCAGCGCCGCCGTCACCACGATGGCCGTGCCGTGCTGGTCGTCGTGGAACACGGGAATGTCCAGCTCCTTTTCCAACGTTTCCTCAATGTAGAAGCAATTGGGCGAGGAGATATCCTCCAGATTCACGCCGCCGAAGGTGGGAGCCAGCAGGCGCACGGCCTCGATGACCTGCTCCGGGTCTTTTGTATCCAGGCAGATGGGGAACGCATCCACACCGCCGAACTCCTTAAACAGGATGGCTTTGCCCTCCATGACGGGCATGGCCGCCGCCGCGCCGATATCGCCCAGCCCCAGCACCGCCGTGCCGTTGGTCACAACAGCCACCAGGTTTCCCTTGGCTGTATAGGTATAGGCCGCCGCCGGGTCTTTGGCGATCTCCCGGCAGGGCTCGGCCACGCCCGGGGTATATGCCGCGGACAGGTCGTCCCGGGTCTTTACGGGCACCTTGGCCGTCACCTCGATCTTGCCCTTGTGCTGTTCGTGCAGCTCCAGCGCCGCTTTGTAATAATCCATATTTCCGCCGCCCTTTCGGTATTGTTCCATGCAGGTTTGATTTATATTATACAGGTTTTCCGCCGTCTTGGCTACGGGCCGGGCCGTTTCATGCCGTAAAAATCGCGCTCCCCATGCGGAAAAGCCGCAAATCCGCAAATTTTTTTGAAAAATCCATACCTTGTACACAGAATTCGTGTATAATAAGGACATTGCGGCATTGCCGCGTTTTAGAATGATTTAGGAGGCCCCCATGAAAAAGACAACGAAATTTATCAGCGCCGCCCTGGCTGCCGCGCTCTGCGCCGGTTTGCTTGCCGGCTGCAATTCCGCATCCAGCTCTTCCGGCAGCACAAGCGCATCCGGTTCCGCCAGCGCGTCTGCTTCCGCCAGCGCGTCTTCCAGCACATCCGCCAGCGCGGAGAGCATCGATTACAGCAAGGGCCTGGCTGAAAACGGCCACATTGACGGCGTCACCGCGCTGGATTACGTAACGCTGCCCGCCGATTACGCCGCCATTCCCCTGGCCGCCGGCACCGCCGACGTGAGCGATGAGGACGTGCAGGCGCAGATCGACAGCATCATGGCCCAGTACGCCAAGCCCGAGCAGATCACCGACCGCGCCATCGAGGACGGAGACCAGGTGAACATCGACTATTCCGGCAGCATTGACGGCGAGAAATTTGACGGCGGCACAGCCAGCAGTCAGAGCGTACAGGCCGGCAGCGCGCAGTTCATCGACGATTTTCTCACGCAGATCATCGGCCATACGCCCGGCGAGACCTTCGACGTGGAGGTCACCTTCCCCGACCCGTATGAAAACAACCCGGATCTTGCCGGCAAGGACGCGGTGTTTGAAGTGACCATCAATTACATCGAGGGCGAGGACGTTACGCCGGAGTTCAACGACGATTTCGTAAAAGAGAACCTGACAGCCAGCTATGGCTGGGAAAGCGCCGATGACGTGCGTGATTCCATCCGCGAGGATCTGCGCCAAAGCCAGATCTTTCAATTTATCTGGAACTATATGATAGAGAACTCCACCGTAAGCGAAGTGCCGCAGGCTGTGCTCGATTTCCAGAGCGGCGCCATGCTGAACCAGTTGAAAAGTCAGGCTTCCATGTACGGGATCGATTCCGCCACGTTCCTGCAGGCGATGGGTGTAGCCAGCGAGGAAGCGTTTCTGGAGCAATACGCGGAAGATATCAAGTCTTCCGCCACTCAGCTTCTCATCATCCAGGCCATTGCCGAGGATGCAAAGCTAAAAGCCGACGACGCGGCGCTCGCCAAATATTTTTCCGACAACATGGGCACCGAAGACTATTCCACCTATGAAGAGCATTTCGGACGCCCGTATGTGTCCATGGTCGTGTTGAGCGAGCTTGCCAACAACTACCTGATGGACAACGCTGTCAACGCGTAACGCGTGCATATCAAAAAGCCGCCCCATAAAAATTCCAATCTTGCAGGACAGCATAGCCTTTGCTATGCTGTCCTGCTTTTTTCTCCTGCTGAACTTATCCCGCGCATGAACGCCGCGCGGCAGGCTTTCCCAAAGCTCGGAATAAAATTTTCCAAAAACTTTTCTTTCATCTCGATTTTCTTTACCAATGAACGTTTTCCAATATTCTATGCTATACTGTTTACAGTTTAAGCGTTTGAACGAAAGGGAGATGTGCATGGAACCAAATGAAAAAATTTTCACTTTGGCAGAAAACTTCTCCGCCTCGGCAAAGATATTGACGGCCATCGGTGATGAAACAAGGCAACACCTCATTTTAGAAATGATGAAAATGGGGAATTGCATGGGTGTTCGAGTCGGTGATATTACAAAGAAAACAAACCTTTCCCGTCCGGCGGTTTCCCATCACTTGCAAATTATGAAAGACGCCGGAATTGTTAAAGTACGTAAAGAGGGAACAAAAAATTATTATTATTTTGACCCCGAAATGGAGGCCTTTGAACAGCTGGTTTCCACCTTACAGCTTGCCATGAAAATTTCAAAAAAATTGCCGGACAGAAGCTGTGAATAAAGAAACAAAATTGGAGGTAAATTTGCAATGGAAATATTGGAACTTATGAAACAGCGGCATAGCGTCCGTCAATACAAAGATATTGCGATTGGCCCGGAACAGCGAATCGCGCTCAATCACCTGATTGAAGAAATCAACGGCGAAGCGGGATTGCATATTCAGATTTTTTATGACGAGCCGCAATGTTTTGACTCCATGATGGCGCATTACGGCAAATTTTCCGGGGTAAAGAACTATATCGCTCTCGTGGGTAAAAAATCCCCAAAGCTTGAGGAAGCATTGGGATATTATGGAGAAAAAATTGTTTTGAACGTACAGGAACTAGGGCTCAACAGCTGCTGGGTGGCAATGACTCATGGCAAAAGCCAAGCGGATGTTCGCAAGGGAGAAAAGCAAATATGCCTGATCGCGTTTGGTCATGGTGAAACACAAGGCGCGCCACATAAAAACAAACCATTGCAGGCAGTCTGTAATCGTACGGAAAATATGCCTGAATGGTTTTTGAATGGTATGGAAGCCGCACTTCTTGCGCCGACCGCAATGAACCAACAGAAATTTTTCTTTGAATTGTTTTCTGACAGTAAAGTCAATGCGGTTTGCGGTAAGGGCTTTTACACAAAACTGGATTTGGGAATTGTAAAATATCATTTTGAGATAGCTTCTGGCAGAAAACTGCAATCATGAGTCAACAGAACTGCTGCCCAACGGGAAATAAAAACGTTTGTTTTTCCGGCTGTATGCTCATAAGTCAAATAAAAAAGAAAAGCCTAACGGCGGTTTTGAAATATTGAATTTCAAACCGCCGTTTCTGTTTTCCAAAAAAGAATATGCAAGGTATGCTAAAGTTGCTGCCTGAGAGCCGAAAGCGGCAGAAACGGTATTGCAGTATTATTCCGGATATATTAAGCAGCGGTCCGCTTGTCAGGAGCATGTCAACGACGGCATTCAAGGCCGTCCAGGGGTTGTTTGAAAATCAAAAAAGCTGTATTTCCTCCATTTTCAAACAACCCTAATGGGACGACCCTTTTTGCAACACCCTCAATCCGCTGCGCTTGCCGCGGAAGCAGAGCCGCTCTCTGAGGCAGGCGCACTTTCCGGAGCGCTCTCCTTCTCTGCGGGCAGCATGCCGTCCAGCGTCATGCCCAGCACGCCTGAAAGCGCCGTCGCGTTCAGCGTGCTCACGGCGTTGGAATCCGCCAGCCGGGCGTAATAATCTCCGTTCGGATCGACGGCGCCCAGGTACAGCACCGAGGTGACGCTCTCCTGTGCGCCGGAGGCGTCGTCCGTGCGCGTCCACTCCACGGTGAGCGTGGCGGAGGGCTCCGCCAGACCATATGCCGCCAGCGCCTCGTCCGTTGGCTTAAAATCCGCGCTGCTGCTGAAATACAGTGTGGCCGCGCTGCTGATGAATGCCTGCGCGGCGGCCGTATCCGGCGTTTCAGTACGTGCTGTGTCGGATGCCGTATATGTTTTGTTCCCGTCCGCGTCCTCCGATACGTCCACCGTCAGCGTATTGCCGCCTTGCTCCAGTGTGGCGCGCGTTACGCTGTCGGTGCTCTCTACGGGCCAGTTCTCTGTCTGCTGCAGGCCGCGCTCCGTACGCGTAAAAGCTGCGGCAAAGCTCTCGGATACCGTATATACGGGTTCTTCGCCCTCCAGCTTGATATAGTATTCTCCGGTGTGGGTATTCTGCGCCCCCACCAGCACCGTACAGGTCTCGCCCGCATCGGTCGCCACTTCAATGCGGTTGGACGGCTCGTCCAGCCCGTAAGCCACCAGGTCGGCCCCGCTCTGTGTTACCAGGGCGGTGGCATTCAGCGGGGCGAGGTAATTCGCCATGCTCTCGGCGCTTGTCTGGTTCACAGGGAAATCCGCGTCCCGCCGGAGCGTCCAGGTGTCATCCAGGTATTCCAGCGCGATCTCGCCGCCCTCATTTTCGTAACAAATCACGCTGACGGCGCCCGTGGGCGAAAACGCCGCTACACCGGCGGCGGAGGAACTCTCCTCCGCCTGCTCCGCCCCCGTCAACAGCCCATAGCCCAGCCCAAGCGCCGCGGTGAGCGCCGCAGCGCCCAGCAGTACGGCTGTTTTTCTGTTTTTCATCAGCGTTTCCTCCTCATGGCCCAGATCACCACGCCGAGGACGAGCATCGCGCCCGGAATTGCGAACATCAACAGCCCGCTCCACAGGCTGCCCGCGCCGGAGGGTACCGTCAGCGTTTCTGTCGTAAGGGATTTTGCGTGGATTGTGATCCCGCTCTCGCTGCCCGTCAGCCAACTGAAAGCATTCAGCACCAGGTCGCTGTTGGAGCCGGAGACCATCTGGTCCATGGTCTCGTCCAGAAGACCGCTGGTGGAGAGCCACACCACCTTGCCGCCCGTCTTACTGTTCTGCGCCGCAGCCGCCACGTTGAACGTTCCCGTCGGGTCCCCGTCCGCCTGAGCAATGGATTCGACGTTGTAGGCATCTGTTTTGGAATAGGCGCTGGCGGAAGTGGCCAGCAGCGCGTCCACCGAGACATTCTCCGGCATTTCGTCCAGCACCGTGATGGCGTGGGCCAGCGGTGCGAGCACATAGCTGCCGCTGTCCACCAGCGGCTGAGTGACGTCATGGCTCTTGATATTGGGCAGCAGATAATACGGATAGCCGCTCAAAAAGCGGTTCTGGTCATTTTCAATGACGATGCCGTCCCGCGCGTCCATGCCGTATTCCGCCAGCAGCGCCGTCAGGTTGGGCATGGCTTCCGTGCTGTAATCACCGTAGTTCGTCACCAGGAACAGGCTGCCGCCGCCCCCATCGGTCTGCTCTATGATGCCGCCAGGGCCTGTGACCTGCACGCCCTCACCAACCTGATTCGGAAGGGGCTCCAGCCGCAGGGCAGCGCCGCGCCCGCCCTGCGGCCTCTGATCGCCAGGGGCAGCGAGTGGATGGCGGTGGAGCTGCTGCGGTCTGTGCTCCAGGTGCGCCAGGATGACTATGAAGCCCTGGATGCGTGCCTGCGGAAGCACGCGTCGTCAGCGGCGGAAGCCCTGCTGGAGAATGGCGTGGAGCTGGACGGCTACCTGGCGTGGGCGGCAAAACAGAACGTCCTTCTGGACACGCAGGCCCAGGAGATCCTGGACCGCCTGGCGGAACAGCAGGCCCAGGTAAACAGCGCGCCGGAGCAGAATGGGCCTGTACTGGGAGGGATGAGCCTGTGAGTGTTCCCGTACTGACCCACCGCAGGGATCTGCGGCAGGGGGATTTGGTGTTCCCGGAGGAGATCCTGCGCATCGGCCACACGCTGGATTTCCAGCTCGGCTGTGTCAGCAAAGAAGTTCAGCAGGAGGTGTTTGGCCCGGAGCTGGATACCAGTTCACTGTGTGACTGGCTGAACCTCCATACTGCCTATGATTTTGCGCTTCAGGATGTGGTGGACCATATAGAAATAACCCTCTGCCGGAATTTTGGAGAGGAGGAGCACCCATTCACGTATCCGCTCAACAGGGCGGAGCGGGACGTCCTGCGCGGGGAGATGGAGGCCTGCTGTCAGCGGCGCACCGACCGTTCTCTGGCGCAGCAGTACAGTCATCTGCTGACAACGGAGGAAGCCGAGCCGCCGGAGCTCACGGTCGGGACACACCGGCTGCCCATGGGGGAGGTTGGCTTCGCGGAGGATCTGTCCGAGTGCGGTGGGCTGCTCCAGTTCTATATGCCGGTGACCTTTGACCCGGACGCGGTCTTTGGCACCCACGTGGCGACCGCGGAAAACGACGACTGGCTCAACGTGTACGCCGCCTATGACCTGAACGCCAGCCGGCCGTGCTCCGCACTAGACGTCATCCTGGTGTGCGGAGACGGCAATGAGTTCGCCTTCCGGTATCCGCTGGCCAAGCAGGAGCAGGCCGCGCTGCTGGAGAAGATGGACGCCTACTGCCTGGAACAGACCGGCATGGCGCTGGCAGATTTCCGGGCCCGGTATCTGGTGGAGGAACCGCAGCCCCGCCAGGCCCCCAGTCTGGCCCAGCTGTGAGCACGCCGTCGGCCCCGTGTGCGCCCTGTGTGCCGGTTTCAGGCAGAGGGCGGGCCAGGGCCCCGCCCAGACGGGAAACCGCCCCGTTGGGGCCAGTTTCGCCCCGGTTTGGGGCGTTCGATTTTAGTACGAGGATAAAGGGAGGTGGTCGCAAGCGCCGGCCTCCCGCCCACAAAGTCCCGCAGTGTGGGGCTTTCCCGGATTTCAGGCTAGGTGGTCGGAATGGGAGATTCTGGCCGTTTGGGGTGGTCGGGTTCAGATAAACACTTACTGCGCCAGCGGGTTCCGCTGTGTCGCAGGCAAAAAGCGGAGGTGAAGAACATGGAGGAACACGACAACAAAAAGCGCACCGCCGTCTGGCTGACACCCGGTGTGATCCGCCGGATGGACAGCTGGCTGGAGGAGGACAACTGCAAAACGCGCAGTGAATTTATTGAAAAGGCCCTGCGGTTCTACATGGGCTACCTGGCCACGGAGGACACCTCGGAGTACCTCTCCCGCGCCCTGGTGGACACCCTGCGGGGTACATTGGCGGACAACGAGAACCGGCTGCGTACTTTGCTGTTCAAGCTGTGCGTGGAGGTGAACATGATGAGCCACACCGTTGCCGCCCACTTCCGCGCTGATCCGGTGAACCGCCGGGAGCTGCGGGCCTATGCGGTGGACGAGGTGCTGCGTACCAACGGGAAGATCAGCTTCGATGATGCGCTGGATCTCCAGCGCCAGGTCTACCCTGACGGATGAGCCGCATCCGCTTCATGTCCCCCTACCTGAAGGGCGGAAGGGACACAGCCAAGCTGTCCAACCGAACACGCTACATTGCCACCCGTCCTGGTGTGGAGGTGCTCAGGGGTAAACAACAAGACCAGCCCGCTACGAAAAAGCAGCAGGCTTATATCCAGCACCTGCTCCGTGACTTCCCCGGCGCGAAGGAATTGCTGGAGTATGAAGACTACTGCAACGCGCCCACCCAAGCAAACGCCAACACTTTCATTCGCCAAGTGCAGGAGGACTTCGCGGAGCCCATGAGCCGGATGGAGAACTACCTGGACTACGTGTCCCACCGCCCCGGCGTGCAGCTGAACGGTGAGCACGGCCTGTGGTGCGCCGGGGGCAAGGTACGCAATCTCTCCCAGGCCGTCCGGGAGGTGGCGGAGCACACCGGCAGCGTGTGGACGCCGGTGGTGGCCATCCGCCGGGAGGACGCGGAGCGGCTGGGCTACAACGACGCGGAGAGCTGGCGGCAGCTGGTGTGTGCCTGCGCGCCGGAGATCGCCAGGGGGTACAAAATCCCGCTGGAGCACCTGCGCTGGTACGCCGCCTTCCACCGCAAGGAGGACAGCGTCCATATCCACATGGTGGTGTTCTCCTCCGATCCCAAGGAGGGCTACCTCACCAGGCAGGGTATCCAGCAGGTGAAGTCCGCCTTCGGCCGGCGGATCTTCCAACAGGATCTGCTCCACGTCTACGAACAGAAAACCGAATACCGGGACGCTCTGGGCCGGGATGCGGAGCGCACCATGGCAGAGCTGATTGCGCAGATGGAGACCGGCCAGCTCCAAAATGAAAACCTGGAGCAGCCGATTCTGGAACTATCCCGTCGCTTGCAGAACACCAAAGGCAAAACGGTGTACGGCTACCTGCCGCCCACAGCCAAGGCACTGGTGGACGCAATCGTGGATGAACTGGCAAAGGAGGAACGGGTAGCTGCCGCCTATGACCTGTGGAACCAGATGCGGGAAGAGGTGTGCCGTACCTACTCAGAACAACTGCCGGAGCGCCTGCTTCTTTCCAAACAGAAAGAGTTCAAGGCCGTGCGCAACATGGTCGTCCGGGAGGTGCTTCAGCTGGGGCGGGGTGAGCATCCCACAGCAGATGAGATAGTACACATGCCCACACCGTCGGGCACACCGCCTGCACAATCGGGCCTGCCGTATGGGGCACATCACCCACAGCAGGAGGCCGCGCACCATCAGCGTACACAGACACATCGGGCGGTATCCCACGCGGATACCGCCCGATGTGTCCTCCAGCTGTTCCACAGCATGGGCCGCATCTTCCGGGAGCAGTCCGCCTCCGATGCCATCCAGACTGGCCTGCACATCGACCGGAAGCGGCGCCGGATGCTCCGGGAGAAGCGTATGGCCCTGGGACACAAGGCCGATGACCATGAGGAAATCCCCCAGCATTCTCAAAGATAAGATGGGGGACTGCCATTGAACTGGTAGTCCTCCGTGGTTTCTTCCGCTACTTCGGCTCCAGAAATCCTATGACCATATCTACCGCCTCTGAGGAGATATCCTCCGGAGCACGCTCCACAAAGGAGGCATGGCGGCTGTTCAGATCCAGCATCCGGGCCTGATCACACAGGATGACCCCGTCCGTCCTGGTGCGCTCATCCAGCCGGAGGTGGAACGGGTGGCCCCGGTCTGTATGGGTGATGGGGCAAACCATGGTCAGGCTGCTGACCCGGTTGAACAAGTTGTTGCTGATCACCAAGGCAGGACGGCGGCCCTTCTGCTCATGGCCGGACTGGGGATCAAAGTCCAGATAGACGATATCACCCTGTTCAAAAATCGTCACCATGCCTCAGAGCCCTCCGCCTTCCCCCAATCCAGCTCTTCGGCCTCAATTCGGTCGATCTGGTCAATGGGCTTTCCGTAGAATGCGGTGAGGCGTTCCTCCAGGGTGCGGTGCGGGATGGAAGAGGCACGCCGGATGTTGATACCATCATCCATCTGCACCAGTTCCACCCGGTCGTGTTCTTTCAGACCAACTGCGTCCAGGAGGGCCTTGGGGATCCGCAGGCCCTGGCTGTTGCCCCATTTTTGGATCGTCGCGTACATGAACGACACCTGCCTTTCAAAGATAGTATATACAGAGTATAAACAAAAGTCAACCGTTTGATTCGAGGTGAGCCAGCATGGGAACCTATATCCATTTTACCGATGAACAGAAGGAGCGGGCCAACTCCGTTGATCTGGAGGAATTCCTGCGGCAGCGGGGGGAGAAACTGAGCCGCGCCGGGCGGGAGTCCCGGCTGGCCAGGGTGCACCATATCACCGTCCGGGGCAACGAATGGTACGACCATATTGCCCGGCAGGGCGGCCATGCGGTCAGCTTTGTCCAGCACTACTACGGGACAACCTATCAGGAGGCCATGAAGCTCCTGCTGGGAAAAGAGTTGGGGGAGGCATATCCCGCCGCGCAGCCAAAGCGGGAGGAGCCGCCCAGGCCCTTCGCCCTGCCGCCGCCCCACACCGATATGCGCCGTGTGTACGCCTACCTGATGAAGCAGCGGCACATCAGCCGGGAGGTGGTCACCCCCAGGCGGGTGGCACGCAGCTTGATCTGCCGCAGGCTTTCCTCACCGGAAAAATACAGGACGGAAGCCTCCTGGGAAAGGGTCTGGCAGATCTGCAGCAGCAGGGTGGATTTGCCGATGCCCGGAGCCCCGCCCAAAAGGATCAGGGAACCGGGGACGATGCCGCCCCCCAGCACCCGGTCGAATTCGTGGATACCGGTAGTCATCCGCCGGACCTTCACCTTCTCCACCTGCTTCAAGGTCTTAGGGGTAGGAGATTCCGTCACCGCCAAATAGGAAGGCCGCTGCCGGCTGGGAGCCGGAACTGCAGTTTCTTCCACCAGAGTATCCCACTTCCCACATTCCGGGCATTTGCCCAGCCATTTGGGAGTAGAATACCCACAGTTCTGACATACGTAATGGGTCTGTGTTTTGGCCACTTATTCTTCCTCCTGGAGCAGCCGATACGCATTCCGCACGATCTGTTCCTTGTTTTCCTCGCTGACATGGTCTCCCAGCACATGGAGGAAATAATCCAGCAGCCGGGCTTCCCGGCCAGTGATCAGTTTGTGGGCGGCCAGAGCCTGGACCAACTGATTGGAAGACAGGTCTCCTTTGCCCGCTGGCAGCTGGGATTGGACGGCTGTCTGCCGAGGCAGGCGGATGATCCGGATGAAGCCCCCGTTTCCCCGTTGGACTCCACCTCATAGCCCCGTTCTGGGGTAAAGCGAGTGGTCAGGGTATAAGTGATCTGGCTGGGCGCACAGGACAGCTTTTCCGCCAGCTGGCTCCTCTTTACGTCCACCCGGTCCTGTTCGTTGGCGAACAGCTCGCTGATGATGAATTGCTCTATGGCATCTGCTATATTGCGCATGATGATTACCTCCTATGGGAAAGACAGGTTCTCCCATGCTCTATTATATTTGACATTTTGACGTTTGGCAAGAGGGAATTGTTTCACCCCATCACCCGCGCTCCCACAAAAATCTGCAGCCCCAGGATCACCGGCACCCCGATGGTGAATTTCAGATGTTTCGTCTTGTGCCTGAACAGAAACATGGCCAAAAGGGCCCCTGCACTGCCCCCCAGGGCCGCCAGACCCAGCAGCCGGATTTCCGGCACCCGCCAGGCCCCCTTTTTGGCACAGAATTTGTCATAGCCGTACACGGCAAAAGTAATGGCGTTGATCAGAAGAAGCCCCGTTGTAAGCGGGGTGAATGGGAAAGGCATGACATTTGCTCCTCCATGGTTTAGCGTGGATTGTTCATCGTTTCGGAAGCCATAAGAAAAAAGTCAGACCGGCCCTCTGGGCCATGATCCTCACCGGCGACGCCCCGGTCTTTCCGTCCCGCTGCCTCTGGTCCACCCTGCATCCTGCCAGAAGGACCAGCAGCAGGCACAGGGCCGCCAGGGCCATGGTCTTTCGTGGACATTTCATCGTGGCCGTCCTCCTTGTTTCTTTCTATTGTAGCATATAAAGGAAATATTGACTCTTTTCCCCCTTTTCCCTACAATGAAATTACCTGCAGTATAAAGGAGATCTGTCTATGAAAGCCCGCACACAACCCCTGGATTTTTTCTTTACCCCCGGCGGTTTCCAGCCGGATTCCCCGGAAAAAGGTCTATCTGCTGA
>OGWS01002104.1_pt1 | contig 13252 bp, 21 predicted proteins | sample 1576111 | NCBI WGS metagenome assembly OGWS01 (sample SAMEA3541534, study PRJEB24748) | human gut metagenome | biome: human gut; feature: human-associated habitat; material: faeces | place: China | collected 2012
GCACACAGTCATTGATACACTTCCCGGCGTTATCAGCTGCAGCTGCAATACGATCCTATCACGTATTAAAGATATTAAAGGATTACGGCTATAGAAGCCTGCATATAAGGCAATGAACCATTTCTGATCCATTACCTTTTACTTTACATACGCTATAATTGATTCGATCCTGGACCACGCTTCGGCGTTCTTGAAGAGCCAAACAGCTCGCTTCAACCTCCGCCAACGGCTACAAACATGTCTGGGTTGTTTTCGATACCGATGATTTTCCGGCGGAACATATCGACAAAACGGCTGATCTGTGTAAAGCGGAATCAACGGAAGATACAATCTTCCATGCGGTCTGGTCAAACGTATGCAATCCTGTTTCCATATATGGATGCTGCCATTGCAAATGCAGAGAAATTAGAAAAAATCAATGTTGGCAGACGTCCGTCTGATTCTGCTCCCGGAACTATGGCCCATCTCCTTGTTAAGAAACTAAAACCCTATCTTAAATAAGTCGTACAAGCACAGTCGTCCGATTTTCTACTTTATTTAAGAAAGCACATGCTGCGGTGAGTCTGTGCTTTCTGTGTGAGTTGTATGCATTGATTAGGTGGTTGGGGTGAATGTGCCGTTGTACCAGGTGTCTATTCGTTTTATATCATAACATTTGCGATATCCCAATCATTAACAGCGGATACATTGCTAAGTTTCGTGCACTCACCAAACATATATCCAATATCTGTCACATTGCCAATATAAGTAAATGCTCTGTGTCCATGCTTGTCATTGTTCGTGATTCCACTCTATACTAATATTCATTTCATCTTTATTCTTAATTTTTTGAATTTGCAATGCTCTTTTATTGTACCTCTCCCATGTACAAAATCCTCTTTTGTAGACCATATCATTGGCTGGTTGACTGAATATTGTATATACTCTTTTTCCATCATGGTATGATAGCATGTTTTCTCTCATTTCAGCCGTAATATCAGTACCATCTATTTCATATTTTTCCATTTTGAAAAAACGACCATTAAAAAGAGATTCATACCTAAGAATTTTACAGAGTATCACATGTACATTTCCAAAAAGCACCCTTTGATCGAGCCGAAGACCTTTCTGGGTGATGCCGCCTTTGATACAGTTGAAATCTATGAATCTCTGGACTTCAGGGACGGAGGGTGAGCGGCAGCTTATCCAGGAAAAAATCGGATATGCGCTGCGCTGGCAGGAGGAAACAGGGGTACCGACCTGGGTGGGAGCCTGGATGCCTGGAAATTATAACGATGAAAATGATTATACCCTGAATGAGCAAATGGAATTTGCGGCTTTCATGTGTGACTCTCTGGAGGCGGCAGGCATCCCATTTGCAGTAAATTCAGATACAAAGTTTTATGACAGGGAAAACGGCGTATGGATGGAGGAGATGGCACCACTCAGACAGTTAATCTGGGCAGATTAACTGTTAAATGACAGGTATATTATTGTGTGCAGAATGAAAAGTATATCAGACGGGATTTTTTATCATAACAGGCAGAGAACTAGACATTTTCTATCAAAATATAGAATGTACTGTTCATCATTCTGCTCTTTTCCACTAATCACAGCCTCCACGCTATCTTCTTTCCAGATAACCTGCCATGAATCGGAATGAACAGAAGCGCCATCATTTCTTACATCAAAAGAATACTTTGCAATCGTTCCTAATTCATCTTTAAGAACCAGTCTGGCATGTGTATATCCAAATAGCCAGTCTGGATCTCCTATCTGTTGAAACAGTAATTCATACTTCCCATCTTGAGAGGTGGACGAGTCAACGGAATTAACCCGATATTTTGTCGTATAGGTAACGCTACCGATCAGAACTGCAAGCATTAGGCCCAAAACAGCTATGATTCCAAGTCCAATCCTTACCGCAGGTTTCTTTATGCAAACACATCCAAACAAGGAAAAAATGTTCAAAATTTACCTTGTATATTAATTTACATCATCTGTCTGCCTTGCGATCGACTTCAACTGTAATTTTATATTTCTTTTTGATGTCACTCCCGCCCGACCCTGATCCGCTTTCCCAAAAGGACATGGCAAAACGCCTGACCGGAAACCCAGACTATCCGTATAAGCTGTTAAAAAAAGACATGATCATTCCGGCATTGAATCAGATCAACGAACTTACCGGATGGTCCCTTCATCTTACGGAATTCAAAAACGGAAATCGTGTTGCGGAAATTTATTTTCTGTCGAAGGAAACCAGCATAGAATCTGGTAATGATGGGACACTCGATAAACTAGATCACGAAGAAGTATCCAGATTTCGCCTACAGAAATAAAATTTCGCTGTTCAATCTACCACAGCCGTGATAGAATGGAAACAAGTGTTTCGGGATGGTACAGAATCATGGAGGGATGCAAATGGAACCGATGTATTTGTCAATCCAACCCGTGGAAACCGGGAAGCGGATCAAGCAGCTGCTTTCGGAGCAAAACTATACGATCCGCGAGATCCAGGGTGCGTTCGGCTTTGAAAACCCACAGGCAATCTATAAGTGGATCGCCGGAAAATCGCTGCCGAGCCTGGACAACTTTATCATTCTCAGCAGACTGTTACATACCAGCATTGAAAATATCCTCGTCATTGACGGGGATATTCCTCGTTTATGGGCCGCTTTAAACCAGCGGTTCAATGACATCTTCCCTCTCTCGCCTTATAATCGTGTTATAAGGAATTGATGCGAAGGAGGCGAATACATCATGAAAATGACTTCGGCTTATGCCAATAAACTGCTCAAAAGCCTGTCGGACGAAAAGTCCTACTGGGAAGCCAAAGAGGCGGCATCCCGTACATACGTTTCTGCCGTCGGCGAGGAACCGGTCATCCCGGAATATGACTACTCCGCCGTTTCCGAGACGTTGAAAGAGATTGATCAAAAAACCGTTATTATCAAGCACGCCCTGAACCTGGCCAACGCAACAGCAAAGATCATGGTAGGCGATACGGAAATGAGCGTTGACAGCATTCTGGTAAGAATGGCACAGCTCAACTCCCGCAAAGCGACTCTGGACGCCATGCGGAAATGTCTGCCGAAAATGAGGGAATCTTCCCATGCATTCAGCTCCAGGAATGCCGTTCCTGAGTATCGCTATACCAATTACGATCCGGAACTGGTAAAACAGGATTACGAACGCATTTCCGGCGAAATCATGGAAATGCAGATTGCTCTTGACCGGTACAATCAGACGTTCCTGTTTGAAGCGGACATTTAAAGAATTTTCCGTACAGGGTCTTTAAAAATGCAGATGGGATTGTTAACGTTCAGTGACATGGATTGTTTTGTTATTTTTTATCCATTGTATCTTTCGGTTCATGGTACGCTAATTCAGCAAATATCAATGGTAAATGATCCCCTGTAGAAAACCCGTGAGCGATCACGCCGGTGCCGGGGTACGGTTTCAGGCACCACGGCTGCGGAATGGAAATTCCGCAGCCTTTTCCTTACATACAGCTATCACAAAGGAGGATCCCATGAAAAATTTCCTGAGACTGGACGGTCTGTCCATCCTGTCCGTCCAGTATATGTACATTGACCATAAAGACTACCTTGCGGATTCCCTGTTCGCACAGAACCATGTTTCCGTGCGGTTCGGAAACGAATTCTCACGGGACGATTCCCCGTACCGCATCATTCTCTGCAAAGTCAGAAAGAAAGACACGGCGGAATTTGAGAAATCCATGGAATTGCTGTGCAACAAGATGTTGCTTTTCGGACACAACGATTACACAGAATTCTGCAATAACATCATGGAAACACTGGAACAGAATCGAGGTGCCGCATGAAGAAATCATTTATCCCGATCAGCAAACAGAGTAAGAAAGCACAAAAAACATACCATTCCGGCCAGCGTTCCACCTGGGGCATCTTGAACCCGGCAACGCGGACCATGCCGAACGGCAAGGCATACAACCGGAAGAAGCAGAAAGCGAACGACAGAAGCGGCAGGGAATCCTCCTTCGACTCCCCGCCGCTTTCTTTTTGCCCGTTCCTGCTGATCAATCCCAGAGGTTCCAAAAATATTTTGTCATAAGCTCCATCCCCTGCTTCAGGCACCGGTTCCGGTACTCACGCAGTTCTCCCTCAGCCGCCAGCCACCTTTCCGAAATCTCCGAATATTCCGGCACATCACTCATCATATTTCTCAGAATACGTTCCCACTTCCGGATATTCTCTTCTTCCGGACCTTCAAAGGAGCCAGGATAACCATGGCTGTTGACACGAATATCATGGATCATGTTCGGAACAACCGTAAGGAACCATTGGTCGATCGACCAGGTATCACGGTAACAGTATCCGTACCTTAGTCTCTGATAAATGCAGATGATGTCTTCCTTCCATATGGAAATTGTATTGTTTTGGCTGCATGGGCTGGAGCCGGAGTGGCCGATTCTTTCCGTTCCTTGTTTCAGAAATAAAAGGAATTAAACAAAAATTCATTCCGCAAATTCCTTCGTATCCATGATCTTCCCATCTCTCCAAATACGTTCCAGATCATAGAACAAGCGGTCTTCCTTATCAAAGACATGCACAATGATGTCACCGTAGTCCATCAGGATCCAGTTAGCACTCTGGTAGCCCTCTACCTGCTTGCATGGATATCCGGCTTTTCCAAGCTCCTCTTCTACGTTGTCGGCCATAGCCTGTACCTGGTTTCCGTTGGAACCACTTGCAATGAGGAAGTAGTCTGCCAGTACGGAGACTTCGCGGATATCGATCACGCGGATATCCTCACCCTTTTTATCTTCGAGGGCGGTGATCGCCAGTTTTACCATTTCATTTGCCTGACTCATTCATGTTCTCCTTCTTTGTTTTGTTTAATCTATAACTCCATTCATGCACAGAAATCGCAGCTTTCGCTTTATAGCAGCCTGACATGGCTTTTCCTTACACGGTTTCTGTCTGTTTCTTTTGTTCCATAATGCTTTCAAAATACTGGTATGCCTGCATCGTCATCGGGTCAATGCTGCTTCCCTTTTTATTGAGGTAATCCAGCGTTCCTTTTAAAATCTCATACATGGTCTGATCCAGATCCTGAAAGGCCAGATAGCGCATTTGTGGAAGGTTATCGGCTTTATCCCTGCGCGGCTCGATATAGTCCGCGATATAGAGGATTTTGTCCAGTGTTGTCATATCCGGCTTTCCGGTCGTATGACATGCAATGGCAGAGATGATCTCTGCATCGTGAATGCCATATTTATTTTCTGCCAGAAATGCGCCATATTTTGCGTGGATCACGGCCGGAGCCTTGATTTCTGCCTCCGTCAGCGGGACATTATGCTTCTGACATTTCTGGATCAGCTCGCTGTCTGTAAAACGCTTGGCGCAGTCATGCATCAGCCCGGCAAGCTCCGCTTTCTTGATGTCATAGCCATAGCGCATGGCAAGCGCGGTGCAGGTAAAGGATACACTTACGGAATGTTCGTAGCGCATCGGGTCCAGCTTTGATTTCAGCTGTTTGCGCAGTGTAATGATCTGTTCTGTTATCATAGGTATTTCCTCCTCCTTATAGTCAGAGCTTCTCAGGATTCTGGTATAAACCGTGTTCTTCAATATAGCGTTCTACGTTTTCCGGAACCTGATTATGGATTCCGCCTCCGTTCATTTCACGCTCTCGCAGTTCCTGGGAAGAAACCTCCATGGTATCGCTGTGTAAAAGAAAAATTGCGGCTCTGTATTTCTTGATCAGGTACGCAGCCTGCTCTTCTAACGTACAGGGAGCATCTTCGCATTCCCGCCCGGCAGCCAGGATTGTAACCTGGCGCATGACTTCCTCCGGATGATACCAGCTTTCGATATGATACAAGGAATCTGCGCCCAGGATAAAGAAAAAGGTATGCTCCGGATAAGCTTCTTTTAAAAGCTTTAAGGTCTGGGCCGTGTAGGTATTGCCTGAACGTGTAATCTCGAAATCGGAAAAACGAAAACACGGTTCTCCTGCGATAGCCAGCTTTACCATTTCACACCGGTCTTTGGTGCCGGTTACACGATGATCTGTTTTGTGCGGGGGATTGTGGGAAGGCATAAACCAGACCTCATCGAGGTGATATTCTTTTAAAGCCTGTCTGCCAAGCATCAGGTGCGCATTGTGGATGGGATCAAAGGTTCCACCCATAATTCCGATCTTAGCCAATCACAGTCACTCCCTTCGCAAACAATGTTATTTCTATGATATTACGAACCCACAGGAGCAGATCATATGGTTTGTTCCTGTGGGCTATAAATCAATGTTTTGTAACTGTACAAGCAATGCAATGCGCTGCCTGTACAATTATGACTTTCCTTTATTAAGGCAGAACGATCTTGCGCTTTGCCTCGTCTTTTGCCGGCTTGTAAAGAACGATCTTTTTGCCGATCACCTGAACAACCTCGGAACGGGTGCGCTCAGCCAGAACCTCTGCGATGGAACGTCCATCGTCCAGGCAGTTCTTTAATACGGTGATCTTGATCAGCTCCCGTGCTTCCAGTGCTTCTGCGATTGCTGCAGTCAGCTCCGGAGTTACACTGGACTTGCCGATCTGAAAGATCGGATCCATCGTCATAGCCAGTCCCTTTAAATAGGATCTCTGCTTACTTGTCATGTTTTATCTCCTGTTATTTATAATAATCAAATGCAAGACCATACATACGGACGGTGTCGCCCTCTTTGATGCCTGCAGCTTCAAGTTCGTCTAAAATACCATTTTCCTTTAAGAACTTCTGGAAGAACTGGAAGCCCTTCTCGGATTCCAGGTTGGTATAACCCAGCATCTTCTCGATACGCGGTCCCTCCACCACAAACTCGCCGTCCTCGTTCTGCTCTACGGTGTACGGCAGATTGCGGTCGCCGGCATACTCGATCTCGAATTCTTTCTCAAAGATGACCGGATCAAGGTTTACGGTCTTAAGCAGCTCGTAAACCGCATATAACAGCTCTTTTACGCCCTTACCGCTGACTGCGGAAATCGGGAATACCTTGATGCCTTCCGGCTCAAACTCCTGTTTCAAAATCTCTACCGGATCCTCATCCTCTGAGTAAACGGCATCGATCTTGTTGGCTGCGATAACCATAGGGCGTTTTAACAGATCTGGATTGTATGCTTCCAGCTCTGCGTTGATCGCGCGGATGTCTGCAATCGGGTCACGCCCCTCGGTACCTGCAGCATCTACTACATGGACCAGAACACGGCAGCGTTCAATGTGGCGTAAGAAGTCATGACCAAGGCCGATTCCCTGGGAAGCTCCCTCGATCAGACCCGGAATATCTGCCATGACGAAACCGGCTCCGCCGTCTAAGTCAACTACACCCAGATGCGGGTTTAAGGTCGTAAAATGATAATTTGCAATTTTCGGTTTTGCATTGGACACGCGGGAAAGAAGGGTGGACTTTCCTACGTTTGGGAAACCAACCAGTCCAACGTCTGCAATGACCTTCAGCTCCAGCTGAACCCAGAGCTCGTGGCCCTGCTGACCTGGCTGTGCATATTTCGGAGCCTGCATGGTCGGGGTTGCAAAGTTCATGTTGCCAAGACCGCCTTTACCGCCCCGTAAAATGGTCTCCCGTTTATTTTCACCGGACATATCCGCGATGACTTTGCCAGTCTCAAAATCCTTGATGACCGTTCCTTCCGGAACCTTGATCACCAGGTTTTCTGCGTTGGCACCGTGGCACCGCTTCTTGCCCCCTTGTTCTCCATCTCGTGCTACATATTTCCGAACATGACGAAAATCTGTTAATGTATTTAAACCCGGATCCACCTCAAAAATGATGTCTCCGCCTTTTCCTCCATCACCGCCGTCAGGACCGCCTGCCGGCACAAACAATTCTTTGCGGAAGCTTACATGGCCGTCTCCGCCTTTTCCTGATTTAATAAAGATCTTTGCATTATCTGCAAACATGGATTCACCTAAATCCTTTCCTGTGTATCAGCAAACGTATGGGATACGTTTATGATGTCTCTGGCAAAAAAAGGCTTCATACCAGCAATCAGTATGAAGCCCTGTCAGTGTCATTATTCGTTGATTGTTCTCGGGTATACAGAAACCTGCTTTTTGTCTCTGCCCTTTCTCTCAAATCTTACAACGCCGTCTACAGTAGCGAATAAAGTATCATCGCCGCCGCGACCTACGTTCAGACCCGGATGGATCTTGGTACCGCGCTGTCTGTAAAGAATGTTACCAGCTAATACGAACTGACCATCTGCTCTTTTAGCGCCAAGTCTCTTGGACTCAGAATCTCTACCGTTCTTTGTAGAACCAACACCTTTTTTATGAGCGAATAACTGAAGGTTCATTTTAAACATCTCTTACACCTCCTCAAATCGAATTTTTATATACGGTTCTCCGTATGTTTCCTCAATGTCCTCTAAACCAAGGACCAGAGAATTCATAAGGAGTGCTGCTTCCGGACTAATCGTTCCGGTAAAACGGAAACGGAACATCCCGGACTGCTCGTCCTCATCTGCCTCAAACTTGTCTTCCGTGAAGTGTTCCACAGAGTTTGCCATGTTGAGGGTCAGGGCAGACACGGCTGCACAAACCAGCTCCTGTCCTTCCTGATAGTCATCGGCAAGGCCTGCATGACCCAGAAAAGAAATCCCATGATAACGATGTTCGGAATCAACAGATACGGTTACGTTAATCATGATTAATTAAGCATTGATCTTGTCGATCTTGATCTCGGTAAAGAGCTGTCTGTGACCATTTTTCTTATGATAGCCAGTTTTTCTCTTGTACTTATAAACGATCACCTTTTTTGCTTTTGCCTCTTTAACTACGGTTCCGGTAACAGTTGCACCTGCTACAGTCGGGCATCCGATGGATAACTCTCCGTTGTTAACTGCAAGAACCTGGTCAAACGTAACGGTTTCGCCAGCGTTTACACCAAGCTTTTCAACCTTAATGATATCGCCTTCTGCTACTTTGTACTGCTTACCACCTGTTGCAATAATCGCGTACATATGGCACCTCCTATTATCATTACTCGCCAGTTTCGGTGTCCGGATCCGATGGACTCGGAACTTTCAAACCTCACTGTGCGGCACATACTCATATATACTAGCATGAAATGTTATCAATGTCAATCTTAATTTTATCTTTTTTAAAACTTTTTTCTCTACTCTCTCACCCACGTACGCGGGGAAAACAAAAGCAGCATTGGGAACAGTTCCAGACGTCCAGCCAGCATGTCAAACATCAGGATATATTTGTTAAACGGATTAAAAATCCCGAAGTTGCAGGTCGGACCCACTTTTGAAAGTCCCGGACCAATGTTATTCAAGGTCGCTGCTACCGCCGTAAAGTTGGTAGTCATGTCGAAATTGTCCAGGCTGATCAGAAGCAGGGACACGGTAAAGATTAAAATATAAGCCACCAGATACGTGTTAATGGAACGCAGCACATTATGCTCGATCGGCTTTCCTTCATATTTCAATACCTTGACGTTCCGCGGGTGGATCAGGGAAGACAGCTCTTTGTTTACGGTCTTCACGGCAATGGCGATACGGGAAACCTTAATACCGCCGCCGGTACTTCCGGCACAGGCACCCACAAACATCAGACATACCAGGATTGTTTTGGAAAAGCCCGGCCATAAGTCAAAATCGGTTGTGGAATAACCAGTTGTGGTGATGATAGATCCAACCTGGAAGGCTGCATGCTTTAACGCCGTCAGGATATCCGGGAACATACCACGGATATTCCATGTGATGAGAAGTGTGCTGACCAGGATGATCCCAAGATACCCACGCATTTCTTCGCAGTGTAGTGCATCCTTCGGTTTCCGGATCAAAAACAGGTAATATACATTAAAGTTTACGCCAAACAGGATCATGAAAATGGTAAAGATCCACTGCTGCAGCGACGTATAGTCTCCACAGCTGCTGTTGACAATACCGAAACCGCCGGTTCCTGCCGTACCAAAGCTCATCGCCATAGAATCAAATAACGGCATGCCACTGAAAAGCAGCAGGACAATTTGGACGACAGTAATGAAAAAGTAGATCAGATATAAGATCTTTGCGGTCGTGCGCACGCGCGGAACCAGCTTTCCGACAGACGGTCCAGGGCTTTCTGCCCTCATGATATGAATGTTGTAGCCCCCGGCAAGCGGGAGGACTGCCAGGATAAAGACCAGAACGCCCATACCGCCGATCCAGTGGGTGAAGCTGCGCCATATCAGCATACATTTGCTTAAGGCTTCCACATCCGGAAGCACGCTGGCTCCGGTGGTCGTAAACCCGGAAATGACTTCAAACAGTGCATCTTCGAACAACGGGATCTCCCGGCTTAAGAAAAACGGCAATGCGCCAAAGAAACTTAATACGATCCAGCTTAAGGAAACTGCCACAAAGCCTTCTTTGGCGTAAAAAACAGTACTTTTTAATTTTTTATGCGCCAAAAACCAGCCACAGATCCCGCAAAACAGAGCGACACCCAGAAAATAGAATCCACTCGGCTCCTGATAGACCAATGCCACCACGCATGGCAGGATCATCAGAATTCCTTCAATTCCAAGGACCCAGCCTAAAAAATAAAATACAATTCCAATATTCATGATGCATCCCTCTTATCTTAAGACATCCTTCAGATCTTTCAGGCCCGAATGGGTCGTGACCACGATGACGGTATCGCCCGGCTCGATCGTATCTTTACCACGCGGGGTGATGATCTGTCCGCCGCGGTTGATGCAGGCAATCAGAAGGTTATCTTTAAAGGACAGCTTTTCCAGCGGAATGCCGATGAGCGGTGCGTCTTTTTCCACGCGGAACTCCAGCGCCTCGGCTTTGTTCGCAACGATCTTATACAGGGTTTCCACATTGCTTCCCATGGAATTCTGCATCGCACGGACATAACGGATGATGCCGTCTGCCGTGATCATTTTCGGATAGATGATGCTTCCGAGGTTCATCTGCTGGATGATATTTTCAAACGCGATGCGGTTAATCTTGGTGACCAGCTTTGCCTTGGAAACGCTTGCCGCGTAAAGGGAAAGCATGATGTTTTCTTCATCGAATCCGGTCAGTGCCGCAAAGGATTCGGTCTGGGTAATTCCCTCTTCCATTAAAAGCTGCTGGTCGGAACCGTCTCCGTGAATGATCATGGCCTTTGGCAAAAGCTCACTCAGTTCATGACAGCGGGTCAGATCCTGCTCGATGATCTTAACCTTAATGCAAGTGTCTTCCAGCATCTTGGCGAGGTAGTAAGAAATCTTGCCGCCGCCCACCAGCATGGCGGTTTTGATCGTATTATTGGAAAGTCCGACCTGGCGGAAAAACTCGGTTGCCTGAGATCCGGATGCCACAAAGGAAATTTTATCGCCCTTCTGCAGGCAGAAGTTTCCGCCAGGGATGATGACATCGTTTCCGCGCTCTACTGCACAGATCAGGATGCTGCAGTGAAGACGCGGTCCAACCTCGTATACCTGCATATTGTCAAGCACAGAGTTATCTGGAATGATAAATTTCATCAGCTCTACGCGGCCCTTTGCAAATGCGTCGATCTTAATGACAGACGGGAATTTTAACAGTCTGGAAATCTCGGTAGCTGCTGCCAGCTCCGGGTTGATCGCCATGGACAGGTTCAATTCCTCCCGGATATACTGTACTTCGTTCGCGTACTCTGGATTACGGATTCTCGCAATGGTGTGGCAGTTACCGGCTTTTTTTGCGATCAGGCAGCAGAGCATATTCAGCTCATCGGAGTTGGTGGTTGCGATCAGAAGGTCCGTTTCTTTGATTCCGGCCTCCATCTGCACCTGGTAAATCGCACCGTTCCCCTCTACTCCCATCACATCGATGTTATCGGTCACAGAGCGGAGCTTGGCGCCGTCCTTGTCGATCACGGTGATATCATGTCCCTCATTATTTAGCTGTTCGGTCAGGGTCAGTCCGACCTTACCGCAGCCTACAATGATAATCTTCATGCTGCATCCCCTTTTCCTATCCTCTGTTGGTCGTTATACCCTATTTTGAAATCTGGGCGATCTGTTCCCACAGGGGTTTCTTTTCTTTCTTTCGTGTCATTTCCACCAGGTTGAGCGGTGTCATGTCAACAACGGTCGTTTTGACCGGATCCGGCCGCACGGCAGCTTTTAAGGTGTCCATGAGAAGTGCCTTATCCTCTTCCGTATCCATATCGATAAAATCGACTATGATGATGCCGGACAGATTGCGGAGTCTCAGCTGGTGTGCAACTTCCTTTGCTGCTTCTAAGTTGATCAGGCGAATGGTATCAGCGAGATTCTTCTTGCCGGAATATTTTCCGGTGTTCACGTCAATGACGACCATGGCTTCTGTGCACTCTATTATAAGGTATCCGCCAGACTTTAGCCATACCTTTTTCTGACAAGATTGCTCTAATGCATACTCCAGCGAATATAATTTCGCCAGACTTAAAAGCTTGTCCTCATAAAAACGCAGTCCGGTTGTCTCTGAGAGATCTGAAATGCGGAAATATTCCTGCAAACGTGCAAAAAGATCCGGCTGGTCCGTCACAACCTCCTCCAGACTTCCATTTGGACAGTTGCGCAGCGCTTTTAAGTAATCCGGCTCTGCTTCATAAAGAAGACTGTAACAGGTCCGGTACTGCGCAAGGTTCATGACACGGTCAAACTGCTCCAGTAACGCGGAAAGCTCCCGAAGGAGCTTTGTTTCCTGTCCGTATGCATTTGTGCGGATGATGACGCCGGTGCTTTTGCCGTCCAGAAGCTGCTCAATCTGCGGATGCATGCGTTCTTTCCACTCCCGGTCATCGATTTTGGAAGAAAAGCCGATCACACGCTTTCCGGCAGTCAGGACTGCATATTTTCCGGAAAAATTTAAGTTCCCGGACAGCACGGAATCCTTTGTTTTCACCGCATCCTTTGCCACCTGTACGATGATCTCATCGCCTTCCTTCAGTTTCCGGTCCCGGCCGTCGGCAAACAGCGTGACCTTATTGTCAGTCAGACTGTAGTAGCCAGTACGGCCATCAGAGAAATCCACGAAAGCGGAGTTTAAATTTTTTACGACCTTTTGGACTTTTCCAACATAAATATTACCCAGAATGGATGATGCATCCTCCAGTCCAAGCTCCAGAGTCTCCTTGCCGGAAACCAGAGCTGTCAGGACGCGGTCATGCCACCGGGTTACGATTAGCTTATTCAATGTCTTCACCAAATGATTCCAGGGTCACGAAGTCACGACCAGATCAGCGTCAGCCAGCAAGGTTTCCTGAAACACCTGTTGCAAAAACCC
>OGWS01002110.1_pt1 | contig 13219 bp, 15 predicted proteins | sample 1576111 | NCBI WGS metagenome assembly OGWS01 (sample SAMEA3541534, study PRJEB24748) | human gut metagenome | biome: human gut; feature: human-associated habitat; material: faeces | place: China | collected 2012
CCTGATGTTCAACCTTCTTGATTCTCCTTGCCTTGCAGCTATCGCAACAATGGCAAAAGAAATGAACAGCAGAAAATGGTTCTGGTTCGCAATTCTTTTCCAGAACATCTTTGCTTACGTTGTTTGCCTCTGCTTCTATCAGATCGGTTCCTTTGTAACTGGTGGAGCATTCGGTTTCGGAACTGTAGTAGGATTCGTAGTACTTATTGTAATGCTGTTCCTGCTGTTCAGACCGGACCCGTACAAAGATCAGAAAGTTTATTCTAAACGTTCTGTACAGGCATAATAAAAAATGTAATAATAAGGGGGCTGGATACAGAGATGTGTTCGGCCTCTGTTTGATTCGAAACCGATGACTGGCAGTACTTGATGAAGAGAGGATGAGTGAAATGCTGGCAAATATTATTATAATGATTCTGATCCTTGGATATTGTGCATTTATCATTTATAAAAGTGTAAAGAATACCAAAGAAGGTAAACATACGGGGTGTGCCGGATGCAGTGGAAACTGTGGAAGCTGCGGTGGATGCAGCGGTGCTGCTTTTCATAAGAGTACTACACAGTCTTCATATAAAAAGAACCGTTAGAAATCGGAGATACTGATATGGGAAATTCAACAGGATCTACAATGTACATGTTTGGAGCAGTTATTGTTATTTATATCGCAGGAATGCTGCTCTATCAGGGATTTCAGTGGATCAAGAAAAAGAGAGAACAGAAAAAAGACGAAGAATTCAGAAGAGGTGACAAATAGTGGTAGATATAATTATAGTGCTGATCGTAATTGTTTTGCTTGGGTTTGCACTGAAGGGTTCTATCAAACATTTTAAAGGAGAAAGTCCATGCTGTGGAGGCGGCAGTGGAGAGATCGTTCTCGATATTCCAGATAAAAAACTTGAGAATCCGATACTTGGAAAGAAGGTTCTCAAAATTTCCGGTATGCACTGCGAACATTGTGTAAAGGCTGTTACAGAGGCAATCAACAAGATTGACGGAGCAGCTGCAAAAGTAAATCTTTCTGAGAACGAAGCAGTCGTTTCTTATGATCGCGAACTTGATGACGAACAGCTTAGAAAAATCGTCAAGGATGCAGGTTACAGAGTCGTAAGCATCAAATAATGCATGATATAGTGAAAGAAATATCATTTCCAGGATCCCGTGGCATATGAAGCTGCGGGATTTTTTTCTGCGAAAATTATAGAATTTTATATGTGATTTTTTGAAGTGGTTCCTTGTATAAAAAACAGATTTTCTGCATATGCTGATAATAAAATTTGCAGCCAGGTATAGGAAAAGCATCTGAGCTGAGTGGAGGTTGCATTATGTGGGGATTTTTTACGGCATTGATCTCGGGAGCACTGATGAGTATTCAGGGTGTTTTTAATACAGAAGTGACGAAACAGACCAGTTTATGGGTATCAACGGGATGGGTGCAGCTCTCAGCATTTATGGTCTGCGTGCTGGCATGGATATTTACAGGAAGACAGAGTGTTTCGGCATTATGGCAGGTAGATAATAAATACACGCTTCTTGGCGGAGTGATCGGAGCATTTATTACAATTACTGTTATTCAGAGCATGGGGGCACTTGGGCCTGCAAAAGCAGCTATGCTGATTGTCATTTCCAGTTGATCGTGGCATATGTAATTGAACTTTTGGGAATGTTTGGAACAGTGCAGCAACCATTTGAGTGGAGAAAGATTCTGGGAATGCTGATCGCGATTGCTGGCATTGTGATTTTTAAATGGGAATAATAAAGTTATCATGCACAGGAATAAATAAAGTTTCCTATTGTAAATCTACCGGGAATTCGTTAAAATAAGACATGGTTAAGTATGAGAATCGGGGAGGTCTGCCGTAATCCTACGGAGGGAAGTGAACCGAGATCATGAAAGTAAATTTTTACAGTCTGATATTGAGCATATTTTTTCTGGCAGGTTTGTCAGGAATGAGCGGATGTCAGAAAAACAAAACAGAAATAATGCTGGACGGACAGGATACTGTATCAGAATCAGAAACACAGGATGATACACAGGCTGGGAATGATGCAACAGAGGATCTGGCGGAAGCAAAAATATCAGCAGAAGCGGAGCCGTCGGAGATGCCGGTGGAGACAGAGCCGGAAATGATTTTTGTGGATGTCTGCGGAGCAGTAATGAATCCGGGAGTTTATGAACTGGATGGGAGCAGCCGGGTTTTTCAGGCAATAGAGGCGGCTGGAGGATTTTTGCCGGAAGCAGCGGCTTCGGCCGTGAATCAGGCACAGCCGGTCAGTGACGGACAGCAGATTTATGTACCTACGCAGGAAGAAGCGGAAGAGGGAGCTTTACCTGCGGCAATACAGCCGGCGGATCCGGGATCTGAGACAACAGATGCAAATGGTGTAGTGAATATCAACACAGCAGATGCAGCTGCGCTTAAGAGCCTGTCAGGAATCGGTGATGCCAAGGCACAGGCAATTCTTACGTACAGAGAGGAACATGGTTTCTTTTCCAGTATTGAGGAGATCATGCAGGTGCCGGGAATCAAAGAAAGTACGTTTTCGGCGATAAAGGATAAAATAGCTGTGAAATAAGGAGAAAAGAATGAGCAGGAAAGTTTTAGTAGTTGATGACGAGAAACTGATCGTAAAAGGAATCCGTTTTAATCTGGAACAGGACGGTATGGAAGTTGACTGTGCTTATGACGGAGAAGAAGCGGTTGAGAAGGCAAAGGAGAATAAATACGATATTATCCTTCTGGACCTGATGCTTCCGAAGATGGATGGACTGGAAGTCTGCCAGCAGATCAGAGAATTCTCCAATGTTCCGATCGTCATGCTTACTGCAAAAGGTGAGGACATGGACAAGATCCTTGGACTGGACTACGGGGCAGATGACTATATTACAAAACCATTTAATATTCTTGAAGTAAAGGCCAGAATCAAAGCAATCATGCGTCGTGCGCGTTCTGAACATGAAGAAAAGGAAAAGGCGAAGACAATTGAAGCAGGCGATCTGAAACTGGACTGCGAGAGCCGCCGTGTATTTATTGCAGGCAAGGAAATTAATCTTACAGCAAAGGAATTTGATGTGCTGGAGCTTCTCGTATTCAATCCGAACAAGGTATACAGTCGTGAAAATCTTCTGAATATTGTCTGGGGATATGAATATCCGGGAGATGTCAGAACCGTTGATGTACATATTCGGCGTCTTCGTGAAAAAATCGAGGCTAATCCCAGTGAGCCTAAATATGTACACACCAAATGGGGCGTAGGATATTACTTCCAGGCATAACCCATGGTAACGAAAAAAAAGACAAAGTTTTTTAAGAGTCTGCGTTTTCGGATACTGGTCATACTGCTCATACTGGGAATTGTGCCAAGTGCTATCGTGACACAACTCATGATCAGTAATTATGAAAAACAGGCAATTGAAGTAAAGGTAAGTGAGGTCAGTACACAGTGTGCGATTCTGTGTAATCAGATCATCAAAGAAAATTATCTCAATGACTCCAGCTCACAGTCTGTGAACAGCAAGCTGGAGTTGTTGTCTAATGTATATGGCGGAAGAATGGTGATTGTAGACAGAGATCTGAAAGTAGTTGCAGATACCTATCATGTAGATGAAGGACGGACGCTGATCTCACCAAAGGTCGTGAAGTGTTTTAAGAACGGAGAAGTCACAAATTACCGCAGATACGGGCAGATGCTGGAAATGGCTGTTCCCGTAAAGAGCGCGGATGTCCCGCAGATTCAGGGAGCCATGCTTGTAAATATTTCAATCAGTGACATTATGGCAACGGTGGGAGAGCAGGAACAGATGGCGATGCTGCTCACAGGAATTATCGTTGCATTGTCTGTATTGCTTGCCTATGGCCTTTCTACGATTCTGGTCAAACCGCTGGCCAGTGTTACCAAATCCATCGAAGATCTTACTGACGGATATCAGAAAGATGAGATTTCGGTTCCGGATTATACAGAAACAGAGCTTATTACGGATGCATTCAATAAGATGCTTGCACGTATGAAAGTACTGGATGAATCAAGATCAGAGTTTGTTTCCAATGTGTCGCATGAACTGAAGACACCAATGACTTCCATGAAGGTTCTGGCAGATTCCCTTGTCGGACAGGAAGGAGTTCCGGAAGAACTTTATCAGGAATTTATGCGTGACATTACAGCGGAGATTGACAGGGAAAACCGTATTATTACCGATCTTCTGACTCTGGTAAAAATGGACAAGAAATCTGCAGATCTTCAGATCAGTCATATGGATATCAATCAGCTTCTGGAGGATATTCTCAAACGTCTGCGTCCGATCGCGGACAAACGCAATATTGACCTGATTCTTGACAGTTTCCGTCCTGTGGAAGCGGATGTGGATGAACTGAAATTTACATCTGCGATCAGTAACCTTGTTGAAAATGCGATAAAATACAATGTGGATGATGGCTGGGTACGTGTGTCACTTGACGCAGATCATAAGTTTTTCTATGTTACGGTAGCAGATTCTGGTATGGGTATCCCAGAGGATTCCATCGACCGTATTTTCGAGAGATTTTATCGTGTGGACAAATCACATTCCAGAGAGATCGGAGGAACCGGTCTTGGACTTGCGATAACAAGAAGTACGATTGCCATGCATCATGGTGTGATCAAAGTATTCAGCAGAGAAGGGGAAGGAACTACATTCTCAGTTCGTGTCCCGTTATCTTATATTCCGTAGGAGGTGCCGGATGAAGAAATATATAAGAGTACTTCTTCTGGCAGCACTGGTTTGCAGTTTACTTGCCGGATGCAGTATTGAGACAAAAAGCAGTAAGGATTCGCAGGATGAGAGTAAGTACCATCTGTATTATCTGAACGAGAGTGAGACGGTTCTCAGAGAAGAACCATATTCACCCGGAGAAGAGACGGCAGATTTTATGGTAAAAGATCTTATGCAGAAACTTGGAAGCAAAGATGCACCGGATGGGGAAATCAGTCTTCTTCCGGAAGATGTTTCCATCAATTCTTATGAAGTGCAGAAAGATCTGCTTGTTATAGACTTCAGTAAAGAATACTCAAAAATGAGCAAGATCCGAGAGGTTATGACACGTGACGGAGTTGTGCAGACATTTTTGCAGATTCCGGATATTCATAAAGTCCAGTTTACAGTTGGAGGTCAGCCACTGACCAACTCGCGAAATCAGGAAGTTGGAGAGATGACTTCAGATACATTTGCGCAATATACCGGAAAAGACAAAGAAAGCTATCGTTATGATACTTTTACACTGTATTTTACGGATAAAAATGGAAAAAATCTGGTGAAAGAAACCAGAAATGTATATTATCGAAGATCTCTTCCAAAAGAACGTATCGTGCTTGAGCAGCTTGCAAAGGGACCGATGGAAGAAGGGCATTATGCAACGATACCAGACAGTTCTCTGGTTTTGAGCGTGATCACATCGGACAGGATCTGTTATATTAACATGAACAGCACTTTTCGTGATGAAACACCGGAAGTAGGAGAAAATATCTCTATTTATTCGGTTGTGAATTCTATTATAGATTCCTGTGATGTTGACAGGGTTCAGATATCTATTGAAGGCAGTACGGAGGGGAACTTCCAGGACAGTCTGCCGTTATACAAATTTTATGAAAAGAATGAAGATTTAATTGCACAGGACGAGAAACCAAAGGAGTCCTGATGCAGTAATGCCGTAGGTGGAATAGCCTGCGGTGTTCTATATACAGAAAGGAAGGCTTATGAAAAGACGCCCGGTGTGTCTTGTGTGCCTGCTCCTGATGTTGTGTATATGGTTGATGGATCTGGCGGGATTTGCACGGATCAGTGGAAATCCTTTGCCGGAATCTGTACAATTATATATTGAAAAGCATCCGGAAGCTGTCATCTGCGGGGAGGTGCAGCAATATCAGGCTACGGAATATTCTCTTTCTGCCTATCTTAAACATGTCTGTCTGATCGTCGGATCAGAACAAATTCCCATAAAAAATTTAAGAGTATTTTTAAAATCGAATAAAGAGTTCCCGATTGGAACCACTGTTAAGATTTCGGGAAAACTGGAAGAAATTCCTGAGCCACGAAATCCTGGAGAATTTGATTCCAGGCAATTCTACGCCTGTCAGAAAATCTACTATTTTATGAAAAACGGTGTGGTTCTGGCATGGAGCAGCAAATATTCCAGATATGGTCAGTTTATGCAGAATCTGAAAAGTAAGATAATGCAGACGCTGGATATTGCGGCAAAGGAAGATGCCGGTATTTTTGAAGCAATGCTGCTTGGTGAGAAAGATAACCTAGAAGATGAAGTTAAGATTCGTTACCAGATGGCGGGGATCATTCATATACTGGCGATTTCCGGACTTCACATCAGTATACTGGGGATTGGATTTTTTGATCTGCTGAAAAGAGCCGGATTTGGAAATGTGTCTGCCGGGATGGTGGTGCTCAGTGTTCTTCTGCAATATGGAATCCTTACCGGGGAAAGTGTTTCTGCCATGCGGGCGGTAGGCATGTTTCTGCTGGCGGTTGGTGCAAGAATCGCAGGAAGAACCTATGATCTGCTGACGGCGCTGGCAGTGTCGGCGGTCCTTTTACTTCTGGATGCACCTGCAAATCTGTACAACAGTGGATTCTGGCTGTCTTTTGGGGCTGTTGCCGGACTTGGTGTAGTGGCACCGGTATTGGCGGGATGCATTAGAAGGGAGAATCGTCTGGAGGCATCCGTTATGAAAACACTGGTATCTTCGATAGCTGTGCAGATGACGACTTTTCCGATCATGCTGCGAATCTATGGAGAGATTTCACTGGCCGGATTTTTTTTGAACCTGCTGGTGCTGCCGACAGTCAGTGTAGTACTGGTCAGTGGAATTGCAGCAATTGTGGTTGGAATGGCATCGGTCGGTGTAGCAGTTTATGTAGTGCTGCCTGGAAGAGTGCTGCTTTTTCTGTATGAGAAACTCTGCGAACTGGCAGCAGGAATTCCGTTCTGTACATGGATCGCAGGAAGTCCGGAGCTGTGGCAATGTGCCGGATATTATGTATTACTGTTTTTGGGAGTTGGAATTTTGGGAATGAGTCGGGGAACTGTCGCATGGAATGGCGCAACTGGAAAAAGGGCGGGAAATCATGCATTCATGCAGGAAAAAAAGAATCATGGGGAAGGAAAAGGATGGCTGAGAAAATATCAGTTACTGTCAGGTATATCAGGAATCATGCTGATACTTGGACTGGGAATCCTCATTTATCATCCGTCTGGAAATCTGCAGATCACCTGTCTTGATATCGGACAGGGAGACTGTATTTCTATTCAGCTTCCACAGGGGCAGAATTTCCTGATCGATGGCGGCAGCAGTAACAAGAAGAATATTGCACGCTATCAGATTCTGCCATTCCTTAAAAATCGGGGGATTGGGGTGATTGATGCTATTTTGATCTCACATACGGATAATGACCATATCAGTGGTGTGCTGGAACTGTTTGATTATATGAGGACACATCTTACTTCTGTCAGGGTGAAGAACCTGATCTTACCGGAATGGACACAACCGGACGATGCATATCAGCAATTGGTGGATAAAGCGCAGGCAGCAGGCGTGAATGTACAAAAGGGAAGAAAAGGGGAACAAATTGCGCTTGGAAAAGCTTCTCTTCGATTCCTTTCACCGGATAGAGGGACTGCAGGAACAGATGCGAATGAAGACGGTATGGTCGTGGAACTGACATATGGCGGTTTTGAAGGGCTGTTTACCGGTGATATCGGGACAGAGACGGAGAAAAAACTTCTGCCGGAGCTGGAAGATGTAGATTTTCTGAAAGTGGGGCATCATGGCTCCAGATATTCCACCTGTCAGGAATTTCTGGATGTGGTGAGACCGGAACTTGCGGTGGTCTCCTGCTCTGCAACAAATACATATGGACATCCGTCTGGCGAGACAATAGAACGGTTGGAAGATTCCGGGGCAAAGATTTGGTACACAATGAAAGAAGGGGCTGTGACAGCAGAGACCGATGGTAAGGAGGTATGGGTGGATACGTTTGTGCATCCGTGAGCAGAGATACGGTATTGAGAAAAAAATCAAAATCGTCTATACTAAACAGATAATGAATAATTAATGCTGTCTGTGGATGGCATTCCGTCAGAAAACGGTATTTTTCAGGAGGTTTCGCAGGAAGTGAAAAATTTACAGGAAGACATTAAAACAGGAAAATTCAAAAATGCATATCTTCTGTTTGGTGAGGAAGCGTATCTGAAGATTCAGTACAAAGAAAAGCTGATTCATGCATTAAATCCGGATGATGATACGATGAATTTTACCAAATATGAAGGAAAAGGAATTGAGGTGCGTGAAATGATCGACCTCTGTGAGACAATGCCTTTCTTTGCAGAGCATCGTGTGGTCCTTGTGGAAAACTCCGGATTTTTTAAGAATAAATGTGATGAACTTGCAGATTATATGAAGACACTGCCGGATTACCTGAGGCTGGTTTTTGTTGAAGAAGAGGTAGATAAACGAAGCCGTATGTATAAGGCGGTGAAAAACTGCGGCCGCATTGTAGAGTTTGCAAAGCAGGATGAAAAGACACTGATGCGCTGGGCAGCAGGTATTCTGGCGAGAGAAGGACGCAAGATCACGACCAGAGATATGGAACTTTTTCTGACAAAAACCGGTACGGATATGGGAAATATCCGTATGGAACTGGAGAAGCTGATCACATATACCATGGGACAGGATATTGTAACGAGAGAAGATATTGAGGAAATCTGTACAACACGGACAGAGAATAAGATCTTCGATATGGTTCGTGCAGTTACGGAGCGAAATCAGAGGAGAGCACTGGATCTGTATAATGATCTTCTGACGCTGCGTGAGCCGCCGATGAGGATACTGTTCCTGCTGTCGAAGCAGTTCCGGCAGATGTGCCTTGCAAAGAAAATGGCAGGGGAAGGGGCATCTCAGAACGAAATTGCAACCAGACTTGGCGTACCGTCTTTTGTGGCAAGAAATATACTGGCCTGTGCGAGAGCTTACAGTGTTGAGGAGCTTGAACAGGCAGAAGAGGATTTTGTTGATGCGGAGGAGGCAGTGAAGACCGGAAGACTGCAGGATGTGCTGAGTGTGGAACTGTTGATAGTGAAATATAGTACTGAGAGAAAAAGATAAAAGCGTAACAGATGTGAGTAAATATAGTACCCGGAAACGGCTTCATCGTCCTGTTGTACTAGAATATAACCTGGCTGTTAAGAACGTCAAAATCGTCAGCAAACTCGCTACGCTCAGACAGAGCTTCCGATTTTGCCAACACAGCCCGAACATATTCAAGTACAACGACGAACGATTGCAGATGTTTCCGGGTACTATATTTATCCATCTGTTTTCGCTTTTATTTAATTTCTCTCCCGGGAAGGGGCGAAGGCACGGATAGTGCAACGAATTTCTTTACACCAATATACACAGGTGTCTTGACACCTAACATGTCGGGTAGTATAATCACAAATCAGAAAACACGCAACATATAAAACTCAACAGAAAATCCGGTACAAGCCGGTACGAGGATAAACACATGAAAGAAAATTATGACGTCATTATCGTAGGAACAGGAGCCGCAGGTCTCTACTGTGCATTGAATCTGCCTTCCAGAATGAAAGTACTGATGCTGACCAAACAGCAGGCGGATCAGTCCGACTCCTTTCTGGCACAGGGCGGTATCTGCATGCTCAGAGGAGAAGAAGATTATAATGATTACTTTGAAGATACCATGCGCGCGGGCCATTACGAAAATGACGCAAAAGCAGTCGAGCTGATGATCCGTAGCTCTAACAGTATTATTCGAGATCTTTTACAGAGAAATGTTACATTTGAACGAACAGAGACGGGAGAATTGGATTTCACCAGGGAAGGAGCACATTCTCAGCCGAGAATCCTTTTCTATGAAGATATTACCGGTAAACAGATCACACAGACTCTTCTGAATCAGGCACTGACAAGAGACAATATTGAAATCTGTGAATATATGACCATGGTCGATATCATTTCCAAAGACAACGTCTGTGGCGGGGTAATCGTCATGGATGAGAAGAATGAAGTATATCCGGTCAGAGCACCATACGTTGTTCTGGCATGTGGTGGTCTCGGAGGTCTTTACAAAAACTCTACCAACTTCCCTCATATTGCAGGTGACGGACTTGGAATTGCCATGAAACATCAGGTAGTACTTGAACATCTGGATTACATACAGATTCACCCTACGACACTTTATTCGCATAAACCAGGACGTCGCTTCCTGATTTCCGAATCCGTCAGAGGCGAAGGTGCTCTTCTGTACAACAAGAACGGACAGCGTTTTACCAATGAGCTGCAGCCACGAGATCTGCTCAGCCAGGCAATCTTTGCGCAGATGGAAAAAGACGGCACCGATTTCGTATGGGAAGATATGCGTCCACTGGGCGAAGAAACCATCATGAAACATTTTCCAAATATTTTCAACAGATGCATAGAAGAAGGTTTTGATCCGCGTAAAGAGCCGATTCCGGTCGTTCCGGCACAGCACTATTTCATGGGCGGAATCAAGGTTGACCTCGGAAGCCGTACTTCCATGAAGGGTCTGTATGCCTGCGGTGAGACAAGCTGTAATGGTGTGCACGGCAAAAACCGTCTTGCAAGCAACTCACTTCTTGAATCTCTGGTCTTTGCAAGACGCGCTGCAGATGATATCATATTTGGAAGAAAACCAGACCCGTGCAGACCGGGGACTATAGATTTGAAACCATATGAGGACAGAGCGGCAGTTCTGACTGTTTATCATGAAATGGTTTTAAATGAAATCGAAAGGATGAAGAAGAGTCATGAATGAAATTACAATGAAAATGCAGGCTGATCAGCTGATCCGTATGGCGTTGCAGGAAGATATTACAAGCGAGGATGTTTCCACAAATGCAGTTATGCCGACAGCAACAAAAGGAACCGTAGATCTGATCGCAAAAGAAGATGGTGTAATTGCCGGACTTGACATTTATGCGAGAGTATTTACAATCCTGGATGAAAAAACAGAGATTGATTTTCACTGCAAAGATGGAGATGAAGTAAAAAAAGGTGAGTTGATGGCAACTGTAACAGGTGATATTCGTGTCCTTCTTTCCGGAGAGAGAGTAGCCCTGAATTATCTGCAGAGAATGAGTGGAATTGCCACATATACCAGACAGGTTGCAAAACTTCTGGAAGGCAGCAGTAACTTTACTGGATACCCGTAAGACAACCCCGAACTGCCGAGTATTTGAAAAATATGCAGTAAGAGTTGGGGGCGGATGTAATCACAGATATAATCTTTCAGATGGAGTTTTACTGAAAGATAACCACATTGGTGCAGCAGGGAGTGTTACCAAAGCGGTACAGATGGCAAAAGCATATGCACCATTTGTCCGTAAGATCGAGATCGAGGTAGAGACACTGGAACAGGTAAAAGAGGCTGTAGAAGCTGGTGCGGATATTATCATGCTGGATAATATGACACCGGAAGTAATGAAACAGGCGGTTGAGCTGATCGATGGCAGAGCACAGACCGAATGCTCTGGTAATATTACAAAAGAAAATATTCAGAAGATCCGTGAAATCGGTGTTGATTTTGTTTCAAGCGGAGCTTTGACTCACTCTGCACCAATCCTTGACATTTCCATGAAAAATCTTCATGCGGTGTGAGAGGAGGAGACCTTATGAACACTGCAGAAAGACGCGGAGAAATTTTAAAGATCCTTCATAATGCAGATGCTCCGGTGGCAGCAAGAGAGCTTGCGGGAAAATTTGGTGTTAGCCGTCAGGTGATCGTGCAGGATCTGGCGGTGATAAGGGCTTCTACGCCGGGAATATTGTCAACAACAAAGGGGTATGTGATTCAGCAGGACAGCAGTTGCAGTCGAGAATTTAAAGTTCGTCACAGCCAGGATAAAGCTGCTGAGGAACTGAATCTGATCGTAGACTGTGGGGGGCATGTCAAAAATATCAGTATCAGTCACAGAGTTTATGGTCGTGTCAGCGCGGAGATGGATATTCGCTCCAGACAGGATGTGAGTGAGTTTGTACAGGCATTGCAGAACAGTCATTCCACTGTTTTAAGTAATGCAACTTCAGGATATCATTATCATCTGGTGGAAGCCGCAAGTGAAGAACGGTTGGATCTGATTGAAGAACAGCTGAAGAAAGCCGGTTTTCTGGCTCCGCTTCAGCCATGGGAACAGAGCACAGGAAAGGGAAATATTAAATTATGACAATACAGGAAATTCAGCAGGAGATCCTGCGAATGAAAAAAGAACAGGATGTATGTATTCTGGCACATGCTTACCAGGGACAGGAAATTCTGGAAGTAGCAGATTACATGGGCGATTCTTATGGACTGAGTGTGCAGGCATCCAAGAGTAACTGTAAAGGTGTTATCATGTGTGGCGTTCGTTTTATGGCAGAGACCTGTAAGGTTTTAAGCCCGGAGAAGAAAGTGTGGCTTGCCAATCCGACAGCCGGATGTCCAATGGCAGAACAGCTGGATCTGGAGAGCCTGCGTAAGTTAAAAGCAGAGCATCCGGGATATGCGGTAGTTGCTTATATCAATACGACTTCTGAACTAAAGACAGAGTGTGATGTCTGCGTGACATCTTCTTCTGCAGTACAGATCTGCAGTAAACTGGATAATGACAAGATTTTGTTTATCCCGGATCCGAACCTGGGACGTTTTGTTGCAGAGAAACTTCCGGAAAAAGAGTTTGCCTTCTACAAAGGTGGATGTCCAAGACATATTATCGTCAGCGCCAAAGATGTAGAAAAAGCAAAGAAAGCACATCCGGATGCATTGCTCCTGGTTCATCCGGAATGCCGTCAGGAAGTCGTAGAACTTGCTGATTATGTTGGTTCTACAACTGGAATCATGGAATATGCAAAGAAATCTCCGAATAAAGAATTCATCATCGGAACAGAGAACAGTATTGTGGAACATCTCCAGTTTGCATGTCCGGACAAACAGTTTTATCCGCTGTCTGTCATGCTGACCTGTATGAATATGAAGATCACAACACTGATGGATATCTACAACTGCCTGAAGGGAACCGGCGGAGAAGTGATCGAACTTCCGGAAAATGTTATGGAAGGCGCCGGACGCTGCATTCACCGTATGGTAGAACTCGGAGGGTGAATATAATAAATAAAGAAAAAGTTGAGCTGCTGAGAAACTATATTTTCAGCAGCTTGTTTT
>OGWS01002117.1_pt1 | contig 13188 bp, 11 predicted proteins | sample 1576111 | NCBI WGS metagenome assembly OGWS01 (sample SAMEA3541534, study PRJEB24748) | human gut metagenome | biome: human gut; feature: human-associated habitat; material: faeces | place: China | collected 2012
GGATAATAAGAACCGTACAGCATCAAATGTAAGAAATGCGTTTACAAAGGGAGCTGGAAATGTCGGGACTCCGGGATGTGTATCTTTTATGTTTGATGAAAAGGGACAGATTATTATCGATAAAGAAGAGTGTGATATGGACTCAGATGATCTGATGATGCTTGCACTGGATGCGGGTGCTGAAGATTTTAATGAAGAAGAGGACAGCTACGAAGTGCTTACTTCACCGGAGGATTTCAGTGATGTACGTCTGAAGCTGGAAGAGGAAGGAATTGCGATGGCTTCTGCGGAAGTTACGATGATTCCTCAGACTTATGTTGACCTTACAAAAGAAGAGGATATCAAGAACATCCAGAAGACACTGGATCTGCTTGATGAAGATGATGATGTGCAGGATGTATATCATAACTGGAATGAATAAATAACCTACTAAAAAGATATGGAGCAAGCTGAAATTGACAGCCTGCTCCATTTTTTAAGAAAATTTCAAGGAGGAAGAGGAAATGAGCAATTACAGAATTGAGACAAAGTGTGTGCAGTCAGGATATGAACCGGGAAATGGAGAGCCAAGAGTTCTTCCAATTTACCAGAGCACAACGTTTAAGTATGACACATCTGAACAGATGGGAAGATTATTCGACTTAGAAGATAGCGGATATTTCTACACAAGATTACAGAACCCAACTAACGATGCGGTGGCATCAAAGATTTGTGAACTTGAAGGTGGTGCGGCAGCTATGCTTACATCTTCAGGTCAGGCAGCTAATTTTTACGCTGTATTTAATATTTGTGAAGCAGGCTCTCATTTTATCTCATCATCCAATGTTTATGGTGGAACATATAATCTTTTTGCGGTAACAATGAAGAAAATGGGAATTGACGTAACTTTCGTTGATCCTGACATTTCACCTGAAGATTTGGAAAAGAAATTTAGACCTAACACTAAATGCGTATTTGGTGAGTCTATTTCAAATCCATCATTGGTAGTATTTGATTTTGAAAAATTCAGCAAGGCAGCCCACGCTCATGGAGTGCCACTTATTGTTGACAATACTTTCCCAACACCTATTAATTGCAGACCTTTTGAATATGGAGTTGACATTGTTACACATTCAACTACAAAATATATGGATGGTCATGCTATGGCAGTAGGCGGAGCAATTGTAGACAGTGGCAATTTTGACTGGAAAGCACACGCAGACAAGTTTCCTGGAATGACTGAACCGGATGATTCATATCATGGAATTGTTTATGCAGAAAAATTCGGTAAGGCAGGATATATTACAAAAGCTACAGCACAGGTAATGAGAGATTTAGGCTCAATTCCGGCACCAATGAACTCATTCCTATTGAATGTAGGACTTGAAACATTACACCTTAGAATGCCTAAACATTGCGAAAATGCATTAAAGGTAGCTTGTGAAGCTCCAATAAACATAGTAAGAATGTGTTTCGATGCTATAAAATTACATAAGGATTTAGTTGATAAAGGTTCAAGGCTTGCTATAAGTGATGTAGGTGTTGGAATTCAATGTTTAAGATCTGCAATACTTAGTGGTCAGCTAAATGTAGTAATAAATATAAACTCTATAAAAGATATGGAGTATGTTGAAAAAGTAAGAAATGAAGTAAACCATTTAGTAGAAGAAGGCGTAAAAATATGTGATGAAGTTTACGCTAAAGTAGAAAAAGCTCTAGGAAAATAATTATTTTAAAGTAGAAAATTAATACAAGCTATACTTGTATATTATATAAATTAAAATTTAAGGGGGCGTTTTTAAAATGGAAGTAACTGCAACTAAAGGTCAAATAATAAGAGGAAAGCCAGTAGCTGATCAAATAAGTGAGAATTTAATAAAAGAAGTTGATGAATTAGTTAAAGAGGGTATAAATCCTAAGTTAGCTATAGTTAGAGTAGGAGCTAGAGGAGACGATTTAGCTTACGAAAGAGGAGCATTAAAGAGATGTCAAACTATAGGTATAGAAACTGAAGTTGTAGAATTAGCAGAAGATATAACACAAGAAGATTATGAAAAAACTTTAAGAAGCTTAAATGAAAATAAAGATGTTCATGGTATATTATGTCTTAGACCATTTCCTAACCAATTAAATGAAGAAGCAATAAAATACGTTATATCTCCAGAAAAAGACGTAGATTGCTTTAGCCCAATAAACTCTGCAAAAATAATGGAAGGTGACAAATCAGGATTCCCACCATGTACCCCAACTGCAGTTGTAGAAATATTAAAACATTATGATGTTGAATTAAATGGTGCTAACGTAGCTGTACTTGGAAGAAGTATGGTAGTTGGCAAACCTGCATCAATGCTTTTATTAAACGAAAATGCAACTGTTACTATATGCCACTCTAGAACTAAAAATTTAGAAAAAGTAACTTCACAAGCTGATATATTAGTAGCTGCTGTTGGTAGAGCTAAAATGATAAAAGAAAACTTCGTAAAAGAAGGGGCAGTCGTAATTGATGTAGGTATAAATGTTGATGAAAATGGAAATTTATGCGGAGATGTTGATACAGCATCTGTACAAGATAAAGTATCTATGATAACTCCAGTTCCAGCAGGGGTAGGTTCTGTTACAACATCTATACTTGCTAAGCATGTAGTTAAGGCTTGTAAGAATCAAAACAATAAATAATAGATTGTAAGTTTTAGGGGGAATAGAGATGATAATTTCTGAAAATAAGCCTATAAATGAAATCTTAGGATTTTTAAAAAATGCAGAGAAAGTAGTTTTGATTGGATGTAATCAATGTGCTGCAATTTGTAAAAGTGGCGGAGAAGAAGAAGTTCTTAAAATGAAAGAAGCTTTAGAAATAGAAGGAAAAACTGTTTTAGGATACCGTATATTAGACCCAGCATGTAATTTATTAAAATCTAAGAAAGATTTAAAGGAATTAAAATCTGAATTAGCAGACGCAGATGCAGTTTTATCTTTAGCTTGTGGAGATGGAACACAAACTATAGTTAAAAACCTTAAGAATATACCTGTTTATCCAGCAAACAATACTATGTTTATAGGGGAAACAAAGAGAATTGGAGAATTTGAAGAAGCATGTAAGGCTTGTGGAGATTGTGAACTTGGATGGACTGGTGGAATATGTCCTGTAACTATGTGTGCTAAAGGATTAATAAACGGTGCATGTGGTGGAGCTAAAAATGGCAAATGTGAAGTAAGTCAAGATAATGATTGTGCTTGGGTAAAGATATATGAACGATTAAAAGATATAGATCAATTAGATAATCTCTTAGAAATAAGACCGATGAAGGATTATTCTAAACAAAATAATCCAAGAAGTCTAAATTTAAAAGAAAAACAAAATCAAAAAACTACTGCTAAAGCATAAGAATTTCTAAAAGGTTAAAAAGGAGGATATTTTTAATGAGCTTATTAAGAGAAACATTAGAAAGTGGAAAGTTTGCAGTTACAACTGAGATGGCACCTCCAAAGGGAACAGACCTTTCACATTTGATCGAATGTGCTAAACCACTAGTGGGAAGAGTGCATGCAGCTAATGTTACGGATTTTCAATCTGCAGTTATGAGAACTACTTCACTTGCTACATGTAAATTATTAAAGGATGTTGGATTAGAGCCAGTATTACAAATGACTGGTAGAGATAGAAATAGAATAGCTATACAAGGAGAAATGCTATCTGCTGGTGTATTTGGAATAAAAAATATGTTAGCTTTAACTGGTGATCATACAGTAGTTGGAGATCATCCACAAGCTAAGGGTGTATTTGATTTAGATTGTATAGGTATACTTCAAACAGCTGAAACATTAATGGGAGGAAAAGACTTAGTTGGAAATGAACTAAAAGGTTCTCCAGAATTTTATTTAGGAGCTTCAGTTACTCCAGAGTATGCTCCAATAGAAATACAATTAATGAAGATGCAAAAGAAAATAAATGCAGGGGCTAAGTTTTTCCAAACTCAAGCTGTATATGATATAGAGCATATGAGAAAATTTAGAAAATTAACTAAGCATATGGACTGTAAGGTATTAGCTGGGATAGTACCTTTAAAATCTCCTGGAATGGCTAAGTTCATGACTGCCAATGTTCCTGGTATATTTGTTCCAGATGAACAAATAGAAAGATTAAGAGCTGCAGGAAAAGAAAACTGGGTATCAGAAGGTATAAAGATGGCAGGAGAATTCATAAGACAATTAAAAGAAGAAGATTTATGTGACGGTGTTCATATAATGGCAATCGGAGCAGAAGAAAATGTTCCAGCTATATTAGATGAAGCTGGATTATAAAAAATAAAGAATTCTAAAATTAATTGTGATATGGGGGAATGGATATGAAAATAGCAGTAATTGGTGGAGGTCCAGGAGGATACGTTGCAGCAATAAAAGCAGCTATGCTTGGAGGAGATGTAACGGTTATAGAGAAAAAGAAAGTAGGAGGTACTTGCTTAAATGTAGGTTGTATACCGACTAAAGCGTTACTTGCATCTTCTTCAATGTTAATGAATATAAAAGAGGCAAAAAACTTTGGAATAAATATAGATGGAAAAGTTAATGCAGATTTTAGTGCTGTAATGTCTAGAAAAGATAAGATAGTAGATCAATTAATAAGTGGAATAGAATTTTTATTTGATAAAAGAGGAATAAATTTAGTAAATGGATTTGGTAAGCTTATAGATAAGAATACTATAGAAGTTACAAAAGAAGATGGAGAGATAGAAATTATAAAAGCTGATAAAATAATATTAGCTAATGGATCTGTTCCAATAGTACCGCCAATGTTTCCATATGATAAAAAGCGTATAATCACTAGCGATGAAGTGCTAGGGCTTTCTGAATTACCTGAGTCTATGTTGATAATAGGTGGAGGGGTAATAGGATGTGAAATAGGTCAGTTCTTTAGTACTTTAGGCACTGAAGTTACTATAGTTCAAAGAGGAGAACAACTATTACCATTTGAAGATAAAGATGTTGTAAAACAGTTGCAGAGACAATTTAAAAAGGATAAAATTAAAGTATTACTAAATAGTGGAGTTGATTCTTGCGAAGTAGTGGGGGACGAAGTAGTATCAACTTTATCAGACGGAAAAAAAGTAAATACTCAATATGTATTAGTTGCAATAGGTAGAAGACCTAATATTGAAAACTCTGGAATTGAAGAATTAGGAATAGAGTTAAACAGAGGTAAAATAGTGGTTAATGAAAATCTTGAAACAAGTGTAGAAGGTATATACGCAATAGGAGATTTAATAAACACTCCAATGCTTGCACACGTTGCATCTAAAGAAGGAATAATTGCTGTAGAAAATGCTTTTGGTAAATCTAAAACAGTAGATTATACAGCAGTTCCAAGATGTGTATATACTGAACCGGAAGTTGCTGCTGTTGGAAAAACTCAAAAGCAGTTAGATGCTGAAGGGGTTGAGTATAATGTAGGTCAGTTTGAATTTAGAGGATTAGGTAAAGCTCAAGCTATAGGTCATACACAAGGATTTATAAAAGTTCTTGCAGATAGTGAAGATAAAATAGTAGGGGCATCAGTAGTAGGTCCTCATGCAACAGATTTATTAACAGAATTATCACTTGCAGTACATTTGGGGTTAACTGTAGAGCAAGTAGGAGATGTTATACATGCACATCCAACATTATCAGAAGGTCTAATGGAAGCTCTTCATGATGTTCATGGTGAATGTGTTCATGCAGCTCCAAAATTAACTAAGGCAAAGGCTTAATACAAAACAGAGTAAATTAAAAGCTCTGTTTTGACAAATAAAAAGGGGGAAATCTTAATATGGGATATAATATAGCAGTAGCAGGTAAAGGTGGAACTGGAAAGACTAGTCTTACAGGGCTTTTAGTTAATAACTTAACAACTAATAACAAAGGGCCAGTACTAGTTGTTGATGCAGATGCAAATGCTAATATAAATGAAGTATTAGGTATAGAAGTTGAAACTACTATAGGTTCAATCAGAGAAGAAGTTAACCAAAGAGAAAAACAAGGGAATGCTTTTCCAGGTGGTATGACTAAAGCTCAATACTTACAATATAGATTAAATACTTGTTTAGCAGAAGGTGACGGATATGATCTAATAGTAATGGGACGATCTGAGGGGGAAGGTTGTTACTGTTACGTAAATGGAATATTAAGAGAGCAAACTGATAAACTATCAGATGCTTATGAGTATTTAGTTATAGATAATGAAGCTGGAATGGAGCATTTAAGTAGAAAAACAACTAAACATATAGATAAACTTTTATTAGTTAGTGATTGCTCAAGAAGGAGTGTTCAGGCTGTTGCTAGAATTAGAGATTTAGCAAGAGAATTAAATTTAAGTGTAGGAGATATATACTTAATTGTAAATAAAGCTCCAAATGGAGAATTAAATGAGGGAATAAAAGAAGAAATAGATAAACATAATTTAAATCTTATAGGTGTAGTACCTATGGATGAAATGATATATGAGTATGATTCTTCAGGAATACCATTAGTTAACTTACCTGAGGATTCAAAGGCTAAGATAGCTATAAATGATATAATGGCTAAATTAGAGTTAAATTAGGCTTAAGGGGGAAAAAACTATGGCATTTAAGATGTCTGTTCAAAAATATTCTGGAAAGATATCAGAAGTAGAAATAGGGAAAGGGGAAAAAGCGATAAAAATAGGTGGAGAAAGTACTTTACCATTTTATAGCTTTGATGGAAATACTGGAAATACTCAAAAAGTAGGAGTAGAAATGTTAGACGTTTATCCAGAGGGATGGACTAATGAATTTAAAGAAATGTATAAAGATGTTTGTGATTGTCCAGTAAAATGGGCTAAATACATAGAGGAAAATTTAAAAGCAGACTTTATATGTTTAAAGCTTGAAAGTTCTGATCCAAATGGACTTGATAGAAGTCCAGAAGAATGTGCTGAAGTTGCTAAAAATGTAGTTGAATCAGTTAGCCTACCTGTTGTTATAGCAGGGTGTGGAAATCATGAAAAAGATGCTAAGGTATTTGAAAAAGTATCTCAAGCTGTTGATGGAAATAACTGTTTATTTTTAGCGGCTACAGAAGATAACTATAAGGCAGTTGGAGCTGCAACTACTATGGCATATAGTCACAAAGTAGTAGCTGAATCTTCTGTTGATATAAACCTAGCTAAACAATTAAACGTATTATTAACTCAATTAGGTGTTAAACCTGAGAATATAGTTATGCAAATTGGATGCTCTGCTGTTGGCTATGGATATGAGTATGTTGCATCTACTATGGATAGAATTAGACTTGCTGCATTTGGTCAAAATGATAAAACATTACAAATGCCTATAGTAACTCCGGTTTCATTTGAAACTTGGCATGTTAAAGAATCTATAGCAAGTATTGAAGACGAACCACAATGGGGTCCGGCAGAACAAAGAGGTATAAATATGGAAGTGTCTACTGCAACAAGTGCTTTAGTTGGTGGAGCAAATGCAGTTATACTTCGTCATCCAAAATCAGTAGAAACTATAAAAGAATTAGTTAGTGCATTATCTTAATTAAATTGTAAGGTTAGGGGGAAAAATAATGGCATTAAAAGCTTTAGATATATTTAAATTAACACCAAAGAAAAACTGTAAGGACTGTGGATTTCCAACTTGTATGGCTTTCTCTATGAAAGTTGCTTCAGGAGCGGTAGAAGTAAGTAAGTGTCCACATATGTCTGATGATGCAATAGCAAAATTATCAGAAGCAACAGCTCCTTTAATGAGAGCTTTAAAAGTAGGAAGCGGAACTTCTGAATATGAATTAGGTGCTGAAACAGTATTATTTAGACACGAAAAAACATTAGTAAATAGAAATAGATATGCAGTAGCATTTGATGATTCTATGACTAATGAACAAATAGATTTTAAAATAGCTAACATAAAAGCTGTTAACTATATAAGAATAGGCGAAGAAATGAAAGCTGAAATGATAGTTTTAGAATACCGTGATAATAAAGAAGGATTCTTAAACTTAGTAAATAGAGTTAATGAAAGTGGATTAGATGTAACTCACATAATAGTATGTGAAGACGTAGATATAGCTAAAGAAGCTATAGAAATATTAAAAGATAAAAAACCAGTAGTTTATGGAGCTAATAAAGAAAACTACAAGGGAATGGTTGAATTAGTAAAAGACATTAAATTAGCTTTAGGTGTAAAGGCTGCTAACTTAGAAGAGTTATATGCTACAATAGAAGCAATTCAAGGATTAGGATATAGAGAGTTAATATTAGATGTAACTGGAGAAAATATAAAAGATACATTTACAAATGCTGTTCAAGTTAGAAGAATAGCTTTAAAAGAACAAGACAGAACATTTGGATACCCATCAATAGTATTTGCAAATAAACTATCAAATAATGACCCACAAATGGAAGTGGCCCTATCATCAATGTTTACAATAAAATATGGATCTATAATAGTAATAGATGACATAGATTACTCAAAAGCATTACCATTATTCGCATTAAGACAAAATATATATACTGACCCACAAAGACCAATGAGAGTAGAACCAAAAGTATATTCAATGAATAATGCAGATGAAAATTCACCAGTAATGGTTACTGTTGACTTTGCATTAACATACTTCATAGTATCTGGAGATATAGAAAGATCTAAAGTTCCAGTATATTTAGCAATACCAGATGCAGGAGGATATTCTGTATTAACTGCTTGGTCAGCAGGTAAATTTAGTGGAAGTAGCATAGCTAAATTTATAAAAGAAAGTAAAATAGAAGATATGACTAAGAATAGAGATTTAATAATACCAGGAAAAGCTGCTGTATTAAAAGGAGATATAGAGGATAATTTACCTGGATGGAATGTAATAATAGGAACAGAAGAATCTATGGAAATACCGAAGTTCTTAAAAGAGTATAAAGCTAAGCAAGATGAAGCTGTAGCAAATGCATAGTATATAAATTCAAATTGTAACTAAATATTATTTAACTACTGTTACAAAATATAATAAGTAATTTATAGGGGGGATAAATCAAATGGAAAAGTTTATGATAATAGGTGAAAGAATACACTGTATATCACCAATAATAAGAAAAGCTTTAGCTGAGAGAAATCCTGAACCAATATTAAAAAGAGCTAAGGAGCAATTAGAAGCTGGAGCACACTATATAGATTTTAACATAGGTCCTGCCGAAAGAGATGGAGAAGAGTTAATGACTTGGGGAGTTCAATTACTACAAAAAGAGTTTAATAATGTTCCTTTAGCTTTAGATACTGCAAATAGAAAAGCTATAGAAGCAGGGCTTAAAGTATATAATAGAACTCATGCAAAACCAATAATAAACTCAGCTGATGCAGGCTCAAGATTAGATTTAATAGATTTAGCAGGAGAATATGAAGCTAAGGTTATAGCTTTATGTGCTAAAGAAGGTATACCAAAAGATAACGATGAGCGTATGGCTTACTGCCAAGAAATGTTAGAGAGGGGCCTAATGGCGGGATTAGAGCCTGAAGATATGCTATTTGATCCATTATGCTTAGTTATAAAAGGAATGCAGGATAAGCAAGTAGAAGTTTTAGAAGCTATAAGAATGATGACTGAAATGGGATTATTAACTACAGGAGGGCTATCTAATGTATCTAATGGATGCCCAAAACATGTAAGACCAATACTTGATAGTGCATTTTTAGCAATGGCTATGGCAAATGGATTTAGTTCAGCTATAGCAAATCCTTGTGATGAACAATTAATGAGAATAGTAAAATCTTGTGACATAATAAGAGGAGCGTCTCTATATGCAGACTCATTCTTAGAGTTAAATGAAGGTTCATTTGCATTTAACGTATAAGATATAAAAATATAATTGAAGAAGTCTAAAAAGGGGGAAATATAGAGTGAACTTATATAATATAATTTTTACGGGATCAGAGCAAGCTTTAGAAGCTGCAAGGGGATTATTAAATCAAGCCATAGAATCAAATGGAAGAGATCATAAAGTAGCATTCCCTGATACTGCATACTCATTACCTTGCATATATGCAGCTACAGGAAAAAAAATGAACTGTTTAGGAGACTTAGAAGGTGCTCTTGAAATAGTAGAAAGCTTAATAAATAAAACTCATTTATTAGAACATGCATTAAATTCAGGTTTAGCTACAGCGCTTGCAGCTGAAGTTATAGAAGCTATAAAATATGCAACTAGTGATGCCCCATACAGTGAGCCGTGTGCAGGTCATATAACTGATCCTATAATAAGATCACTTGGTGTTCCACTAGTTACAGGAGATATACCAGGGGTTGCAGTTATTCTTGGAGAATGTCCAGATTCTGAAACTACAGCTAAAATAATAAAAGATTACCAATCTAAAGGTTTACTTACTTTCTTAGTTGGTAAAGTAATAGATCAAGCTATAGAGGCTGGAGTAAAAATGGGGCTAGAACTAAGAGTTATACCTTTAGGTTATGATGTAACATCTGTTATACATGTTGTATCTGTTGCAGTAAGAGCAGCATTAATATTTGGAAATTTAACTCCAGGAGATTTACCAGGATTATTAGAATATACTGCTAAGAGGGTTCCAGCATTTGTAAATGCATTTGGACCACTAAGTGAATTAGTTGTATCTGCTGGAGCTGGAGCTATAGCTTTAGGATTTCCAGTTATAACGGACCAAACAGTTTCAGAAGTACCAATGAAATTATTAACTCAAAAGGATTATGATAAGTTTGTAGCCACTTCATTAGAAGCTAGAGGAATAAAAATAAAAATAACAGATATACCAATACCTGTATCATTTGCAGCTGCATTTGAGGGTGAAAGAATTAGAAAGAACGACATGTTTGCTGAATTTGGTGGAAATAAAACTGAAGCTTGGGAACTTGTTATAAAGAGAGAATTAAGTGAAGTTGAAGACCATAAAATATCAGTAATAGGTCCTAATATAGATGAAGTAGAAACAAATGGAGTAGTAAGATTACCACTTGCTATTATAGTTAACATAGCTGGTAAATCAATGCAAGATGACTTTGAACCAGTTCTTGAAAGAAGATTACATTATTTTTTAAACTATATAGAAGGTGTAATGCATGTTGGTCAAAGAGATATGTCTTGGATAAGAATATCTAAAGATGCTTATGAAAAAGGATTTAGATTAGAGCATATAGGAGAAGTTTTATATGCTAAAATGAGAGATGAATTTGAGTCTGTTGTTGATAAGTGCGAAATAACAATAGTAACAGATGCTCAAAAAGTTTCTGAATTAAAATCTCAAGCTATAACTAGATATGATGCTAGAGATGAAAGATTAGCTTCATTAGTAGATGAAAGCGTTGAAGAATTTTATTCTTGTAACCTTTGCCAATCTTTCGCACCAGCACATGTTTGTGTTGTCACTCCTGAAAGACTTGGACTTTGTGGAGCAGTTAGTTGGTTAGATGCTAAGGCTACTAAAGAATTAGATCCAACTGGACCTTGCCAACCTATAGTTAAAGGACAATGTCTAGATGATAGATTAGGAAAATGGAAAGCAGTTAATGATACAGTATCTAAAATATCTCAGGGAGCTGTTGAAAATGTTACATTATACTCTATACTTGAGGATCCAATGACTTCTTGTGGATGCTTTGAATGTATTTGTGGTATAATGCCTGAAGCTAACGGATTTATTATAGTAAATAGAGAATTCTCTCAAATAACTCCTGTTGGTATGACATTTGGTGAACTTGCTTCTATGACAGGTGGAGGGGTTCAAACTCCAGGATTCATGGGGCATGGAAGACATTTCATATCTTCTAAAAAGTTTGCTTATGCAGAAGGTGGACCAGAAAGAATAGTTTGGATGCCAAAAGAATTAAAAGACTATGTAGCTGATAAATTAAATGCTACAGTTAAAGAAATGACTGGTATAGAAAACTTCACAGATATGATATGTGATGAAACTATAGCTAGTGATTCAGAAGGAGTATTAGCATTCCTAGAAGAAAAAGGTCACCCAGCATTATCAATGGAATGTGTAATGTAATTTAGTATACTAGGAGGATTACTATGAAAGTTATACCAAATTTAAAATATACTGACAAACATGAATGGGTTAAAATTGATGGAGAATTTGCCTACATAGGAATAACAGCTTATGCTCAAAATCAATTAGGAGAAGTATTATTTGTCGAAATGCCAGAAGTTGGAGATGAATTAAACCAAGGTGAAGAGTATGGAGTTGTTGAATCTTCAAAAGTAGCATCAGACTTAATAGCTCCTTTATCTGGAGAAGTTGTTGAAATAAATGAAAGATTAGATGATGAACCAGAATATATAAATGAAGATCCATATGATGCATGGATAGTAAAAGTTAGGGTAGCTGATGAAGATGAGTTAGAAAACTTATTAAATTCAGATAGTTACGAAGCTAGTATAGACTAATTTAAATAAGAGTATGAAAGGGGTGAGTGCACACAAACCTTTTATGCTCTTTCTTGATACCTGTGATATAACATATGCTAAAATTATACTAGAAAAGCATATTGGGGGATTTAGATATGGTGAAAGTGACTTTTACATCACATAATAAAGAGATTTATTGTAATAAAGGGGATAAATTACTAGATGTTGCAAGGAATGCAGATATATTTATAGATGCACCTTGTAATGGAAATGTATCTTGCGGTAAGTGCAAGGTAAGGCTAATTAAAGGTAAAGTTGATACAGAGAAAACTCATCATATAAAAGATGAAGAATGGAATCAAGGATATATATTAGCATGCAATACAAAAGTAATAGAAGATATTGATATAGAAGTACCTTCAAAACTATCATCATCTATGTATGGAATGAAAATAGAAGGTAGTGATAATAGAAAAGATAAGGAAGTTTTTGATAGAGCAAAAAAAATAATTAAAGAAAATAATTTTAAATTTGAGACTAATATTGAAAAAACTTACATAGAGTTAGATGAACCAACACTAGATGATAATATAAGTGATATTGATAGAATAGAAAGACATATAAGAAACAGTTTGGGATATAATGAAATAGACTTTACTATAGATTTATTAAGAAAAGTACCAACAGTTATAAGAAAAGATAATTTTAAAGTAACTATAACCTACATTAAAAAGAAAAATAAAATAACTATACTTAATATAGAATCAGGAAACACAGAGAATAAACTTTATGGAGTTGCTATAGATATAGGAACAACATCTGTAGTTGTATGTTTAGTT
>OGWS01002118.1_pt1 | contig 13186 bp, 10 predicted proteins | sample 1576111 | NCBI WGS metagenome assembly OGWS01 (sample SAMEA3541534, study PRJEB24748) | human gut metagenome | biome: human gut; feature: human-associated habitat; material: faeces | place: China | collected 2012
AGTATGGCTTCCATTTTATCCATGCCAGTGATGAGTTTTATATTCTGGCAGAGCGGGAACTCCCGGAGACAGAACGGTATGACGGATTCCCGCAGCTGGAAAACGGCGTGGGTATGCTGCGGCTTCTGGACAGTGAAGTGACGGAAGCCCTGGAGGCACTTCCGGAAAACCTGCAGGTAAAGCCGGAGGTATTGTCCATTGCAACCGGACGTCTGGCTTATCCGTATCTGCGTAAACAGCTGGATAAGATCGAGGCGAAGTTCCCACAGAAAAAGGTGAATCTGTATGCGATCCGCAATGACTTTTTTGGAGAGAGCATTACCGTAGCCGGACTGATTACCGGTCAGGATCTGGAAAAACAGCTTTCTGTGGTTCCACTGGGTGAGAGACTGCTGCTTCCAATCTGTATGTTCCGGAGCGGAGAGGAAACACTCCTCGACGACCTTACCCGTACGGATGTGCAAAATGCTTTACAAGTCCCGGTGAATATTGTAAAATCAAGCGGTCAGGATCTGGTGGATGCCGTTCTTGGCCTGGAAGAAGAACAAGATACCGTTTATGACGGATATGAATTAAAGGAGATCACATATGAGTAAACCAATCGTTGCCATTGTAGGGCGCCCGAACGTGGGAAAGTCCACCCTGTTCAATGTACTGGCAGGTGAGACCATCTCCATCGTAAAGGATACCCCTGGAGTAACCCGAGACAGAATCTATGCGGACTGCACTTGGCTGAACATGAACTTTACCCTGGTTGATACCGGCGGTATTGAGCCGGACAGCCGTGACATCATTCTTGCGCAGATGCGTGAGCAGGCGCAGATCGCGATCGACACTGCAGACGTCATCATCTTCATTGTGGATGTGCGTCAGGGCCTGCAGGATTCCGATTCCAAAGTTGCGGACATGCTCCGCAAATCCGGAAAGCCGGTTGTTTTGGCAGTCAATAAAGTAGACAGCATCCAGAAATTTGGAAACGATGTCTACGAGTTCTATAACCTGGGAATCGGTGACCCGATCCCGGTATCCGCAGCTTCCCGTCTGGGAATCGGTGACCTGCTGGATGAAGTATCCAAGTACTTCACCTTAGACCAGTTAGAGGAAGAGGAGGATGAGCGCCCGCGTGTTGCCATCATCGGAAAGCCGAACGTAGGAAAATCTTCTATTATTAATAAGCTGCTTGGCGAAAACCGCGTGATCGTTTCCAACATCGCAGGAACAACCCGTGACGCAGTCGATACCGAGGTTGTCTACAACGGAACCGAGTATATCTTCATCGATACGGCAGGACTCCGCCGCAAGAGCAAAATCAAGGAAGATTTGGAGCGCTACAGCATCATCCGTACCGTATCTGCCGTAGAGCGTGCCGATGTGGTCATTCTGGTCATCGATGCGACCGAGGGTGTGACCGAGCAGGATGCGAAAATCGCCGGTATTGCCCATGACCGCGGCAAGGGCATCATCGTGGCTGTGAACAAGTGGGATGCAGTCGAGAAGAACGACAAGACCATCTACGAATTTACCAGAAAGATCAAGGACACCCTGTCCTTCATGCAGTATGCAGAGATGGTATTCATTTCCGCAGTGACCGGACAGCGTATGAATAAGATGTTCGAGCTGATCGATATGGTCCGCGAGAACCAGACCCTGCGTATTGCGACCGGTGTGCTCAACGAGATCATGACCGAGGCCGTTGCCATGCAGCAGCCGCCATCTGACAAGGGCAAGCGCTTAAAGCTTTATTACATGACCCAGGTAGCGGTAAAGCCTCCGACCTTCGTAATCTTTGTAAACGACAAAGAACTGATGCATTTCTCCTACGTGAGATACTTAGAGAACCGAATCCGCGAATCCTTTGGATTTAAGGGTACCGCTCTAAAATTCCTGATCCGTGAAAGAAATGGAAAGGAGAACTAAATGGAACGGGCAGTCTGTCTGATCATGGGTTATGTGTTCGGTCTGTTTCAGACCGGTTATCTTTACAGCCGATCCAAACATATGGATATCCGCAACTATGGAAGCGGAAACTCCGGCAGCACGAATGTCCTCCGTGTGATGGGCAAAAAAGCGGGACTGATCGTATTTTTAGGCGATGCAGGCAAGATGATCGTTGCCTGCCTGCTGACCCGGCTTTTATTCCGCAGCCAGCCGGAAATGCTGTATGTATACTTACTTTACACCGGATTTGGTGTGATCCTGGGACACAATTTCCCGTTTTACATGGGCTTTAAAGGAGGAAAGGGCATTGCGGCATCTGCAGGGCTTCTGGCTTCTACAGACTGGCGGGTTATGCTGGTCTGTCTGGTGGTATTTGCGGCGGCAGTAGCCATCACCCGCTATGTTTCCTTAGGATCGATCCTGGTGATGATCTGTTTCTTTATCGGTATGGTAATCTGCGGCGCACGCGGTGACTTTGGCATTGCGGCGGCGCATTTGACAGAATTTTATGTGCTGGCAGGCCTGATTTCTGTTATGGGAATCTGGCGTCATCACGCAAACATCAAACGACTGTTAAACGGCACAGAGAATAAGCTGGGTGCCAGAAAGGAATCGTGACTATGGCAAGAATCGGTGTGATCGGAGCCGGAAGCTGGGGTATCGCGTTATCGTCCCTGCTTTCTGCGAACGGACATCAGGTAACCGTATGGTCCGCTTTTGAAAAAGAGGTGGAAAGCCTGAAAGAAACCAGAGGCTTAAAAACACTTCCGGACTTGGTGCTTCCGGATGACATGGAATTTACGGCAGATTTAGCGTCAGCTATGAAAGATAAAGATCTTCTGGTGACTGCGGTTCCTTCCATCTATGTGCGGGAGACTGCAAAAAAGATGAAACCGTTTTTAGCAGAGGGACAGCTTGTGGTCAATGTGGCGAAGGGAATCGAGGAAGCAACCCTGATGACGCTGACGGACATTCTCGAAGAAGAACTTCCGGGAGCGGATGTGGCCGTCCTTTCCGGACCAAGCCATGCGGAGGAAGTAAGCCGCGGCCTTCCGACCACCTGTGTGGCAGGTGCAAAGACCCGTGAAACGGCAGAAAAAATCCAGAATATCTTTATGAGTCCGGTATTCCGTGTCTATATCAGCCCGGACATCCTGGGAATCGAGATTGGCGGTGCATTAAAGAATGTCATTGCCCTGGCAGCCGGAATCGCAGACGGCCTTGGCTATGGTGACAACACCAAGGCAGCGCTCATTACGCGCGGTGTGGCTGAGATCAGCCGTCTCGGCATCGCGATGGGCGGAAAAGCAGAGACCTTTGGCGGTCTGACCGGGATCGGCGACCTGATTGTAACCTGTGCCAGCATGCACAGCCGCAACCGTCGGGCCGGTATCCTCATCGGAAAAGGCTATACCATGAAGGAAGCCATGGATGAGGTCCAGATGGTGGTTGAAGGCGTCTATTCCGCAAAGGCGGGATTGGCCCTTGCACGTAAATACCAGGTTTCCATGCCGATCATCGAGTCGGTCAATGAAGTGCTCTTTGATGGAAAATCCGCAAAAGAAGCAGTGGCAGACCTGATGCTGCGGGATAAAACAGTGGAAAGTAAAAATATTCCGTGGTAGGAATTTTCTGAACGGAAATCCCGCAATATTTTACTTTATTTTCACTTTAACGTAAGAAAGTTCTTGACAAGTGTTTTTCGGACTACTATAATTAGTTCAACTTTAAGGGCACGGCTTCCTGAAGGTTCAGGAAGCCTGTTTTCATTAAGAGGAGGAAATATTATGAAGAAAAAACTGCTTAGTTTTGGTATGGCAGCTATGATGGCAGCATCTTTAGCAGCATGTGGCGGCAGCAAGCCGGCAGAGACTACCGCGGCAGCAGGCGATGCTGAGACCACTGCAGCAAAGGGTGCAGAGACTGAGGCAGCAGCAGAAGGCGGCACCTTAAAAGTTGGTGTCATCGGACCGTTAACCGGTGCAGGCGCAGCTTACGGTAATGCAGTAGCAAACGGCGCAGAGCTGGCAGCAAAGGAGATCAACGAGGCTGGCGGTATCAACGGTATGATGATCGAGACCAAGGCTGAGGATGACGAGAACGATCCGGAGAAATCCATCAACGCATATAACACCTTAAAAGACTGGGGTATGCAGGTATTAGACGGTCCGACCACTTCCAAACCGTGTATCGCTGTAGGTGCAGAGGCAGAGGCTGACAACATGTTCCTGATCACTCCGTCCGGTTCCGCAGTTGAGTGCGTAGCAACCGATAACGCATTCCGCGTATGCTTCGCTGACCCGGATCAGGGTACTGCTTCCGCTAAGTACATTGGCGAGAACAAGCTGGCTACCAAGATCGCGATCATCTACGACAGCTCTACCGAGTATTCTTCTGGTATCCGTGAGGCATTTGTTGCAGAGGCAGCAAACCAGGGTCTGGAGATCGTAGCTGACGAGGCATTTACCGCAGACAGCAACACCGACTTCTCCGTACAGCTCGACAAGGCAAAAGACGCTGGCGCAGAGCTGGTATTCCTTCCGATCTATTATCAGGAGGCTTCCATCATCTTAAAGCAGGCACACGACAAAGAGTTCGCTCCGATCTTCTTTGGCTGTGACGGTATGGATGGTATCCTTTCTGTAACGAACTTCGATACTTCCCTGGCAGAGGGTCTGATGCTCTTAACCCCGTTCTCCACCACTGAGGAGAGCAGTAAGGCATTCACCGAGGCTTATGTAGCAGCTTACGGCATCGAGCCGAACCAGTTCGCTGCAGATTCCTACGATGCAATTTACGCAATCAAGGCAGCAGTTGAGCAGGCTGGCGTTACCGCCGATATGAGCGCTTCCGATATCTGTGATGCATTAAAGTCGGCTATGACCGAGATCTCTATCGATGGTCTGACTGGTGTAGGCATGGTTTGGAACGCAAACGGCGAGCCGAACAAGGCACCGAAGGCTGTTAAGATCGTAAACGGCGAGTACGAGATGCAGTAATTTTGCGGTTTCCGCAATGTTAATGTGCAAAAAAATGGAATCACGTTGCCTGGCACATATGTGTGAATGACAATGTACTATCCAAAAGGGGATCGTTTTGAGCAGACGGTCCTCTTTTCTTTTGCTTTTGCGTAGAGCAAAGCCACAAATGACATATTCACTGGTTGAAGTTCGGATTCCTCTTTTGTATGTCCCCGTCTGCGACGCTTTGCAGGTTTGTCTTTGCTTTGCGGACAAATGGTGCAGTTTCGCGAACTTCTGCTTGAACTTCAAATATGACTATGTTATAATTCCAGTTATGTTTTATTTTATAGAAAAAAATAAAGAGGTGGTAGGTACATGAGTTTTCTGTCTTATTTGATCAATGGAATCAGCCTGGGCAGTGTCTATGCGATCATTGCGTTGGGTTATACCATGGTTTATGGTATTGCGAGAATGCTGAATTTCGCTCATGGTGATATTATTATGGTTGGTGGCTTTGTGATCTTTACCATGGTCAGCACCCTGGGGCTTCCGCCGCTTGCAGGCGTGCTGGTTGCAGTCATCGCCTGCACGGTGCTTGGCGTTGTGATCGAGCGTGTGGCTTATAAGCCGCTGCGCGGCGCATCTTCCCTTGCGGTCTTAATTACAGCCATCGGTGTCAGCTATCTGCTTCAGAACGTGGCACTGCTGATCTTTGGCTCCAACGCGCGCCAGTTTACATCCATTGTGAACGTGCCAAGCTTAAAGCTGGCCGGTGGTGCGCTGTCTATTTCCGGTGTTACCATGGTTACGATCATTACCTGTATTGTTATCATGGTGGCTCTGACAACCTTTATTAACAAGACCAAGGTTGGACAGGCTATGCTGGCGGTATCTGAGGATACCGGCGCTGCAACGCTGATGGGTATCAATGTAAACAGCACCATTGCGATCACCTTTGCGATCGGCTCCGCGCTGGCAGCAGTCGCAGGTGCACTGCTTTGCTCCGCATATCCGTCCCTGACTCCGTATACTGGCTCCATGCCTGGTATTAAGGCATTCGTAGCAGCTGTATTCGGTGGAATCGGTTCGATTCCGGGCGCACTCATCGGCGGCGTGCTGTTAGGTGTGATCGAGAACCTTTCCAAAGCATATATTTCTTCCCAGCTTTCCGATGCGATCGTATTTACCGTACTGATCGTGGTGCTTCTGGTACGTCCTACCGGAATCCTGGGCAAAAAGATTACGGAGAAAGTGTAGGTGAATGGAATGAGGAAGAACAGTATATTTGTCCAGAACGGCATCACCTATGCAATCGTGATCGCCTGCTGGATCCTGGTGCAGATCTTAACTGCGACCGGAAATATGACAAGTTTGTTAAAGGGACTTCTGGTTCCGCTTTGTATTTATGTGATCCTGGCTGTATCGTTAAACTTAACGGTTGGTATTCTGGGTGAGTTAAGCCTTGGACATGCAGGCTTCATGTGTGTCGGTGCGTTTACCGGCGCATTTTTCACAAAATGCATGGAAAATGTGATCCCGTCTGTGGGCATGCGTTTCTTCCTGGCACTCATCATCGGTGCAGCAGTTGCTGGCGTATTCGGAATTATCATCGGTATTCCGGTACTGCGTCTGAAGGGTGACTATCTTGCGATCGTAACGCTTGCGTTTGGCGAGATCATTAAAAATCTGATCAACGTAATGTATGTAGGACTGGATTCCAACGGATTCCATTTCTCCATCAAGGATACCACTTCCCTTGGCATGGGAGCAGATGGCGTTGTCATCATCAAGGGTGCACAGGGTATTACAGGTACCCCGAAGGCAGCAACTTTCACGGTAGGTATCATTCTGGTACTTTTGACTCTGTTTATCGTACTGAACCTGATCAATTCCCGTACCGGCCGTGCGATCATGTCCATCCGTGACAACCGCATTGCGGCAGAGTCTGTGGGAATCAATATCACCAAATATAAGCTGATGGCATTTGCAATCTCAGCAGCACTGGCTGGCGTGGCAGGTGTGTTATATGCACATAACTTATCCTCCCTGGCAGCAACCCCGAAGAACTTCGGCTACAACATGTCCATCATGATCCTGGTATTCGTGGTTCTGGGCGGACTGGGCAACATCCGCGGCTCCATGATCGCAGCGCTCATTTTGACTATGCTTCCAGAGCTTTTACGCGGACTGAACGATTACCGTATGCTGATCTATGCGATCGTGCTGATCGTTATGATGATCTTCACCTCCAGCCCGAAAGTAATCGAGATGCGTTCCGTATTTATGGACCGGTTTAAACATAAGAAATCTGCAAAGGAGGCTGCATAATATGGCTATGCTGGAAGTAAAAAATATCGGCATTTCATTCGGTGGCTTAAAGGCAGTCGACAATTTCAGCCTGACCATCGAAAAGGGACAGCTTTACGGCCTCATTGGACCAAACGGAGCAGGTAAGACCACAGTCTTCAACCTGCTGACCGGTGTCTATAAGGCAGATCACGGTTCTATTTTTCTGGACGGAAAAGAGCTGACCGGCAAGAATACTATTGAGATCAACCAGGCAGGAATCGCGAGAACCTTCCAGAACATCCGTCTGTTCAAGGAATTAAGTGTTCTGGACAACGTAAAGGTCGGACTGCATAACCATCATCCGTATTCCACGATCGAAGGAATCTTTCGTCTCCCACGTTACTATAAGGTAGAGAAAGAGATGAATGCCCGTGCCATGGAATTGTTAAAGGTGTTTGACCTGGACAAGGAGTGCGACTATAAAGCATCCAACCTTCCTTATGGTAAGCAGAGAAAACTGGAGATCGCGCGTGCACTCGCAACAGATCCGAAGCTTCTTCTTCTGGATGAGCCGGCTGCCGGCATGAACCCAAACGAGACGGCAGAGCTGATGGATACCATCCGCTTTGTGCGCGACCATTTCGATATGACGGTGCTTCTGATCGAGCATGACATGAAGCTGGTTTCTGGTATCTGCGAGAAGCTGACTGTATTAAATTTCGGCCAGGTACTGACCCAGGGCCAGACATCGGAAGTACTGAACGATAAGCGCGTCATCACGGCTTATCTTGGAGAGTAGGAGGTTGGAGCGATGGCAATACTTGAGGTAAAAGACCTGGAAGTCTACTATGGTGTGATCCAGGCAATCAAGGGAATCTCATTTGAGGTAAACCAGGGAGAAATCATCGCCCTGATCGGAGCAAATGGTGCAGGAAAGACAACGACCCTGCAGACCATTACCGGCCTGATCCCGTCGAAGGCGGGTACCATTACCTATGAGGGACAGGATATTACAAAGATTCCGGGTTACAAACTGGTTGGCATGGGAATCGCCCATGTGCCGGAGGGACGCCGCGTATTTGCAGAGCTTTCCGTACTTCAGAACTTAAAGCTGGGGGCTTATACCAGAAACGACAAAAACGAGATGGAAGAAACCCTGAAGATGATTTACGAGCGTTTCCCGCGTCTGGAAGAGCGTAAAAACCAGATGGCAGGAACCCTGTCCGGTGGTGAGCAGCAGATGCTGGCTATGGGCCGTGCGCTGATGTCCCATCCGAAGCTGATCGTTATGGACGAGCCGTCCATGGGTCTGTCCCCGCTCTATGTAAATGAAATCTTCGATATCATCCAGAAGATCAACGCAGACGGTGTGACGGTACTTCTGGTTGAGCAGAACGCGAAGAAAGCGCTTTCCATTGCGAACCGCGCATATGTTCTGGAAACCGGTAAGATCGCGCTCAGCGGAGATGCCAAAGACCTGATGAACGACGATTCCGTCAAGAAGGCATACTTAAGCGAGTAAAAGATTGTGCGAAACGCAACAAAAAGTGAAACAGACGAGGTAATTTGACAAAAAAAGAGAATTTGTTTCAAAATTATAAACTGTCTGAAAATACCACAAAAAGGAGTGGAAAGTCCTAGACTTTTCGCTCCTTTTTGTGGTATTATTGCATTACATAGCATTGGGGAAAATTTGATAAGGAGGGTTTACTATGAAGGGCAATGTAATCGTTGGACAGTCCGGAGGGCCGACTGCCGTCATCAATTCCAGTCTTGCAGGTGTTTACCGCACGGCGATCGACCGCGGTGCAAAAAAGGTATATGGAATGCTTTTCGGCATTCAGGGGCTGATGGATGAGCAGTATGTGGATCTGTCCAAATATATCCGCAGTGATCTGGACGTGGAAATCTTAAAGCGCACACCATCTGCATTTTTGGGAACGTGCCGTTACAAGCTGCCGGATATCCATGAGAATCAGGAAATCTACGTGAAGATTTTTGAAATCTTAAACAAATTGAATATCGAATGTTTTATCTATATCGGCGGAAATGATTCCATGGATACCATCAAGAAGCTTTCGGATTACGCAATCTTAACCGGGCAGTCCCAGAAGTTTGTAGGTGTTCCGAAAACCATCGACAACGATCTGGCGCTGACAGATCACACTCCGGGTTACGGAAGTGCGGCGAAGTACATTGCAACCTCCACCAAGGAAGTCATTCGGGATGGACTTGGCTTTTCCTATAAAAAGAAACAGGTGATCATCATCGAGATCATGGGCCGCAATGCAGGCTGGCTGACCGGAGCTGCAGCGCTCTCGCGTGGCGAGGACTGCGACGGACCGGACCTGATCTATCTGCCGGAGCTGACGTTCGATATTGAAAAGTTTACCGGAAGGGTAAAAAAGCTTCTGGAGAAGAAAGACGTCGTGGTTGTGGCGGTTTCCGAGGGAATCCGCATCAAAGACGGACGCTATGTCAGTGAGCTTGGAAGCGCATCCGATTATGTAGATGCTTTCGGACACAAGCAGCTGGCGGGAACGGCCACCTATCTGTCGAATGTGATCCATGCAGAGCTTGGCTGCAAGACCCGTGCGGTAGAATTTTCAACCCTGCAGCGAAGCGCAGCCCACCTGGCATCCCGCGTTGATGTAAACGAAGCCTTTATGGTAGGCGGTGCCGCAGTGAAGGCGGCAGATGAGGGCGATTCCGGAAAGATGGTAGTCATCGACCGCGTTTCGGACGACCCGTACCAGTGTGCAACCGGTATTTACGATGTCCATAAGATCGCCAATGGTGAAAAGATGGTCCCGAGAGAATGGATCACCAAGGATGGTACTTATGTGACCGAAGAATTTATCGATTATGTCAGACCGCTGATCCAGGGCGATTCCCCGTCGGTCATGGTAGACGGAATTCCGCGCCATCTTTACATGGGAAAACGGTAGTTTCTACGATAAAAGTGCATGATTCCCGGACACTCCTGCATATAGTGTTAACAACAGCAAAAAATGTTACTGCTCACAGCAACAAATAAATCTGTTTTTGGCGGGGGAGTGTCTATATGGATCAGTACAGTGTATACCGGGATATCCAGGCCAGGACCGGCGGCGAGATCTATCTTGGCGTGGTCGGACCGGTGCGGACCGGAAAATCAACGTTTATCAAGCGGTTTATGGAGCAGATGGTTTTACCGGGGATCACCGATGAACACCAGAAAAACCGCACGCGGGATGAACTGCCGCAGAGTGCGGCGGGAAAAACCATCATGACGACAGAACCGAAATTTGTGCCCAAGGAAGCAGCTAAGATTGATCTTGGGGAAGACACTCAGGTCCGTGTCCGGCTGGTGGACTGTGTAGGCTTTATGACTGAGGGCGCCAGCGGACACATGGAAAACGAAAAGGAGCGCCTGGTGAAGACCCCGTGGTTTGAGGAGAGCATTCCGTTTACCATGGCTGCAGAGATCGGAACGCGGAAAGTCATCCGTGATCATTCCACGATCGGTCTCGTAATCACGACCGATGGCTCGTTTGGCGAACTGGAACGGGAAGCCTACATAAAACCAGAAGAAACGGCAATCCGGGAATTAAAAGAGATCGGAAAGCCGTTTCTGGTACTTTTAAACTCCAGCCGCCCGTATTCAGAGGAAACAAGAACGCTTGCAAAGAATATGGAAGCACAGTATGAGGTCTGTGTCATGCCAGTCAACTGCGAGCAGTTAAAAACCACGGATATTTACCAGATTTTAAAGCAGATCCTGTTTGAATTTCCGGTGACGGAGGTGGATTTCCAGATCCCGAAGTGGCTGGAAATCCTGCCATCCTCCCACTGGTTAAAGCAGCAGGCAGTAAAAGCAGCGAAAAACGCCATGAGCCACATCCGCCGGATGAAAGATTTAAAGCCATCCTGGAAAGATGAAGAGGCAGAGGCGGTAAGCGGTATGGAAACCGGGCGTATGGAACTGTCCGATGGCAAAGTCCAGGTGCGGATGCTGTTTGATGAAGGCTATTATTATCAGATTCTCAGTGATTTTTCCGGACTCCAGATCGCAGATGAATACCAGCTGATGCAGCAGCTAAAAGAGCTGGCAGCGAAGCGCACGGAGTATGATAAGATCCAGAACGCGCTGGAACAGGTGCGGGCAAGGGGATATGGCGTGGTGACACCGGAGCGGTCAGAGATTGTTTTGGATGAACCGGCGGTGATCCGTCACGGAAACCGTTACGGCGTCAAAATGAAAGCCGAAGCGCCGTCTATCAACCTGATCCGCGCCCAGATCCAGACGGAGATCGCGCCCATTGTGGGGAGCGAGCAGCAGGCGCAGGATCTGATCGCGTATATGAAGGAAAATGCAAACCGGGAAGAAAACGGGATCTGGGAGACAAATATATTTGGAAAATCCATAGAACAGATTGTAGAAGATGGGATTCAGGCTAAAGTGAACCAGATGACGGAGGAGTGTCAGGCAAAGCTTCAGGATGCGCTCCAGAAGATCATCAACGACAGCAACGGAGGCTTGATCTGCATCATCATTTAAACATGTACCCTCGGACTCCGAGAGCACATAGATACAAAAGGAGGGTGCCATATGAGACTAGTTTTCAGCGGAGCAGCACATGAGGTAACAGGCAGCTGTCATTATCTGGAAGTGGGAACAACAAAATTTCTGGTTGACTGTGGTATGGAGCAGGGTGTTAACATTTATGAAAATGTAGAACCGCCGGTGCCGTGGTCGGATATCCAGTTCGTACTTCTGACCCATGCGCATATTGACCATGTAGGTATGCTGCCTTACATTTATGCGAGAGGATTTAAAGGCAGGGTCATCGCAACCAATGCGACCTGTGACCTGTGCAACATCATGTTAAAGGACAGTGCGCACATTCAGGAGATGGATGCGGAGTGGAAGAACCGGAAGGCAAGACGTGCCGGACGCCCGGAGGTTCCGCCGTTATATGAGATGAATGATGCGCTGGGCGTTTTGGAGCATTTTGAAGGCTATAATTATGGAGAGATTGTGGAAGTCAACGATGAGGTTTCCATCCGGTTTACGGATATCGGCCATCTTCTTGGTTCTGCCTCGATCGAGATCTGGATGAAGGAAGACGGTGTGGAGAAGAAGATTGTCTTTTCCGGTGATATTGGCAACTTCAACAAACCGCTGATCCGCGATCCGATCTACACAGCGGAAGCAGATTATGCGGTGATGGAGTCCACCTACGGGGACCGGTTCCACCAGAAAGGAAAAGACCATATTTCCGAGCTGGTGCGGATCGTCCAGGAAACGCTGGATCGCGGCGGCAATGTGGTGATTCCTGCTTTTGCGGTAGGTCGTACCCAGGAGCTGCTTTACTATTTCCGTCAGATCAAATCCCAGCATCTGATCCGGGGACACGATAATTTTGAAGTTTATGTCGATAGCCCGCTGGCCGTGGAGGCCACCCACGTATTCAAGGAAAACCAGGTGGAGTGCTACGATGAGGAAACAAAGGAACTGGTTGAGGAGGGCATCAACCCGATCTCGTTCCCGGGCTTAAAGCTTTCCGTAACCAGCGACGAATCCATTAACATCAACTTCGATGCCAAACCAAAGGTTATCATCTCTGCTTCCGGTATGTGCGATGCAGGCCGTATCCGCCACCATTTAAAACACAATTTGTGGCGCAAGGAATGTACGGTGGTCTTTGCCGGTTACCAGGCAGTGGGTACCATCGGAAGGGCACTGGTGGATGGAAGCAAGGAAGTAAAGCTTTTTGGTGAGAGTATCGATGTGGAGGCACACATTGAGGTGCTTCACGATATCAGCGGTCATGCGGACCAGAATGGACTTTTGGCCTGGGCCCTGGCATTTGAGAAGAAGCCGCAGCAGTTCTTCGTGGTTCATGGCAATGACGAGGTCTGCGACCGCTTTGCGGAGCTTTTAACCGAAAAGACCGGCATGCCGGCCAAGGCACCGTATTCTGGTGCGGAATTTGATCTGATCAAAGGCATCT
>OGWS01002121.1_pt1 | contig 13179 bp, 15 predicted proteins | sample 1576111 | NCBI WGS metagenome assembly OGWS01 (sample SAMEA3541534, study PRJEB24748) | human gut metagenome | biome: human gut; feature: human-associated habitat; material: faeces | place: China | collected 2012
ACCGGTTCGGACGAGCTGAACCTGCTGTGCTGCATGTTCGCCAAAAAGGCGGGCCTGCGTCATCGTGCGCCGCCGGAAAGGTATGCTCCGGCGCCAGGCGGTACTGTACAGCGATCACCCGGCAACCGCTGAACATGGCTAACTGACGGAGTTGGTTATCGTGGGTGGTAAAGCCGCCGCTGACAAAACAGCCGCCGTGGTAGTAGATAAGCGTGGGTAGCAGGCCGTCGGCTGTGGGCGGTGAAACGACGCGGAAGTGCATACCCTCCAGGGTGATATCCTCCACCCGCACTCGCGTTTCCGTCTCCCCGGCGAGTACCGCACTGGCGATATAGCCGGCCCTCCGATCATCAATATGCTGATCGCGTGATGACGGACGACCTGCCGCAATAAATGCCTCAACCAGCGAAGCAATCCCTTTTTCCAGCGCCATATGAAGTTCCTTATACTGTTTTAATATCCAGTGTTATAGCCTGGATTATGGCGAAAAGACAGGCCTGTTGAGGTCGCCTGTGCATTATGGAAAGCGGCTCGCAAAAAAGAGTTTACCTGACAAAATCCTGTTTGTTTCCGATTTCAAAAGCTGTAGATTGCTCATAACTTCATCACTGGTGATATACTTGAGGTATATATGAGCATGATGGCTGAAAGGGATATGGGCAGAATTCTTCTCGATTTATCAGACGATGCCATTCAACGTCTCGATGACCTCAAAGTGCAGCGTAACATTCCGCGAGCGGAACTGTTACGTGAAGCGGTTGAACAATATCTGGAGAAACAAGATCGAGCTAAAGATACCATCTCCAGTGCGCTGGGTCTGTGGCAAGACTGCGAAGAAGACGGCATGGAATATCAACGTCAGCTACGCAAGGAGTGGTAATGACCTCCGGATCTGCGCTTTTTGATACCAATATTCTTATTGATTTATTTAGCGGGCGTCGCGAAGCCAAACAGGCGCTGGAGGCCTGGCCACCGCAGAATGCGATCAGTCTGATTACCTGGATGGAGGTGATGGTTGGCGCTAAAAAATATCACCAGGAGCAGCGCACGCGAATGGCGCTGAGCACCTTTAATATCATTAACATCTCACAGGATATTGCAGAGCGAAGCGTTGCGCTACGGCAGGAGTATAAGCTTAAGCTGCCGGATGCCATCATTCTGGCGACGGCGCAACTCCATCGTCTGGAACTAATTACGCGGAATACGAAGGATTTTGCCGGTATTCCTGGCGTAGTCACGCCGTACGAAATCCACCCTGAATAATTCGAGTGGCAGGAGGACGACAAGTGAGCGATAAACTCGTCTGAAACGAATATCTCCAGCCAAAGGTTGGCCTCTGATAACGGTCTGTGACGCGTGTGAATAATCCCTGCGCACGTTCGTGTCACAAGAAGGAAAACGGGCGACAAGAGCCGCCCGAAATCATACTGCAGAACTTACTCCCCTTCGCCGGGGAACATGAACGGGTTAATTGAGCTTCTGGCGAAGCCCTCCTGTTCCATGCGGGCGTCGAGCACCAGGGAGGCCAAATCGTCGGCGACGGCTTCGACTTTCGGATCCTTTTCCTGATACATAATCTTCAGGTAGGTTCCGCAGTCGCCGCAGCTTTCGGCTTTCACCGCCGCCTGCTCGTTGTCCAGCGACCAGTAGTGCAGGTCGCGGCTCTGCTCGCAGTTGCTGCACTTGACGCGTACTACGTGCCACTCAGTTTCGCACAGGTTGCAGTGCAGATAGCGCAGCCCCTGAGTGGTGCCGATTTGCACGATGCTGGAGACCGGCATCGAGCCGCACACCGGGCAGAACTGGCGCTGTTCGCCGTATTCGGCGCGCGCTTTTCCTGGGATCAGACTGGCCATCTGCGCCCAGTAGAGCGACAGCGCAGCCCAGATGAACGGCGCTTTGTCGCTACTGACGGAGGCGAAATCGGAAACAAACAGCGCGCTGGCCATCTGCTCCAGCTCCTGCTCAGAGGCTTTTTCCAGATTCTCAATGACCGCCAGCGCCGGGCCGCTCATCTCCGGCTTCAGCTCGGCAATCAGCGAGTGCAACAGCTTGTGCCAGTGCTTGTCGCGCGGCAGGACGTGGATATCCAGCGGCGGCTTGCCCTGTTCGCTGGCCGCTTTAATGCGGGCGGTGAGATCCATCTGCAGCGGATGGTCGTACAGCACTACTTCCTGGGCATGGGCAATCAGCGCGGCAAAGCGCAGGTAATCGCCTAGCGGGTTATTAGCGGCCAGCTCGCGCAAGCGTTCAGCGCGGCGGTTATACAGATTTTTCAGCCTGGGGAACAGTAACGGCGGAATTGCTTCCGCCGTGCGTTTCTCGCTCGAACCCAGCTCGTCTTGCGGGATTATGCGAATACTCATTCAGATGACTTTTCCTGTTTCTGGCGGACCTCTCGGTACCAGCGCGGGTGATGTTTCTTCGCCCACGTTTTGGTAACCCAGCCTTCCACCATCGCGGTAATGGTGCCTTTCACCCAGAGGGCGGCGTAGATATGCACCATGATAACCACAATTAACGCCACTGCGGCAAATGAATGCAGCATCAGCGCAAATCGGATCACCGGGATTGAGAAAGCCGGCGCAAAATACGGACGCCAGATGATCACACCGCTCACCAGCAGCAGTACCAGGAAGATAATCGCCGCCCAGAATACGCATTTCTGGCCGAAGTTATAGCGCCCGGTATCGCCCACCTCCTCGTTGACGACGATCTTACGAATATTCTTCGCCCAAAAGATATCATCCCGATTGATTAGGTTGTGATGCCAGTAACGGAAAAACATGATGATAAACGACGCGAACATCACCACCCCGACGAACGGGTGGAGAATTCGCGCCAGCTGCGGCGTGCCGAGGATATGCATCAGCCAGTTAAAGGACGGGAAGAAAAAGCCTAACCCGCTCACCGCCGCCAGGACGAAGCAGAAGGCGGTGACCCAGTGGTTGATGCGTTCCGGCGCCGTGTAGCGCACGATGGTGTCACGTCTTTTCATTTGCGCACCTCGTCTTTCTCTTCATGCAGATTGTCCTCTTCCTCTTCCGCGCGGTTCGGACCGACGCCGACGTAGTGGAAGATACTGGCTGCGAAGGTCGCGGCGAAGCCGACGGCCGCCAGCGGTTTCCAGATGCCTTTCCAGAACTTGACGGTCTGGCTGATCTCCGGGTTTTCCGGCAGGCCGTGGTACAGATTCGGCTTGTCGGCATGGTGCAGCACGTACATGACGTGGGTGCCACCGACGCCGGCCGGATCGTACAGGCCCGCATTGTCATAACCGCGGGTTTTCAGCTCAGCCACGCGTTCGCCGGCCAGCGTTTTCATATCCTCTTTGGAGCCAAAGTGGATTGCGCCGGTCGGACAGGTTTTCACGCAGGCAGGCTCCTGGCCGACGGTCACGCGGTCTACGCACAGGGTACATTTGTAGACGCGGTTGTCTTCCGGGTTCAGACGCGGTACATCGAACGGACAGCCGGCGATACAGTAGCCGCAGCCGATGCACTGCTCGGACTGGAAGTCGACAATGCCGTTGGCGTACTGAATGATCGCGCCTTCTGACGGGCAGGCCTTCAGGCAGCCCGGGTCCGCGCAGTGCATGCAGCCATCCTTGCGGATGAGCCATTCCAGCTTGTCGTTTTGTTCCACCTCCGAGAAGCGCATGACCGTCCATGACTTGGCGGTCAGGTCCGCCGGGTTGTCATACACCCCGACATTGTGACCGACTTCATCACGAATATCGTTCCATTCGGAGCAGGCCACCTGACAGGCTTTACAGCCGATACAGGTGGTGACGTCGATAAGCTTCGCCACCTCCTGCTGGTGGTCCCGCGCCTGAGGCGCGGGGGTGAAACCGTTAGTCGCGGAACGACGAATAATATCTTGCGATTGGTAAGCCATAAGTCGTCTCCGTTACACCTTTTCCACGTTCACAAGGAAAGCTTTGAACTCCGGCGTCTGCGTATTCGCATCACCGACGAACGGCGTCAGGGTATTGGCAATAAAGCCTTTTTTCGCCACGCCCTCATAGCCCCAGTGAATAGGAATGCCGATGGTATCGATATCCTTACCGTCAACTTTCAGCGTGCGAATACGTTTGGTCACCACCGCCTTGGCTTTGATATAGCCGCGGTTGGAGGAAACTTTCACGGTATCGCCGTGGCCGATGCCGAGCTTATTCGCCAGTTTTTCCCCGATCTCCACGAACTGTTCCGGCTGGGCGATGGCGTTAAGCAGCGCATGCTTGGTCCAGTAGTGGAAGTGCTCGGTCAGACGGTAAGTGGTGCCGACGTACGGGAACTTCTCGGCCTTACCCATCTGCTCGAGATCGCCTTTGAAGACGCGAGCGGCCGGGTTAGAGACCACGTTCGGGTGCAGCGGGTTGGTTCCGAGCGGCGTTTCAAACGGCTCGTAGTGTTCCGGGAACGGTCCTTCCGCCATCTTGTCGATAGCGAACAGACGGCCCATCCCTTCCGGCTGCATGATAAACGGACCGACGTCGCTGCCAGGCGCGGCGGCGCTGTAGTCCGGAATATCCACGCCGCCCCATTTGGCGCCGTCCCATTTCAGCAACTGACGCTTCGGATCCCACGGTTTACCCTGCGGGTCCGCGGAGGCGCGGTTATACAGGATGCGGCGGTTGAGCGGCCAGGCCCAGGCCCAGCCCAGGGTATTGCCGAGACCGGATGGATCGGCGTTATCGCGGCGCGCCATCTGGTTACCTTCCGGCGTCCAGCTCCCGGCGAAGATCCAGCAGCCGCTGGAGGTGGTGCCATCATCTCGCAGCTGCGCAAAGGAGCTCAGCTGTTGGCCTTTCTTGACGATCACCGCGCCGGTTGCCGGGTCGGTGATATCCGCCAGCGCTTTACCGTTGCTTTCCATCGCCACTTCTTCCGATGCCGGCTCGTGTGGCGTGGAGTAGTTCCACGTCATGTTGAGCACCGGCTCCGGCGCCGGGCCACCCTCTTCGGCATACATCTTACGCAGGCGAGTGAAGATACCGGCGAGAATTTCACCATCGGTGACGGCGATCCCCGGGGCGTCCGCGCCTTTCCAGTGCCACTGCAGCCAGCGGCCGGAGTTGACGATAGACCCATTCTCTTCGGCGAAGCAGGTGGAGGGCAGACGGAACACTTCGGTCTGGATTTTCGCCGGATCGACATCGTTCGACTCACCATGGTTTTGCCAGAAGGTGGACGTTTCGGTATTGAGCGGGTCGATAGTCACGAGGAACTTCAGCTTCGACAGGGAAGCGACGACCTTGTTTTTGTTCGGGAACGAGGCGACCGGGTTAAAGCCCTGGCAAATATAGCCATTCACTTTGCCCTGATTCATCATCTCGAAGTACTGCAGAACGTCGTAGCTCTTATCCCACTTCGGCAGCCAGTCATAGCCCCAGCTGTTTTCCGCGGTGGCTTTGTCGCCGAAGAAGGCTTTCATCATGGAGACGAAGAACTTCGGATAGTTGCCCCAGTAGTTGACCTGGTCTTTCAGCAGCGGCTTCGGCGTGTTAGCCGTCAGGTAGGTCTGCAGGTCGGCCTGTTTTTCGTTCGGCAGCGACATGTAGCCTGGCAGGCTGGTGGAGAGCAGGCCGAGGTCGGTCAGACCCTGGATATTGGAGTGGCCGCGCAGGGCGTTGACGCCGCCGCCCGCCATCCCCATGTTGCCGAGCAGCAGCTGGATCATCGCCATGGTGCGGATATTCTGCGCACCGATGGAGTGCTGGGTCCAGCCGAGAGCGTACAGGAACGATGCGGTCTTATCCGGCGCGCTGGTTTCAGCAATGTATTCACAGACTTTGAGGAAGTTGGCCTTCGGCGTACCGCAGATGTTTTCGACCACCTCGGGCGTGTAACGGGAAACGTGCTGCTTCAGCAGGTTCCACACGCAGCGCGGGTGGGTGAGCGTTTCATCGCGTTTGGCGTAGCCGTTTTCATCGAACTGGTAGTTCCAGGACGATTTATCGTACTGGCGTTTTTCCGCATCGTAGCCGCTGAACAGCCCCTCTTCGAAGGCAAAATCATCCCGCACCAGCAGGCTGGCATTGGTGTAATGCTTAACGTACTCGGCATTGATCTTATTGTTTTCGATCAGGTACAGCAGCACGCCCGACAGGAAGGTAATGTCGGTACCGGAACGAATCGGGGTATAGAAATCAGCCACCGACGCCGTACGCGTAAAGCGCGGATCGATAACGATGAGCTTGGCGCCGTTATGAATTTTGGCTTCCATCGCCCAGCGGAACCCGACCGGGTGAGCTTCAGCGGCGTTACCGCCCATCACCACCACGACGTTGGCGTTTTTGATATCCACCCAGTGGTTGGTCATCGCACCGCGACCAAATGTTGGAGCAAGACTTGCTACCGTTGGTCCGTGTCAGACACGCGCCTGGTTATCCACCGCCAGCATCCCGAGGGCGCGGGTGAATTTTTGCGTTAAATAGCCGGTTTCGTTACTGGAGGCGGAGGCGCACAGCATCCCGGTAGTCAACCAGCGGTTGACGGTGGTGCCGGCGTCGTTTTGCGCGATAAAGTTGGCGTCGCGGTCCTCTTTCATCAGCTTGGCGATGCGATCGAACGCTTCGTCCCAACTGATTTGATGCCATTTATCGGAGCCTGGCGCGCGATATTCCGGGAATTTCAGGCGGCTTTCAGAATGGATAAAGTCCACCAGACCAGCCCCTTTCGGACAGAGCGCACCACGGTTGACCGGATGATCCGGATCGCCTTCGATATGGAAAATGGATGCTTTGGCGTTTTTCGCGCCGTCGCCGAGGCTATACATCAACAGCCCACAGCCGACAGAACAGTATGTGCAGGTGTTACGGGTTTCGCGCGTGCGCAGCAATTTGTACTGCCGTGTCTCCGCGAGCGCAGTTGCCGGGGCAAAGCCCAGCGCTGCTGCCGTGGTTCCCGCCATACCGCCAGCGCAGATCTTAAAGAACTGCCTTCTGCTGACCTGCATGGTTCGCTCCTTGTTTCGACATTGTCACATGTAGTTATTTGCTTTGCGGTGAAGGCCGCAAAGGTTCAGAATTAGGGCAAATTTCCCTCATTCCTGAAGGGATAAAAACAGAATACCACATTGTGTGTATGCCTGTTCCAATACGGTTAAAGCAAAGTGAACAAGAAGCCTCTCGAACAAATCAAAAATGTGACGAATGTCACAGGATATCGCCAGGTCTCCCTCTGGAAACGCGAGGATCTGCAACACCCTCAGCCAGATGAGTTAGCGGAAGAGGTGCCCGTCGCGCTGGTCTACAACGGTATCTCCCACGTGGTGATGATGGCCTCCCCGAAAGATCTCGAGCAATTCGCCGTCGGCTTCTCCTTATCCGAAGGGATTATCGAGCACCGGCGGGAGATTTTCGGCATGGACGTGGTAGCGGTGTGCAACGGCCTTGAGGTGCAGATTGAGCTCTCCAGCCGGCGTTTTATGGGCCTCAAAGCCCGGCGTCGCGCGCTGGCCGGGCGCACCGGCTGCGGCGTATGCGGCGTCGAGCAGCTCAATGATATTGGTAAGCCGGTCCAGCCGCTGCCGTTCACTCAGTCGTTCGATTTAGCCAATCTCGATCAGGCCCTGGCGCATCTTAACGACTTTCAACCGGTTGGCCGGCTCACCGGCTGTACTCACGCGGCCGCGTGGGTCCGGTTGACGGGCGAACTGGCGGGCGGGTTTGAAGACGTTGGCCGGCATGTCGCCCTGGATAAATTGTTGGGCCGGCGGGCGGAAGTCGGCGAGGGGTGGCAGCATGGCGCCGTGCTGGTCTCCAGCCGCGCCAGCTATGAAATGGTGCAGAAGGCGGCGATGTGCGGCGTCGAGATCCTGTTCGCGGTCTCGGCGGCCACCACCTTAGCAGTGGAAGTTGCCGAGCGCTGCAATCTGACGCTGGTGGGCTTTTGCAAGCCGGGCAGGGCGACAGTTTACACCCATCCGCAGCGTTTAATTGCGGGTTAAATATTGGTCAATAAATTTGAACAATGACAGCAAATCCTTCCGCTTTTTGTTTAGCGATGTGCGGGATACTATTTAACACATCAAGGCACAGCGCCTTATCTAAACAACTAAATGAAAGGGTTTATATCATGAAAAGCATCAAAACTTTTGTCGCAGTAATCGCTATGGCCGCCTCTTTCGCTTCCTTCGCTGCTGAAACCGTGACCGCAACCGCCTCCACAATGGACGGCGCGGAAGCGAAAATCGCCGCACAGGCGCAGGCTGCCGGCGCTTCGTCTTACAAAATCACCGAAGCGTTTACCGGCAACCGCGTGCATATGACTGCCGAACTGAACAAATAAGCGTATAGCAACTGTCGAAAGAGCGCCTCAGGGCGCTTTTTTTGTTTTCGTTTTCCGCTTCCCGTCTCTGCGAAATTTGCCAATATTTTCCTCTGCTACGAAAAAAATGTGGCACTAATCACGTTTCCGTTCTTTTCTTAAATCCTCCTTTTTATGGCAAAGGAAAGGTCAGCACGCCTGAATATCTCGATTTTTTAACGCCATGAAATTTAAAGATATTAAAAACAGAAAGCGATGGAGATCACTCTCTTTAAATGTGATATGTATCACAAAAATAGGCGTTTCGCCGTACCTGTCAACTATTCACTGCGGTAATTTAATACGCATTATGTGATCTTCATTGCAAATAGAAGGCTTGTACTCAGGGAAAAATGTTGTCAGGCAAATGAGCGAGGATGCGTCATGAAAATTGGTATCGTTATTAGCGGCGGGGATGTTTCTGGAATGAATAATTTTATATTCCAGATAGCCAGGCAGGCTAATGCTGATATCACGCTGTTTAATGGCGGTATTCCAGGGCTACTGGAGAAAAGTCATCAGGATATGGCGTGGCGCGATCTGGTTGATTATTCAATTACCGCGGTGCCGATCATTACCTCGGGGCGAACCAGTCGCAAACTGCAGCGCAGTGAATATGAAAGCATTGCTAAAAAACTTAAATCTCTGCGTATTGATGTGCTCATTATGGCCGGGGGGGATGGCAGCCTGCAGTTTCTGAATACCCTTAGTGAATTTGAGATTAATTGCTTTGGTGTGGGAATGACTATCGATAATGATGTGTATGGCAGTGATTATACGATTGGTTTTTCCACGGCCTGTGAGCAAATTATTAAAGAAGTCTCTCGTTTAAGAAATACCGGAAGAGCGCTGCCCGGTCGGGTTTTTATGGTTGAGATATTAGGAGGCTATTGTGGAGAACTAACGTTGCAGTCCGCCATTAAATGTAATGCGGATATTGCCCTGATCCCGGAGGCACAGATGCCGTTGGCCGTGCTCGCGGAACGGATTACCCGGAAGCTGAGTACGCAGAATAGCGTCGTTATCCTCTGCTCAGAAGGCTATACCAAAGAGTACTCTCCCGGCTTTCAGGGGGCGATTGATACCATGATTAAACAGCTGGAACCACAAATAGGTGTCCGTATCCGTAAAACGATCGTCGGCTATGGTTTACGCAGCGGTGATCCAACCTGCGAAGAGATTTATCAGGGCACTATTATGGCCAGTGAAGTGGTTCGCTGTATTCAGTCAGGTATGAAAAATAAAGCCATAATAATTAATTCCAGTAACAAACCTATTCCGATTGATTTAGTCAGTATGAAAAAACGTCTGGTCGATACTGAAGGACATCATTATAAACTTGCCAAGCAACTCAATATTATTTGAGGAGACCCTCCATGCTGAAAATTTTATGCGTATGTGGCTGCGGCCTCGGTTCAAGCTTTGCCATTGAAATGACGGCGAAGGCAGTTTTAAAGAAGCTGGAAATTCCCGCTCATATTGAACACACCACCGTTTCCGAAGCTGGGGCTTTTAAATCAGATATGATTCTGACGCAAAAAACCTTTGCCGACATCTTAACCGCCGATGCCAGTGAAGAAGAAATTAAACGTGTCGTGGTGTTGAATAAACTTACTGATAAAGAGGAGATTGAAACTAAGATCGTCGCATTCTTAAAAGAACGTCATCTGAAGGTGGCTGATTATGAATAGCTTCGTGGCGTTTATCGTTAAGGATTTACTCGGCCAGGCATCCATTCTTATTGCTTTTATTGCCATGCTTGGCCTGATCCTGCAAAAGAAATCGCCAGGCAAAACCGCGGAAGGGACATTTAAAACGCTGCTCGGTTTCTTAATTATGATGGCCGGGATAAACATCATTGTCGCCACGCTGACCTTCCTGAATGATATCTTCACCCAGGGATTTGGCATGAAAGGCTATATTACCGATGTGGCCGCCATCGCCGGGTTAGCGAATCGGGAATTAGGTTCGGAGGTGGCGCTGACGCTGCTGGTGATCTTTGCCGTCAATATTATTATCGCCCGGCTGACGCCGCTGAAATATATTTTTCTGACCGGCCAGGCGCTGCTGTGGATGGCGACGATCGGCGCCGTGATTGGCTATAAGTCCGGGCTCACCGGCGTACCGCTGATTTTAACCGGGGGCATCTTCGGCGGCGTGATGGCGGTGTTAATGCCGGCCCTGGCGCAGCCGGTGGTCAGGCGCATTACCGGGTCTGACGATGTGGCCCTGGGGCACTTCTGTACTATCGGCTATCTGGTGCAGGCTGCGGTCGCTAAAGTTGTCGGAAAAGGCTCTCGCTCCACGGAAGATCTCGAACTGCCTGATAACTTTAAGTTTCTGCAGGATACCTATCTGGCCATGGCGGTGGTGATGGTGCCGATGTATCTCATCCCAGCTATCGCGGCGGGGCCTCAGTACATCGCGCAGTTCTCCGGCGGCATTAATTACCTGATGTATGCCTTCATGCAGTCCATTCAGTTTGTCGCCGGGGTCTTTGTCCTCTATAGCGGCGTGCGTTTATTACTCAATGAGCTGGTGCCGGCTTTTCGCGGTATCGCGATGCGTATTGTCCCGGATGCAAAGCCCGCTCTCGATTGCCCGGTGCTATTTCCCTATGCGCCGAATGCGGTGATTGTTGGATTTCTGGCAACGACTGTCGGCTCGATTATCGGCATACTGGTTTTCCCGATGTTCGGCCTGGCGATGATTCTCCCCGGGCTGTTAACCAACTTTTTCGCCGGCGGTACGGCAGGGGTATTTGGCAATGCGCTGGGCGGACGTCGCGGGGCGATGATCGGCGGGGTGATTCACGGCCTGTTTATCACATTTCTGCCGGCCATTCTGGTACCCATGCTGGAGAGCTACGGCTTTACGGGCGTCACCTTCAGCGATTCAGACGTCATCAGCTCCGGTCTGGTATTAGGCCACGCCTTCCAAAATAACTGGCTCTTTGTCGCCTTGTTTATTGTGTTTGTCGCCGCACTGGCATGGTTTGTAAACGGTAAATCCGCTAAGCCGAAAGGGGAAAGTGTTCATGAGTCTGTATAATTTTAATGAGATTTTAAAAATCGCTCAGGAAAGAGATTTTAAAGCGATTGGCTCGTTTAACTTGCACTGTATTGAGATGTTACCGGCTTTTTTCAAAGCCGCGCAAAACAGCCGCAGCCCATTAATGATCCAAATATCAACCGGTACCGCAGAGTATCTGGGGTATCGGTTACTGGTCGATGCCGTGCGTTCATTAGCAGACAGTGAAAATATCCCGACCTGCCTGCATCTCGATCACTGCTCCGATATTAAAGCCATCGAGACGGCAATGAATGCGGGCTTTTCTTCGGTGATGTACGACGGGTCTCACTTAAGCCTCGAGGAAAATATCGGTAACACGCGGATTGTGGTGGAAATGGCCCGGCCGCGGAATATTACGGTAGAAGGTGAGCTGGGGGCGATCGGCGGGTCAGAGGATGGAAAAGCGGTGGCTGCCGAAGATATCTGTTTTACTACCGTCGAAGACGCGACGCGTTTTGTGAAGGAGACACAGGTCGATATGCTGGCCGTCTCCGTGGGCACTGTGCATGGCCTGTACACAGGTAAAGCGCAGATACAGCATGCGCGGCTGAAGGCGATAAGCGAAGCGACGGGCGTGCCGCTGGTGCTGCATGGCGGCACAGGTGTCAGCGATGAGGATATGCGGCTGGCCGTCACCGAAGGGATTAATAAAGTGAACGTCGGAACGGAAATGAACGTGCAGTGGGTCGATCGCTGTAAATCAACGTTTGAGAAAGGAAAAGTAAATGACAGCGTACGGAAATTTTTAATTCCCGCCAACCAGGCAGTGACTGCCGTATTAATGGAAAAAATGGCGCTATTTAAATAGCGTTGTTACCGACACATATCTTTTGTTGCCCTGTCTTCCGCCAGGGAGGGAGCTTGCTATGTTTGAATCATTGAAAACGCTGTGGAAAAAAGAGCAAAACCCGCTGCAGGATTATGATCAACAGTCCCGTCAGCTGGCGGAAGAGATCGCCAGACTGGAAGGCGAATTACAGCGCCAGCCCGATAATAGCGACGTGCAAAAAACATTGATGTTGACTTACAACCGGGCATTATCGGTATATGCCAAAAGTAAGAGCCACCGGCAGGATATCGATGCGCTGTTTCTGCAGATTGATAATTTACGCAATATTATTCGCCGCAATATCTAGGAACAGAGAATGACCATAAAAGAACTGCTTATTGAGGCCGATGCCATTCAGGTTGGCGTTGTGGAGTCCGACTGGCAGCGGGTAATAAAGCTGGCTGCCCGCCCGCTGGAGGCAAAAGGCTTTATTTCGACGGAATATAGCCAGGCGGTGATCGACAATACTTTAAATCATGGCGCTTATTACGTTTTTGATGAAGGGATTGCCATCCCCCATGCCCGCCCCGAATGCGGCGTCAGACGCAACTGCTTTAGCCTGGTGGTGCTGGAAAAGCCTATTCCCTTTGCGGACAGTGAAAAAGCGGACATTGTTATTATGTTTGGCGCCCGGGACAGCAATGCGCATATCGAGGAGGGCATCCGTTCCATCGTCGCGCTGCTGGATAATAATGACACCATGGCCAAACTGCGGACGGCCCGCAGCCGGGAGGAGGTTGTCGCATTACTATGAACAGACATCTGACCCCAGGCTGCAAAACGGCCATTTTAATCAACGGCATTCCGGCGTCGGGGAAGAGCACCATTACCCGTTTGCTGGCGGAGACCTTTAGCCTGCCGGTATTGACGATCGACGGCATCAAAGAGCCGTTTATGGCGCGCCTGGCCCCTGTCGACCGGCCGATGAATCGCCAGCTGGGCTGCGCGGCGTATGAGGTGATCTGG
>OGWS01002135.1_pt1 | contig 13105 bp, 10 predicted proteins | sample 1576111 | NCBI WGS metagenome assembly OGWS01 (sample SAMEA3541534, study PRJEB24748) | human gut metagenome | biome: human gut; feature: human-associated habitat; material: faeces | place: China | collected 2012
TATCAGCTTGTAGCGGAAAAGGAAAAAGAATAAAAAATATATAAATATTACATTGATGAAACTAAAGCCTACCGCTTCAGAGATGCTTAGAATATGTAGACAATTTACATTTGAAAGCTCGAAACAAGGCTCTGGAAGAGGACAGATAGTTCCAAAATCTATTTATTTAAATAATATAAAAAAATATAAAAAACTACAAGCGACAGCAATTGATACTCGCACACCTTTTGAATTTTTGCAAAGATTATCTACGGGTGATGTCTGTTTTTATGCAAATGAAGAGAAGTCAAACTTTTGGTTGCCTGTGATGTGGCATAAAGGTATACAGTGTTTTGTGGGGCAGTTGATAGAGCAAGATATAATCATTAATGGTACAATTTTTTATACACGATATGAGGTTATAACTGGAACAGATGAATCATTATGTATACGCATAAGTCCAAATCTTATTATAAATATGAGCAAAGGTACGTTTGATTTTAAGAAAATTAGCAGCATAGAAGAATTGTATAATGATGCAAGATTCTTAAAAGAAATGATAAATAATACCGAAATCATAATTGGAGGCAATATTCTTAAATATGATAATCTTAAATTGAATGATGACTTAAAGAAGGATTTGGATTTCATAATAGATTTTTACGATATTTGTAAAATGGGAAATATGCAAATAGTAGTTCCTTTAAGTGAATTTGAAGAAATCGATATACAGAATGCAATTAGGGTGGTTGAAATTTTTAGAGGTAAAATTGAAATAAAGAATGATTACATCTATACATATAACCTTAAGATTGCAGAACGTATATATCCATTTATTGTATATCGGGATGAACACGATAAAGTACAATTTGTTAATAGAATTTATGAGAGCAAATATCAAGGGTACATTACGACAAATGATAATCATTACAAAGTTCCCATGTTTTGTGATATGAAAAGAGACGTGTTAGGACATTTATATAGATATGATTATGCCGATTTATTGTATCAGGTAGATAATGCTGAATTTAATGTTTACACGTTAGAAATACTGAATTATGCAGTAATAGAATTAATAGGAGCATATGACATATCAAGAGAAGAAAAATTATTGGAAATTGCAGAATATATAATAAAAAGAATGTATTCTGTAGATGAAACTATTATTTATGCACGTATGAATGAATGGCAAATTTTGAAACGTCAAGACAAACTCACAGATGTTCATAGAAATGTAATAAAGAATTTTTTGAAGGAGTATCAAGATAATAATCAAATTCTTTGTGGATTATATGCTTTGTTGGATGATAAAAAAACAGCGAAAAATTATTTGAATAAATTACAAAAGGAAGACAGGGATGTTTTTGTAACTTTTCCAATTTATAGATATGTTGCGGAGGATGAGTAATGGAGTATTTAACAACGGTAGAAATGTCAGAGAAATGGAATATTACCTCACGAAGAATAGGAGTCCTTTGCGCTAAAGGTCGTGTAGAAGGAGCAATAAAGAAAGGTAAGACATGGTTAATACCAGCAGATGCAACGAAACCAGCAGACGCAAGAAGAAAGAACATAAAAGGAGCAAATGATGGCAAATAGAACCGACTACATAGCAATTATCAAATCTGATGAATACAAGAATAAATTAAAAAAATGGCACAAGATATAAAAAATGCTTCAAAAGTTGTTCCAAATGAGGCAACAATTGAAAGTAGATTTGACGGTGAATCGTTTGCCTTTTTTTAAGATATGTTTGAACCTTTGGGATTTATATATAATCCTATAAAAGAAAAATCAATTAATACAGCAAGACATATATCTAAAGGAAGGGCAGACACAGCAATTGCCAGCTTAGTAATTGAATTTAAACAACCCTCAACTTTATCTAACAAAATGAATAAGGCTAAGGCTATTAGTGTTGTGATAAACTATAGTTGTAACACATCGACCTAATAAGATATAATCTTAGGAGGAAACGAGGTATGTTACAGATGAATCAACATTATGAACCAGAATTCAAGAAGAAGATTGTCCGCCTTCATCTTGAGGAAGGACGCTCCCTGAAAGGACTTGCAGCTGAATATGGAGTATCAAAAGCAAGTATATCCAACTGGACAAAACAATTTCGTGAAGAATGCCAGAAAAATGAAGAAGCCCAAGCCGATTATGATTTCATGAAGGAGAACCTTAAATTGAAAAGACAGCTTGCAGAACTCCAAAAGGAAAACGACTTCTAAAAAAAAGCGGCGGCATTCTTTGCGAAGGAAATCGATTAGAGGCTTATCGATTCATTCAGAAATTCAACAATAAATTTGGACTTAGATGGCTCCTCAGAAAGTTTAATATATGTCCAAATGCTTATTACAATTATCTTAAAAATCGAAAGGCTGATTATCATCGTCAAAAAGATGAGATCAAAAACTCTATTCGAGAAATCTATCACTCTCATGGCGGAGTGGATGGGTACAGAACCGTGCATGCGTATCTTATTCGTAAAGGGTACGACATCAGTTATTTAACGGTTCACAAATATATGAATACTGAAATGCAGCTGTTTTCAATATCCAGAAAAAAGAAACCAGCATATGAACATGGTATTGCTCACAGGGTTTACGAAAACAAACTGAATCAGGATTTTCATGCAAATGCAATAAATCAAAAATGGTGTACTGATTTTACCTATTTATTTTTAACAGATGGCAGCAAGCGATATAATTGCACTATTATTGATCTTCATGACCAAAGTGTTATTGCAAGTATAACGGATAAAAGCATAACAGCTGATTTAGCGAAAAGAATGCTTGAAAAAGCAATTCATTCACAACCGGGAATAGAATTGGGTAAACTTTTGCTGCATTCCGATCAAGGAAGTCAGTACACATCAAAAGAGTTTACAGAATTCTGTGAGAAGCTTGGTATTGAGCAAAGCATGAGCAAGGCTGGATATCCATATGATAATGCCCCTATGGAAAGATATTTCAATACATTGAAAAATGGTCTTATATATCAGCATTATTATCGTACAGAGGATGAACTCTACACAGCAGTCGAAGAATTTGCGTATGTGCAATATAACCATGTACGTCCGCATTCTTATAACAATTACAAAACGCCTTATGAGGCACGCCACGGGGTTACATAACCCCTGTGGCAGAAATTAGGTCATAGTGTTACAAAAAAGCTTGGCCACAACAAGAGAAATGTGCTATCATAATTATGTCTCTTTTTGGAATGTAACTTGTAGCGTTTACAAATAATTTGTCGAATAGGAGGAAAAATTCAATTGTTAATAATTGGATTGAATTTATATGAAAAAAAAGTTGATTTTATTTTTGATTTTAGTTCTAGTTGGTTTTTTTGTGTGCTGTAATGAGCAATCAAATAAACTTGAGGACTTGTTGGCTAATCTTGAGAAGAAGGATGATACCAATGAATTTGAGAAAAACAAGCTATTATGGGAGAGTGTAATTAAAAAAGTGTGGTTAAAGGAAACATGGAATAGCAGTGAAACATATGGAGATATGTCATTTGTAATCACTAGAGTAGAAAAAAGTAAATTATGGGGGGCGTTTTTGAAAAAAGGTATCTTAAGACCAGATTCGGATTTGTATTCGGAAAAACAAAATCATAATATGATGTTAACAGGTAATTTTAATGAAAATAGAGCGGAACTCACTATTGTAGATGGCGAAAAAAACATAGGAAAATTGTATATATTATTAGAAAAGGAGAATATGCTTAAAATAGATGTTCAGTATACTGAACAAAAAAGAAAAGATACTTTTAATTTTATATCATATAATTTAAAAGATTTAGAATTAGATGTTCGTGCGGAGTTTGATAATGATATTGAAGATGTTACTTTGAAAAAATGGGGTAAGGTAAAATTTGTTTCTGTAATTAGAACAAGTATGAGACGAAAAACATTGTTTATATATTTAGTTGATGATAAAGAAAATATACTGTACGACTTTTCTGAATCAGTGGTGTTTCCGAGTGATTTCAGGGTAAATGATTTTTTGTTTAAGGATATAAATAATGATGGTAGGGAAGATTTTTTATTGATATTAGGCGGAATAACAGATTTAGAACTTCATAAGGCTATAATTTACGAACAAAATAAAATAGGTGGATTTGAAGTGAATGTAAATAAAACAAAAAAAATAAACAATAAAATGAATGAAACTAATAAATATTCTGTTTGGGATATGTTTAAGTATTTAAGGCTTTCAAGTTAACTGCAACCAATATTCAATCAATGACAAGTCTTACAGAACCATGGCGGAATGCCATGGAAAATAGATTTCTTGGTGTTACTCCGGCACAACCACTTGCACAAATGAGTGCAATTGTACAGAATCACATTTATGCGTCCTCTAGTGCAGGGCAGTTGTCACCTGCCACCTAAAATGGTATGATACCAGTTTGGTTGGCGAGGCATTGAGTAAAGACCAGGGCGCCCTGGGAACAGTGACAGAAAGATGGATAAGGTAAACTATACTTACGATGCCGAGGGACTGCGTACTAGCAAGACTGTGAATGGAGAAAAAACAATTTTTGTCTGGGACGGGGATTAACTGGTAATGGAACTCTCTGACAGCGGCAAGGTGCAGAAGCGGTATATCTGTGGAAATGACCTTGTATATGCGGATCGGGGAGAAGGAGCAGAGAAGCAGTATTATGTCAAAAGTCCTCATGGCGATGTGCTACAGCTGACGGATGAAAGTGGCAAAGTCATCAAGACCTATGAGTATGATTCCTTCAGGAATGAAGTGAACCCGGATAGAAAGGATTAAACTTTTGCATTAGGAAACAAGTTAAAACATATGTATAACTAATATTAAAAAATGAGAAGCAGTACATACTTTTGAATGAAACTAATTGCAAAATAAAATTATAATATCTATAATATAAAGAAGATGCATAAAGGAGAAAAACATAATGGCGAATAGTGATGAGTTAATTACAAGCGTTGGTAAAAATTCCAACGATACAGCAGCTCTTGTATGGTCTGTTGCTGATGACCTTGTAGGTGCATATAAACCACATGAATATGGTCTTGTTATTCTGCCGATGACAGTAATCAAGCGTTTCCACGATTGTTTGCTACCAACACATCAGGCAGTTCTTGATACATACAAGAAAGTAGAAAAGCTGGCTGTAAAAGATGGTTTCCTGCGTAAAGCGTCAGGCTATCATTTTTACAATACAAGTCCATTTACGTTCAAGACATTAATTGCTGACCCTGAAAATATCGTAGATAATTTCAAGGCGTATTTGAATGGATTCTCTGATAATATTCAGGATATTCTTGCACGTATGGATTTTGATTCTCAGATTAAGCACATGGAAGAAGCAGGTCTTCTGTATCAGGTAATCTCTGATTTCTGTACAGATAAGGGTGATTTTTCACCTGAGAAAATCAGTGCTGTTGATATGGGGTATGTGTTTGAAAATCTTGTTCGTAGATTCTCTGAATCATATAACGAAGAAGCAGGAGCACACTTCACAAGCCGTGACATCATCTATCTGATGAGTGACCTTCTTGTAGCTGGTGATGAATCCGCATTTACAGGAGACGGCATTTCAAAGACTGTCTATGATATGACAATGGGAACATCTCAGATGCTTACATGTATGGAAGAAAGATTGAAACAGATGGATGCGGATGCAGACGTTACTGTATTCGGTCAGGAGTTCAATCCGTTTACATTCGGTATTGCAAAAGCTGATATGCTTATCCGTGGCGGTGACCCTAACAATATGCAGTTCGGTGATACCTTGTCTGATGACAAGTTCAGCGGATATAAGTTTGATTATATTATCAGCAATCCACCGTTCGGTATTCCGTGGAAACGTGAGGAAAAAGAGGTCACAGTTGAATTTAAGAAAGGTACAGCAGGAAGATTTGCACCAGGACTGCCAGCAAAAGGTGACGGACAGCTTCTGTTCATGCTGAATGGTCTTGCAAAGTTAAAAGATGATGGTCAGATGGCAATTATCCAGAACGGTTCATCTTTATTCAATGGTGATGCTGGTTCCGGTCCTTCGGAGATTCGTAGATATTTAATCGAGAATGACTGGCTGGATGCGATTGTACAGTTGCCAAATAATGCTTTTTACAATACAGGCATTGCAACATATATCTGGATTGTAATGAAGAATAAGCCTGTAACACATCAGGGCAAAGTACAGCTGATTGATGCATCCGCTTGTTGTTCAGCAAGACGTAAGAATATCGGTTCAAAGAACGTAGATATTACGAAGGCTTGCCGCGATTTGATTATTGAAGCGTATGGTGCATATGTAGATGGTACATATAATGGTGTAGATGAAAACGACAATGCAATCACTGTAAAGAGCAAGGTCATGGATGCCATTGTCCTTGGCTACAATAAGATTGTAGTGGAAACACCACAGCTGGATGAAGATGGTAATGTTGTCATGAAGAAAAAGAAACCAGCGGCTGATACATCAAAGCGTGATACAGAGAATGTACCGCTGGCAGAAGATATTGATGCTTACTTTGAGCGTGAAGTTATTCCATATAATCCGCAGGCTTGGATTGATAAGTCAAAAACAAAAGTAGGATATGAAATTCCGTTTACCAGAACATTCTATGAATACAAGCAGATTGAACCATCAGACGTGATTGCAGCGCGTATTGAAGAACATGAAAAGAGTTTGATGGCGAAATTGTATGATTTGTTCGGAGGTGAATGATTATGGCAATGATTAGACCTGAAACAGAAATGAAAGATAGTGGTATTGAGTGGGTTGGTAATATTCCAAATGATTGGAACACTAAGCCGTTGTATGCGTGCTTAGATGAAATAAATCAGAAAAACAATCCTGTTGTGACAACAAATATTCTTTCTTTGACTAATACGGATGGTGTTATTCCGTATTCTGAAAGAGGAAATCAAGGTAATAAGTCAAAGGAAAACTTTGAAGAATACAAAGTTGTATATCCTAATACCATTGTTGCTAATAGTATGAATATTTTGATTGGTTCTGTTGGTTTGTCCAAATATGAAGGTTGTGTAAGTCCTGTATATTATGTTTATATGGCAAAACCACAGGTTGATATTCGTTATATGAATTACTTGTTTCAAATGGAACCTTTTCAGAAAAGATTGCGTCAATTTGCAAATGGTATTTTAGAGATTCGTTTACGAGCATCATCACATGATATTCTTCATCAAAAAGTGGCTGTTCCTGATTATGATGAGCAGCAAGCTATTGCCGATTGTTTGGACGAAACTTGTTCCCAAATTGATGAAATCATTGCAGAAGCAAAGGCAAGCATTGATGAATACAAGGAACTGAAACAGTCTGTAATTTTTGAAGCAGTGACAAAAGGTCTTGATAAGAATGTTGAGGTGAAAGCTGTAAATCTTGAATATTTGGATTCTTGTCCTATGGATTGGAATATTTTGCCTGTAAGTATACTGTTTGATTTTTTTGGTGGATTTGCTTACAAAAGTGATAGATTTTGTGAGGAAACAAATAATCAAGTGGTTAGGCTTGGAAACGTAAAAGATGATGAATTAAGATTAAACTCTAATCCCGTTTATGTTTCAGATGAATACGCTGATGATTCTTCAAAAGCAGCTATTAAGGTAGATGATATATTGTTTACTATGACTGGAACTAGAGGGAAAGGTGATTATTTTTATACATTAATTATCACCGAAGATGATTTGAAAGAAAAGAATTTGTTTTTAAATCAAAGAGTTGGCTGTTTTAGAAAAGCATACCATACAGTATATATGCCTTATTATAATTACTTATTAAAAAGTCCAAAGATTAGAGAAAGGGTTTTTTTATACGAAACAGGAACTGCGAATCAAGGAAATATTGGTATTGAAAATATTAATAGAATTCGATTGTATAATCCGCCTATGGAAGTTCAAAAGAATATTGTTAGAATGTTAAATCAGAAATGTAATACAATTGATTCTCTCATCACCGAAAAAGAATCTCTTATCAATGACCTTGAAGCATACAAGAAATCACTGATTTATGAAGTGGTAACAGGAAAAAGAAGGGTGGTATAAGTTATGGCTGAAAATGAAAAACAGTTTGAATCCAATATCGAAGCCTTTCTTATCTCACCTGCTGGTGGATATGAAAAGGCGACAGATGCTGGATATACTTCATCTTCTGGTATGGCGTTGGATATTTATACATTGGTTGGGTTTGTAAAAGCAACCCAGCCGATTATGTGGCAGCGTTTTGAAAAGCAGTGCAACTCTGACCCATACAAGAAGTTTTATAAATGTTTTGAAGATGCCGTACAGATGGATGGCTTGTTGTCTGTCATGCGACATGGATTTAAACATCGTGGAATGAATTTTAGGGTTTGTTATTTTAAGCCTGAATCTACATTAAATGATGTTGCTGTAAAAAGATATGAGCAGAATGTGTGTCAGTGTATCAGACAGTGGCACTATTCAGAGCAGAACAACAATTCAGTTGATATGATGCTTGCAATCAACGGTATTCCAGTGGTTGCGATTGAATTAAAGAATCAGCTGACAGGTCAGACGGTAGACAATGCAAAATTGCAGTGGCAGTATGACCGTGACCAGAGGGAACCTGCTTTCTGGCTGAATCATCGTATTCTTGCTTATTTTGCAGTAGACCTTTACGAAGCATGGATGACTACAGAGTTGAAAGGTACAGATACATATTTCTTACCATTCAATCAGGGTTCCAACGGTGCCGGAAATGATGGTGGTGCAGGTAATCCGCAGGCAGAAGATGATAATTATGTGACATCTTATATCTGGGAAAACGTATTACAGAAGGACAGCTTGCTGGATATTATCCAGAAGTTCATCAGCTTTGAGGTGAAGACCGAAAAGAAAGATGGAAAGAATGTCACAAAGAAGCGTCTGATTTTCCCTAGATTTCATCAGCTGGATGTAGTACGTAAGCTGATTGCTGATGTGCGTGGGAATGGTTCAGGGAACAATTATCTGATTCAGCACTCAGCTGGTTCAGGAAAGTCAAACTCTATTGCATGGACGGCGTATCGTCTGGCATCCTTGCATAATGATGATAATGAGCCTGTATTTACATCGGTTGTTATCGTAACTGACAGACGTAATCTGGATGCACAGTTACAGGAAACAATCACAGGATTCGACCATACACTCGGCAGCGTATGTGCGATTGATGAAAAGAAATCTTCTAAGGATTTAAGGGATGCTTTGAATGCCGGAAAGAGAATCATTGTAACAACATTGCAGAAATTCCCAGTCATTTATGAAGAAGTGGATGATACAACAGATAAGCGATTTGCGATTATCGTGGATGAAGCACATTCTTCGCAGACTGGTTCCTCTGCAATGAAATTGAAGGCTGCACTTGCGGATGTATCGGATGCTCTGAAAGAGTATGCGGAACTGGAAGGAAAAGCCGAAGATGAATTGTTGGATGACAATGACCGTCTGGTGCGTGAGATGATTGCTCATGGAAGACATAAGAATCTTTCATTCTTTGCGTTTACAGCAACACCAAAGGGTGCAACATTGGAGATGTTCGGTACAGAATGGAATGATGGTTCTTATCATCCATTCCATGTATATTCGATGCGTCAGGCAATCGAAGAAGGATTCATTCTGGATGTTCTTCAAAACTATACAACGTATAGAACGTGCTATCAGATTGCGAAGAACACAAAGGATAATCCTGATGTTCCGCAGTCAAAGGCATTGAAGACAATCAAGAAATACGAAGAGCTGCATCCGTATAACATTCAGCAGAAATCAGCGATTATTGTTGAAACATTCCGTAATGTAACGAAGCAGAAAATCAAGGGAAAAGGAAAGATGATGGTTGTAACATCATCGAGACTTGCTGCTGTTCGTTATTATCATGAGATTAAGAACTATTTGGAATCAAATGGTTATCATGATGTGGAAATCTTGGCTGCGTTCTCTGGTTCTATCAAAGACCCGGATGACCAGAAGGATGTTGAATGGACAGAAAGCAAGCTGAACGGTGTGAATGAATCACAGACAAAACAGGTATTTCATGATGAAGGAAATATTCTGATTGTGGCTGAGAAATATCAGACTGGATTTGATGAACCATTACTTCATACAATGATTGTCGATAAGAAATTGCGTGGTGTAAAAGCTGTTCAGACACTGAGCAGATTGAACCGTACACATCCTGATAAACAAGATACATTCATCATTGATTTTGTGAATTCAAAAGAAGATATTTTGAAAGCATTCCAGCCGTTCTATCAGGAAACATCATTGTCTCAGGAAATCAATACTGATTTGATTTACAAGACACAAAAGATGCTACGTGCTTTTAAAATCTATGATAATGCTGACATCGAAAAAGTAACAAAAATTTACTTTGATGAGGATAAACGTAAAGCCAATAGGATTCAGGCGGCAATTACAAATATATTGTTACCGACTCAGCAGAAGTACAATGCGCTAAATCAAGAACAAAGATATCAGTTTCGTAAACTTTGTAGAACATTCGTAAAATGGTATGGATATATTACTCAGATTGTACGTATGTTTGATAAAGCGATGCATGATGAATATATCTTTTGCTCTTATTTGGCGAAGGTTATACCAGCCGATCCAACGACACCATTTGACCTTGGTGATAGAGTTAAGCTTGAGTATTACAATCTTGAGAAAACTTATCAAGGTTCTATTGGTCTTGTGAAAGAAGAACATGGTGTTTATAAATCAGCCAAATTGAAAAAACCAGTAAAAATGACGGAAACAATGAGTCCATTAGAACAGGTTATCGAGAAAATAAACCAGCAGTACATAGGCGATTTTACCGATGGTGATAGGGTTGTAATTACTACGTTGCACCAGAAGCTGAAGAACAACAAAAAGCTGATAAAAGCAGCAAAGACAGATGGGCGTCAGATTTTTGAAAATAATATTTTTCCACAGTTATTTGATGATGTAGCGCAGGAAGCGTATGTTGAAAGTACAGAAACATATACGAAATTGTTCGAGGATGCTGGAAAATATCGTGCCATCATGAGTGCATTAGCGCAGGCAATGTTTGATGAAATGAAGAATGTAACGGATTAAACGGTGTTGATGTAGAAGGGCAATTATTATAGTTGTGATATTTTAAAAATCTGGTTGAATAATTCAACTGGGTTAGGGAAAAGGAAGGAGTCTAGAAAATGCCAACAACAATAGAGGTAAATAAACAGAGTGTAGAGGCTTTGCTTGGTAGTGGGAGGGAAAAACCATTTGTTATTCCAGAATACCAACGTCCCTATGCTTGGACAGATGAGCAAGTCGAAACACTCTTTGAAGATTTATGGGAGTTTACAACTACTAGCGGAGGTACGGAACATAAAGGTTCGTATTTCCTTGGTAGTGTTGTTGCCTATGAAAATGAAGATGGTGAGCAGGAAATAATAGATGGGCAGCAGCGAATTACTTCTTTGTTTTTACTGTTAAGAGCTATCTATACAAAGCTAGTTATTACTCCTGCATCAGAACGTACTGCAGAAGCAAATAATTTCATAGGTAAAATTGAGCCAGCAATCTGGCGCACAAATAAATTAACTGGAACAGTTGATTACAAAAATATTCTTCTTACATCACGTGTTGTGAATAATGAAGGTAATGAGATTTTGCATAGTATTCTTGAAACAGGAAAAGCAGATGAAAATGCAAAGGACAATTACTCTAAGAATTATAGACATTTTCAGGAGATGTTTGATAAGCACTCAACGGAAAATCCATTGATGGTGTATCAGTTCATCTATGCATTATTGAATCAAGCTATTCTTTTACCAATAACCGCAGATACACAGGATACAGCATTGACTATTTTTTCAACATTGAATGATAGAGGGCTACCTCTTTCTGATGCGGATATCTTTAAAGCAAAGATTTATAATCAGCTTGAAGCAAATGATAAGAAAACATTCATTGAACGTTGGAAAGACCTCGATGAACAAGCCACAGAAGCGAATGAAAGCATCCAGCAGTTGTTTTATTATAATATGTTTTATCTTCGCGCTTTGGAAGGGGACACAAAGACAACTACTCCTGGTTTAAGAAAATATTATGCTGCTAATAAATTTAAGCGTCTATTTCAAACGAATTTGTTGGACAATCTGTTTGTAATTCTTGACTTATGGAAAGTAATTAACAGAGGTGAAGAGCTTGAAGATGAAGTTTGGTCTTCAAACATAAAGATTAAACAGACATTAGATACGCTCACATCATATCCGAATGAGTTTTGGAAATATCCAGTTGTAATCTATTATATTAGTTATCGCGAGGAAGTAAATTTTGAGGCTAAATTTGGATTATTCTTGAATAAGTTACTTGCTGAGCTTATGACGAAGTATATTTTAGCTCCTACTATCAATGCAGTTAAGCCGGATATTTTAAAGTTGAACTCTGCAATTGTTGCATCAAGTACGCCTGAGTTCGATTTTAAGGAATTGGATGCAAGTCAGCTTGAGGTACGTATTCAGAATCCTAATCGTAATGTGGTTCGTATGCTGTTGAAGACACTTGCTTATGAACAGCAAGATACATTGCTCCCAGACAAATGGGAAATTGAGCATATATTCCCTCAGAAGTGGCAGACAAACTATTTTCCTGATGTGCCAGATAGTATTATCAAGGAGAAGATTGAGCATATTGGAAACAAACTTCCATTTGAGAAGAGGTTAAACATAGTTGCTGGTAACGGATACTTTGGAAAAAAGAAAAAGGCATACTCTGCTTCTAAGATTACAATTACAAATGCGATGGGGACAGTCAATATTCAAGATTGGGATATGGATTCTATTATGAAGCGTGACATCCGCATCTCAGATGAAATTATTAAAATTTTGAATAGATGGAATAATGAGTATTTGAATATACCTGTTGAAGTAAGCGAAGCAGAGGAGCCTTCTGAAGAAGATTTAGCTCGAATTGAAGAATTCAAGAAAAAAGGCTGGATATAAGGAGGAAATCCTATTTGAAAAAGAAAAAAGATGAAATTACAATCCGCTCCAGCGCAGCGGAATATTTAACCTATGTTGCCTCTGTTGGTAACGAACAGGACAGCATTGAGATGCGCTATGAAGATGAGAATATATGGCTGACGCAGA
>OGWS01002136.1_pt1 | contig 13098 bp, 9 predicted proteins | sample 1576111 | NCBI WGS metagenome assembly OGWS01 (sample SAMEA3541534, study PRJEB24748) | human gut metagenome | biome: human gut; feature: human-associated habitat; material: faeces | place: China | collected 2012
TTATATGGAAATGCGAAATGTATTTTTATAGAAGACGATGTCCAAATTGGTGCCCGATGTGTTTTGGAGGCATATACTGAATTCCAACCAGCTTCGCAGACATTTACGCCTCATGTTGTAATTGGCGATGGATGTAAGATTGGTGCGGATAGTCATATCTCAAGTATCAACTCTGTGATTTTAGGGAAACATGTCCGTTGTGGAAGAAAAATCTTTATTACGGATAATGCCCATGGTGCATCACAGCGTGATCTGCTGGATATGCCGCCGAATATGCGTCCATTGTATTCAAAAGGCCCGGTTATTATTGAAGATAATGTCTGGATCGGAGAATATGCTACAATTCTTCCGAACGTAACCATTGGTCAGGGAAGTATTGTTGCTGCGCATGCAGTGGTAACCAAAAATGTTCCTCCTTATAGCGTGGTGGGTGGAAATCCTGCCAAAGTTATTAAATGCTTAAATGATTGATATGATTAAACCGGAAATAATAGCATTTTATCTACCTCAATTTCATCCTTTCCCGGAAAATGATAACTGGTGGGGGAAAGGATTTACGGAATGGACAAATGTTGGAAAGGCTCGGAAGTTATTTCCCGGGCATTATCAACCTCGAATTCCGGCAGATTTAGGATATTACGATTTACGCCTTTCGCTTATTTACGAACAACAAGTTCAACTTGCTCGAGAGGCTGGGGTCACGGCATTTTGTTTCTATGAATACTGGTTTGGCGGGAAAAGGCTTATGGAGCGTCCATTGGTCGATATGATAGAGCGAGGCGTTCCCGATTTCCCGTTTTGTATTTGTTGGGCGAATCATACGTGGACGAATAATAACTGGAATGCAGCAGCTCAGCGTGTAGAGCGGAAGGTTCTCATCGAACAGACCTATCCTAGTATTGATGATATAGATAATCATTTTTATGCCCTTCTGCCGGCTTTTTCTGACAAAAGATATTTACGGATCGATGATCGGCTCGTTTTTGTAATTTATGATTACAAATCTATTCCGGAAAACTATGCGATGTTGACACGCTGGAATGAACTCGCCAGGAAAAATAATTTGCCGGAGTTCTATTTTATGGCTTATACGGCCGATCCTCGGGAAGTGAAACATCCCCGATATAATGTATTCGACAATGTCATTTTGAGTAATATCAATGGGGCATTTGGGCACGACCTTTTGGTTCGTAGCGCTTATGAAACTGTTTCGATAGGTAAAATATCGTGTAAAACCGTCCCGTTTGGGTTGGTTTCTGCCTTTTGGGACGCTAGGAATTGGGAAAATTCAATGGTGAAAAAAGCGTTCGGACGGTTAATGGACGGTAAAAATAGGTGATTGCTTTTGCGAACTTGATTATACGCTATCTGCAGTTCATTTTTATAAGGCATGCTTTATTCACAACACCGTAACACTTTCACAGTTATCCTGCAGCACTGAGCGGTCATTGGAACTCCACAGCACGGCGGTTCCTCGTGCGCGAAGTACCGCAATACAGTGCAGCAATTCCGCTTTAATCTGCTCATCAATGGTATAAAAAGGATAGTCCAATACCAGCAGACCAACCGGTGCAAACATGACACGCAGCAGCACAAGCTGATTCCGCATACGATTGGACAGGTGACGCGGATATACGTCCAACCCTTCCGGATCAAAGCCCATCTCTGCTGCAAAATCACGCAGCGCTAGCCGCAGCATTCGACGATTGATCACATCACCGCGTTCACGAAAACGATTCATCGACCGGAATACGATATTCTCTGCCGCTGTCAGATTCTCAAACACGCCCTTCTCCCAAAAGCGCGGTCCCATACAGCAAATCTCACCTGCATGTCGCTGCCGCCAATCAGCTAAATGGTACATCCGGCCGTCCTGCATTGCAATACCTTCCGTCTGCCCCTGTCCGGAAAACATACGGTATATGATACCCCTGCCATTTAAACCGCAGCACAGCACCCCTGAGGCTCGCCCAGTGTATAAATCCACAGAAAACGGCGCGATATCATTATCTATCAGACTGATTTCCTGCAGCGAGAGATACAGACGCGGCACGGCCCTTTCCTTCGGAGACACCACCGTTGATGAAATACGCAGGCGCTGATGAATACCATAAGCTGTCATATCCTTCCGCAGACGTTCCCAACATATCATACCGCTGCGCATCACCGCGATACGGTCCGCATATTGTAGCACCTTAAATACACTGGAATTAAATACAATGACCGATACGCCTTCATCCCGCAGCTGATGTAGGAAGGCGGCAAACCGTATCAGTTCGTCCCTGTCAAGACCCTCACCGGCCTCTCGGCAGACCAACACCTTTGCACCGCACAGCAGTGCACGGCAGATAGAGATTTCAAGCCGCTGCTCGTTTGTCAGACTGCTGCCGCAGGCGTGCGGCTCACAGCCGATGCCATAGTGTTCAAACACTTGTTTGGACATTTCAGCTATATTCTTTCGGCGTAAAAACAGATTCTTCCATGAGAATCTACGTAATACGGCCAGATTTTCCGCTGCTGTCATACCATTCACTACGGAAGCCTGATGGGTAATCTCGTAAATTCCCAGCTTGCGGGCTTCGTTCTCCGAACGGTAGCTGACCGGAACGCCATCCAGATAGATCGTGCCCGAAGCCGGGCATAACTTGCCGCACAGTACATCCGCCAGTACAGAGGCACCGCTTTCGCTGATACCCGTAACACCCAGTATTTCACCCGCTCGAAGGGACAGGGAAACATATTCCAGATTCTGTCCGGATGGCTGTGTAGTAACAATCTGCTCCAGATAAAGAATCTCCTGTTTCATGGTTTAATTTCCCCTCATCTGCGGCAGTGTTACGATAACTGTTGTACCGATATCCTGCGTGCTAGCCACATCCACACCGTACTGCATGCCAAAATAAAACTGGATACGGCGGTTGACATTGCGCAGCGCAATACCTGTTGACCGAGAACTGTCTGCTCTGCGTTCAATCGGACCGCTGCGTTCCCTCAGATTTTTGCGCACACGGTGCAGTTCGTCTTCGGCAATACCGACACCGTTATCCTCCACTGAAATCTGCAGACGACTTCCTATACTTTCCACACGCATGGTGATCTTACCGCCGTCTACCCGGCGGTTAATACCATGTGACAGCGCATTTTCTACCAGCGGCTGCAGTGTCATAACAGGCAGACTGCTGTCCATTACGTCTTCATTCTCGATATGCTCCTCATAGGTGAAGCGATCGCCATAGCGATACCGCTGAATGAGCAAATAGTGATGTACATTGTCCAATTCCTGTGCCAGCGTAGCCAGTTCTCCCGGGCTGTTAATGCAGTAGCGGAACAGCATGCCAAGTGCTTCGGCCATCTCCGCTACATCCGCGCTACCTCGCCGCATAGCGCGACTGCGGATGATTTCCAGTGTGTTATACAGGAAATGCGGATTGATTTGGTTTTGCAGCGCGTGCAACTCGGCTTCGGTCTTCAGCGCTCGTGAAATAGATACCTCATGCAGCTTGTCAAACACCTGCTCAAGCATTTCCTGGTCATCCATGTGCAGCAGACGGTCTTTTTCCTCCGGTTCAAGGTAATCCGTATCGCCATCTGCCAGCATATTTTCTAATGCACGCCGTCTGCCAATATTACACCGCAGTTCCGCTGTATAGCTGATGGCCATCGCCAGCAGAGCTGCCGTGATACCGCATATTGGTATAATGCCACGTCTGCCGAGCGTGCACAGCATTCCTGTCATGACACCCAGCAACAGCACAAAGCCGCCCGCAAACAGCCATACACTTCGTTGATTGCGAATCTCTTTCCAATATTTCATGGTGCTTCCAGCCTTATGAATAGAATTTACGGTACTCAGACGGAGTAACCGTAGTTTCCTTTACAAAAATCTTGTTGAAAAACTTGATATCGCGGTAGCCTACTTTCTCAGCAATATCTGCAATGCGCATCTTTGAGGTCTTCAGTAGCTTCTTCGCCTGTTCAATGCGGATATGCTGCAAATACTCGACAAATCCAACACCGGTCTCGGTCTTGAATAGCGTGCTGAAATACGATGTGCTCAGGCACACATGCTTTGCTACCTGCGCCAGAGAGATGCTCTCTGCATAATGCTGCACCACAAAGTTTTTTGCCTGTCGAATCACATTATTCTCCCGACTTTGCACAAACTGACGGCAGTTCTCGAGCATCTGCGCAGTCAGATCTACAAACCGTGTTGCAAGTTCTTCGCAGGAATAACCGCCGCACAGTACGTCAAACGGCTCTAGCAGCCGAGGTGCCCGGGCCTGCTCATCACGCGGCAGCTGTTCTGCCGCATCATTAAGGCAGGACAGCATCTGCTCCAGCAGAAAACAGCGGCTGCCTGGTACGATATTCTCGCTTTCCCACTTGCTCCATACCCGGCGAATGAGGGCAGCGGCACTGTCCGTATCCATGTGCTCCACCGCATCACTCAGCGAGTTTTCCCACTCGCCGGTATAAAACATGACGATTTCCCGCAATGCAGCATCGGTCTGTTCATTGAACACCAGCACCGAGCTTTGCCGCTTTTCTAGACGCCACTTGAGCGCTGTTTTCGCCTGCTCTACCGCAGTCGGAATATTTTCGGTATCGCCGTCCAACAGCTTACTTGCTGCACCGGTCAAATGGATCAGATGATTGACGCTGTTCAGGCTGCGAATCTCCTGTCTAATAGCACGGAGCAGCGTCTCGCTTTCGGATTCAGCCTGCTCTGCGGAATAGGACAGCAGGCATACTGTATCCAGATGATCAGAAAACGCCGCTAGCAGAGTGCTGTGCTCTTGTGCAAGCGCTCGAATGTGCTCGAGCGTATCGCTCGCCTGATTGACCAGTGAACCGGCCTCATCGGACGATGCAGTAAAATTGCTGTCAATGCAAAAGGTCACACACTGCAGTTTTGTGTTATTCAGCACAAACAACTCACCGCCATGCCGTTGGGAACGTGTCGGCGTATGTCCGGTCTCCCATACAGTATGCACGTATTGCTCCCGCAGGGTATCCATACTCTCCTGCAGTTCATTCTGTACACGGGCTGCCTGCTGCCGCTGCTCGGCCCGCTCGCACAGTTCATGATCCAGTTTTTCGAGTGCTCGGTTCAGTTCGGCTTTCTTGAGCGGCTTGAGCAGGTAATCCCATACGCCGAAACGCAGTGCTGTCTGCGCGTATTGGAACTCGGTATAGCCGCTCATCACAATAAAATTTATAGCCGGGAATTCCTGCTTGGCGCGTTCGATCAGTTCCAGTCCGGTCATGCCCGGCATACAAATATCCGTAATGACAACATCTGGATGGAGTTCCTCTATCTTTTTCAACAGTTCTATGCCATTGCACGCTTCACCGACTATCTCTGCACCGGGATAGGTGATTAGCGCACGGCATAACTCAACAATATCAAATTCATCATCCGCAATGATAATCCTCAACATGGCGATTCCCCATTCTCTCTTTGTGCGGGTGTTCTCTTCTTCTGATAATAGAGTACCACAAAATTTCTCACGATTCAAATTTTTACGGCAGGTTCAAAAGATACCCCCTGTGAATCCAAAAAACGACCTGTTCTATCTGTCCGCCAGTCTGCTATACTGGTTACAGTGAGAGAACCCCACTGGCATTCTCTTCTTTAACACAGCAAAGGAGTTTTGCGTTATGGGAAAAACCGCTATCCCATCTGTTTTTCCGGCAGAGGGTACTTACGAGCTGTCCACACTTCATGTAAATCTTTCTTGCGCGGCATCGCATGCCGTAATCCATTACACCATTGACGGTACTGAACCGACAGCAGACAGCCCGATTTACCACCGTGAGGCAGGTCTGATTCCGGTCAAGCACACAGATGGAGCAGAATCTATTACCATCCGCGCTTTTGCACAGGCAGACGGTCTGCAGCCAAGCGATACTGTTGCGTTTACCTACCGTTTTGCCTGCCGCCCCAAGGGCGTATTCCGCCATTCACTGCTGCGTGAACCGTCGGATACGGCTGCCGGTCTCATCCGTATTGAGGATTTCGATCTCGATCGTATGTATCTCATCATCGGTCAAAAACGCGCTGCACTGATTGACGCTGGCTGGGACTATGACGGTGATCTTCCGGCGCTATGTCACGCGCTCACCGGCGGTCTTCCGGTCGATCTGCTCATTGCACACGGTCATCCCGACCATGTTGCACAAGCTGGAAAATTTATTGAATACGGCTGCAAGGTCTATGCTCCCTATGCTGACAAGTCTATGAAGCAATTGGACTGCGGATTGGACTTTACCCATATTGAGGATTTGAAAGACGGCATGCGCTTTGACCTCGGCGGCACCGTACTGCAAATCTATGCTACGCCCGGACATACTCCCGGCAGCGTTGTTATTTTAGATGAAAACACCGGTGATCTGTTTGCATCCGATTCGTTTGGCAGCAATCGCCGTGAAATTCCGGACAGTGCATGGCTCCAGCTGAGCGGATACTCGCTGGAAAGCTGTCTGCGCTCTCTGGAGGCTTTTCTTGATGCCGCAGGCAATAAATGCAAACGCATTTTCACCGGTCACAACGCAGAAATGATGGACGCCCAACAATATTTATCCACCTTGCGCAAAGCTATGCACAACGCTGTGGATAACGGTGCAGCCTGTCTTTTTCCCTCTCTGCGCAGCGCAGCCGAGTCGTTCGGCTCCGGCTCTATTGCCGTAGAAGGTGACTGGCGGCATGATCCGATCTGGGCCGCGGCTAATCTGCAATTCCTGTACGATATCGACACACAACAGGATCCACCACGTTATGCACCCGGCTTTGATCCAACGATCAAAACCGTACTTTGACATCATTCCCCACATCTTTCATCTCATCTCTCTTCTCTGCCGCCGATCGGTTCTCCGGTCGGCGGTTCTTCTTTGCGCGAGCGAATATGGGATGATTTTTACGCCTCTCTGCCAACTTCGAAAAAACACCCCCATAAATCAAAAAATACCCGCATTGGAAAATCGGTTAGAAACCGGTATGCTTATATCATCAAAAAGAAGCACGGGAGGGAAAACGATGAAACGTGAATATTGTCTGGATATCGACGGAAACGTATATACCATTGGTGATCTGAATATGTTTCTTGACAATAAGGAGCCAATCTCCTATCCGGCAGCTAACCCGCAGGATCCGGCCAAACCCTTCTTTACCGGAATCATCCGGCAGGAAGTCGAGATCGATAGCGTAAAGCGTTCGTTCCTTCTGTATATTCCGCAGCATTATCCCATTTCGGGTGCAGGCATTTTCCTCTATCCTGATGACGACATATCCGCCGAAGATTATCTGGAAAATAGCGGCTGGAAGCCGGTTGCCGAGCAGACCAATGCCGCATTGATCGTGCTTGAATCCCGTTCCGGCGGCTGGAATAAAAAAGATATTCAAAGCGAAATCAGTTATAGCGAAGCGGTTTTCAAAAAATCCATTGCCCGCGTGTATTTCAGCATGAACGAAGCCACCTACTACTGCATGGGTTTTGGAAACGGCGCTTACGTTGCAGCAGCATACGCTATGCTCAACTCAGCATTGATTGCAGCTGTCGCTCTGGATGGAGACTACGACCTGCATCCAGATTTAATGGCACAGCTCCGCAGTATTCGCTCTGACCGAGACGCAAACAAGTCCAAACTGGATGTGGCGATGCCGACCTGGCTGATTGGAAAAGCTACTCCTCTGTTGGACAGCCTGAAACGTGCAGCCGATGTCAGCGACGAACAGCTTTACAATGATGCTGCATACATCTATCGTCAAAATCTCAAGCAGTATTTCGACCAGCCGAACGGTCTGCCGATGGTGGAAATCTGGCACACCGAACCTGGTCGATGGAATCCCGAAGCAGATGAAAAATACCGTCGCATGGCAGAATTTGTGCTTCGATTTAAACGGTGGTTGAGCACCGGTAACGGCGATTTCCGACCCGCTCGGACATGGCAGGACATGAGACTTCACCGCTTCACCGCCGAGATAGACAACAGACAGCGCGAATGGTTCGTATACGAGCCTACGGCACTCCGTGCCGGCAAGCTGCTGCCGTTGGTACTGGCCATTCATGGATACAGCTGCACCGGCGAACTGTTTGCAGAAAACAGCAGTTGGCACGAGTTAGCCGAACGGCGTGGTTTTCTTCTGGTTTATGTTTCCGCTTTTCCCGATAACGGCATCAGTGGTGGACATACCGTGCCGCTTCCTTCGTGGAATGCGCTGAATATCCACGCGCAAACCGATGATGTGAAATACATTGACTATGTACTGAGCAGTGTTAAAAACTCCTATCCGGTTGACTCTGAACGTATTTACGTTTCCGGTCACTCCAATGGCTCTCTGCTGACGCAGCGACTGATGGAGGAACGACCGCTTGCATTTGCAGCCTTCGGACCACAGGGCGCACCCTATCATATGGGATTGGACGGTACTGCTGTTGATCGTACTATCCACAAGGATGGCATCATCCGTCCGGTATGGCTGATGATGGGTGCCGAGGATATCGGCGATCAGGACAAGTTGGACTGCGGCTCGATCAACGACCGTTTTCTCGATATGATGTGTGAGCTGAACGATCTCGATCGCACAGGTGGCATTGACCGTGAAAACGGCAAGTATCATACCCGCACCTTTGTGAACGCAGAACGCGTTCCGCTGGTAAAGTTCACCGGCATCACAGACACGCCGCATACCTATACTCCGGAATTTGCCCAGCTTTACTGGGATACGTTTTTCTGCCACTTCCGCCGAAAATCCGACGGAACGATCATTTATACAGACTAAGCGCTTTTAGAGAAAAAAGATTGGAGGGATTCCTATTAGCACGATACTGGAAATGCGGGACATCACGAAATCGTTCCCGGGCGTTAAGGCTCTGGACAGCGTGAACCTGAAAGTGGAAAAGGGCACCGTCCACGCACTAATGGGAGAAAACGGCGCAGGCAAATCCACACTGATGAAGATCCTGTTCGGTCAGCAGCCTCCTGACAGCGGCACAATCCAGTTTAACGGACAGGAAGTCCACTTCAAATCGGTAAAGGAAGCGGTAAATGCGGGCATCTCGATGATCTATCAAGAGCTTAGCCCGATCAAGGAGCTTTCCATTGCGGAAAACGTATTCGTCGGCCGCTATCCGAAAACCAGAGCGGGTGCGATCGACTGGAAAACCATGTACGATTCTTGCCAGAAGATCTTTGACCGCTGGGGACTCAATTACAATCCTCGCACCAAGATCAAGATGCTCAAAACTGCAGATATTCAGATGATCGAAATCATCAAGGCTATCTCGTTTAACGCACAGCTTGTTATCATGGACGAACCGACTTCCTCCATCTCTCAGAACGAGATCGAGATGCTGTACGACTTCATCCGTGCTCTCAAGCGTGAAAACATCACCATTATTATCATCACGCACAAGCTGGATGAGGTATACACCATCGCAGATGAAGTTACCGTCCTCCGTGATGGTCAGTATATCGGCGCCAAGCCGATTGGTGAACTCAGCCGTCCCGAGCTGATCAAGATGATGGTAGGCCGCGAAATGACCAACCTGTTCCCGCCCAAGGATATCGGCTACGGCGATGTTCTGCTGGAGGTCAAAAACCTCAATAACGGTGCCAAGGTAAAGGACATCTCCTTCCAGCTGCACAAGGGCGAAATCCTCGGCTTCGCTGGTATCGTTGGCGCCGGCCGTACCGAGACCATGCGTTCGATTTTCGGACTTGATCCATGTGAGTCCGGCGAGATATACTTAGAAGGTCAGCAAATCAAAATCCGCTGTGTACGCGATGCCATTAAGCACGATATTGTAATGGCGACCGAAAGCCGTAAGGACGACGGTCTGGTGCTCTGCCGCTCGGTAGAGGAGAACATCATGCTGCCGTCGCTGTACCGTCGTTCCAAGGGCGGTATCCTGGATGTAAAGAAAGAGCACGAAATCGCAGATTCTGCTTCCAAGCGTCTGTCGGTTAAGACCAGTTCGCTGTCCACTATGGCAAACTTCCTGTCCGGCGGCAATCAGCAGAAGCTGATCCTGTGCAAGTGGCTGCTGATGGATCCCAAAGTGCTCATCCTCGATGAACCGACCCGAGGTATCGATATCGGTGCAAAATGGGAGATTTACAACATCATTATTGATCTGGCAAAGCAAGGGGTAGGCGTAATTCTTGTTTCGTCTGAAATGGAGGAAGTCATCAACCTGTCCGACCGCGTGATGGTCATGTGTGAGGGACAGATCAACGGCTGCCTGCATAAAGAAGACGGCATTACGCAGGAAAAGATTATGACTCTGGCATCGGAGGTTCAAAAATGAATAAGAAAAAAGAAGGATTGTTCAAAGGCGCATCTGTTGCGGAACTATACAGTAAATTCGGTGTTGTACTGATTCTGATCCTCTGCCTGATCATCGGCACCATCCTTTCGCCGGAATTCCTTACCGGCTCCAACCTGATGAGCGTAGCGCGAAATGTCGGCGTTTACGCAATCATTGCACTCGGCATGACCCGACTGCTAATTGGCGGCGGTGTTGACCTTTCCGCTGGCTCCAACGTAGCATTCTGCAGCGTTATTGTTGCGGTTATCTACGCACAGACCGGCAGCACGCTGATGGCCGTTATTGCTGCTATCCTCTGCGGTATGATCATCGGCGCGATCAACGGTTACTTTGCAAGTTACATCGGCCTGATGCCCTTTATCGTTACACTGGCCACCCAGATGACGGTTCGCGGTCTTGCCTATCTGGTAGCAGGCGGTGCTCCTGTTTATGGTGTCAGCAGTTCGATTATCTTCCTCGGTCAGGGCAATGTCGGCGGATTCCCAATGCTGCTGATCGTTGTACTGGTTACAACCGCAATCATGCTGTTCGTTATGACCCGCACTTCGCACGGCCGCTATCTGTACGCCATCGGCGGTAACCCGGAAGCGGCAAGCGCATCCGGTATCAACGTAAAGCGTCAAGTGTTTGTTAACTACATTATCATGGGTCTGATGTGTGCCTTTGCCGGCATCCTGTATGCAGGCCGTACCAACAGTGGTCTGCCGGCAGGCGGCGTAAACTTCGAGTTTGAGGCCATCATCGGCAGCGTACTCGGCGGCACCAGCATGGCAGGCGGCATCGGCAACGTGGCTATGTCCATCGTAGGTATTTATGTTGTAGGTATTATCAACAATGTTATGAACCTGTGCAGTGTCAACGCATTCTGGCAGCAGGTTGTAAAGGGTATCGTTATTCTGATCGCGGTACTGCTCGATATCTTCACTCGCAATGCGATTATGAAATCCACGAAAAAGCGTTAAACCGCTTGTATACGGATTTTATGATAGAACCATGAGAAAGAGAACGGAGGAAAAAGAATGAAAAAGAGATTACTGGCGACATTATTAGCAGCAAGCGTAGCACTCTCCCTGGCAGCATGCGGACGAGGTGGCAGCTCCTCCGGCGGTGACTCCGCAGACGGTGAGCAGGCGCTGAACAAGCTCGGCTATATCTCCGCTGCATGGAGCGATGATTACTGCAAGCGTCTGAACGATGCCATCGTTGAACACGGTCCGGAATATGGCTTTGAGGTTGAGGCACTGAACGCCAGCCCGAACGGCATGATGGATGTTACCGGCTATATTGAAGCCACTGAAGCATTGGCCCAGAAGAACATTGACGCTATTCTCTGTCAGCCGCTGTTCTCCGTGCCGGATATGCTGATGCAGTTCCAGCAGAAGGATATTAAGGTTGGCTTTGTCAACATCGTACCGCAGATTTCGGATTCCAGTAAGGATCTTGATTTCTGCTACGCGGGCAGCTCGGAGGAAGCAATCGGTGCTCAGCTGGCGGAAGCTATGTCCCCCGGCTTGAAGGATGGCGCAAAAATCTGTGTTATCTGCCTGCCGTATGGTCAGGACAACGCCGCAGGCCGCCTGAAGGGCCTGCAGGACTGGTTCGCGGCAAACCGCCCGGACGTTGAAATTCTGGAAGTAAACTATGTAGAACGCAACGAAGCAACCCTTGCACAGAGCATTTTCGAGGACTGGATTCAGAAGTACGGTGTTGACGGCTTTGACGGCGTAGCAACTCAGAGCTCCATGCAGACGCAGGGCATCGTAGAAAGTATGAAGGCTCTCGGCCTGAACAACACCAACTTTATCCTCGGCGGTATCTCCGCCTCGAGCAGCGACTGGATCAAGGAAGGCACTGAATACTGCGATCTGTATCAGGATCCGGATCTGGAAGCAACCACTGCACTCGATATGATGCGTCACATGGTAGACGGCACCACGAACGAACTCGAGTTCCTGGACGGCGCACCGACCAAGAACTTCGTAAACGTTCCGATGACTACCCTGAATGCCGATAACGCGGATGAGTATACCTCTGATGCGCTGGCAGCAAAGTAAGCAGTCTCCTCTTCTTTATATAAAGCCTCATGCGAAGAGACGCGGCACCATGTGCCGCGTCTCAGTTTGTCGAGAAACCCGGTTGCGCATTAAGCTACAATTGGGTTTCTATCATATTTAGAACAAGTCAAAAGCAAGAAACGGAAATAATCCTTCCATTTTCCATATCGCTAGCTTTTTCAAATTCATAGCGCTTATGAAACTGTTCCGATAGGCAAAATATCGTGTAAATTGCATTTGCACAGAGCTATTTTGCTGTTCAGACCCGCAAGCAGGAGCTGATCGAAGAACGCATTTCTCTGATTGAGCGCACAGAGGCGCGCGGCAGATTGCGAGAATCGGAAAAGCGCCTTTCGCAGAATATTTATGAGCGCGGTGTAGATGATGCAGGATTCGGCCGTATTCGCTCTAAAGGCGATCAGGCGCTGTTTGGCGGCTATACGACGCAGGAGATGAAAGAGCGGCTTGGCGTAAAGGACAGTCGCTCATTAGCTGATAGTCTGCTGATTAAAAAAACACTTTTGACAAAAGAGAGATAGAACAAAAGCCTCAGACGATAAAATGTCTGAGGCTTTTCCACCGTCCGCATGGACGGTAAATAGACGGTAAAAATTTTTTCTTCGATTTCTATTTGCACAGAAAATAAGAAAAACCGGTCATTTCAAACGAAATAACCGGTTGATCTGGTACGCCAGAAGGGATTCGAACCCCCG
>OGWS01002141.1_pt1 | contig 13064 bp, 7 predicted proteins | sample 1576111 | NCBI WGS metagenome assembly OGWS01 (sample SAMEA3541534, study PRJEB24748) | human gut metagenome | biome: human gut; feature: human-associated habitat; material: faeces | place: China | collected 2012
TCTGCTTCTGAAAGTAGTGTCTGAGATTCATGATCCGGTAACAACTACAGACGAACTGATCCCGTCAGGAGAAACATCCTCCTATCGTTCGAACCCACTGGGACTTGCAGAATTTGCATTGTCCAGAAAAGACCCGGCTTATGTGGGAAGAGCAAAGGAAGTTCAGAAGGCGCAGAAAGTAATCGAAGCAGGAACGTGTCCTCTTGAAGTGCTGGAAGAGTTAAAAGAAGTAATGGGTAAAGTAAGAGAAACCTACCCGGAAGCAGGTGAAGGAAATCTTGGAATCGGAAGTACGATTTTTGCAGTAAAACCAGGAGACGGTTCAGCGAGAGAACAAGCCGCATCCTGTCAGAAGGTTCTTGGAGGATGGGCGAATATTGCATGTGAGTATGCGACAAAGAGATATCGCTCGAACCTGATCAACTGGGGGATGCTTCCATTTATTACCGAAGAAGACCATGAGAAGTTGAGCTTCCAGAACGGTGATTATATATTTGTGCCGGATATCCGCCGGGCAATCGAAGAGAAAGCGGCAGATATCAAGGCATACGTTGTGGGAAATGAATTAAAAGAGGTTCATTTTAAACTTGGTGATATGACAGACGCCGAGAGAGAAATTATTCTGAAAGGATGTCTGATCAATTATTATCGCGGATAAAAAAGAGACGGTTCTGTAATATCGGACCAACTATGGAGGCGGCGGCAATTTTGACGGCGTCTCCAAGCAAATAAGGAAAGACTCCGACGGATAAGGCGGCGGTAAAGGAAAGCTCCATCTGAGCAGCGAGCCACAGTGTTCCAAAGATATAGGTGGCAGCCATTCCGAGCACCATGCCAAGAATCGTCAGAGTCTTTTTCTTTGGAAAGATTTTCATAAAAAATCCGGCAATTAAAATCAAAAATATAAATCCTGCCAGATATCCTCCGGTAGGACCTGCAAGTTTTCCGATTCCGCCAGAGAAGCCGGAGAATACCGGAAGCCCGCAGATTCCTAAGAGAAGATAGAGGATATAGCTTATAAGAGCTTCTTTCCACGACAGTATATAGAGGCTGATAAACAGAACCAGATTCGTTAAAGTGATTGGCACAGGACTGATGGGAATCGGGATGGACAAAGGGGCTAAAATACAAGTGATAGCGGTAAATAAAGCAACCCAGACCATTCGTTTCGTGGAAGATATAGAGTTCGTTGTTGTCATTTTGGTAATCTCCTTTGTAAAAAATAATCATTGATTTGAATTATATTCTCCGTATTTTAGTATGTCAACCAAAATCGAATAGATGGTTAACAAATGAATTGTGTAGAAGTGAAAGAAAAGTGCGAATTAAATATAAAAACACAAAAAGTCTGAAAATAATAACGGTGAATAAAAATAATAAAATAAATAAATAAAAACACAAAAATAGTGTTGACAAATCAAAACTCCGGTGCTATTATAAAGTCAATCCAAAAGAGATTAAACAATAACAAAAAGGAATCTGACGAGAAAGGGTTCTGGCAAAGGAAAAAAGGATTTTCCGGCAAAGTGTTATTTGTGAACATTCTATTTCATATGTTGGTGAGATGGAGAGTTTGGAAATTTAGAAAAGGAGGCTTAATCCATTGGACAATGTAAAAGAATCAACAAGTCAATATGTTAGTGGTATGGCAGAGAAAAGTTCCCGTCAATTAAGCCTTTACCATAGAAGATAACCGGTAAGTGAGAATGAAAAGTGAAATCGGAGCAGAGAAAACCGGATGATAAAGATTAACATCTGCAGACATATTGAGGATAATACCACAGAACTTCAAAGAGATTAGACAATGTGTGAAGAAACATTACCTAATCTATCGATTTATATAATTAATATGCATATTGTTTATTGGGCAACAGTTCTGATAGGCAGATGTATATAACAAAGAATATAAAATAAAGATTATAGAGAGAATAACTTAATACTTTTATAGACAAATAATAAGGGCACTGGCTATAAAGGGAACGGTTATAGATATAATAATCAAAATAATTATTTTATATAAACTTTTAGAGGGATATAAATAAGGTATCGAAGATTATAAGTAAAATCTGAGACTTGGAGTCATAAATCGTTTATAAAAAGAAAACGGTTAAGAAGGGAACAGGTAATCGATAAGATTCCTCCGATTAATATAAAAGTGTATGATAAAATTCAATAGGAAATAGCCATTACGATCAAGCATGATTGTGATGGCTATTTTTGTAGCAAATTTGTAATATTTTTTTAACAATTTAGGCGTATATTTTGACAATCAGCAGGTCTTTATGATAAACTGATATCAGTGAAATTGTAACTAAAACTATAATTTAATATATTTTGAGGTGAGAGAATTGGATAAATATGAATATCGGGTAAAGACAGAGCAGATGCTCGAATACGCAGAAGAAAAGCAGTATAAAAAGGCTATGGAAATTGCGGACACGATCGACTGGCGCAGGGTAAAGAACCCTTCTATGTTGAATACCGTCAGTGAGATCTATGAATACAATGGGGAGTTCCAGAAGAGCCGTGATATTTTATTTGTGGCATATGATCGCGCTCCGGAGAGCCGTAAGGTCATATATCGCCTCGGATTGTTAGCTTTGAAGATCAATGATACAGATGAGGCATCTGATTGCTATGAAGAGTTTGTTAAGGTTGCGCCAAAAGATCCGAATCAGTATATTTTGAAATATAAGATACTCAAGGCACAGAATGCACCGTTTACAGAGCAGATCAGTGCGTTGGAGGACTTTAAGAAAGCAGAGTATGTGGAAAAGTGGGCGTATGAGCTGGCAAGTCTGTATCATCAGGCAGGAATGACTGCAAAATGTCTTGAGGAATGTGATGATCTGATCCTTTGGTTCAGCGAAGGAAAATACGTATATCAGGCGATGGAGCTGAAGATGAAGTATAAACCTTTGACACCGCTTCAGCAGGAAAAATATGACAGCAGACCGGGTGCGAGACCGAAGGTAAATACATTGGCAGCAGTGAAAGCAAAAGCTGCACAGACAAAAGCCGCAGAACAAGTAAAAGAAGAGAATACAGGAAAAGAGGAACCACAGGAAGCGGAAGCGGTTCGTGAAGAGCAGGCAGAAGAGAAGCCAGAAGAAGCACTGCAGGCAGATACAAGGGAAGAAGCAGTGTCTGAAGAGGCGGAAGAAAGAGAAAAACCGGCAGAGAGTGAGAAGAGTTCTGCGATTACAAGAGTTGTTGCGGGCGCAACGTTAGAAGAAGCGTTGACGAATCTTGCCAGTGGTATCAAGATTGAAGAAGAGGCAATGGCACAGAAAGAAGAAGAACTTCTTCTCGGAGGCCAGATGAAGATTGATGAGATTCTGCAGGAATGGGAAGAAAAACAGAAAGTTCATGCGGATGCCATTGAGGAACAGAAAAAGAAAGACGAAGAGCGAATCCGTAAAGAGCGTGAAGCTGCCGAGAAAAGAAGAGAGGCAGAACGTCTTGAGATAGAACGCAAGGCAGCAGAAGCAGAGGCTGCAAGAAAAGCAGCAGAGGAAGAGGCTGCAAGAAAGGCGGCGGAAGAAGAGGCTGCGAGAAAGGCGGCAGAGGAAGAAGCTGCAAGAAAAGCAGCGGAAGAGGAGGCTGCAAGAAAGGCAGCAGAAGAAGCGGAGCGAAAAGCAGAACTGGAAGCAATCGTTCAGATGGCAGAAAAAGACAGAGATCCGGGTCTTGAAGGTAAGACACAGAGACTTCCGGATGATATTCTCGAACTTGTAGAGCAGCTCGAAAGCAGAGTTGCAGGCGCAGAGGCTGCGAAAGAGATGGAAGCAGAACTGACGGAAGAAGATGAGATGGAAGAAGAGATCTTCGGAGGTGCAGAAGACGATTTTATCGGTGGAGAAGAGACAGAACTTCCAGAGATTGATGAAGAATATTTACAGGCAGAGTTTGAGAATGAAGCTGCATATGATGATATGGAATATGCAGAGGAAGACGACTTTGACGAGGAAGAATACGAAGAAATAGAAGCCGAGGAAGATTTCGAAGAGTACGACGAGGAAGACGACTTTGACGAGGAAGAATATGAAGAAGTAGAAGCCGGCGAGGATTTCGAAGAGTATGAAGAAGTAGAAGCCGGCGAGGATTTCGAAGAGTATGAGGCCGAGGACGACCTCGAGGATGCGTACGAAGAGGATTTTGCCGAAGAAGAATATGAGGACGATTTCGACGACGACTTCTCAGAAGACGATTTTGATGAATTCGATGAAGCTGAGGATGAAGATGATTTTGAAGCGGATTTTGAGGAAGAGGACTTTGAGGAAGACGATTTTGAGGAGGATGAAGAAGATTTCGATCTTGACAGCTTTTTTGCCGAGGAAGAACCGGTGAAAGCAGCGGACTTTGAAATTGAGGAACCGTCAGAAGCAGAGATTCAGAAGCGTATTAAGAAGTCCAAGGGAAGCGGTGTTCCGTTTGATACCGGATTCGTTGTTACCGGACGCTATGATTTAAGTGCTACCAGTGAAATTGGATTAAAGGCAGGACTTACAGAGGAACAGAAAAAGTTATTCTCATACTTTGTACCGGTTCGTGGAATGAGTGAGCAGATCGTAGAAGTTCTTGATAATGATCGAAGAGCTCAGAGAGAAGGCACATCAAAGACAGGAAACCTGCTCGTAATCGGAAGAAAAGGTTCCGGTAAGACGGTTCTTGCAGTAGATATTGTAAAAGCGATTCAGAAGCAGAGAAACTTAAAGCAAGGTAAGGTTGCGATTGTAACCGGAGAATCTTTGAATAAGAAAGAACTCTCTAATATCATTCAAAAGCTGCGCGGCGGAGCGATCATTATCGAGAAAGCAGGAAAGCTGAATGCGAGAACGGTAAAAGAGTTAAGCTATCTGATGGAAAAGAAGACCGGAGAGATGCTCTTTGTTCTGGAAGATCAGAGAAAGCCGCTTGAGAGAATATTGACCGCAAATCCTGACTTCAAGAGAAAATTCACATCCAAGCTTGAGCTTCCGGTATTTATCAATGATGAACTGGTGACATTTGGTCAGACCTATGCAAAAGAGAATGGATATAAGCTGGATGAGATGGGTATTCTTGCATTGTACAGCAGAATTGATGTAATGCAGAGAGAAGATCACGCAGTGACTGTTGCAGAAGTAAAGGAAATCATGGATGAGGCGATTGCTCATTCACAGAAGGCAAATGTAAAACATCTTGCGAGAAGAGTATTCGGAAAGAGTACAGATGATTCTGACAGAGTAATTCTGAAAGAAGAAGATTTTAAGATTTAATTTCAAATGGACATTCTTATAAAAAGTGTCGGTTATCGTAGAAAACCGACACTTTTTTCATTAATTTCAGTGAAAGGATTGGTCAGATTGTACAGGTATGCTTGAATTTTAGTTTGTCCTAAAGTATAATATTACTATAATTGCTTCGGAATGTGAGGGATGAATCTATGGCAGCTAAGAAAAAGAAACCATATGAGATTGGAGAACTTGATCAGTATTTATTTGGGCAGGGAAACCATTATGAAATATATAAAAAATTAGGTTCTCACCGTGTGAAGAATGGGAAACAGGAAGGGGTATACTTTGCAGTATGGGCGCCGCATGCAGAATCTGTTTCCGTAGTTGGAGAGTTTAATGACTGGGATGTAGAGGCAAATCCTATGGTGAGAGAGGAGCCTTTGGGAATTTATACGTGCTTTGTGCCGAAGGTAAAAGAGGGGACGCTGTACAAATATTGTATTGAAACATATCAGCATGAATATATTTTTAAGGCAGATCCTTTTGCGAATTATGCAGAGCTTCGTCCGGGAACTGCATCCAAGGTTGTGGATATCAGTCATTTGAAGTGGACGGATGATAAGTGGATGGAAGCAAGAAAGACATGGAAGAATGAAGAAGAACCTATGTCAATCTATGAGGTACATATCGGCTCATGGAAGCGCCATCCGGGACGAGAGGATGAAGGCTTCTATAGTTATCGTGAATTCGGTAAGGAGATTGCGGCATATGTCAAGGATATGGGCTATACACATATTGAGTTGATCGGTGTAGCAGAGCATCCGTTTGACGGTTCATGGGGATATCAGGTGACCGGATATTATGCTCCGACATCCAGATACGGAACGCCGGAGGACTTTGCGTGGATGATCAATTATCTTCACCAGAATAAGATCGGTGTAATCCTTGACTGGGTACCGGCTCATTTCCCAAGAGATGCACATGGACTTGCTGACTTTGACGGAACGCCGACATTCGAATATGCAGATCCAAAGAAGGGTGAGCATCCGGACTGGGGAACAAAGATTTTTGACTATGGAAAGAATGAGGTTCGCAATTTCCTCATTTCCAATGCATTATTCTGGGTAGAATACTTTCATATTGACGGTCTGCGTGTGGATGCTGTGGCATCGATGCTCTATCTTGACTACGGAAAGCAGGATGGACAGTGGATTGCTAATAAATATGGTGAAAATAAGAATCTGGAAGCGATTGACTTCTTCAAGCATCTGAATTCTGTTGTTCTCGGCAGAAATCCGGGAGCGCTTATGATTGCAGAAGAATCTACTGCGTGGCCAATGGTGACCGGTCCGGTAGAGGATGATGGACTGGGCTTCAGTTTGAAGTGGAACATGGGATGGATGCATGATTTTACAGAGTATATGAAGTTAGATCCTTATTTCAGGAAAGATAACCATAATCTGATGACATTTGCAATGAGTTATGCTTACAGCGAGAATTATATTTTAGTTCTTTCTCATGATGAGGTTGTACACTTGAAATGTTCGATGCTCAATAAGATGCCGGGACTTGGCTTTGATAAGTATGCGAACTTGAAAGTCGGATATGCATTTATGATGGGACATGCCGGTAAGAAACTGCTCTTTATGGGACAGGAATTTGCACAGCTTCGCGAGTGGAGTGAGGAACGGGAACTTGACTGGTATCTGCTTGCAGAGAGAGAGCATCAGGCAATTCAAAACTGGGTGAGAGATTTATTGCATCTGTATAAGAAGAATAAGGCAATGTACGAACTGGATCATTCGTGGGAAGGCTTTGAATGGATCAATGCAGATGATGCTTATAGAAGTATTTTCAGCTTCGTGAGACATTCGAAGGATAATAAGAAGAATCTGTTGTTCGTATGCAATTTCACTCCGATGGAGAGAGAAGATTATCGAGTTGGAGTTCCGAAAAGAAAACAGTACAAGCTTGTTCTAAATAGTGATGAAGAAAAATACGGCGGAACAGGAGAAGAAAGACCGCTTGTATATAAGGCGGAGAAGAAGGAGTGTGACGGAAGACCATATTCCTTTGCTTACAGTCTGAAACCATATGGAGTAGCTATATTTGAATTTTAAATAATTTTTGTGTTAATGAAGTGTGCCTTCTGTTTGTTTGGAAAGGGATAGAACGATTCCGTGAAAACAAACAGAAGGTTTTTGTATGGGAGGGCCCAATGGAAAATTCATATGTACTTCAATTGTCAGATTCAAAATTTAAAGATTTGATGTTGTGCTTTTGTGGTTATGCACAGTGCAGTTCAAGGCATTATTTCGGACCGGCGGCGAGACCGAACTATTTGATTCACTACATTTTGTCCGGAAAAGGCGTATATCAGGTGGGAGAGAAACGCTATGAACTGCAGGCTGGTCAGGGGTTTTTGATTGAACCGGAGGTGCTGACATTTTATCAGGCAGATAAGGATGATCCATGGACATATTGCTGGATTGGCTTTGGCGGAACGCGGGCAGAGGAATATGTCAGAGATATTGGATTGAACAGCAATCACCTGATCTTTCAGTCAGAAAACGGAAAAGAGCTGAAAAAAATCATATTGAATATGATGAAATTAAAGGAAATGAACATAAGTAATCAGTATCGTCTGCAAAGCCTGCTGTATGATTTTTTTGCAGTGCTTACACAGGATGCGGTTGTGGACGGAAGTGAAGAGGAATCAAAAGAAAGTATTTATATCAGCCATGCAATACAATATATCAGAAATCATTATGCAGATGATCTGAAGGTTGTGGATATTGCGAATTACGTTTGTATAGACAGAAGTTATCTGTATAAATTATTCGAGAAAACTTTACAGATGTCACCAAGAGATTTTCTGATACGTTTTCGGATTTCCAGAGGAAAGGAACTGCTGACAATTACAGAACGTTCGGTTGAAGAAATTGCGGCTGCCTGCGGATATAAGGATTTTCGCGCGTTTTCCAAAGTGTTTAAGAAATTGATTGGCATGTCTCCGTCCAAGTACAGGACAGAACATCGGGAAGAAGTACGGAAACGTCTGTATGCGGCGGAACAAAATCTGGATGAATTAATGAAAGACGAAAATTTGCTGCACTTAAAGCAGAAATAAGTGTGGAATATATGTGAAAAGGAAACATTTAGACACATTGCGGAAACAAAAGAAACTAACGGGACAGGCGGACAATGCTTATAATAAACTGTAGAAAGAAGAAATGTGCACAGACCTCTTCAAGATCTAGGAGGATGAAAATTTATGAGTACGATGTTTGAAAAAGGCGATGTAATGCAGTATAAGAAAGTGTCTGCCCGTGAAAAATATTGCTTTGGAATCGGAGCAATTGGAAAAGATGCAATATGCAACATGGTTGGTGTATTTTTGATGGTATATTTTACAGATACGTTGTATCTTGCACCTGCATTTGTAGGTGTACTGTTTTTTGTGGCGCGTATCTGGGATGCTGTAAATGATCCGATGATGGGAATGATCGTGGATAATACCCATACAAAATATGGAAAGTTCCGTATCTGGCTGGTCATTGGAACAGTTGTAAATGCAGTTGTATTTGTTTTGTTATTCTGCAGCTTTCATCTGCATGGAACGGCGCTTTATACCTATGTTTCTGTGATGTACATTCTGTATGGAATGACTTATACGATCATGGATGTTCCTTATTGGTCATGGCTTCCGAATCTGACAAATGACCCTCATGAGCGCGAAAAGGTGTCTGTAATTCCACGATTTTTTGCGAGTCTTGCAGGATTCTGTGTTGCGACATTTGGTCTTTATGTGATCACAGGATTGAATAAAATGAGTGGCAAAGAACAGTATGCAGAGACAGGATATACTTTATTTGCAGTTATCATTGCGGTGGTGTTCCTGATCACTATTGGAATCACTGTTTTTAATGTAAAAGAGGAATCTACAGTTGGAGCGAAAAGTCGGAAGACAAGCTTGAAAGAAGCCTTTCAGGTGATTATCCAAAATGACCAGCTTCTGGCGTTCATTGGTCTGCTTCTTGCTTTTAATTTATGTACACAGATTGCGAAAGGATTTGCAGTTTACTATTTCAAGAGCGTATGCGGAAACGAGTTTTTGTATTCTATCTTCGGAATGGCAATTATTGCAGAGATGATTGGGTTGGTCTGTTTCCCGAAAATTGCGAAAAAGATCAGCAGAGAAAAAGTATATACAGTGGCATGTCTGCTTCCGGTTATTGGATTCGTGCTGCTTGGTATTCTGGGTTATATAGCACCGCAGAATGCAGTGGGTGTTGTTGTCAGCTGTGCATTCATTTTTTTTGGATCAGGACTTTCTCTGGGAGTTACAACCTGCTGTATCGCAGATGTTATTGATTACGGTGAGGTAAAATTCGGCGTGAGAAATGAAAGTGTGACTTGCTCTGCACAGACATTTTTAATGAAAGCGGCAATGGCAGCGGCAGGAGGACTTACAGGTATTGGGCTTCAGCTTGTAGGATATCAGGCGAAATTAGAAGTACAGTCAGCAGGTACAATTTTAGGAATCCGTGTGTTGATGCTGGTAATTCCGATCATTCTTGCTTTTGTCAGTCTTGCGATCTATAAGAAACATTATAAGTTGAAAGAAGATGCAATGCAGGAAATCGTAAAGAAATTAAATGAGCTTCACGCAGTAGAGTAGGATGCAGGAGGGGACAACTATGAGCATTGTTTTTCATGAAAAAAGTAAAGTTTTTCATTTATATAATGATGCCATCAGCTATATTATGATGGTAATGGAGAACGGACATCTGGGGCAGTTATATTGTGGAAAGAGGATTCATGACCGGGAAGATTTTTCTTATCTTTTGGAAAAAGCGCCCCGTCCGATGTCTTCCTATGTATATGAAAATGAAAGATTATTTTCGTTGGAGCATATTCGTCAGGAATTTCCGGTATATGGAACAACAGACTATCGCCACCCGGCAGTGGAAGTCCGGCAGAATAATGGAAGCAGAATTTCAGAATTTCACTATCAGGGTTATCATGTGTTTGCAGGGAAACCGGAATTAGAGGGGCTTCCGGCAACTTATACAGAGGAAGCTTCGGAAGCTGAGACGCTGGTGGTTGACGTAAAGGATGCATTGACCGGGGTGAAAGCAGAGCTGTCTTATACTATCTTCAGGGCGGGCGGTATCCTGGCAAGGAATGTACGTTTCCTGAATGAAGGAGAGGAAAGTGTTCATCTGACGCAGGCAATGAGTCTTTGTCTGGATCTTCCGGATCCTGATTATGAATGGCTGCAGTTGTCCGGCAGTTGGGCAAGAGAGCGTCATGTGAAGAAACGCGCCCTTACGCAGGGGATCACAGCCATTGACAGTATGCGCGGTAATTCTTCCCATGAGCAGAATCCATTTATTGTTCTGAAACGTCCGTCTGCGGATGAACGTCAGGGAGAGGCGTTTGGAATTTCACTTGTATATAGTGGTAATTTTCTCATGCAGGCAGAGGTGGACGCTCATAATACGCTGCGCTTGCTGGCAGGAATCAATCCGTCTGGATTTGATTGGAAACTGGAGCCGGGAGAACGTTTTCAGACACCGGAAGCGGTGTTGGTATATTCTGACCGGGGATTGAACGCAATGAGCCAGACTTTCCATAAATTGTATCAGAAGCGGCTAGCAAGAGGATACTGGAGAGACAGGGAGAGGCCGATCCTGAATAACAACTGGGAAGCAACGTATTTTGATTTTACAGAGGATAAGCTTGTAAATATTGCGAAGAAAGCGAAGGAGTGCGGCGTAGAGCTGTTCGTACTGGATGACGGATGGTTCGGAGAACGCAGCAATGACCGGGCGGGTCTTGGAGATTGGATCGCAAATCCAGAGCGGCTGCCAAATGGAATTACCGGACTTGCAGACAGAATCGAACAGCTTGGGATGAAGTTTGGGCTTTGGGTGGAACTGGAAATGGTAAATAAGGATTCGAACCTTTACCGGGAGCATCCTGATTGGATCATTGCCGCGCCGGGACGTAATCCCTCCCACGGAAGATATCAATATGTGCTTGACTTCTCCAGAAAAGAAGTGGTAGATTACATTTACCAGATGATCGCCAGGATTTTGGAGGAAGCGAAAGTATCCTATATTAAGTGGGACATGAACCGCAGCATTACAGAATGTTATTCAGCGGCGCTTCCGGCAGACCGCCAGGGAGAGGTATTTCATAGATATATCCTTGGTGTATACAATCTTTATGAGAGATTGATCCGCCGTTTTCCGAAGATCTTATTTGAGTCTTGTGCAAGCGGCGGTGGGCGTTTCGATCCGGGAATGCTTTACTATGCGCCGCAGGGCTGGACAAGTGATGATTCCGATGCTGTTGAGCGTCTGAAGATTCAGTATGGAACGTCAATGTGCTATCCGATCAGCAGTATTGGCGCACATGTGTCTGTGATACCCAATCATCAGGTATTTCGTAACACTCCGCTGCACACGAGAGCGAATGTAGCATATTTCGGCGCGTTTGGTTATGAACTGGATCTGAATAAACTGTCGGAAGAAGAGCTTGTACAGGTGAAAGAGCAGATACAGTTTATGAAGAAATATCGTCATATCCTGCAGTATGGAATGTTCTATCGGCTGAAAAGTCCGTTTGAGGGAAATGAAGTCGTATGGATGGTGGTAAGCGAAGACAAAAAGACAGCGATTGTAGGGTGGTACCGTATTTTGAATGTTGTAAATGATGCATATACGCGGGTATGTCTGGAAGGCTTAGATCCAGATGTGCAGTATTGTAATTCTCTGACAGGAAAAGTGCATTATGGAGATGAATTGATGAATCTGGGATTAATCACATCAGATGCAACGGCGGGAGAGACAGAAAGCGGTATGAAACCATGTACAGATTTTGAATCACGGATCTATGTACTGGAAGCGGTAGAGGAAGCGATTTGATCATGGAGGCAATAGTGAAAGGAAAACGAAAAATGTCAGATTGGGTTCGTGCAGATCGCATCGGAAAGATGCTGCTTGGGATCCTGTTGATCGGAATGTGTGTAGCAGCATATCGGATCAGTCTGTTTGGTGTGGATGCATTCAGTTGTATGAATTTGGGAATCAGCGGATTTCTGGGGATCAGCTTTGGAACATGGCAATTGATCATGAATGCCGCAGTTCTGATCGTTGTATTTTTTACAGTGCGGGAAAATATCGGACTCGGCACAATTGTAAATATGGTTTGTGTGGGGTATATTGCAGATCTGCTCTGCTGGATCGTACTTGAAGTGCTGGGACTTAAGGCAGGACTTTTCCTGAGAATTGTATTTATGCTCATCGGAACGTTGTTTGCTTCTTTTGGATGTGCGTTATATATGGAAGCTCATCTTGGAATTGCGCCTTATGACAGTGTGGCATTTGTTGTTACTAAAGTGACGAAAGAAAGGATTTCTTTTCGCTTAGCAAGAGTAATGTCGGATGTGACGGTTGTATGTATTGGAGTGATTTTCTGTCTGGCAGCCCATAATCCGGTGGGAGAGATCCTTGGACTTGGAACGATTGTAAACGCATTTTGTAATGGTCCGCTCATCCAGTTCTTCCGGGGGAAGATTACAAAAAGATAGTGAGATATTATTAAGATATTAGAGAAAAAATGCCATTGGGGAATTTCCCCAGTGGCATTTTTGGAATATCAATATTTGATTATTCGTTTTCTTCTGTGGCGCTATCGTCAGGCTCATTGTCTGAACTATCGCCAGATGTGCTATCTGAAGATGTATCGTCAGAACCATTATCAGAAGTATCGTTATCAGAAGTGTTATCCTGAATGGTAATATCTTCTGTGTCGGAAGCATCGGTACCAGATGCT
>OGWS01002142.1_pt1 | contig 13063 bp, 11 predicted proteins | sample 1576111 | NCBI WGS metagenome assembly OGWS01 (sample SAMEA3541534, study PRJEB24748) | human gut metagenome | biome: human gut; feature: human-associated habitat; material: faeces | place: China | collected 2012
GTTGCCGAAAGGCAACTCACACGGCCCTATTAAAGTTAATCAAATTGTTATTTGATCGCTTCCACCTTATACCCGGCATCCTCAATCGTTTTTTTGAGCAGTGCTTCATCCAGCTCGCGGTCATAGCTTACCACGGCTTTTTTGCCGTGCAGGCTGACTTCTGCGGATGCACCGTCAATCTTGTTGATGGCTTCGGTGACAGCGTTGACGCAGTGCTCGCAGTGCATGCCGGAAATCTTAACGGTCTTCTTTCCGATGACCGGGTTCTCGAGTTTTTTCTTCTCTGGCGGAAGGCTTCCACCGCCGCCTCCACAGCAGGCTCCCTCGCCTTTAAAATGCTTGATGGTGGATTTTACACCAAAAAGTACAAATACTGCAATGACTAAGATTACAATCATGTCTGTCATAATAGCTTGCTCCCTTCTGTCTTCTTTTTCTGTTCGTTTTTCTTATGAATGAATCTGCTTTTCCGACGGATCTTCCGTTTTCATTTCGCTCATCGGACTTACCTGATGTTCTCTCTGGAATCTGCGGTCTCTCGCCTCATCCAGTTTTTTTCTTACAAATTTTACGAAGAGATAAATGGATACGCCCACTATGTACAGGATGATGCAAAGCACCACCATGTAGCCCATAGAATTTTGTGAATGTGACACGGCTCTTCCTCCTGATTGTTTCGTCTGGATTTCTGACCCAAATCCAGTTTTTTCTTTTTTCAATGTCTGCGGCTGCCTGTGCTTTCCCAGACAGCCGCATGATCTTGTCAGCCGCAACTTAAGCTGTATCATGCATGCGCCGGACGTTTCGCTTTGCTTCCTGTAAAACAGGGAACTTCCGCACATGTCACGTTACTTACGATTACTCTACAGATACCACCTTGTAATCCTGTGCCTCTACAGCCTCTTTCAGCACGCTGTCTGCGACCTCTTTCTCCAGGGTAACGACTGCGGTTCCCTTCTCATGGCTTACCTCTGCGCCGGTTACACCCTCAATACCTTCCAGAGTCTTTTTCACTCTTGCCTCACAGTGACCGCACATCATTCCTTCGATTTTCATGGTTTTCGTCATAGTTCTCTTCTCCTTTTTCTCTTTATGATCAACATGACTTTCATCATGTGGTCTGCTTTGTTTTTTCTTCTTGTCTTTGGATGCGTCATACATCTTGAACAGGTTCAGACGCAGAGCATTGGTTACCACGCAGAAGCTGGAAAGGCTCATAGCCGCCGCGCCGAACATCGGATTTAACTTCAGTCCAAACAGCGGATACCAGATTCCGGCTGCTAACGGGATTCCGATCACATTGTAGAAAAATGCCCAGAACAGGTTCTCGTGGATGTTACGCAGCGTTGCGCGGCTTAAGCGGATTGCTGCCGGGACATCGCTTAACCGGCTCTTCATCAGAACCACGTCGGCCGCATCGATCGCGATATCGGTTCCTGCGCCGATGGCGATTCCGATATCGGCACGGGTCAGGGCCGGAGCATCGTTGATGCCGTCTCCAACCATGGCTACCTTGCCCTGTTCCTTTAAAGAACGGATGACACTTTCCTTGCCCTCCGGAAGTACTCCGGCGATGACTTCATCCACACCGGCCTGTGCGCCGATGGCTTTTGCCGTGCGCTCATTGTCTCCGGTCAGCATCACCACGCGGATGCCCATGTTCTGCAGTTCTTTCACGGCACGCGGACTGTCTTCCTTGATGACATCGGCCACCGCGATCATACCAAGAAGCTTCCCGTCCCGGCTGAAATACAGCGGAGTCTTTCCAGCTTCTGCCAGCTGATCTGCCGTTTTCCGGATCTCACCGGATACGGATGCAACGCTGCTGATAAAGGTGAAGTTTCCGCCGCAGAGTTCGCTGCCCTCGTAAATGGCAGAAAGGCCATTGCCCGGAAGGGCTGCGAAGTCTTCCACCTCGCCTGCGGTAATGCCGTCTGCCTCTGCACGCTCGTTGATAGCACGAGCAAGCGGATGCTCGCTCTTCTTTTCCAATGCATAAGCCAGTTTCAGAAGTTCCTGCTCACTGTCTGCCTCTGCCAGGACCATATCGGTCACCTTCGGCTCACCGCTTGTAATGGTACCGGTCTTATCCAGTGCCACGATATCCATCTTGCCAGCTTCCTCTAAGGAAACTGCAGTCTTAAACATAATGCCATGCTTCGCGCCCATGCCGTTTCCTACCATAATGGCAACCGGAGTCGCAAGACCCAGCGCGCAAGGACAGCTGATGACCAGCACGGAAATGCCGCGTGCCAGAGCAAAACCAATGCTCTGTCCGGCAAACAGCCATACCAGCGTGGTCAGCACTGCAATGGTGATGACCGTCGGCACAAACACACCGGATACCTTATCAGCAACCTTTGCAATCGGCGCCTTGGTCGCTGCTGCATCGCTGACCATCTGGATGATCTGGGAAAGAGTGGTATCCTCGCCGACTCTCGTTGCTTCACAGCGGATAAAGCCGGACTGATTCACGGTTGCGGCAGACACACTGTCTCCCACCGTCTTATCGACCGGAATGCTCTCACCGGTCAGGGCCGCCTCATTTACGGCACTGCTGCCCTCTAACACCACACCGTCCACCGGAATGTTCTCACCCGGGCGGACCACAAAGACATCGCCCTTCTGGACTTCCTCGATGCCAACGGTAACTTCTTCGCCGCCGCGCACCACCACCGCCGTCTTCGGTGCCAGCTTCATCAGGCTCTTCAAGGCATCCGTTGTCTTGCCCTTAGAGCGGGCCTCCAGCATCTTTCCGACTGTGATCAGTGTCAGGATCATGGCTGCGGACTCAAAATAAAATTCATGCATGTAGCTCATGACCGCATCTGCATTGCCCTTTACCTGGGCGTCGGTCATGGCAAACAGTGCATAGGTACTGTAAACAAACGCTGCCATGGAACCAAGCGCCACCAGCGTGTCCATGTTCGGCGCTTTATGCCAGAGGCTCTTAAATCCGCTGAGAAAGAATTTCTGGTTGATGACCATGACAATGGCAGTTAAGATCAGCTGGATCAGTCCCATGGCCACATGGTTTCCATCGAAAAACTTCGGAAGCGGCCATCCCCACATCATGTGACCCATGGAAAAATACATGAGCACGATCAAAAATCCCAGGGAATACCAGAGCCTGCGCTTTAAGACCGGTGTCTCATGGTCCTTTAATGCTTCCTCCGCATCCAGCGCCTGCGCTTTGACTGCTCCGTCTTTTCCGGTACCTTTTAACGATGCACCGTATCCGGCTTTCTGCACTGCCGAAATGATATCAGCTGCACTTGCTGTCCCCTCCACTCCCATGGAGTTGGTCAGAAGACTAACCGAACAGGATGTCACGCCCGGCACCTTGGAAACCGCTTTTTCCACGCGGCTGCTGCAGGCTGCGCAGCTCATCCCGGTTACTGTATATTGTTCCATATTGCTTGCAAATTCCTCCTTCTTTGTTTCTATCTCAAAAACACCTTACAGCGTTTTCGCTCTCCATTTTTTTCCTGCACCGTTTCTATGGCACTCAGACTACGGCTATTACTTCATCAGACGCTGCAAAACTTTCAGCAATTCGTCAATCGTCTCATCATGTCCTTCGCGGATGTCATTCGCCACACAGGTACGCAGATGATTCCCTAAAAGCACCTTGTTAAAGCTGTTGAGCGCTGCATTCGCCGCTGCCACCTGGATCAGAATATCCGGACAATAGGCATCCTGCTCCACCATATTGCGGATTCCGCGGATCTGCCCTTCGATGCGGTTCAGGCGGTGAATCAGGTCCTTGTATTCCTTTTCGGAACGCTCTTTCTTTTTATGACAGCAGCAGCACTTTTTTTCTTCTTTTTGCTCAAGTGCATCTGCCTGTTCTTTGGGAACTTTCTCTTCCTTTGAGACTATCCCTTCTATTGACATTTTCTCTTCCATTGAAATTTTCTCTTCCATTGAGGCTGTATTGTCCATTGGAGTTGTCTCTTCCATTTGGCATCTGGTTTCCATTGGGGTTGTATCTTCCATGTAATTCCACCTTTCCTGTTATGCTGCGGTTCACGCATGCGCGCCCGGCAGTCCTGTTATCATGCCCGATTTTTGGTCTGTCATGCAAAGCATAGACAACCATCTGCCGCTGTCAGGACGAATGTATCCGATCATTTTCCATACGGTTATGTCTGATACGATCCATCCGCCTCACATACCCCCATGGGGTATATTGAGTATAAAAAAAAACTTCCACTCTGTCAATAGGCATCGTGAAGTTTTTTTCTCAACAAGGATTCGCACTGTACGATAATCCCCTTTCAATCCATTTCAAATTGGCAAATCTCCTGCCAAAAACACCACAAATCCAGCATCAACAAATTGACACCCTGCCTAAACCCGTTTATAATAAATACGATTATTTGTTGTTTTCGCAGCATGCAAACAGCAATGAATGTTCTGCCGCCGGGTAGAATCAGCATTACACTCGATGTACATCGTCAGGCCTTAGAAGATGTACAGGCGGGTGTTTTTTCGTTTTTGCAGCCAGAAAGCTACAGAACCGTTACGCATTTTTTATTATCATTCAGAAAGGTGGAATTTATGATGTTTCGTGAAATGAGAAGAAAAAAACAGCAGTTATCAGAAGAAGAAACTCTTGAAATTTTAAGAACCGGAAAGACGGCCATCCTTGGACTTTCCGGAGATGACGGATACCCCTACACCGTACCGGTGAACTATGTTTACGCAGATGGCAAGATCTATTTTCACGGTGCAAAAACCGGTCACAAGATTGACTCGATCAAACGAAACAGCAAAGTCTCCCTCTGCGTCATCGAAAAAGATGACATCGTTTCTGAGGAACTGACCACGTACTTTAAAAGCGTGATCCTGTTTGGAACTGCCCGGATCCTGGAAACCGAGGAAGAAATTTTTCATGCCGCAGAGGTATTCGGTCTGAAATACAATCCGAATCAGGAAGCTGTCGATCAGGAAATCCACCGGGAATGGAATGCGCTGTGCTGTGTGGAGATTGTAATCGATCATGTCACTGGAAAAGAAGCGATTGAACTGACAAGAAAACGCTTAAGCTGACGCCTACCAGAACCCAAACAAAGCGTGTAAAAAAATGATATAGTTCCTTTTTGCAAAGGAGCTACACCATCTTTTCACACGCTCTGCTATTTACACATTTCTTTGTATTACAATCTCCGCCGGCACATGTGCCTTTCCGCACTGCGTCTCTACATAAGCCTTCAGCGCATCTTCGTCCTGCTCCATGGTTCCTTTGACTTCGGCTGTCAGAAGCAGTTTGTTGCCCTCTGCGTAGCGGACATACGCTTCTGCCTCTTCCACGCCCGGGATCTGTTTCAGCACAGTTTCCAACTGATGCAGATCGTGGAAATGGCGGCCCGTCAGTCCCTCCTGCATGATGGTTCTGCCGCCCTGTTCCAAAAAATCCAGGGAGCCGTCCGGCAAAATTCTTGCGATCCGGCCAGTATCATACAGCTTTCCAGGGCCGTACGGGTTTGTGATCTCATCTAAGCAGGTTTCCGGCTTGTGATCCATCACATACAGCTCTCCCCAGGCTCCAAACGGCTTCTTCTTACAGTTCTCATCAAAGACATACACCTTGATCTGCTCTTTTCCATCGACACCGCTTACCAGCTGTCCTCTGGCTTCCTGGTTCAGTGCTTCCACCAAAATCGTGTAATGCAGCGGGAAGAGCTTGTCCGGCAGATGCCGTTTTAAGCGGCGCACCAGTGTTTCCTCCTGCATGGCATCCATCAGACATTCCATCACTTCCATAAAGTTCTGAAGCTGAAGGGTGTCAAACCGGTTCTCCCAGTAACGCAGTTCATAGTAATAACCGCGATCATCGGTAAATACCTGCAGATGGAACGGCAGGGAATCTAACTGCAGATGTTCCCGCTTTGCCGGATACCCTCCCACAGTATTTAAGTTCACAATGTCACCCTGATACTGGAAGAACATCTCGTCCGCATGCAGGTTCGATATGTAACAGCGCATGGTATCCATGATCTGTTTTCCGTTTTTCTTTAGCAGCTCCGGCACGGTCTGGTCTATTTCCTCCGTGCAGCGGAAGAAATACGTCAGAAACAGCGGACCCGCCAGACGGTTCCAGCGGCTGTCGGTTCTTCCACTGTGAATCGAGGAAGAAACCGTGTCCTTTTCATTGCTGAACAGACCAATACTCAAGTTATACGCAGTCAGGAAAAAGACATTCTCCGACACTCCGTATTTTTTGCAGAATGCCGTAACGTTTTTCCGGTTCAGGCTCTCAAAACGGCCTTTTAACACAGCATCTACTCCATGCTCCAGATGATAGCAGTCCTTCCGGGCAAGGATGCTTTTTCTTACCTTGAAATCCTTCATCAGGCCGCGGAAATATTCCTCATTTTTCGCACGCAGTCCTCTTGCATCCCGGTCTTTTTCATCCAGGATGTACTCGTAAAACGTATAGGTTTCCGGCTCTACCGCCTTGCCCAGATACAGCTGGTTTAAGTCCTCCAGCAGCACATTCATGGTCATGCCATCGCCGATGATATGGGCAATGTCAAAGAAGAAATAGTTTGCGGAATCAGTCTGGTAAATGCCAATGTGGAACAGGTTTTCTCCCTCGCCGTACAGATACGGATACAAAAGTCCCTTCCGCGTCTCCTCCCACTGGGCATCCCCAAGCTTCACGACCGGAATCTCAATCTTACGTTTATCATCGCGGAACATCTGGTAACGGCCCTCGGACATCTGGATGATGGCCTTTAATTCCGGATGCACCTCAAACAGCTGCTCCACCGCAAATTTCAGGCGGCGCAGGTCGGTACGCTCATCCAGCTTGTAGAAAAACGGCAGGTTTGCCGTGGTATTTCCACGCATAACATAGGCAAAATACAGCTGCAGGTTGGTCAGTGGATATACCGGGCGCACCGTGTAATCCACCTGGTCTTTTCCTGCTCCATCCTTTGCAAATGCCTCCAGCTTCAGAACCGTTGCATGCTGCACCAGATCATCCAGCGTCATGGAAATCTTTAAAATCTGGTACAGATCTGTCAGCAGCATAACGCTTCCAAGGGAGTCCAGACCAGCCTCATAGAGTTCCGTATCAATGCCAAAACGGCGGTGTCCCAGCACGCCTGCAATACACTCATAGATCTGCTTCTGAAACTCCGTTTCCGGCATACGCAGGTTCTTTTCACTCTGTTCCTCAGCCTTTTTTCCTTCCAGATACTGGTTGCGGATGATCTTTTTCGAAGAGGTTTTCGCAAACGGAACTTCCCGGATATTGCTGCGCAGAATGCGCTTAAAGGTCGGCAGCTCTTCATTGTGTTTTTTGATGATCTGGGCCACGGTTCCATCAATATCAGTGATATTCGCAGCCTCTGCATACTTGTAGTTCGGGTACACCTCTGCGCAGATCATGTCATCTGCCCCGTACACCAGAATGTCCTCGATCAGGCGCTCATCTTCAAAGAGATTTTCCAGTTCCTCCGGTGCTACATTCTCACCGTTGCTTAAGATGATCAGGTTCTTTTTCCGGCCGGTCAGGTATAAGAATCCCTCTTCATCGACATGACCGATATCGCCCGTGCAAAGCCATCCATCTGGCGTGATTGCTTCCGCAGTCTTATCCGGTTCCTTATAATATCCCATCATGACAGACGGGCTCTTTACCTGGATCTCGCCATCCACGATCCGCACCTGGCAGCGGTCCACGATACGGCCAACCGATGCGATCTTATCCGGTCTCGTCCAGTCTGGGGAAGAAATCTTCGGGGAACACTCCGACATGCCGTAGCCCTGTGCAATGGCAATGCCAAGACGCTGGTAATTCGCTGCCAGATCCGGTGCCAGGTAGCCGCCGCCGCTGATGATCTTGTGAAGTCTGGTTCCAAGCACCTGCTCCTTCACCTTGCGGACCGGGATTTCCGGGTGCTGGCGGTTCAAGATTGCAATGCGGTTATACAGTGCTTTCGCCATCATCGGAACCATGCGGATGACCGTCGGCTCAAACAGCAGAATATGCTCTGCCAGCTTCTTCATATCGCGGTTTAAGCAGAGGATCCCGCCATAACGCATGACCGTAAACACATCACCGTTTAAGCAGAAAACATGGTGGATCGGCAGGACATTTAAATAGATTTCATTCTCTGGATGATTGGTGTCCGTGGTACAGAAGTTATTATCCATCAAGTTGCCGTTAGACAGCATCACGCCCTTCCCGCGCCCGGTCGTACCGGAAGTAAACAGGATCATGGCGCACTCCTCCGCCTTCGCATCTGACTCCACCTGTCTGCCTTCGTATGCCTTCAGAATCTTATCGGAACAGTTTACATGCTTGCCATGCTGCAGTGAAATGTATTCCGTCACATTCGGGCAGGCATCCTGCACCTGCTCCGTGATCGGATGAAAGTCCCAGTCATAAAACAGCACATCCACATCCGAACGGTTCAGACAGTCCGCCAGCTTCTCCGCATTGAGCTGCACATCCAGCGGAATTCCCGTATCACCGCCGCTCATAACCCCAAGCAGCACCGCCAGATAATGGTGGCTGCTGACACCGAGAATGCCGACCTTCAGCTTATGCCCCACCTCGGCCCGCTTCTCCCTGGCCCAGGCCGCGATCGCATCGCACTCCTTCGCAAACTGCTCGTAAGTAACACGGAAAACCTCTCCGTTTTCTTCATATTGTAAAAATACCCGGTCCTTATGCTCCGCTGCCGCATTGTGCACCAGCGCGTGGACCGTTCTTGTAGACTCGTAGGTGATCATACAATTCCTTTCATGGAGCAACTGTACTCCTGTAGATCCCACTTTCCGGGGTTGGACGCATCGACGATGCATTCTCAAGATCCCGCAAATTAAAAATGAGACAGATTTTTAGCATCTGTCTCAAATATAGCACTATGCAGTTTTTGTGTAAACCTTTTGACCAGTTCGAATTTTTAAACGAAAGGCACGACTTGCAAGAATTACAGAATTACGAGAATCAGGAACGATTGATTGATGTTTTCGTCATAGTATGATAAAATTACATTCATGGAACCCACAACAGGGGGTGGCAGCCTCCCGGACGAATGAACCGGTTTTTTCCGAAATACATACGAGGGAGGTGGCGCCGATGACCGCTTATGAAATTATTTCGATTTTCATTGGGATATTAGCTTTGCTGATGTCCTTTGGCAGTTTAATCGTAGCGTTGCTTGCCTTTCTCGATAAGAGAAACAAGCATAAATAAAAATGCCCGCCCTGTTAGCACCAGGACGGGCGCCTCTGTTTAAGAGGTAACAAGCCAGTTCGGGAACTCCACCTTTTGGAATGGGGCTCCTAAGAGACATCTGTTAGCGCAGATGTCTCTTTTAAGTTTACTATAGCACAATCAGATACCGATTGCAATCTCATTTTTGTTTTTGCAACTCACACTTGTAAACACGCTGATAAAGACTTTTTTGAATCTGCTCGAATTCTTCCTGCGACACAGCCTTTCCGTATGTCATGATACGAAGCGGCACCGGAGATTTTCCCTTGGAAATCGGCGGCTGCATGTACGGATAATCATTAAAAACAAAACCATTGCGCTCATAAAAGCCAATACGTCTGCGTGCCAATTCGGCGTCTGGAAGTTCCACCTCCAGGCAAACCGGCTTTTTACTAAGTTTTACCAGTTCCTGAAGCATACCGGAGCCTGTCCCACTGTTGCGAAGCTCCGGATCTACTGCAAAATGTTCCACAAAGATAAACTCAGAGAATTCCCATACGGCAAGAAAACCGGCTGGCTTATCTTTCAAAGCACTATCAGGAACTTGCGATTCTAAGCTTTCCGATCCGATTGGCATATAATAAATGCCATACTCCGGCTCTTCGAATAGAGCAAGCTGTTCTTCATATGGACGGTACTCATCATCAGGGAAGCTGGCTTCCATAATACGGTAAATTTCTGGAAATTGCGATATTACCATTCGCTGCAACATAGTAAATTCTCCTAAATCATTCCTATTTTGTAAAATTTCTGCTGTTACTTACAAGCTTTTTTCCATCACCCATCCCGGCAGATAATAAATCTGAATCTTCCCGGTCACATCATTTTTCGTAATCTGCGCTTCGATTCCAAAATACTTCCGGATGTTTTCCTGCGTCAGCACCGCTTCCGGTGTCCCACTGTCCACGATCTTTCCCTGATACAAAAACAGGATCCGGTCACAGTAAAGTGCTGCCAGATTTAAGTCATGAATCGAGGAAAAGACGGTGACATTCTGCCCGCGCAGAATATCCATGATCTGGTACTGGTAGCTGACATCGAGGTGGTTGGTCGGCTCATCCAGCACGATATAGCGGCTTTCTTGCATCAGTACACGGGCCAGCAGAACACGCTGTTTTTCCCCACCGGAAAGGCTTAAATATGAGCGGTTTTCATAGCCGGTCAGACCGACTTCCCGCAGGCATTGTTCGCACAATTCCCGGTCTTTTGCGGTGTCACCTTCCAAAAATTTCTTGTGTGCGTAGCGGCCAAACATGACCATATCCCGCACGGTAAAGTCAAATTCCAGCTGGTTTTCCTGTGCCATGACAGCCAGTTCTCCCGCCATTTTCTTCGCAGAAAACTCTGTAATATCTTTGCCGTCTAAAAAGATCGTGCCGCCTTTTGGCTTATACGTGCGGTAAATATGCTTTAACAGCGTAGACTTTCCGCAGCCGTTCGGTCCCACAAGTCCCACAAACTCTCCATCCCGGATTTCCAGTGAAATCTGCTTTAGGATCTGGTCATTTCCAATCTGGTAATCCAGATTTTTTACATATAAACTCATCGGCCCACACTTCCTTTCCGGATCAGATAGAGGAAGAACGGCGCACCGAAAAATGCCGCGATCACGCCGATCGGCAGTTCTTCCGGCGCAATGATGACGCGGGAGATCAGGTCCGCGATCATGGCGAACAGTCCGCCTCCCAGGATCGATACCGGGATCAGCCGCTTATGCACGGAACCTACAAATCCGCGCATGATATGCGGCACGACCAGGCCTACAAATCCGATCACGCCGCTGACCGAAACGACCACGCCGGTCAGGACTGTGGAGGCCAGAATGATCAGCAGTTTGATGCGTCTGGTGTCAGCTCCCAATGTCTCTGCCACATCATCACCAAGCAGCAGCACATCCAACTCCCTGGAAACTAAAATGATGAGGATCATGGTCACAGCCGCCACGATAAAGACGTATTTTACCCGGCTCCAGGTCGCACCGCTTAAGGAACCCACCATCCAGTACAGCGCCATTTTTGTCTTATCTGAACCGTTGTTGAATCCGTACACGATCAGGTTTGTGGTCGCGGAAAACAACGCAGAAGTGGCAATTCCGGCTAAAACTAGCTGCGTGGAGGTAATCCTGCCCTTTAGGGAGGCGATGCTTAAGGAAAGGCATATGGCTGCTGCCGCTCCCAGCGTTGCGCCAAAGATTACCGCATAGCCACCCAGAAAGCTGAACCACCCCAAAATGATCACACTGACCGCACCGGCAGAAGCACCGGAGGAAATGCCCAGCACATACGGATCTGCCAACGGGTTCTTCGTCAGCGCCTGCATCAGCACACCGCAAAGCGATAATCCGGCTCCCACGATAAAGGCCATGATCACGCGCGGAAAGCGGATATTCCAGATGATATTTTCCGTTTTCTGCTCCCAGGTAACCGGAAACAGATCACTTCCCGATGCCTTATTTACGATGATCTTTAAGATTTCATCCGGCGACACATGAATGGCTCCAAGTGTCACGGAAATGGTTGTGACGAACGCGATCAGAAGCAGGACGATCAGGAGTGTTACGGCAAAACGGCCCGTTTTCCATCCATTGTTTTTACTGATTTCTGATTTCATTTTCTGTTTTTTTCTCCTAAAACGGGGCCAATTAGAATTTGTCCGGATACAGCTGCTTTGCGATCTCTTTGACAGCCTCTGCAGAACCTGCAGACCCCTGCATATCACTGCAGCATGCAGAGTAGATCTTGCCCTCTTTGACAGCTCTTAAATCCTTGGTGAACTCGTTGGTCTCCAGGAAATTTTTCTTCTCAGAAATGTCTCCGGTGTAGTCCAGGATCAGGATCACATCCGGGTCGCGCTCTACAACTTCTTCCCAGGAAGGAGTTGCCCAGCCAGCCTCAATGTCATCAAAAATGGAGATTCCGCCAGCCAGTTTGATGATGTCGCCCGGCATACCCTGACATGCGGTAAACGGTGCATCCTCACCGGAATCATAAGCAAATACGGTAACCGGATTCTGGTAAACATCCTCACCGAGAGTATCTTTTACTTCCTGAAGGGTGTCCTTCATTGCCTGGATCTTCTCAGAAGCAACATCCTCTACCTGGAAGATTTTTCCTAAGGTCTCATAGTCCTTGTAAAGATCCTCAAAGGTTGCCTGATCGGAGCATACGTATGGGAAATACATGGCAATTCCGTTTGCATCACAGAACTCTTTTCCGAAGTTTTTATCAGAAAATACAGAGTCCCAGCCCATCAGGAAATCACAGCCGGTAGCTGCAAGCTCCTCTTTGGACAGATTGGAAATGCCCTTTCCTGCCTCCAGAAGCTGCGGCACCTTGTCTCTTGCCGGATACTGGGAAACCGTACTCCAGCAGCTTCCCTTCGTGTAACCAACCATCTGGTCTTCCAGTCCCAGATCAAAGAAGAAATCTGCCATCTGATCACCGGATGCCACAACAGCAGATGGCTTTTTGGTAAAGGTATATTCTACATTTTCACCCAGACCAGAACGCTGCAGGTTTAAGGTAATGGTAACCGGCTCGTAAGCTTCCTCTGCACCATCTGTCTTTGCCTCATCAGCTTTGGATTCTTCGGTTTCTGCCTGTTTCGATTCTTCAGCACTGCTCTCAGCAGCAGTCTCTGCCTTGGAAACAGTATCTGCATTTTTTGCGCCGCAGCCAGCTACCAGGCCTGTCATCATACAGGCAGCCATCGTGAATGTTACCAGTTTCTTGTTTCTCATAATTGTTTCCCTCCTGATGTTGAAAATGAGTAAAAATTAATTTTCTGTACACCCATGCAGGAATGTGATGCAAAAACATAACTTGC
>OGWS01002144.1_pt1 | contig 13058 bp, 17 predicted proteins | sample 1576111 | NCBI WGS metagenome assembly OGWS01 (sample SAMEA3541534, study PRJEB24748) | human gut metagenome | biome: human gut; feature: human-associated habitat; material: faeces | place: China | collected 2012
TATTATTTGTAGGTGATTTGATGCAACACAAAGCCCAGCTTGACGCCGCGCGTACAGATAAAGGGACTTATGACTACTCTCCCTGCTTCTCTCTCGTAAAAGAGCAAATCAGTGGAGCAGACATCGCTATCGGCAATTTAGAAGTACCTATCGGTGGAAAACCTTATAGTGGTTATCCGGCTTTCTGTGCACCTGATGAATATTTATATGCCATTAAAGAGGCCGGTTTCAATGTTCTGTTAACTGCTAACAATCACTGTCTCGACCGCGGTAAAAAAGGTTTGGAACGTACAATCCTAATGTTAGATTCCTTACGTATCCCCTACACCGGAACTTATAGAAATGAAGAAAAACGCCGTCAACGATACCCATTACTCATTCACAAAAACGGTTTTCGAATTGCCCTTCTTAACTATACCTATGATACCAATGGAGTTAAGCCATCCTCTCCCAACATAGTGAACTATATTGATAAGAAAATCATGTTACAGGATATCGATACAGCACGAACATGGCAACCTGATGTTATCATTGCTTGTATGCATTGGGGAAACGAATACCAATCGCTACCTAGTCGCGAACAACGACAGTTGGCTGATTGGTTATTGGAACAGGGCGTTACCCATATCATCGGTAGCCATCCTCATGTTATACAACCGATGGAACTACGTACCGATAGCATTACCGGAGCACAACACGCTGTAGTATATTCTTTAGGGAATTTCATCTCCAACATGAGTAAAGTAAATACTGACGGAGGACTTATATTCACATTAGAATTAGAAAAAGACACCACAACATCTACCTCCCCACAAGTTCGAGTACAACGTTGCGGATATAATTTCGTATGGACAGCACGTCCCAATTTCACCAAAGAAAAAAACTATGTGCTTTATCCCACAGATTCCACATCTATTTCAAAGCTCCCGGAAGCTGCACGTAACCATCTGAATATCTTCGTCAAAAACTCCCGGAAGCTCCTCCACCAACACAATATAGGAATTAAAGAGAATAAAAAATAATGCAGATTTCAATAAAATATTTCGCCAAATATTTGCAGTATCAAAGATAATACCTATCTTTGCACCGCGTTTGAGAAATGACGCAAACATGGTGACTGTAGTTCAGTTGGTTAGAGCGTCAGATTGTGGTTCTGAATGTCGTGGGTTCGAGTCCCATCAGTCACCCAAAAGAAAGAGGAATTTCAGTAATGATTTTCCTCTTTTTTGCTATATATCAGGCTTTTGGGAGGATTAATCCAAAAAGATGTCGTAAAGAACCACATTACAAGTAACGTTTTAAACCTACAAGTAGATAGAATTTGTTTACCCATTGTTTACCCTAAGATTATGGCAACATTTAAAGCAATCATCAAAAAAGAAAAAATGCGTTCCGATAAGACATGGAATGTCCTTATCAGATTAACACATGAGAGAAAGATAAGATATATCTCCACTACCATGTATGTCACCAAAAAAGATATTACCTCCGGCTTCAAAATAAAGAATCAGCAGGTAATAGATAGGTGTGAAGAGTTAATCAAAATTTATCGGGAGAAAATATATAAGCTGAATCTAGAATTGAATGCCATAGACATAGACACTATAGTTGAATATCTTAAATCATCCAAGGATGACAAAAGCGGTATTGATTTTATCTCATTCGCAAAAAAATGGTGCGCTTCACATCCTGAGATAAAGGGTATGAAGAATTACACAACAGCTTTGAACTCATTTTGTACTTTCTTTGGAAGAGAATCTATTCTTTGCAACGAAGTAACAGTTCAGAAACTAAAGGAATTTGAAGAATACCTGTCTGAAAAGAAACGGGCACAATCACTATACCCCAGTGTCATCCTTCGTCTATTTACAGAGGCAAGGGAATATTATAATGACGAAGACAATGACATCATAAGAATCAAGCAGAATCTTTCCAAATATAAACCCAAACAACAGAATGTGGCAGAGAAAAGAGCTTTATCGGAAGAAACTATAAAAGCTATATTTACTCTCCCTTACGATAACAAAAAGATTAAGGGATATACTAGTAGACATGACTTGGCTAAAGATTGTTTTATACTTTCATTCTGCCTGATGGGAATGAATTCAGCCGATCTATATAGCGCAACGGAATTTGATGGGAAGTATATAACCTATCACAGAACCAAAACAAAGGATAGAAGACACGATCAAGCTAAAATGATAGTAGAAATCTACCCTATTATCAAAGACTTGGTTAATAAATATAGAGGCAAAGATAGAGTATTCAACTTCTATGAGCGTTTTTCTTCTATGGCTGATTTAAACCGTGCTATCAACATTGGCTTAAAAGAAATCAGTAAAGAACTTGGCATTGAAAACTTGCAATTCTATGCGGCTAGGCACTCAATGGCAACAATTGCGATAAACAAAGTAGGTATAAGTAAATACATAGTAAATGACATGTTAAACCATGTGGATACTTCCATGAAGATAACAGAGCTTTATATACAAAAAGATTTTGCTCCAATCAATGAAGCAAATTTTAAGTTGCTAGATTACATGTTTGACAGAAACGAAAACTTGGTAACTCGGCCATAATTCGAGTTTTTGGTTTGACTTTGAGTGAGGGGGTGGTTCCCCTCACTTTTTTTGTGTTCGGACTAAACTTTTTCAAAGCTCGTCAGTAATTACAGCAGAACACCAAACGGGATTGTTGAAATGTGCTGATGAACTTGGTATTCTGGAAGGCAGTCTTCGGGCTGCCTTCTTCTTTAACCTAAAAAATACAAATACAGGCAACTATATACAATATATCTTTGTTTATTTGCAACGATGAAAAGGAACATAGAAATACATAAGATTGACATTTCTTCAAGTCTGCCCCTACCCTATGCAGACGAAGGGGTTCGTGCAGGATTTCCCAGCCCTGCACAAGACTATCTCAAAGAAGCTATAGACCTAAATAAAGAAATAGTTAATAATCCAGCAACAACTTTCTATGCACGTGTAGCAGGCGATTCTATGCGTGATGAAGGCATAGAAGACGGTGACATTCTTGTTGTCGATAGATCGTTGGAATTGCTGGACGATGACCTTGCTATTTGCTATGTTGATGGCGAATATACCCTCAAGCGGGTACGATTAGAAAAAGATGCCGCTTGGCTTGTCCCTTCAAACCCTAATTATCCCTTAATAAAAGTAACTCCCGAAAATGACTTTGTAGTTTGGGGGATCGTAACCTACACAATTAAAAAGAATCGGAGGAGACGTTGATGTACGGTCTTGTAGACTGCAACAACTTTTACGCATCATGTGAGAGAGCTTTCAATCCCTCACTGAATGGAAAGCCCGTCATTGTACTAAGTAATAATGATGGATGTGTTATTGCACGCTCTAACGAAGCAAAAGCATTAGGTATTAAGATGGGAGTTCCGGCTTATCAGATAAAGGACTTGGTAAAGCAATATGATATTGCCGTGTTCTCACCAAACTATATTCTATACGGTGATATGTCTGCGCGTGTTATGTCATTGTTGGCTGACATGGCGCCTGAAATAGAAGTCTATTCTATTGACGAAGCATTTCTCAATCTGGCGGGAATTAAAGACCTGCAATCACTCGGAGCAAACATTGTACGGAAAGTATCTCGTGGTACCGGTATACCTGTAAGTCTTGGTATTGCTCAAACCAAAACACTTGCAAAGATGGCAAACAAATTTGCAAAGAAGTACCCGGCTTACAACCGGCTGTGTATCATTGATACCGAAGAAAAGAGAATTAAGGCATTAAAACTGTTTGAAATTGGCGATGTATGGGGAATTGGTCGTCGGCAAGCGGCAAAGTTGGAAAAACAAGGAGTGAAGACCGCTTTTGATTTTACACAACTGCCCGGTTCATGGGTTAGAAAGAATATGACTGTTGTCGGTGAACGTACCTGGAAAGAACTGAGAGGAATATCGTGTATTGATATGGAAACGGCACCACCAGCTAAAAAGCAAATATGCACCAGCCGCTCTTTCGGTAAAATGGTAGAAGATATTGATACCATATCAGAGGCTATCGCAACTCATGCCTCCACTTGTGCGCAAAAACTTCGGGAACAGAAATCTTTCGCCCAGTCACTAATGGTTTTCATTCATACAAATAACTTCCGGGAGGATCTTCCTCAATATTGGAAGAATACAATTGTACAACTGCCGGTTCCTACCTCTGATACTTTAGAAATAGTGCATTATGCGCTGGAGGGATTAAGAAGAATTTTCCTTCCTGGATACCAATACAAAAAAGCAGGGGTTATCATCACTGAAATAACTGATAATGCACAATTGGGACTCTTTGATTCTGTTGATCGAGAAAAACGAGAAAGACTAATGCAAGTAGTAGATAAGATTAATGGAAAGTTTCAGCATCATGTCAAACTTGCAGTACAGGGTTCAGGAAGAGATTGGAAACTTAAACAAGAACAACTATCTCAATGTTATACTACTGATATCAATGAAATAATAATCGTCAAATGTAAGTAAGCTATGTGTTTCCATAATTCCATGAGTGCTAAGGCAATCAAACTGGCTGCTCGATATGGCCGGAAGTCGGATATAGTTGAGATATACCAAGACATTCTCAATGAGCAATATCATGTTAATGCTTTCAACTTTCCAAAATACCCAATAATCACAAAGAGTGATGAAGTTCAGGTTTTCAATTGGGGATTAATACCTTTCTGGACGAAGGGTGAAACTAATGCTGACGAGATCCGGAGAATGACACTTAATGCCCGGGCCGACACAATATTCGATAAGCCCTCATTTCGGGAGCCGATTATGAAGAAACGTTGTATCGTGCCAAGCACCGGTTACTTTGAATGGAGACATGAGGGAAGCAAGAAGATACCCTACTATATCTATCTGAAAGATGAGCCTATTTTCTCTATGGCCGGAATATATGACACTTGGTTAGATAAACAAACAGGAAAGGAACATTCTACATTTTCCATCATTACGACTGATACCAATCCTCTCACAGATTACATCCACAATACTAAGCACCGTATGCCGGCAATCTTATCTCCAGAGGATGAAGAAAAATGGTTGAAATCAGACTTATCAAAAACAGAAATATCATCTTTATTGAAGCCCTATGATGCAAAACTGATGGACGCCTATATTATAGAGAATGACTTTATAAAAAAAGCACCAACTGATCCATCAATTTTGCAAAGAGCATAAAAAAGGACGGTTATTCCGCCGTCCTTTCTACAAATTCTTTTAGTCTATAAAGACGAGTTATTGCCGGGTTATAGAACTGATCCAAAGCATTCAGTATTTTGAATTCATTAAACCATAATTTATTGATTCTATATTCGTTAAAACAAGCCTTTCTCATATTCTTCCCAAGACAACAACTTACGTGAATCTTTGGCAACTCCTATGTTTTCCATTACTTTTTCTGCACGCTTTCTATCACTATCAGTATAACAGACTACGGTCCAAGTAGCACTACCTGAAATAGAATTTATCAATTTACAAATATATGGCATATCTATTTCATTAAGAGAATGTCCTAACACAATTACCTTTTCTATATATTTTAAAGAATCAAAAAAACTTTGATTCTTGTCAATAATATTCCCTACCGGCTTTTTGAATTTATAAAAAAGAGCATGAGAGGCTGCTTCTGCCTCAGAACTGGGAGTCATATTACTTTCTCCATTTTCATTAAATTCAGGTGTTTCACCTTCTGAAACTTCCATTCCATGCCCAAACACCAAACTTTCCTCATAGCCATCGCCAATATATCCATGTATATGAAGAACAGTTGGAATATTATAGACCTTTTCAAGTATTGACGTATAGTTAAATGATAAAAAGATTGCATTCTCTACAAAATGCATATTTCTCTGCTCTATCTCGGTTTCGGATATATCATTAATCCAATTCCAGAACGATTCTATTATTTCAGAATGCAGTTTCTCAGACTCTTCTATAATCTCGTCTAATACTCCAAAATAATCACTCCATTGTGGATTTTCTTGATCCATAAATCCTTCAGAAACGTTATCATGGTCACTGTAAAATTCCTTTGCATCAAAACTTGCAAGATCGTTTTCAAAATCGCACCACCAATACTCATCATCCTCTATATCATATTTTTCTTTTAAAATAAAATATAGATATAGTGAATTTTCTGCACCTGGAGTGTTCTTCTTTGCATATTTATGATATTCACCATAAGAAGATTTTAAGCCATGCCGTAGATCAAAGCCATTCCCGATTATATATAATGTACTATCCTCCATAATGGTGTCTTTTTTTAATTAATAACTTTGTAAACTGTGCCACAAAGATATTTATTTGTTTCTCACTATAGCTTCAATACCTAGTCAAATTTATAAAACTTATAAATAATGTCGATATATGGCCGGAGACAGTAGTTATCCACGTTATTACCCAAAAAAGAAGAGATGGCAAAGAAAAGCCCCGAATCAGGGAGACGGGGCGAAACATATTAAAATATATTGCTAATTATTAGATAATTCACCAAATAAGTCAGTTGGAAAGTTTTCTTTTTTTAGTACCAGACATGGTAATTCCATCAATTCAGCTATCGGTAAAAATGTTCTTTCATCAGATGTTAATATCACATCTAATCTTTTTTGTTGGCAAAGTTGCTTCACGCATGAAAGGATTTTCATATCGTCACTAATCCAGTTTCTAAAATTAGCACATCCACTATTCCTACAGTCATCTTCTAACTGTTTCTGCGTTACCTTCGGTTGCTTTTCTTTTTTCCAAGCAAAAACGACTTTATTCAGGACTTCAGCCTCTGTTTTTCCATAAGGCAAAAACGTGACATCCCCAGCAGAAAGAGTCTCTATAATCTTTTTGGCGACAGATTCTGTTTCAAGCCTTTTTAATTCCCCAATAGTTATAGAGGTTATATAGAATTGTGGTTTAATTTTCCTTTTCTCAGATGAAAGTAATTCCATTATACTCTTAGCCAGTTCTATATTTTCTTTTTTAACTGGATTAGACGCAAATCTTGTAGGATCGGATAAATAATCTACGATAAAACTTGTGTCCAAAAGGATATATCTCCATTCAGAGATTTTCTTCATTGTGTTCATCAGTTAAAAGATTTAAATCTACATTACCACGTAACTCCCTAACACTAACAACAGAATCCTTTACTTTAGGGAATAACGCTTTGCCTTTTCTCTTTATAAAAAGTTCTTCTACATTATCGGTCAACTTGCTATTTGAAGTTTTTAGAATTTCATAGCTTAATAACTCAGCAGACACAATTCTGCCTGTTTCAAAATCAATCTTTTTATTCAATCTAAATGACATCCTGTTTTTTTTGAAATACTTAAGTAATTTAGACTCTTGTGCAGCTGTTACAAATATCTCATAATTAAGCCCTGACAATTTTACACAAGGACGAGAGTCTATAGATTTACCACCGATAGAAGCAATTATACCATAGATATCATCAATTTCATAATAACATTCAACACGCTTAGGTATGGAAATGCTTCTAATCTTTAAGTTAAAGGTTTTATCCGGATCATAAACATTCATTCTATACTTGTCACCAAGAATCATGTTTAATTTATATGCATACTTTATTTGGTCATTGTTTAATGCTGCAAAATCATTATTAGAGATTCTGTCATGAACAGATTTGAGAGAGTCATATACAGGAAGTATATTAGTAGACAAGTCAAGTGCATAACAATTACCTCTTATGCCACTGAGGGTAAGAGGCTCTTCTTTTAATCCAATAGCTTTACTCAGAGACGTTAGGAGTTCACCTAATTTCTCTATAGATAATCCATGTTCAGCAGACAGTGAATTAGAGTCATCTTCAAACCTTATTGTGAAAATATAGTTATTCATTTTTCATGTCTTTAAACAATATCTATAACACATTTATTGGAATCAAAATCACTGTTATTTATAATATTTGCGCAAATAAAGCGATTTTTATTCAATAATAGAAAAGAAACATCGTATTTTTAATACATCCTATTAAATTTCTGTACCACTATCACCAATAAAACAGATTATAGCTCACTCCGGCACCCACATAGAACCCACCCGGATAACCATAACCAGCCTGTAAGCCCAATCCCCAACGCTTCTTCTTCGACTTGATAGTATGATAGATATCATTCGTAACCGTTCGATACACAGTTCGTGGAAATATCAGCAAACTATCCAACCTCGGCCGATAACCACTCACCCATGCCCGGTAAAGACTATCCTCATAATAAGCCTGTTCACGATAAACTACCGTATCACCAATACGAATAGTATCTGTTAGCTGGAAAACTAACAAAGGCGCCATAGGTGGAGAGATAAGTAGCGTATCAACCTTTACAACGGTCTTTACCTTCGTCTCGGTACGTATTTCTGCCGGGAGAGGCTCATGCGGACGGAACCAAGCAACCACACAAGCCACAGCCAGCAATATGACCAATATCCAAGGCAGCTTCTTCATAAGCCCAGATATTTAACGATACCATCAATATGAATCTGCGCAACTGTCTGTTTACCTTCCGGGGATAAAAGGTATTCTACATCTTCCTTGTTATCCTGAAAGAAATTCTCAGTGAGCACGGCCGGACAATTCGTGTCCCGGCAAATAGCAAGGTTCTGCTGCCAATACAATTGGTCGGGCATTGGCTTACGTACGGGAACCGGAATACATTCTGCTACTTGCCCCAGGCATTCAGCCATTTTTTTACTATTACTTGAAGCATTATTCGATACAAACACACTCCATCCCTTTGCGTTCATCCAATTAGTACCGGAACCGGCCGCATTGCAATGGATAGAAACAAGTATAGCTTTTTTTCCTGTCTCTTTATAGATGTCATTCGCCCGTCTGCATCGCTCAGACAAAGGAACGTCCGTATCTTCTTTCACGATCCGTTCAGCATCAACACCTTTTTTACGTAAGCCGAAAATAACCATATCGGCAATTTCTCTTGTATAGGCCCACTCTCTCAATCTTCCGTCCGGTGAGCGCTTGCCCGGAGTATTTTCCCCGTGACCGTTGTCAATCAATACTTTCATTTCTTTTCCTCCTTACTTTTATTCATATATTCCACTACCGCCTGTGCTATCTCTGCCGGGTCAGCCTTGTGCTTCGCTATCTCGGTAGCCAATGCAGCTACTTGTTTCATCTCTTTGCGTTCCTTCTCATCTGCTTTCTCATAGATGGATTTAACCTCTATAGCTGCCACTCCGAAAGCTCCCAGCAAAGTAATAAACGGGAAAATAGGTATATGGTAATCATAGTAATTATCCAGATACCAGACACCAGCCATCTGCATACAATCAACTACGACCAACGCAAGCAAAGCATTGTAATATCTCGCAACCTTATTCACTGTACGTTTCCATCCGTCGCTCGAAATCTTCTCACTACGTTGTTTGGCTTTTCTGATTCCAGCCCACAAATCGAAAGCTATAAAGAAAAGTGGCGTCAACAGGATACCGAAAAGCATCCAGGCCACAATAAATAATTCATCTATTCCTTTCATATCTTTTCATTATATTACTATTAATATTACTTTTGTACTATCATTGGCCGTAAGGCCACATAGTAGTTTTGTTCATCCCGCCCGGCCAGTGATGATAGGGCGGGATTTTTTTAGGCACAAAAAAAGCCCATCGACAAACCTAATACGGGCTGTCAATGGGCATAATCGTATGTCGCAAAGGTACTAATTATCTTCTAATTTACAAGACTTTTCCTCCATTCTTATAAGATGATTATTAAGGGTTACTAAATGGCATTTAAGTTTGCGACAGATAGCAGCCTTTGACTTTCCTTCAGCAAGCATCTTATCAATAAGCTCCGCTCTCCTATCAAGCTTATAGTGAGTGTTTTTTTCACCAGCTTGCCGGCCTAATTTTTTCCCTGAAGCTTTTCGCCATGCCAATCCTTCTTTGGTGCGTTGGGAAATAAGATCACGCTCAATTTGGGCAGATAAACCGAAGGCAAAAGCCAGTACCTGGCTATTGATGTTATTCCCCAACTCATATTTTTCCTTCACTGTGAGCACTAATGTCTCTTTGATCATGCAAAGGTTAAGCATTGACATTATGCTCATTAAGTTACGACCTAATCGGCTAATCTCAGAAAGTATAAGAGTATCACCTTTCTTCATTTTTTTCAAGAGCGGCCCCAGCTTTCTGTCCTTTGCAGCCTTTGTGCCTGATACTGTTTCAGAAATCCACTTATCAATTATTAATTGACGTTCATTGGCAAAATTCTGAACTTCAAATTTTTGATTCTCGACTGTTTGTTTATCGGTTGAAACTCTGATGTATGCGTAAATCATTTTTGCCTGTGAAGATAGTGATATCATACAGGGTAAACAAACAATGATTCAAACGTCCGTTAAAAGTATATGGGGTATGAAACTGAATGAAGCTATCCAGATAAATACTATCGGGAACGAATATCTGATTTTGAACGATGTGAACGGAAATCCGCTGAGGATAAACAAGAATGACTTTGCGATGGCTTTGAATGAAGTATTTGCCACAAAAGGGCTTTTTCTTCTTGCAACAGGCATTACGATTGATTCTTTCTCAGATTTCAACGCATTCAAAGATATGGGCGTTTACAAGGTAATGTCGACAATCGAAATACCGAACGCACCAACATCGAAATTTATGTATGGAACTCTGCTGGTTCTTTCACAGAGCTACACGACACAAATAGCGGTAAGTACGTTTGCCGAAGTATATGTGAGGTCTTATTCCAATGCCAATTGGAGTGAATGGAAAAAACTCTGATATATTTATAGGGGCATAATGCCCCTATACTTTAATAAGTCCCTCAGGAATTTCCTGGCTTACTTCTAACTTGATTGCTCCACCATGATTAGCCATAACAGATAAATTGAGCGATCCACCGGAACTCGATTCATAACCCCATATTTCTCGTATATCATTTACGTCTCTATAATATAATCTAAAAGAAGAGTTCGTTCCTTCTATGTTGGATAATTCAGGCAAATTACCTTTTATACAAGATATTATTCCGAGTGGCAATTTTCTTAAAGGAAAGCCGCTTGCTATAAAGAATTGACAATTAGCATAATAATTAGTTAAGTTACATAGGTGAATATATTTTTCTGCTGGATAGTTTTGCATACTTCTCTTAAAAAAATCAATGGATACCAAGCCTTTTCGATCCTTTGTTGCTTCCAGCATCACCGATCTAATGGCTTCCGCAAAATCAGTCCTATTTATACGTACTGGATTACCATTAGGATCTATTAAGGCGATATATTCACTATTGATACTATTTACCTGTGTACTTTCATTTAATTTCATACCATTCACTTTTAACGGACGATAGGTATGAAGCAATCAGGAGATATTTAAACTTCCACTTTTTAGAATGTAAATTCCTTGACATAGTATTCCGCATCCGGTTCTTCTGAAACTTCTACCGGTGTCTGAAAAGTAAATCCAATATTATTGCTGTAAGCAAAGTCTATATCGTTCTTTCCATTCGAACAGATATAAATATCAAGCATTCCATTTTCTGTAGTCGAACTTTTGTATAGTAATCGTACTTTACTAATACATTTACTGGAGACTCCTAATTGAACAACGTTCTGCAATTTGCTGTAGCCATCTAACGCAATGTAGAATAATTGGGAACAAGGAGCATTATTCGTATATCGACTTCCTACATTGAGCAATACCGAACTTGCCATATAACATTTACGACTTATAGCTACTCTATACCATTTACCATTAAGAGCACCTGCCATAGAGAATGTACCGCATCCTCCTGACTTTGCTATTTCTTTAGGGGTGGTCACTATACTGTTGCCATTAGCGTCTATTCCTCTCACCTGGGTAGGTACACCACTACTTAACTCATTTTCCTTCATACCATATACTTTTAACGGACGTATTTTTATCACTGAATTTTACCCTCAAAACTGTCGGCATAATTCAGAGTAAAAATACATGATTTTGTATGTCCGTTAAAACTGAATGGTATGAAACTGAATAATGCAATAGAAGTAAGTGAGATAAATAGCGAATATATCACTCTTATAAACAAGGCTACTGGATTACCTGTAATAATCAATAAAGAAGCTTTGGCGAAGGCTCTACGAAGCTATAGAAAGGTTTATATAAGAGACCTTGAAAAAAATGCAGATGATCTGCTAATTGATGGTGTGTACACTTATTATAATATTACTAATGTCCCATATACAAGTGGTATCCTCAGGGTTAGTAGTAATATGTATACGATCTCCAGCGGTAAGGAATACGAATTCATTATGCAGGAAACTTGGTGTAGAGACACGGGTAAATCTGGATACAAGTACAGATTTTATGCAGCTTACACAGGAGTTTGGTCAGATTGGTTATAGGGGTATAACCTCTTCACTATTGACAGTGTAATGCCATAATGCGTGTATGGAAACATCACACTGTCAGTAGTTGGATGAATAATCCCATCTAAATAATTCTAGTCCATTGGCTATCCCAGATAACTGAACCATCACTTGGAGATGTATGACAGCCTCTTATACAAATTGTACCATTTAATGAAAGATCCAATTGCACTACATAATTATATGATGTTTTAAAGACTAACAGAATACCATAAGATGAACTTGTTATGGAAGTAACAATGCGAAAGCCATGAGGATAAATACCTGTCGTTAACAGTTCATCAACGTTGTCTTCCTTCGAAAGAGGTGTTTTAGAAAAGAATCCGTCTGTAGGCATTAGGCCTTTAGCCTGGGAGGTTACTGTAGGCATATTAGCACGGATAACTTCAATCAGATCAGCCTTGTCTATTTTCAAAGGATTACCATTTGTGTCTACCAAAGTGATATATTCATTTTTAATCTCGTTCACTTGCATAGCTTCACTCAACTTCATACCATTCAGTTTTAACGGACAATAGAAATCACTGTTTTTTACTATGTTTCTTCTCAATAAAATAACTGGTAAAAATGCAGTATAAAGAATGTCCGTTAAAAGTGAATAGGTATGGGAAAATTAAACGAAACCACCCAAGTGAACA
>OGWS01002148.1_pt1 | contig 13040 bp, 10 predicted proteins | sample 1576111 | NCBI WGS metagenome assembly OGWS01 (sample SAMEA3541534, study PRJEB24748) | human gut metagenome | biome: human gut; feature: human-associated habitat; material: faeces | place: China | collected 2012
TTTAAGGTTAACAAAGGTTGGAGCAAGGCGTTGCTCCTTTTTTTATGTCCATACGTGAGCTATTGGACTTTCGTATATAGTAGAATTACATTATTTTTCAGTAGATTTGCAGTAACACTTGAAAAGGATACATTCAGATTATATTCTGAATATATAAATCAAAAAGTGCTCTTTTTACGTTATATATCAAGAAGTAACTTTAATCCTGACAAAACAATGAAGACAGAGCGGAAATATCACCATTTGATTAAATCAGTTATCATCGTACTATTCTTTTCTTTTGGCATGACTTCGTGCGAAAAGGAAGAGCCAGTTCCGGTACCTACAGAACAAACGGTATTCATGTATCTCCCCTGGTCTGATAATCTCACATCCAATTTCTATCAGAACATCAGCGACCTTGAAAGTGTAGTTGAAAAGAATATCTTGAAGGATGAACGGATAATCATTTTCATGTGTACCACAGCAACGAAAGCCACTCTTTTTGAACTCGCTTATGAGAATGGCAAGAGTGTGCATAAAACTCTAAAGAACTATACAGATCCTGCATATACCACAGCAGAAGGTATCACATCCATCCTAAATGATGTGCAACGTTACTCTCCCACCAAACGCTATTCGATGGTTATCGGCTGTCATGGCATGGGATGGATACCCGTATCAAATTCTAAATCACGTAGCGGTCTTCGTACCAAAATGCACTGGGAATACGAAAATGTACCAATGACACGCTACTTCGGAGGATTAAATGCCCAATATCAGACTGATATAACCACACTTGCCAAAGGAATATCCAATGCCGGACTTAAAATGGAATATATACTCTTTGACGACTGCTATATGTCAAGCATTGAAGTAGCCTACGCTCTCAAAGATGTGACTGATTATCTGATAGGATCTACAAGTGAAGTGATGGCGTATGGTATGCCATACGCCGAGATAGGTCAGTATCTAATTGGGAAAGTAGATTATGCCGGTATCTGTGACGGTTTTTACTCTTTTTATTCCACTTATAGCACACCCTGCGGAACAATCGCTGTCACTGATTGCTCAGAACTTGATAACCTGGCAACTATTATGAAAGAAATTAATCATCGATATACTTTTGATCCTTCACTAACCAGTTCTTTACAGAGACTGGACGGATATTATCCGGTTATCTTCTTTGACTATGGTGACTATGTTTCAAAATTATGCCCTGATGAAACTCTAGTGGCACGATTCAACGAACAGCTCAATCGTACGGTGCCATTCAAAAGAAATACAGAATATTTCTATTCGATGAGCAGAGGAGAAGTGAAAATCAATACCTTCTCCGGTATTACAATCTCCGATCCAAGTACGCACTCGCTGGCCTCAAAAAAAGAAGAAACAGCATGGTATGCAGCTACTCATTAAGAACAAAAGATAAGATCAGGAAATCTCTTAATAAAAATAGAATTGAGAATTCAAATTCTTAATCAATGTTATAAAACATACTATTTTTCTTGGATAATTTGCAAAGTTCGCAGAAGTCCGTATCTTTGCAATGTGTTTTTCATAGTATTAGATTTAAGGTTAACAAAGGTTGGAGCAAGGCGTTGCTCCTTTTTTTATGTCCATACCTCATCTCGTCAGCTAATTTTATCCTTTGATCACCGCCATAGGCGCCAATTCCACCAAAGGTTTCACTAAATCCCGCTCATTAGCAATTACCTGCGCAATATCTTTGTAAGCTCCCGGTACTTCATCCAATCCATCCGGCATGCGCATCGGACCTGATAATGATATGCTTAAATTCGCAAAAGAGCAAAAGAAAAAGGGAACTACGAAATCTATTTGCGTAACTAAAATTATTTTCTACTTTTGTGAAAATAAATATAGAAAAGCCATTTCTGAACCGAAACTCACTCATGTGACTGAGAAAAACTCATATGACTGAAACGAACGACTATAAAACAGCCCATGAAGAATATAATAATTATCGGTGCCAATGGATTCACCGGACGCCAAATACTGAATGACCTGTCGAGCAAGGCACAATATAAGGTAACAGGATGTTCCCTGCATCCGGATATCCTTCCGAAGAATGGAGGCAACTATCATTTCATCACCACAGATATACGGGATGAAGCAGTCGTAAAGCAACTTTTTAAAGACGTACAACCCGATGTAGTCATCAACTGTTCCGCCTTATCCGTCCCCGATTATTGCGAAACGCATCACGAAGAAGCCTGGCTAACAAATGTTACGGCAGTAGAACAATTGGCACATCTTTGCGAAAGTTACAAAAGCCGGTTCATTCATTTATCTACAGACTTCGTCTTTGACGGAAAGATAGACGAGAAGTCCGGACAGCTTTATACAGAAAAAAGTCTCCCTGCTCCCGTCAACTATTACGGTTTCACCAAATGGAAAGGAGAAGAGAAAGTGACTGAAATCTGTAGTAACTATGCTATTGCCCGCGTAGAGATTGTCTACGGAAAAGCATTGCCGGGACAACATGGAAACATCGTGCAACTGGTGATGAATCGTTTGAATGCAGGACAAGAAATCCGTGTCGTATCAGATCAATGGCGCACGCCCACCTATGTAGGTGACGTATCAGCCGGAGTACAACACCTGGTAGAAAATGCCGCAAACGGAATTTTTCATATCTGTGGCGAGGAATGCCTGACCATCGCAGAAATTGCTTTTCAGGTAGCAGACTACATGAAGCTGGACCGTTCGCTCGTTCACCCTGCCACAACAGAAGAAATGCAAGAAGCTACTCCCCGTCCCCGTTTCAGTGGGATGAGTATAGCAAAAGCCCGGACTATACTTGGTTACCAGCCACGAAAGCTGAAAGACATCCTCATGGAGTGGAAACATTAACCGACAAATCCTATTAATCAGATTGTTTGCACAAATAAAAGTATGTGCTCTACACAACATAGAAATTTGACTCAGGCATCGAACTGGCAACTAAATAAAAATGATATAAACACATAATATATAAAGGTTAAGGTCTACATAACCAAGTTTTTACTACATTCTATTCCTAGTTTCAGCTACCTTTCCCATTCTAATTATTGCATATTTATTTTGAAAATATGCAATAAGTTCTTATCTTTGCACCCGAATTAAAGAACCAGAAGATGAATCAAACATTACAATTACATAACGCCCTTATATTTCATGCGGAAATTCCCAATTTCTGCACGTCATGTTGCGTGCATGTACATTGGTTCAGCGGATTCATCTAAATTCCCCTTACTCATTCTTACCCCTAACTGCCTGTTGACTTATTTCGTTACTCACAGACAGTATTTCCATCTGATTGTCAATAAGATGTATGTCTTTTTGGGGATTATCTATGCTATTTATGAATTGTTTAACCTAACCAACTAAAATATATTACAATATGTTCTCTATTATATCTACCATGTTTTTGGGAATCGGTATCGGATACGGATTACGTAACTGGAGTATCTTACAAAAGACTGAAAAGACAATTTCTCTTACAATATTCCTGTTACTCTTTATCCTTGGAGTATCCATTGGCTCTAATAGCCTGATTGTGAATAATCTCGGTAAGTTTGGATGGCAGGCGATCATTCTTGCCGTATCCGGCGTATTAGGGAGCTTGTTGGCTGCCCGGCTTGTGTTACAACTATTTTTCAAGAAAGGAGGTAAACAATGAAAGGAAGTCTCATCGTTATCGTATTTTTCTGTGTAGGCTGTATCATGGGAGTTTTTAATAAATTCCAGTTCGACACACATACTGTTTCCATGTATATACTATATGCGTTGATGCTGCAAGTAGGAATCAGCATCGGTTCCAATAAGAACCTGAAAGCGATCATCTCACATTTGCACCCGAAAATGCTGCTGATTCCATTGGGTACCATTACCGGCACATTGTTGTTTTCTGCCTTGGCAAGCATTTTGCTAAGTCAATGGAGTGTATTCGACTGTATGGCAGTAGGAAGCGGATTCGCCTATTATTCGCTGTCTTCCATCCTGATCACTCAGTTCAAGGAACCGACCATCGGAATACAGTTGGCTACAGAGCTGGGTACCATTGCCCTGCTGACTAATATCTTTCGCGAAATGATGGCACTTTTGGGTACACCGCTTATCAAGAAGTATTTCGGGAAACTTGCTCCCATTTCAGCGGCAGGAGTCAACTCAATGGATGTATTATTACCTTCCATCAGCAGATATTCGGGAAAAGAAATGATTCCTATCGCTATTTTGCATGGTATTCTGATCGATATCAGCGTGCCTGTATTCGTTTCTTTCTTCTGTAACTTATAACCTAGCGCCCCACCGTCGCCAACACAAAACGAATATCAGCGTAAGAAACATCATCTCCCAATGCAGCTTTAATAGCTACTACTCCCATAAATTCATGGGTCTCCAGATAAGTCCGGACCTTCTTTATCTTGTCCGCTGTCACTACCTGTTCCAACTTTATTTTATCTTCACGGAGATAATGTTCCAGATGAGTAGCAATCGTTCCCGTCACCAAATCACGAGCTTTGGCTATCTCTTCTATCGTCATCCCCTGGCAAAACATTTCATAACTCACCAGCTTTGAATCTTTCTTCTTCTCTTTCTGCTTCTTCTTATCCTCATGATGCTGCGCGTCCAGCTTTTGTTCACGTACATCCTCTCCGCCCGAAACAGAAGTAAAGATCTCCGGTCGTTCCAGCTTGTTCTCCTTCATATATTTGCGCACAATGCCCAAAATCTCAAGTCCGTACTTCTCCACTCCTTTTGCGCCAAAATAAGGTATCGCTTCCAAAGCTGCCGGTGTATCCGGCAACAGATTCACAATACCCATCAATGCCTTTTGCTGCATGATCACATAAGCCGGCATATTCACTTCGCGCGTCTTTGCCGTTCTCCATTCCGACAGAGCACGATAAAGTTCCGGATGCAGAATATCCGTCGGAACTTCTACTTTCACCTTTCCTGAATTGCTGCGAGTGCGTTCTTTCCGTTCTTTTTTCTCCTTCGGAGCCTTGGTGGAAGAACCGGAAGAAGCAGTTTCCCCTTCGAGATTCAACATCACTTTCGCCTTCCGTTTCAGATAATCCGTTACCGTAAATTTCTCCGTCCGCATCGCATCCAGCAAAGACTCTTTAATCCATAAAGCATCGTCCAATGCCTGCAAACGTTCATTCAGTTGTTTCCGCAACTCTTTATTATCAAGAGGCATACTGGTCTTGTCAAACAGCGCCCGGACAGGAAGCAATGCTTCACAAAAATAAGCAGCACCGGAATGAATCCTTTGCTGTAGCTCCTCATTTCCGGCATAATTTTCATTCTCGTTAATCAGACGCGTATATTGATTACGAAAGCGATTGGAAACTTCCACCACCTTCTCTTTGAGATGCGGAGCCAGTTCTTTATACTCGGCAAGCAACTTCGGATAAAGTTTATAAAGCTCTTCATCCATCATCCGGAGCAACCGCTTATAAGCCTGCTCAAGCGAATAGAAATTAAATAAATCATTCAACAGATCATAGAAATAAGCCTTTTGCATGTCGTTCAACTGCTTGCTCCCCGGTTTATTCTGTTCCACATCTCTTGTGAAATTATCTACAATGCTATCGCTGATTATCGCCTCCCTACGCAAAGGAGTCTCCAACACCATTCCTTCCAGAGTCTTGCAACGGCTCAATGCTACATACGTCTGCCCATGAGCAAAAGAGTTACGAGCATCGATAATCGCCCGCTCAAACGTCAGACCCTGACTCTTATGAATCGTGATAGCCCACGCCAGGCGGATGGGATATTGCCGGAACACACCTTCTATTTCTTCCGTGATCTCCTTCGTTTCTTCGTTCAGCACATACTTATAATTCCCCCATTCTTCGGGCAACAACTGAAAGACATCACTACTGTCTTTTCCACGTACGGACATTCCTTTTTCGTCAACACTCATCACTTCGCCTATCATGCCGTTATAGTAACGTTTTTCTGATGAAACGTCATTCTTAAGGAACATGATCTGTGCTCCTTCTTTGACTGTAAGCACTTCATCCGCAGGGTACGAGTACTCAGGAAAATTTCCCTCTATCTCCGCCCGAAAACTATAAGCCCGTCCGGACAGTGATGCCAGTTCACGGTCGTTCACCTGCTGGGCCTGATAGTTATGCGTTGTCAGTCGGATATACCCTTCTTCTTTCCGTGGACGAAAACCGGGCTGATAACGACGATTCAATTCGTTCAACACTTCATCATCTGCTTTATTTTCGCGTATCTTGTTCAGAAGAGAAAGAAAGAAAGTATCACTCTGACGGTAGACTTTCTTTAGTTCAATGGTCATATACACCGTTTCCTTCAGTGCACGGCTGGCAAAAAAATATGGAGTCTCGTAATGATTCTTCAGTAGCTCCCATTCATTGTCTTTTACCACAGGAGCCAACTGTTGCAAGTCGCCGATCATCAGCAACTGCACACCTCCGAAAGGTTTTTCACGGTCACGATAACGACGTAAAGCCGCGTCCACAGCGTCCAGCAAATCTGCACGTACCATACTGATTTCGTCGATAACAAGCAGATCCATGCTGCGGATAATATTCCGTTTCTCTTTGCTGAAACGGTAGTGCATCTTGGCAGAATTGAAAGTCGTTTCCGGCACAAACGGAGCAAAAGACAACTGAAAGAAAGAATGAATCGTCACCCCTCCGGCGTTGATAGCTGCGATTCCTGTTGGAGCCAATACGACCATGCGCTTGGGGGTATGTTCTCTCAATCGTTTTAGAAATGTAGTTTTTCCGGTTCCGGCTTTTCCGGTAAGAAACAGATGCGTGCCTGTATTTTCAATGAACTGCCAAGCTAGTTGTAGTTCAGGATTATTTTCCATGTTTCCTCTAATTTTCGGTAAAGGTACTGAATAGATTCCAACCACCGAAATTGAATGTAAGGAAAAGCAATAATCAAGCCGGTATTTTCATCATCATTTCTTTACTCCCGAAATATTTGTATACAAATAAACAAAAAAGGTCCCGGTTTCTTCTCGCTTGAAGTACACCGGGACCGGATCAAATCAGAACACAAAGTCGTGTCACAGTTATATATCGAAATTGTTTTTGTTTCTTAATTCTTGGAAGACTGATATCTCTTGTACCAATCTGTAGATTTTGATCCCCAAGAATCAGCCCAATTCTTGAAATAAGGATATTCCGTATCAATGTTATGCGTCTCCGTCACCGGAATGAAATTCAACATCGGAATATCGATGGCAAACGGATAAGCTCCGTCACGATCAATGTAATAGACATCCTTACTAGAACCTATCAGCGATTTGTCAGCATAAGATGTCGGTGAATATTTAGGCAGATGTACTTCCGTCCGGTTCTGTTGCCCTGCCGCATATTTTACTATAATGTACGGATTATATATCTTCAGATTCTCCTTATTAAAAGTGGCCTTTTCAAAGGTTCTGGTTATCGTACACGTACCCACTTTCCCCTTAACAGCTTGTTTTACACTTGGGAATACAATAATAGAAGACGTTTCGCTCTCCACTTTTATATCCTTATCTGAAGTCACTTTACCAAACTGTCCTCCATCTATCTGATAAGCAAATGCATTATCATACATCGCTCCGTCGTGTGTGGGCGTAAATGTATCCACAATCTTATTTATCATGTTTTCTGTGTTGAAATATATGGCACGATTATATTCTACGATCACGTCGTTCATGTCATAATCTCCCCCGTCAGGCCAAATATCTTCAAAGGCTAAAGTCCCCTTTAAGTTCTCCTGTGCATCCGGCTTTTCTATTGGTTTATCATCACTCGGGATATTGGGTCTGTTCGGATTATCAATAGAACTTTCCGGAGAAGCATCTACATAAAATAGTAGATCACAAAAACTTCTGTTTGCTCCATCTTCCACACCAATAATGGTTTTTCCACTCTTTTCATCTTTTACAGATACGAAACCACCATTAGAATACCCATTAGAAGTTATTAATGGCTTTGTAATGTCAATTTCATTCTCATTTTGATGATACCCATCTGCATATATAAACCATCCTACTGTATATCCTTTCGGAAATTTCTCACTTGGTTTACCATCCTCACCCCAAAAGAGCAGACGTACTTTATCTCCACACTTCAAAATAGATAAAGCTCCATTATATACGGAAAAAGCAACATTTGGAAATACGATATACTTCCTCATATTAGAGTTACTAACTCCATCACTTGTTTTATAATAATAATATCCAAATGAATTATTAAATGAAGCGTCCCTGTCAAGAAAGACCAAATCTAACGTAGTTCCCTCTTGTGTTACATTAATATTAGTGATTTCAGATCCCTTATACAAATAAGCGTTGTCAACAGAACCTCCGGATGGCTTGAAAAAAGAGTTTAAACGTTCTACAAGATTTCCAATCAATTCATTACCCACTTGTTTTTGAGGTGTTACATATCCATTATTAATAGGGTCTGGCTTTCCTGTTTGACTATTATAAATATAGGTGAGATTTCCTCCTTCTCCCCACTTACACAATGAATACAAATTAGCACCGGAATTGATAAGATACGGCACGCTACCTTTCGAAAAGTCATAAGAACGCGTTACCGCTTTAGTATTGGCAGTAGAAGAATCCTTTTTACTCATATCAAAACTAGCCATCCCATCTTTGATATCTAGTTTTACGCATCGGGGCACTCCCCAGCTTGATGTATACAAGTAAACAGTCTCTACAGAAGTCGGAATATTCATTTTCCCTTCATATTTTCCATTTCCATCCGTAAAAATTTTGAATAAAGCTTCAACCCCTTCTTTCTTTACCGGAACATTGTCCACTACTTCCATCGGGTCTTCATCATACACTTCAAGTAGAGCCACAAGTCCGGGGACATCATAGTTTACTGAGAGTTTCACGTCGCCACGTGTTTCAAATCCGAAATACTCGCTAGGGTCCGGAAGAGGTTCTTTTCCATAATTAGGATCGTACAGATCTTTTTCCATACATCCAGCCAACAGCCCACCAATCAATGCTGCCGTAGCAATAGCACCAGAAATGCCGAATAATCGCTTTTGTGTCATAATCTATATATTTGTTTTGTTAGTTATCAAGGCTTGTTTTGTTCCCATCAAAACAATCTCACCTCTCAAATAATTTTCAAATATATAGATTATTTAATTACCAGCCGGACAAAGCTTAAAAACGGAATACCGATTCACAAAATAGTGTTATCGTGCAATCTTTATTTACTGCATAGAACCACCCACGATATCCAATAATTCGTTGGTAATAGCCTGCTGGCGACTCTTATTATATTGCTTCGTCAAATCTTGGATCAATTCGTTCGCATTGTCCGTAGCCACCTGCATCGCCAATGTGCGTGCCGCATGTTCCGAAGCGTTCGAATCCACGGCAGCCGTAAAAAGCTTCTGGCTCAATACCGTTGGGATCAGATTGGCGATCAGTTCCTCTGCAGAAGGTTCGATAATGTAATCATTCGCTATTTCACCTCCTTGTACTTCTTCTTCCTTTTGCTTCTCTTCCTCATCCACGACCCGTGTCAGGTCAATAGGCAGATAAGTTTCGCGAAGCAGAATCTGCACGCCCATTGATTTAAAATGATGATAGATCAGTTCTACCCGGTCTATTTCTCCGGATACGTACATTTCCATCAGGCGATGTGCCAGTTCGGAAGCCTCCTGATACGATGGTTTGTCGGAAAGCGTCGGTGAAGTCTCCTGCGGTTCGAATCCCAGGCGTTTCACTGCTTCATCCACCTTCTTCCCTACCGGGAATATCAGGATATTATCCTGTCCCAGTGTACGAAACTCACCGACTGTTTGCAGCAGCATCTTAATCACATTTGCATTAAAAGCACCACAGAGCGACGTATTCGAAGAAAAGGCAACGATTGCCACACGCTTCACTTCCCTCGCCTTGATGTAAGGAGATTCAACAGGAAGGTCGGCACTCAGGAAGTTGGTCAGAATCTTGTTAAGCTTCCTTTCATAAGGCAGCATATTTTCAATGGCTCCTTGTGCCTTGTGTAACTTGACAGAAGCCACCATCTTCATTGCTGAAGTGATTTTTCGGGTACTCTTTACCGAATTTATTCTGGTTTTTACTTCTTTCAGTGAAGCCATAACTATTTAAATTAAGAATTAAGAATGAGTGTGTGTCAAAAGTCAGTCCCAGTTCAGTTACTATTGACTTTTGACACAGCGTCTTCATTTTATAAATATTGTTTGGCAACCATAGCGGCAGTCTCTTCGATAGCCTTGGTCACGTTATCGTCTATCACACCGGTTCTCAGAACGTCCAGCACATCTTCCTGATGATTGAGTTGTAGAGATTCGATGAAGCTGCGTTCAAAATCCTGTACGTTTTCCAAGGGAACATCGTGGAGCAGACCGTGCGTGCCGCAATACAGAATAGCAATCTGTTGTTCTACCGGCATCGGACTATACTGAGGCTGAATCAGCAATTGTGCATTCTTACGTCCCTTGTCGATAGTCATCGCCGTAATGGGGTCCATATCACTGCTAAACTTGGAGAAGGCTTCCAGTTCACGATACTGTGCCTGGTCCATCTTCAAGGTTCCGGCCACTTTCTTCATCGCCTTAATCTGAGCGTTACCACCTACACGGGATACAGAAATACCGACATTGATAGCCGGACGGACACCTTGATTAAACAAGTCCGTTTCGAGGAATATCTGTCCGTCGGTAATAGAAATCACGTTCGTCGGGATATATGCCGAAACGTCTCCTGCCTGCGTCTCAATGATAGGCAGAGCCGTGAGTGAACCACCACCTTTCACGATACCTTTCAGGCTCTCCGGAAGGTCGTTCATTTCGCGTGCCACTTCTTCTTCCTTGATGATCTTTGCCGCACGTTCCAACAGACGTGAGTGCAGGTAGAAGATATCACCCGGATACGCCTCACGTCCGGACGGACGGCGAAGAATCAACGATACTTCCCGATAAGCAACTGCCTGCTTGGAAAGGTCATCATAAACCACCAGCGCATGACGGCCGGTATCACGGAAATATTCACCGATGGCAGCTCCTGCAAACGGTGCATAATACTGCAACGCTGCCGGATCACCTGCCGTAGCGGCAACGACAATCGTGTAATCCATCGCTCCATACTCACGGAGCGTATTTACGATAGAAGCCACGGTAGAACCTTTCTGACCGATAGCCACATAAATACAGTACACCGGGTCACCTGCCAGAAAGTTATTGCGCTGATTGATAATCGTATCAATCGCAATGGAAGTTTTTCCTGTCTGACGGTCGCCGATAATCAGCTCACGCTGTCCGCGTCCGATAGGAATCATAGCGTCTACAGCTTTCAAGCCCGTCTGTAACGGTTGGTTTACCGGCTGACGGTAGATAACTCCCGGCGCTTTGCGTTCCAACGGCATTTCATACAGTTCTCCGCCGATCAGCCCTTTTCCGTCGAGCGGTTCGCCCAGCGGGTCGATGACACGTCCCAGCATGCTTTCACCTACACGGATTGAGGCGATACGCTTGGTACGTTTCACTATAAAGCCTTCCTTGATTCTGTCGGTAGGTCCCAGCAGAACGGCACCTACGTTGTCCTCTTCGAGGTTCATCACAATGGCTTTGATGCCGTTGTCAAACTCCAGCAATTCGTTGGCTTCGGCGTTCCGCAATCCGTAGATACGTACCACTCCGTCGCTTACCTGGAGCACCGTACCGATCTCGTCGAGCTGCACGTTGGTATTGATACCTTCGAGCTGCTTGCGCAATATATCGGATACTTCGCTTACTCTTATATTTTCAGACATTATACAATTCTCCTATTCTTATCAATAAACTGTTGTTTCACTCGTTTCAACTGCGTGGCAATGCTTGCATCGAGCCGATAATCATTGATATCGAAGATGAAGCCCCCCTCTATCGAGGGATCGATCACAGTATCCAGTTCCATTTGGGCATGCAGAATATGTGCTGCTGCGGAACGGATCCGGTTTTCTGTCTCCTTGTCCACCGGGACTGCCGTAATCAGTTTGCCTACTCCGATGTGTTTCAGTTTCCGGTAAAGATCGAGATACATCAGGCTGATGAACTGCAAATAGCCTTCGCGCCTGTTTCGCAGAACCAGCGTGATGAAACGGACAAACTCTCTGCTGGATTCACCGTTACCATCGGCAGCCGTACATATCAGCGCCAACTTGTCCTTTACCGACACCACAGGATTATCAAGCACTTCGCGCAGTCCCGGCTGGACACGAAAACTGTGAGACAATGTGAAGAATTCGTTGTAGAGTCTATCCTCCACACCTTTCTCCTGAGCGTATTCGATCATCGCTTTGGCATATCGCATTGAGAGTACTCCGACTTCCATCTTCCTTAGTTCTTATTAGGGGTTAATACTTCATCCAGCATACGGTCGATCATTCCCATCTGGGATTCTTTGTCCTGAAGGTTCTTGCGGAGCACCTTCTCGGCGATATCGACAGAAAGCACAGCTACCTGTCGACGGATGTCGCGGATCGCTTCATCCTTCTCTATCTGGATTTGTTGTTTCACCGCATCCAGTTCTTTCTGTGCGGCTATCTCTGCTTGCTTACGGGCCTCGTGAACAATCTTGTCACGTTCTTCCATTGCCTCCTTCAAGATTCGTCCTTGTTCCTTGTTGGCAGCAGCCACAAGCGCCTCGCCCTCTTCCTTCAAATGAGCTAACTGGGCGTTGGCTTCCCTTGCCACCTCCAAGGACTGGTCGATATAGGTTTTACGGCCTTCCACCATCTTGATGATGATGGGGAAACCGTATTTCGCTAATATCACGAACACAACCCCGAATGCGACAAACATCCAGAACAACAGGCCACTATCAGGTAATAGTAATGACATATCTATTTAATATTACAGGAAGAATACCAGCAGACATACTACTACCGCCAACAGAGCCACACCTTCGATCAAGGCGGCGGCGATAATCATATTCATACGGATGTCACCCGAGGCTTCCGGCTGGCGTGCAATAGCTTCCATAGCCGAACCACCAATCTTACCAATACCCAAACCAGCTCCGATTACTGCAAGACCTG
>OGWS01002153.1_pt1 | contig 13021 bp, 3 predicted proteins | sample 1576111 | NCBI WGS metagenome assembly OGWS01 (sample SAMEA3541534, study PRJEB24748) | human gut metagenome | biome: human gut; feature: human-associated habitat; material: faeces | place: China | collected 2012
AAAGCTATCAGCTGTGAGCTGTCAGCTACAAGCTAAATATTCTTTTACGGTTTGAATCATCTTGGCATGCGAGTATCTGTTTCGGCTTCGTCGGTCACCGGGCGCATAATAATAAGTGGCGCTGAATTGGTAAGAAAGGAGCCGGCTTGATTTGTCCCCAAATTTGCCTTCTAAAGAAGGGGAGTTTCTAAATAGGAAAGTACCGGTTGATTTGATCCATTACCGATGGTATTTTTGAATTTGCGAAAAATTATTGACACAACCAGTTCTGACGGTAAGAATAATTCACTTACACCTGGGGGATGCTTGCATATATGCAAGGTATAAAAATAAAAACGTTTCTTCCTAATTGTATATCCGGGAAGGAACGCTTTTTGTATTGCGAAGATATATTTCTGACGCCTGGGGTGCGTCTATTTGTGGAAAGCTTATTGCCCGTGATTCTTCTATGATTACCTTTAGGTAGCACTATGTGAGGATTATAGTATAGAAAACCGAGACCCGCTTGGTTGGGGCGGAAGATAAATAATTGTACTGATAAAGTAAATGTATGAATACATAGGAAATGGATGTGGAAGTGTTATGTGTGTTTACACCTGCCGGCTTGGATAAAATAAGCTGGTAATTCCGTTATTTTCCGAGAAAAGTGCGATACGGGATCTACTATGTTTTTTCGCTCAGTACAGCTTGGATGATTTGAGACAGCATATCCTGTTTTTTCTCTGAGAGAGTATATTCCGTTCCATTGAAGAGAAATGTGCTGCTTAGGATGGATCTCAGATCCGGTAGTTCTTTTGTGTTGTACGTACTTCTATCTTCCTGCAAGATATAATTCCGGGGCTTTCCTATCTGAGACAGTTCGTCAGTGGAAAGGTGCAGACCACTGCAGATTTTTACTATATTGTACATGGATCCGCCATCTACATTCTTCAGAATGGAATATAGAGTTCCATATGGCATATTGATCTTTGCGGCGAAATCTTTCAGTGTCCATCGTTGGAGGATCAGCTTTTTCAAATATTCCTCTTTTGTCATAATCGCCTCCTTACTGTTGATTTTACATAAATAATATCGAAATTTCAATGAATCAGGAGTGGGATGTGGATTTTTTAGTAATAAAAAGTTATAATGATATAATAATTTGAAATTTCAAATTAAAGGGAGAGAGGAACGTGTATAAAAATCTGATGGCAGAATTGGCAAAACAGGAGATGAGCCTTGAAGAACTGTCAAAAGAAATGGGGATCAAGTAGGAAATGCTGCTGTTGAAAATGGAAAACCGTCATGGAATTAATTTTAAGGAGGCTGTGAAGATTAAAATGATTCTAAAAACGGATATGCCGTTGGAGGAGCTTTTTTTTTGGGAGTCGATTTGAAATTTAGAATTATATGATTGGGCCATTGTGTATGTATGCTGTTACAGTATGTAACGACATACACATGACGGGAAATAAGGAAACTCTTTTATTAAAGTGGACTTGAACAGAAATATGGAGAATAAGGTAGCTTTTTAGGAATGCCTTGGAAATAATCGATCGCTCCGAAATTCATCTCCATTCTTAAGAAATATTGATATGAATCATATTCATAAAGGCATTTGGAATTAAAGTAAGGACAGCTGTACTGTTATTGCAAAAATTAAGAGCACAGATGTTTACATTATATGAATGAAATGGCACTGAACCGGTAGATAAATATTCATCAGTGAAAAATTTGTATTTTTATAAAGGCTGGTAAATATGATGAGAAGTATAGAAGGAGGTGTAGGAGGTCTGCCGGATCATATAAATAAATTTTTGATATAGCATTATATTTTTTGGGTATGTAGAGAGGAAGGGTTATATGAACAAAATTTACAAAGTCATTTGGAGCAAAGTGAAGAACAGTTATGTGGTAGTTCCAGAAATTGCCGTCAGCAGCAGCAAAAATAAGGGGAATAAAGCATATAAATCTGCGCTGGCTGCGGTTTTAACGGCGATGCTGGGCTTTGGCGGTTTTGTCGGCAGTGAGGCGGCTACAGTCAATGATGGGGATACATTGAACGGCAGTACCCATATCACCGTAACTAAGGATCCGGCAACCAAGACGATTACCATATCAACGACCGGGCTGGCCACGACGGGTGATTTGGCTACATTAAGTACGCAGGTGAATACCAACACCGGTAATATCAACAATAATGCTACCCATATCAGTACGAATGCTACCAATATCAGCACAAACGCCGGCAATATCAGCAATAATACATTAAAAATCAACACGCTCACAGCACTGACAAATAGCCTGGGACTTGATGCTACAAAACCGGGGATTAAGTATTTCCGTGCCAATTCCACGGGGGCAGATGCTTCAGCTGTTGGCTCGGATGCTGTCGCGGTAGGGACGCAGGCCAGAGCCACCAAAGATAATGCGATGGCAATGGGGGTAGAGGCCAAAGCAGAAGCCGAAGATTCCGTGTCGGTAGGGCATGCTTCCAGAAACGTTTCTAATGCAGTAAATGGCGTGGCCATCGGCCATGGGGCAATTAACGGTGCTGTCAGCGGTATGACGCCGGATGGAGACAGCACGGTCGTACTTGTCGGCGGCGGCAAGAATAGTGTGTCTGTCGGGAATAAAGCCAATGCCCGTGGTAATTCTTCTATTGCGTTGGGAGATGGAGCGGTTGTTCAAAATGATGGCGGCAATCGTATAGTTAATAACAACAGTATGGCGATTGGAACAGCGGCAAAGACGGTGTCTTCTGATAATGCGACAGCTATCGGGCACGGTGCTTTTGTTGCCAAAAACAGCCACAGTGCGATTGCTGTCGGCGAAAGTGCCCAGGCCGGTAAGGAAGCCGCAACGGCGATCGGCAAAGAAGCGGCTGCTAAAGGTAAGAACAGTCTGGCAGCCGGTACTTCTGCTGTGGCCGAAGGAGAAAATGCCGTATCTGTTGGTCAGGGAACGGAAGCAAAAGGAAAAAATGCGGTCGCTATTGGGAATGCCAGTCAGACAGCCGGTTCCAGTTCTGTTGCTGTTGGTGATGAGGCCGGCGCGGCAGCCGGCAGATCTGTGTCTGTCGGTATTGGTGCCGGTAAGGGCATGATTGGTGATGTATTGGGAACGAAGGGCTCGCATGTGTCTATTGGTGACGAAGCCGGACAAAATGTGGATGGACAGCATGATATTGCCATCGGCACCAAGGCGGGCGGAAATGTATCCAGCAATTATAATATTGCCATTGGTGTAGAGGCAGGGACGAATATAGGTACTGCCGGTAACCCTTCTATTGGGAAAAATGTATCCATCGGATATAATGCCAATAAGAATGCTACCCTGGTGTCCCGCCTCCAGGCGACAGCAGTCGGCAGTGATACGAAAGCCGCTGATGACGCGTTGGCGCTTGGTTTTCATGCGCAGGCAGCAGGAAATGGATCCATAGCTGCCGGGTTTAATGCATTGGCGGAAGACGCGGCCAGCATGGCGCTGGGACAAGGGGCAAAGGCTTCCGGCGGGAACATTGCCATCGGTAATGGTTCGGAAGCCAGCGCGGCCATGATCAGCGGTACTGGTTACCTGACAGGGACTGCTGCTCCTTCCACAGGTGTTTCAGTCGGTACGGCGGCAGCATTGCGCCGTATTACGAATGTGGCGGATGGCGCGCAGGATCAGGATGCCGTTACCGTGGCACAGCTGAAGAAATCCATCGATGAAACGGTCCGGCAGGTGAATGCCAGTATCACTAGTACGACGGCTACAGGAGTTTACTATGATACTGTAACTACCGGGCAGGGAGAGAGTATCACTTTAAAGAATACCAATAACAAAGGAACCGTGATTCACAATGTGGCTAAGGGTACATCGGGAACAGATGCGGTTAATGTTAATCAGTTGAATGAAACAGTGGATCAGGCAAAGACTCATTATTACTCTGTGAAGTCCACAAATGCGAATAATTACAATAATGACGGGGCTGCCGGCGAAGATTCTATGGCAGCAGGCGTCGGCGCCAAAGCGTTGGAAAAACGCAGCGCGGCTATTGGGAATAATGTGGAGGCACAGGGAGAAGGCAGCATCGCCCTGGGAACCGGCTATGAGGAAATAAATGGCGGTACACCTACCATTACGCAGACTGTGGCGGCTTCCGGTTATAAATACAATATGGCCATTGGTGCAGGAGCACAGTCGGAAGGGAATCATTCTATTGCCATGGGTACCCGTGCCGTCACCACCATAAAGAATGGCGGAACCAGTGTGGATAAGGCAGTGGCTATCGGTTATGTCGCCGGAGCCTCTGATGATAAAGCAGTAGCAATAGGCAGTGAAGCTAAGAGTAACAGCCGGAGCGCGGCAGCTTTGGGTGATCGGGCACACGCATTGGCGAATGATGCTTTGGCTATAGGTACAACGGCAAGTGCTACAGGAGAATCTTCCGGCGCAATCGGTACGGCTAACACTGTCAATGGGGCAGGGACATATGTCATCGGCGCACGGAACAGTGCTCCCACAACTCCGGTAGCAAGCAATGGTTCAAATATCACGGCGGTCAATTCCGGTGTGTTTGGAAATGAAAATACACTGGACGGCGAGAATAACAGAGTAACCGGCAACAGCAACATTGTCAAAAAAGAAACGGCAACAGGGCTAACGGATATCATGCTGACGGGGAATAATAATACAGTCAGCGGCGATGCGGATACGACGACGCAGGATGATGCCGGCAAGATGTCCGGTATCACGATCACCGGTTCCAAGAATACGGTAAAGGCAAAAAATAATACAAAGAATCTTACCGATGTCCAGATCGTCGGGAATAATAATACAGTAGATGCATCAAGTAATGCGCAGGGATTGTCCAATACCCAGATACTGGGCAGCAATGTGAATGCTACCATGGGGAATTCCGTATATCTGGGGAGCGGCTCCGCTTATGTGGCAGACAGCGCGTCTACAAAAGGTATGGCGGTTTATAACAGTGATGGTACCTATGCCTATGCAGGCGGCACACCGGCAGGTGTTGTCACGGTAGGAGCCAAAGGCAGGGAACGCCGTATTCAGAACGTGGCGGCCGGATTGGTTGCTCCGCAGAGTACGGATGCGGTTAATGGCAGCCAGCTCTATACCATGACCCGTCCGCTCCGTTTTGGCGGAGACAATTCCACTATCGGCGCGACAAGCGCGGCAGACGTCAATGTGGTTAAACGGGGATCTGATCAGGCGATGGCCATCTTGGGTGGCGCTGATGGTAGCAAGCTGAGTGATAACAATATCGGCGTGGTAGCCGATGCGGCGAATAATAAGTTCAATATCAAGCTTGCTAAAGAGCTGAAAGATCTGACCAGCGTAACGACAAAAGACGCGGCAGGAAATACGACGGTAACCAACGGAGCCGGTACGACTGTGACTGACAGTACCGGAAATAAGACAGAAGTCAATGCCGGCGGCATTACCATTACGCCGAAGACACCGGGACCCGGTAAGACAAATGTTTCTTTAACCGCGGACGGACTGAATAATGGCGGCAACCAGATCCATAATGTGGCAAAAGGTACGGCCGGTACAGATGCGGTCAATGTAGATCAGCTGAAAGACGAGATCGCAGCCAATGCGACCAAGCTGGTAGACGGAAAGAATACCACCGTTGAAGGCGACGGAACAGCAGCCAATCCGTATAAAGTCAATGTAAAAGATAACATCAATCTTGGTGAAAAAGGCGCGAACGGCAAAGACGGATCCATTGGAGTCAACGGTAAAGATGGCTCTGCTGTGGTCATCAACGGCAAAGATGGCTCCATCGGTTTGAATGGTAAGGACGGCGCTAACGGACTTACCATTAAAGGTGGTGATGGTAAACCCGGCGTTGACGGAACGAATATCACACGTCTGATCATCGAAGAAAAGAATGGTGATAAACATGACGTCGCTACCCTGGATGATGGGCTTAAGTTCGCAGGAAATACCGGTACCGTAGCTAAAAAACTGAATGAAACCATGACGATCAAGGGCACCGGTGCGAAGGTGGATACGGAATATGATTCTTCCAACATCAAGACCATGGTGAATAGCAACGGTGAAATGATTGTTGGCTTGGACAAGAACCTGAAAAGCGAAACTATTGTTGCTACAGGTAAAGATGGCAAAAACGGTAAAATCGGTATTAATGGTAACGACGGCGTAACAACAAATATTTCCGTTACTCGTGACGGCAAGCCCGGAGTAGACGGCGCGCCGGGTACGACCACGACCCGTATCGTATACGAGAAACCGGACGGAAGCAAAGAAGAGGTGGCTACCTTAAATGATGGCATGAAGTATGGCGGTGATACAGGAGCTGTCATCAAGAAGAAACTGAACGAACAGGTGAACGTAGTCGGAGGCATTACAGACACAAACAAACTGACGACAGAAGATAATCTCGGCGTCGTATCCGACGGCAATAACAACCTGAAAGTCCGCATGGCCAAAGACCTGAAAGGTTTGGAGACTGTGACGACAAAGACAGTTACTGCCGATACAGGAAATATCACTACGGTAAATTCCGATACGGTGAATGCCAAGACTGTCAAGACAGGAGATACCACGATCAATGATAACGGGTTGACCATTAATAACGGTCCTTCTATCACTAAAAATGGTGTAGATGCGGGAGATAAGAAGATTACCAATGTGGCGCCCGGTGACATCAGCCCGACCAGCAAAGACGCAGTGAACGGTTCCCAGCTGTTCCAGACAAACCAGAGCATCAGCAGGCTGGGAGACCGCGTGAACAAAGTTGGTGCAGGGGCAGCCGCCTTGGCAGCCCTCCATCCACTGGACTTTGACCCGGATGACAAGTGGGATGTGGCAGCCGGCTACGGCAACTACAAAGACGCCCATGCGGTAGCGGTAGGAGCATTCTACCGCCCCAATGAAGATACCATGTTCAGCGTGGGAGGCTCCTTCGGCGGTGGAGAAAATATGGTGAATGCCGGCGTCAGCGTGAAGCTGGGACAGGGCAACCATGTATCCACATCAAAAGTGGCAATGGCGAAAGAGATCAAAGACCTCCGCAATGAAGTGGAACAGCTCCGCAGCGCGCTCGGCCAGGTCGTACAGGGACAGGCGCTGGATCCGATGAAGATCAAGCTCTTCCCTGATATACCGGAAAACCACTGGGCCTACGAGTATATCGCCACCCTTGCGGGGAACGATATTATCGAAGGATATCCGGATGGAAACTTTGGCGGCGACCGTATGATGACACGTTATGAATTCGGTGCTATTGTATACCGCGCGATGCAGAGAGGATTCGAAGTACCTGCCAGAATGCTCAAGGAATTTGAACCTGAACTGGAACGGCTCCGCGTGGACACGATTGCGCAGAACAAAGCAGGACAGCCGACAATCGAACGCGTACGTGTTATTCACAACAGATAATCCTGTAAAATAATTTCCGTGTAGTATGAAATCATGCCTCCATGAATATGCGATAGAATTCAGGAGGCATGATTTTTCTATTTTCTATAAAGAAAGCAAGTGAACGATTTTGAAAATAAATGAAACGTCTTGCCCTTGCGGGTTTAGGAAGGCGCCGATTTCAAAGACGCTAAGAGACGCATGAAATTGTGCTCATCACTGATGCCGTGTCTGGCGGTATTCGGATGTGGGAATGGGACTAAGAATATGGAATGAAATATTTTCCTGTGTGACTGTCCGATTTGCTGTTGCGATTTAGTTTGTTTCTTAATTATCCGTGATAATTCTTAAAAAGATGGAAATAAGATAAATTTTTTGCTACAATATATAAATATTGGAAAAGCAGTTTTGTGTAACCTGCGGAATTTATCCGTTGAAATCTGAAGCCGGTTGTGTGACAGGGAGAGGTGAGATAGAGCGCGAAGGGGAAAACGTGACAGCTCTTTTATATTTTTATTTTCTTTAATATTGGGAGGAAAGTATGAACAGAATTTACAAGATTGTATGGAGCAAGGCAAAAAATGCTTATGTGGTAACGTCGGAACTGGCGAAGAACCACACGAAAAGCGCTTCGGGGAAAGCAGTGAAAGCGGCGCTGGCGGCCGCAGTGGGGATGGGGCTCCTCATGGGCGGATACACGGCAAGCGCAGCGGATAATACACCCGGTGCCGGCAGTGGGGTTGCCATCGGTACGGGCAGTAATGCACCGAAAGAGGAAAATGTGGCTGTCGGAAAAGGGGCAACAATTAAGTATTCTAATGGTGCTAGTGCGGCCACTGGGGATGTGGCTGTCGGAAGTGATGCCGTTATTGATAACTATGCCAGCCAGGGCGGCAGTATTGCCATCGGGAAAAATGCAAAAATAGAAAATATGACTGGAAAGCAGGAATCATTATTTGCACTGGGGCAAACAACCTATCACTCCGGAAATTTTTGGGGAACATTACAAATTCCCGACAATCCGGAGAATGTGGCAGGAAGTATAGCTATTGGTGATAATACCTATGCACGGACGGGGAGCATTATGATTGGTTCTCATAATTATAGAGGAGATATAGGAGACCAATCTGTAGATACATCTAAAACAAAAGACTATGGAGTCAATATTAATGCAACCACTTTAGGAACGAATAGTTTTAATCAAGGAGCTTTTTCTACCGTTAGTGGTGCTTACTCCATTATTTCCGGTAAATATGATGGAAGCGGTTTCTCCTCACATGTTGGACAGAATTTTGGCGCAACCATTACCGGTTCTCTGAACAGCATCGAATCAGCCACGGCGTCTAGCCGTTATTCCGGTATTGCAAACAGCATTGTCGGGACGGCAAACCGGACGTTTAACTCTAACGGTTCCCTGATCTTCGGTGCCGGCAATGAAATTACCAATTCGATTACAAGTATTACTGCTCCTTCTGATGGAGGTTCTTCGGCAAAAGAGTTGTCGGATAAACTCCGCACGGCCGTGAAAAATTCCAACAGCGGCGGTGCCACCCTTGCTATCGGCGGAGGAAATACAGCGGATTGGACCCAGCTTTCTCAAATTATTGGTGTGAACAATACGTTGAAAGGTGAATCTGGGGCTATTAGTAAGTTTAACATGATTGATGGCTACAAAAATACCGTAACCAAGGTCGAGCACGTGTCCGTAATCGGCTCCGAGAATACCGTTGAAAACAGCAAGAGCCAGACCGTCATCGGGGACAGCAATAAGATTACCGATAGAAATGCCGGTACGGTTTCCGGGAAACAGGAAGAAAGGACGAAAAATGTGTCCGACCTTGTCATCGGCAAGGGAAATGATATTTCCGGCAACGACACCTATATGAAAGGGTATGAGAGCCTGACTGTTATCGGGAATAATAACAAAGCAGTCAATCCCAGCTCGTCTATCGTGATCGGGGATAATCAGAAGTTATCAGCGATTAAAGAATCTGTTGTTATCGGTTCCATGACACCGGAAGAAAAGGCCGATCCCGATATCGGGCAGAAACATGCCAGTGTCGTTGTCGGGTATCATGCCCAGAGCGGGACCAGAGACGGTGGCGGAATGAATGTGGCTCTTGGCCATGGCGCAAAAGCTTATGGCTGGCAGGAGACCGTGACAGGGATCAAATCCATTGTGGAGGCAGGCTCCGGCTATGACGGTTATCTGGCTTCTGTCTATGGCGGTCTTAATACCGTAGCGTCAAATAAGGCGGACCAGAATGATGGGATGGCAAACACCGTCGTCGGTACCCTGAACAAAACAGAAGGCGCCAATGGGGCACTCGTTTTCGGCGCGGGCAATAGCGTTACACATTCCTTCGGGACGGCACCGACCGATGAAGATGGAAACAGTATGAATGAGCATTGGAGCGATGCCATACTTGGAGGAGGACAGAAGTATGCTATGGGAGAAGGACCGCTGGGCCATGATGAGCTCAGGAAAGCGATGGGACTGGCCATGTCGACCGGCGGCGGTTCCGTGGTGACCATGGGGAACGGAAATACTTCAGATTATGCCGTCCATTCCCAGATCATCGGTTCCGGAAATATCCTTACCGGTACAGCAAATACACCCAGCATCAATAATACGATCAACGGATATGCGAATACAGGCAGGAATGTGGAACGTGTATCTATGATGGGTACCGGGAATAATATATCCGATGGTACTGCTGATGTAGTGATTGGGGATTATCACCATATGGACGGTGGTAAAAACAATGTAATCCTTGGATCCATGGCTACGGAAAAGAAGACTGTAGAGAAAACGTATACGATGAAAGATGCTTCGGGCAATGTTATTCTCGAAAAGAAATATAAGGTGATGGAAAATGTACCGATTAAATCGCATACGGCGAACATAAGCAATGCGGTGATGCTCGGCTACAATACGGATGTGGAAAAAGACGGCGGTGTAGCGATCGGTGCGGATTCCGTGGCTTCTGTGGACAAAGGAGTTATAGGGTATGACGCTTCCGGTACCGATCATTCCAACGATACAACAGGCGTATGGAAATCGACGGCTGCCGCTGTTTCCGTAGGTAAAGAGGCGACTCCGACCAGTGCGGCAGTGACCCGCCAGATTACAAACGTAGCAGCCGGCACGCAGGATACTGATGCCGTCAATGTGGCACAGCTGAAAAAGGTACAGGCAGCTGCCGGTGCGGCGAAAGTGCATTATTACAGCGCCAAGTCTACAAAAACGGGAGCCGGCAGCAACTATGACAATGACGGCGCCGAGGCGGAAGACAGCATCGTGCTCGGTATTTCCTCTTCTTCGAAAGGGGTGAACAGCACCGTTCTTGGCAATAACAACAAACTGACCGGAGTGAAAAACGGAAGAAACAATAGTATCGTCGCCGGCCAGAATCTGGACGTGGAAGGCGCTCATAATGCGGTATTCGGCACGGATTATAACAATTATGACCATAAGCTGACAAAAGTCTTTGGAGAACAGAATACGGTCATCGGTGTGGGGAACCTGGTCGGCTATACGGCGGAAAAAGATCCGAGCGATCCGACAAAATGGATTTACACCAAGAACTCCAGAGGCAGCGACCAGAACGTGGCTGTTGGTATGAAGAATACGGTTAATGGTGCCAGTGTTGTCGTAGGTGCCGATTCTGAAGCGGAAGGGATAGGGGCATCCTTCGGTCGAGGAAATAAGGTCATCGGCCCAGATAATGGCGGCGGATATAGAGGTCTTGCCCTGGGGAATAACCTTACGGTTAAAGGGGAGGAAGCGGTAGCTGTAGGTACGAATGCTTCCGCGACTGCGGACTGGGCCATTGCCATGGGGTCGGAAAGTAAAGCGGAGAAAGAAAATGCTATGGCCTTTGGTTATGCATCTCATGCTAAAGTCGTTGGTGGCGTAGCGCTTGGTGCATGGAGTGTGGCGGATAGGGCAGGCGGTGTGAGCGGCTATGATCCCTCCACCAAAGCAGCTTCCACAGATACATCGGCTACCTGGAAAGCGACAGCTGCCGCGGTTTCCGTAGGCGATTCGACCGGGAACACCAAGATCACCCGCCAGATTACGAATGTGGCGGCAGGCAGCGAGGATACTGATGCCGTCAATGTGGCACAGCTGAAAAAAGTGGAAGCCAAGGCAGCAGAGGCGGAAAAGAAACATACCACCGTGAAAGCAGGAGATTATGTAACCGTAACGGAAGACACCAATGGCGACGGCGGAAAAGAATACACCATCAGCGGCCCCAAGATGGAATCTACAGACGGAACAGTAAAAATTACGGATAAAGTAGAAAATGGCAAGAAAGTCGGATATAACTTGTCTGTCAATACAAGCAGCCTGGGTATCGAAAAGACGGAAGTAACGGCGGGAGAAAATGTAACCGTGACATCCAAAAAAGACGGGAATAAGACGACATATACCATTAATGCCAAAGATACGGTAGTGACAGGAGGCACAGCTTCCTATGCCGCGGACGGCAAGGGTACCGCCACGCTGACAAACAATGATGGGAGTACAGCGACTATCACCGGACTGCGAGACCTCTATACAACATCCGCGGCGCTTGACGGGAATACCTTGAACTTCACCCGCAATGACGGCAGCACCTACTCTGTTTCCGGCATCGCGTCTTCGCAGGATATCAAAAATGTAACCAATAAAGTAGGCGAACTGGGAACCCGTGTGAACCGTGTAGGAGCGGGAGCGGCAGCACTGGCAGCCCTTCATCCCCTTGATTTCGACCCGGATGATAAGTGGGATTTCGCAGCCGGCTACGGCAACTACAAAGATGCTCATGCGGTATCAGTAGGGGCGTTCTATCGTCCGAATGAAGATACGATGTTCAGTGTAGGAGGCTCCTTCGGAGGAGGAGAAAATATGGTGAATGCCGGAGTCAGCTTGAAACTGGGACAGGGCAACCATGTATCCACATCCAAAGTGGCCATGGCGAAAGAAATCGTCGATCTCCGTGATGAAAACAAGGATCTGAAGAAACGCCTGGATACTATGGAACAGAAGATGAATTCTATTCTCGGCATCCTGGATATGGGTAAAAAGAAAGACTTCCCCGATGTGCCGGAAAACCACTGGGCTTATGAGTATGTCGCTACATTGGCAGGAAACGGTATTATTGAAGGCTATCCGGATGGCATGTTTGGCGGCGATCGTTCCATGACCCGCTATGAATTTGCGGCAATGTTCTATCGTGCATTGAAGAATGGAGCGCCGGTAGATGACAATATGGATAGAGCCATGAATGAGTTCGAACCGGAACTCCGCCAGATCCGTCTGGACCGTATTCGTGTCGATCGTATTTCCGGCAAGGACAATGACAGAAATAAAGTGGAACGTGTCCGCGTCAACAACGAAGACGATATGGCGAACAATGATTACCGCGATGTGTACGGTTCTCATATTTCCCCGAAAGCGTAAAGGAAAGCAAGGGTAAGGAAATAACTTAAGAAGCATAAAATACGGTACTCGTCAGATGTGATGGGTACCGTATTTTTGTATGAGTGAGGATAAGCTGACAGTCAGACGTCATCCGGAGAATCTGTTACCGTGGTGAGGAAAGTGGTAAGATGTCATCAGAGTCATAGATTCTTCACTCGGTGTCATGTTGCTGTTTCC
>OGWS01002155.1_pt1 | contig 12998 bp, 9 predicted proteins | sample 1576111 | NCBI WGS metagenome assembly OGWS01 (sample SAMEA3541534, study PRJEB24748) | human gut metagenome | biome: human gut; feature: human-associated habitat; material: faeces | place: China | collected 2012
GATTAAATATTAATATTTTAATAACGATGGTGAGATTTTTATCGCACCACTACTAATGATTCTTTGCAAACGGAGCAGCGTACCGTTTTCTCCGGCAGTGCTGCGGAAGCGATTCGCCTCTTTCCAACCAAAGTGAATGTTACAGTTGCCGCCTCACGGGCTTCTGTCGGTCCGGAGAATATGCAGGTATCCATACAGTCTACTCCCGGATTTATGGGAGATACGCAAAGAGTAGAAATCAAAAATGACCAGGTGCATGCCGTAGTAGACATTTATAGTGCTACATCGGATATTGCAGGGTGGTCAGTAGTGAGCACCCTGATTAATATCGCTTCACCCATTGTATTCTGACAGATTGGCCAGTACTTTTGCGCTCAGGCGGTCAAACGCCTGACGCGTGCGGCCAGTAGACACCTGCATACAACGTACATGCGGATGATTGAGAAGCTGTTCACCCCCCAACGCGCCTATCGTGTCACAAAAACAAAGGTTATCACCTTCCAGCCATTCAGTAAAAGCAGCCTCATCCCATGCCGGTGACAAACCGGTATTGAATAAGATCTTCCGGTTACCCATCTGCTTAAATTCCTCTTCGTGCAGTAAAACCGTATTTTTATTAAGGCAGCAGCAAATGACTTCACTCTCTGCTAGGAGTTCCCTCAATGGCAAAAAGCGATATCCTTTGGCAGTAGCCGCTTCTTTCTCACTGCGGGCATAATATGAAATATCAGCACCAAAGAACTTCAAGGCGTCCGCTATCATGCCGCCAGACTTACCCAGTCCGATTATTCCGACTTTCAATCCGGTGATCTCACGAGGCAATTCTTCCCACGGTTCCTGTCCAAAGCCGTGCAAACAGCGCACCAACTCACTGACTACATATTCCACCACTCCTTCGTCACCATAATCCCGGATACCTGTTACCGTGATACCTCGTTCATTGGCATAACGAATATCGACATTGGCACTTTCGGGAGAATAGAGTGAACAACACATTCCAATGTATTTCACATTCGGACAACATTCGAGTACATACCGGTTGATACGGGAGGTATAACTCAAAAGCACTGCATCAGCATCTCCGATACGGGCAATTATTTCATCATCATTTGCGGGTATATCAGGATACATCACCACCTGACCGGCAAATGAATACAATGCTTTTTCGGCCGACGGAACCAGGCTGACCGGTTCTATAGCTACAAGTTTCTGAAACATCGTTTTTTTATTTTAGAAGTATTATACAAACATATATGGTTACCGGATTAGTAACCCAACATGGGCGCTAAGATACAAATTTCCAGCCATAATATCATTTAAAGATGAATGATTACAGTACGTTTTAGACACGCGAACGCAAGTTAAACAGGTACATTCAGAGTTCACTACTCGCCGTCCGGCCCCTTGGGTGGCGGTGCAATGAAGTGCATCTGATTGCCCCGTCCCTCCCTCTTGATAATACCCTCGGCAGCAAAGGATTTGAGGTCAGCGAGCGCGGTATTCTTCAGCCGCCCTGTGAGTTGGGTGTACGTTGTTCTTGTAATAAACCCATGTTGCCGGATATATTGCAGTACAATCTGTTTCAGTTTTTCGCTGTCACACTCTCTTGAGGTATTAAAGTCTATGTATTTTCTACGCTCCAGATCACCCCGGACGCCTGTCCGGAATTCCTTAGAAGCACGGAAGTTCACCCCGTTGAAAGAAACGGAGTTGGAACGCAAGTCTTTCTTGTCCTCCACCAAACGAGATGTCACCTTGGCGGAGAAGAATCCAAACTCTCCCAGTTCTACCCGGAATCCCTCGCCCAGATAGTCGAGTGTTTCGTCCCGCAACTCGGAAAGGATCCCTTCTATCATCCCCTCCTTGAATCCGGTTCTCTTGGCTACTGCCCGAATAAGCTGCTTTGCCGTAATCGTTCCGCTATAAACAATGTCGGCATACATCGTTTCAGTCTCGCCCTCTTTCGTGGTGAGGGACGGTTTCTTCTTTAAATTGTAATAAGCCATCTTTCTTTTCTAACTATGATTAAGAACTTTCAGTGCAGAGATTAAGGATTTTCAGTGCAGAGATTAATGTATTTTTGTGCAGTCGGGAAGTCGTCACCTTGCAAGGTGACCATTATCACTTTATAGAAGGACAAATGGCATCTTATAAAGTGATAAATGTCACTCTATAGCGTGACATCCCCTTAGTGAAAGGAGGAAAATCTGTAAAGGTACAAAATTAAGAGGCGAAAAGCAAGAGGGGGTACCATAAAACTTCATCTATAAATGTAATGCAATTGCAAAATGAAAACGCTTCTGCCAACCACTGATACCGCTTCCTTTTTATTTATCCGCATAGATTTGTTGATTTTTAAATTATTTCAGTACATTTGTCTGCGCCTACATCTATACAGGAAGCATGAAAATAAACGAAATACAGTGCATAAAAGAACTACGCAACGGCTCCTACCAGGCTTTTACACAGATTTATGAAGCCTATGCCGACCGACTTTACAGCTTTGTTCTTAAACAACTAAAAAATCGTTCCCTGACACAGGACATTGTTCAGGATACCTTTTTACGCCTGTGGGACAACCGTAGCCAGTTGAATAGCTTCGGCAATCTGCAGGCTTTCATCTTCACCATCGCCAAACATCAGGTCATTGATTATTTCCGCAAACAGGTCAACGAACTGCAATTCGAGGATTTTATGGAGTACTGCGAGAACCAGGCAACTGACGTATCGCCGGAAGATATCTTATTGTACGACGAATTCCTGCAACAACTCCAACAATCGAAAAAAGTACTGTCACAACGGGAACATGAGATTTATGAATTAAGCAGGGAGAAACATATCCCCATCAAGCAAATAGCCGAACAACTGGATCTCTCCGAACAAACGGTGAAAAACTATCTGACTTCTGCCCTGAAGATTCTTCGCAGCGAAATGATGAAATATAATATTCTCTTTATTTTCTTCCTGTAACAAGAATAACACTTTCAGTAGGAATAATTAAAACTTCACACAACTTTACAAACACCTATTATTCCTAACTTTTTCTATGCTATACAACATAAAAAAAGTCTAGTACTCCCTTTATGTATTTACGTATAACCTATAGAAACACCAATAATATGAGTCCACAATTTAAAAAGTTATATTGCCAGTACATCGAAAAAGGAATCACCTCTTCCGATATTGGAAAGTTCAGAAATGAACTCAATAACATACCTGACGAAGAGTTATGGAATACCATGATAGATATGGAAAACGACACAGTAGAGATAAAGATGCCTCCTATGATGAAAAAGCAAATTCGAAAGGAACTACAACAAATCATCTGGAGACGCCGTTGGTTGCAATATATGAAATATGCTGCCATTATCGCTATCATCCTATCATCCTCTTTTGGACTTTATACATGGATGAATAACCCGGAAAGTCAAATGGTTGCTGTAACAGTTAAAGCTGGCAGTAAAGCAGAAATGGCTCTCCCTGATGGTACATTTGTACAACTAAATGCGGCTACAAACCTAGAATATGATGTAAACAATTCCAATCAACGCCTTGTCAAACTCTCAGGAGAAGCCTTTTTCGATGTTGCCAAGAATCCCGATTGCCCATTCAAGGTAATAATCAACGATCTGCAAATTGAAGTAGTAGGAACTTCATTCAATGTAAAGACCTATAAAAAAGACATTGTAGAAACATCTTTACTTAGCGGACGAATCAGAATATCAGGTGGTTCACTTCCCCATGAATATACGCTTTCACCTGGACAAAAGGCAACCTATTCCGCTATGGACAGAACACTACGAATAAGCAAAGCGGATGCCCATGTTGAAGCCGGATGGAGAGATAATTACCTCATCTTTGAATCCACACCATTAATTGATGTAATAGCCCAGATAGAACGATGGTATGGGGTGGAAATCAGATTACATCATAAGCAAATCGCACAAGATTTACTATCAGGATCTTTCCGAAACGAAAGTATACAGAATGTCATAAGATCCTTAAGCATACAATACGGGTTTAAGTACGAGATATATAAAGATATAATTACTATTTACTAATTTAAAAGAAAGGAGCGTATGGAAAACACACAGTAGTTAAAATCAAAAAAGAACAACCAAAGAATCGCCCAATCCTTTGGTTGTATGGAAGTCGATAAAATTTTATACATCAAAACATTATCAACTATGAATATCACAAAGTTAACATTTTTATTGAGAAGGAAACTGCGGAACAGCCTTATTTTTAGAAACTTTACCATTTTATCCGCTGCTATAATTTTATTCCCTTCGGGAGTGTTTGCCCAAGAAGGAAATGTGTCCATTAATATCAAAAATGGCACGGTAAAAACTTTCATGAAGCAAGTAGAACAGCAAACGAGATATACTTTTGTATACCGGAATCATGTTCTTAACGATCAGACTAAAGTTACAATTAGCTGCACAAAGAAGCCTATCAGCGAAGTGCTCTCACAAGTATTTACTCCTCTGAATATATCCTATTCATTTACTAACAACACCATCGTATTGGTAAAACAGGAGACAGAACAAAGAAGTAATGAAAGGAGAGCGATTAAAGGAACCGTACTAGATGAAAGTGGAATTCCTATTATTGGCGCCAATGTCATGCAAGGAAAAGGAACCGGAGTCATTACAGATATTAACGGAAACTTTACCATTGTAGCAGATCCTAACCAACCACTAACAGTATCTTATATTGGATTTGACTCACAACAAGTGAAAGCTGGCAATAAAAACAATCTGAAAATATATTTGAAAGAAAGCAGCATTGCATTAAATGAGGTAGTTGTAGTCGGCTATGGCTCCCAGTCCGAAAAACTAGTAACCACTTCTATCAGTAGCCTGAAAGTGGATGATCTGGATCAAGGCAGTGACTACAATGTAGCTAAGATGCTGCAAGGTCGTACTCCTGGTGTAAATGTAGCCTCTGCCAGCGGTACCCCCGGTGAACAACCGAGTGTACGGGTACGTGGTATTGCATCCATCACAGGTAACAGCACCCCATTGTATGTGGTCGATGGAGTTCCCAGTGAATCAATGCCTATGCTAAACCCCAACGACATCGAACGCATGGACGTATTGAAAGATGCTTCAGCTGCTGCCATCTATGGTTCGCGAGCTAACAACGGTGTTGTCATCATCACCACAAAATCGGGGAACACCAACAGTAAAACACGCGTAAATGCCAGTGTACGCCACAGCCTTGGATGGATTGCCAACGATATACCAATGGCAAATGTAGCAGAATATGCTCGTACTATGCAAGCAGCCGTAGATAATTGGAATGTGCAGAAAAAGGACACAAAATCATTCTTTATCCCCGACCGGATTACCGAAACAGACTGGCTCGGACTAATTCAACGTGATATAGCACACTCTACTACGGCATCTATCAATCTCTCGGGAGGTAATGAGAAAACTACCTTTTTCACCTCTGTGGGATTTAACGACCAACAAGGTATCATCCGCACCAGCGGATTCCAGCAAACCAACCTACGGGCAAAATTTACTCATCAGCTGAACAAATGGTTTAAACTGAATCTAAACCTCACGGGATCTTACAGCCGTTTTGATAAGGTAGAAGAGTCATCTACCAGTTTGAAAGTGATTCGTACTGCGCGTGAAGAACAACCATGGATTGGAGCTTATCGGGAAGATGGAGGCTATACAGTGATGTCAACAGAATTATGTCGTCATAATCCTGTTATGCTGATTAATGAAGAAGACTGGACTGTACATAAAAAACAAGGAGTAGCTGCCCTTAGTTTTGATATTACTCCTATCAAAGGACTCAAGTACACCCCCTCATTCAGCATATACGGTATTCTTGATGAAGAAAAGAAAACAATTTCAGAGAAACATGACGCACGTTCAAAAAATGCAGGATGGGGTGCACTTAGCGAACAGAAAAATGTAAGCTACCGATATGTTATAGACAACGTAATTTCGTATGAAAATAGTTGGGATAAACTGACTTATTCAGCAATGCTTGGTCATTCATACGAAGAGTATAACTATGAAACTTTTGGGGCTTATAGTGATAATTACGCAAACGGTGCTTATCCTTCTTCCAGCTTCGGTCTGATAAATTCCGGTTCTAATATCTACGCAGGTAGTATCGGATATAATGCATATGCACTCGAATCTTATTTCGGACGTGTCGCCCTGAATTGGGATAATCGCTATATCTTAAATGTAACGATGCGTCGTGACGGTTCTTCACGTTTCTCAAAAGATAAACGTTATGGAACATTTCCTTCTGCTTCTTTCGCGTGGCGGATTATCAACGAACCATTTTTCCCTAAAGGTACGCCTCTGAATGACTTAAAGTTACGCGCCAGTTGGGGCAAGACTGGCAGTATGGATGGCATCAGTAACTGGGCAGCTATGTCATTAGTAACTTCGGGAGGAAATTCTTATAATGGTTCATCCGGTTTTAAAATCGGAGCAGATGCTGCGGACCTTATCTGGGAGAAAGCTAATCAGGTGAATGTCGGAATCAACGCAGAGCTATTCAACGGACGACTGACGCTATCTGTAGACGGATACTATCAAAAGACAAGCGGATTACTTTATAATATCAGTACTCTTGCTACAACAGGATATACTACCCGGACAGCCAATATCGGCTCGCTGGAGAACAAAGGATTGGAAGTGATGGTGAGCGGTAAAATATTCGATGGTCCTTTTAAATGGGAGCTTGCTACTAACCTCTCCTATACAAAAAACAAACTGTTATCATTGGATGGAGTACTTGATATGAAAATCAACGGTGGTGGTGCCAATACCGGTAAAGTAATGCATGCTCTAATGGTAGGTAAACCGGTTAGTGCTTTCTATATGTTGCGTCAAGATGGCATTTATCAAACCGACCAGGAAGTACCAAGCAAACTCTACGCTAAAGGAGTACGTGCCGGTGATTGTAAGTACTTTGACTACAACAATGATGGAGATATCACAGACGATGACCGCATGTATGTAGGAAAGGTTACACCAGACATTTATGGTGGTATTACTTCGACTATGAACTGGAAAAACTTCGACTTATCCATTTTCTGCCAATTTGCAGCCGGAGGTAAAATCCTGTCAGCGTGGAAAGGCTGCGGGGGAACAGAAGGTACGGAACATCTCGGCTTGGCGTCCAGTAGTATCAAAGGTTACAAAAATGGCACACTGGTCGATTCGGAACAGTTCTATAACATATCAAAATATGCCGCCAACCATTACTGGAGGGGAGAAGGAACCAGTAACACTGTTCCACGCCCTACTTTGGCAGGAACGTTCACTGGTGGTTTCGGAAACAATCTTGTTTCTACCCGTTATCTGGAAGATGCTTCTTATTTCAAATTCAAAACCATCACATTGGGATATAGCCTTCCTCATTCTCTGTTGTCAAAAATACATGTAACGGGAGCTCGCATCTTTGTTTCTCTCGACAATTTTTTTACACTGACTAAATATTCCGGATATGATCCGGAATTCTCATACGAAAGTAATCCGACAGGCAACAGCTACGGAGCAGATTTCGGAGAACAAGCCACATTAAAGAGTTTTATCATAGGTGCAAGCATTAACTTCTAAAACTAACGATATGAAAAATATAAAACTATTATTCACTCTGGTTTTAATGACCATAACTGTACTCGGCACGAGCTGTTCTGACTGGCTGGACGACATCAGCCCCCGACATGCAATTCCTCAATCAGCCTTGACGGATGATGATCTCGAAAAGCTATTAAATGGAGTATACGCCACTATGGAAAATTATACATTTACTTTCTGGTGGTTGGATGATATACAAGGGGAAAATTTCAAAGCAGGTCCTGGAGGAGGTCAAATTACAGACCCATGCGAAATGTCTCCCTCGTATACCAATCAGGCAATTAACATTCTCTCCTTTTGGAGAAACTCATTTACAACATTACATCAGGTCAATTTTCTCGTAGAAACTTATGAAGCTTCCGAAAACAAAGAAAGTGCTCTTATGAAAAAAGTAGGTGGTGTCTCTTACTATTTCCGTGCATTTATTTATTATCGTTTGGCCTCTCATTATGGAAATGTCCCCATCCTGCGTAAACGTTCAAAAGAGGTGGTTCCTATCTCTCCGGAAGCTGAAGTATGGACATTCATCGAAGAGGATTTGGGTAAAGCTATTCGCTTACTGTCAAAAGCAGATTCCAAATGGTACGTATCTTCTGACGCAGCAAATGCACTTGCTGCACGTGTAGCTCTTTTCCAGAACAAGATGACGGATGCTGCAAACTATGCAGAAGCAGTATTAGCTAATTCTAGTTTCTCGCTCGCATCCACTGCTATGGATTTCTCTAAAAATTGGGTTGCAGGAAGTTCAAGTCCGGAAATTATATTTGCCTATGTTAATAATTCAAGAGCATCCAGTCCTCTAAACTTCACATTATACGTTAATGACACTGACGGTTCATGGAATTATGCTCCATCTGATTGGTGTTATAGTAGTCTTTTTGCTGATGATAATACTCTTTCACGCAAAGGAGACGTACGGTCAAAAGCCACATTCACCAGCCAAGATGCCAACCGCGTAATCAAATATCCGAATGGGACTTATCAATTGGCGGAAACGTCAGATTATACCTGCACACCGGTAGTAATCTCCCGTATTTCAGAAATGTATCTGGTAAAAGCCGAAGCTCTCGGAAAAACGAACGGAGCCGCCACATTAGTGGAATATATGAAAAAAAGATATACTACCGCTCCAAGTGAAGCAGCAATCAAAGCTCTATCGGACAAAGAATATCAGACATTGATCTTGGACGAACGCCGTCGTGAATTTTATGCTGAAGGCATGCGCTGGCAAGACATCAAACGCACGAATCGCTTAGAATTGTTAGAAACACTTGATGGTCGTACTTATCTGATGTATTATCCGATTCCGCAAGATGAGATTGACATGGCCGGTACGGCAGCCTACCCACAAAATCCCGGATATGCGGGATATACAGGAAATTAATAACAAAACCTTAAATGATTATTATGTGTATGACAACTATTAAAAATAAAGTACGGATATGTCCGTTCATATATATTGTTTGTCTCTTATTATTTGCCGCATGCAGCAACGAAGACAATGCCGGAAAAGACATTCCTTCCGCAACTTTCTCAATCTCTCCCGAAAGAGGGCAAATAGAAGGTGAAATACAATTCACTAACGCATCTTATGGAGGTAGTGGCAACTTTACTTATGTATGGGATTTCGGGGACGGAACGACTTCTACCGAAGAAAGCCCGAAGCACGTGTACAATGAGAAAGGTATATTTGTTGTTAGTTTGACCATAACCGACAGCAGTGGAAGATCGAACCTCTACCGGAAAACAATTGAAATTACCGATAAAGTAGTAGAAAAAGGAGACCTCACATTACTATGGACTTCCTCCACTCATTTAGCTAAGTTAGTTTCCAATTCCGCTGCTCTTTCTCCTGATGAAAAAACGGTTTACATCAATAGCAATGACCACATATTACATAGTTATGATGTAACTTCAGGTATTGAAAAATGGGCATTCGATATGACTAATCCATCTTGGGGAGCGCAGGCAACAGGAGGCTCAAACATGACACCGTCTGTAGATACGGATGGCACAATCTACATTGGCACAGGTGACGGAAGCAATGGTAAACTATTTGCTATCAATCCTGATGGAAATAAGAAATGGATTACTTTCAATGATCCGACTACCGGTTTTTGGAATAAAGGCAACGCCGCCAATGCCAAAATGCGTAGTGTGTCACCAGCATTTGATGATAAATATGTATACTGTGGTAATGGGGGAAGCACCGGTTCAATGATTGCAATAGACAAAACAACAGGAAACCGCGTTAGCTATTTAACTAATGCAGATGGTACCAGCGGTCCTGCCGGAGGTGTTTATGCAGGTCCTGTTATCTCCAAACAAGGAATGATGTATATCATGTGTACCAACTACGGAATGTTTGGTGTAGCCAAAGCTACTATGGCTAAAGATGACAATACTTTCAGCCCATGGGCATGGAGAGCATTTGACAGTGGTTTGAACAGCGGCTGTCATGCATCAATGGCCATAGACAATGAAGGAAATGTATATGGCATGATTTATACATCTGATCTGACTACTACCATCTATTCCGTTGCCAGTGACGGTAGTGTACGTTGGACTACCCCTATTGAGAATACCGGCAAACAAGATCAGGGAGGAGTCGTTATCGGCACAGATGGCACTGTATATGCCTCATTGAAGAGTCAGGGAGATATGCCTGGCGGAATTGTTGCATTGTCAGCAGGTGGAACTATCAAATGGCAATATGAGATATCAGAAAGTGTCAGCAGTACTCCTGTTATTGATAAGGATGGACATATCTTGTTCGGTACGGAACGTGGCAATTTCTATATCCTAGACGCAAATGGTACCGACGCTATTGCCGTACTTGATATAGCTGGAGCAATTGCTAACAGTGAAAGTGCTTATGCATCCGAATGGGCTGCAACACAAGGCAAATTCTGGAGTTCACCGGTAGTGGATGCAGACGGTACTATCTATGTAGCGATCACTAATACTCAAGATGAATCAAAGAGTTTACTAGTAGCCCTGTCATCCAAATATGTGAAAGGGTTACCAACGACAGGGTGGCCAATGCGTGCCAAAGATGCTCAGCACACTGCTACAGTAAGATAACTTTAATTAAACAGGATAGGTTATTTCGATAGCCTATCCTAATTATCTAATAAATAAAATAAAAAGACTATGAAGAAAGTATTTTTTCTTTTGGCAATCATCTTACTCGTATCCGGGCAAGTGATGTGTACCAGTTGTGGCTCTTCCAATGATGAATATGAAAACAAAAATCAGCCGACTCCTCCGGATGATAATGAAGACCCGGAGGATCCAGGTGAAGAACCTGACACTAAAAGTTTAACAACCGACTTAAAGAATCTTTCCAGCAACACAAGTCTGAAAATGTGGACTTGCGCTCATCGTAGCAACACCTATAAGGGAATACGTGACGGAATACCTGAAAATTCTATTCCCGCTATCCAATATGCAATAGAAGTCGGTGCTGATATGATTGAAATAGACCCTAGAGCCACTTCTGACGGAATAATCGTAAATATGCACAATACAACCATTAATGCTACAACAAACGGAACTGGTGCTGTAGCCAATATGACTTATCAAACTCTTTATCAATATTTTTTAAAAGGTTCTAAAGGTATCACTGAATACAAAGTGCCTACACTTGAGGAAGTATTGGATGCTGCAAAAGACAAAATCTATGTTTGTGTCGATGTAAAAGAGAAGGGGCTTTTAGGTAAAATCATTAAAATGGTTGCAGAAAAAGGGATGATCGACCAGGTTTGCTATTATACTGGTTCCAGCACATCATATATTGAAGAAATGAATACTATTAACCCTGGAGCCATTCCTTTTCCATGGGTATCCACAGCAGCAGAAGTAAAAGTCCTCGCCAAATATTACAGTAAAGTACAAATGGTACAATTCGGAATAGACAATGCATCTCTCACTGAACTAATGGGAGCTATTAAAGATGTCAAGTTAGTAGGTTATGCCAATCATTTAGATTGGGATAGCGATCTACTGAATAGTAAATATTCTCACCTTCAAACTTTTATAGACAACAAAATAGAAGTTGTGCAAACTGATTACTCTGATCTTGTCAACTCTTATTTAAAAGAAAAAGGATTAAGATAACTTTATAGGATAGTTTTTCATAGGTACCAAATATAGATCAAAACATTTTATTTAAGAAAAGCACGTATGACAAGGAAAATTATATTTCTATTATCAGTTCTTCTGGTTTCATTATCTGCTGAAGCAGAATCCAGAATTGATAAACTATTGAGGAATCTTCACGACAAGAACTCTCAATATGTATTTGTTATAGCTCACCGCGGCGACTGGAGGAATGCTCCGGAGAACTCCATACAATGTATAGAGAATGCCATCGCGATGGGAGCAGACATGGTGGAACTTGACATTCAACAAACCAAAGACAACAACTTTATTTGTATGCACGACGCAACGCTAGACCGCACTTCAACAGGAAAAGGAGCCATTAAAAACTATACGGCAACAGAACTAAAACAATTTGTGCTGAAAAGTGGAAACGGTATAAAGACCCGCCGATCCATACCCACTTTAGAAGAAGCATTAATGACATGTAAAGATCGTATTCTAGTCAATATAGATAAAGGTGGAACATATATAAAGGAGATTCTTCCCATCATCCGAAAATGTGGAATGGAAAAACAAGTGGTTATAAAAGGAAGGTATCCTGTCGAGAAAGTTCAAGAGGAATATGGAAACAATACCGATATGCTCTATATGCCTATCATTCATTTATGGAAAGAAGAAGATATAAAAGCGACCGAAAGTTTTATTAAAGACTTTACGCCAATAGCCTATGAACTCTGCTTCAAAGACGAACAGACTTCAAATTTAAAGGTAATTGATAAAATTGTACAATCTGGTAGTCGGGTATGGATGAATACTCTATGGGATAGTCTATGCGGTGGACATGATGATGAAAACGCCCTACTGGAAGGGAAAGAAAAGCATTGGGGATGGATACTGGAACATAAGGCAACTATGATACAAACTGATCGCCCTCAAGAATTAATCAAATACTTAGAAAATAAAGGTTTAAGAAAACTATAAGCAATAACAACTTAACACATTTGCAAAAGAAAAAGGCCAATTCACCCCCATGAATTGACCTTTATTTTTTTCTATCTGTCTCTGTTATAATCTTTCATTCCTGTTATTCAGCCTTGAATTTGATCTTCAGAATCTTACTGATAGCCGGTTTATATTTCTTCAACATTCGGTCGAATCCCAAGTCATTCGGATGGGTCCCATCTACAGTCCCCTCATGGTCTGTTCCCAAGAATTGATCTTCTTTTATGAAATACAGGTTCTTGACATTCTTCTTTCGCAATACTTCTACCT
>OGWS01002162.1_pt1 | contig 12979 bp, 8 predicted proteins | sample 1576111 | NCBI WGS metagenome assembly OGWS01 (sample SAMEA3541534, study PRJEB24748) | human gut metagenome | biome: human gut; feature: human-associated habitat; material: faeces | place: China | collected 2012
TAATGGTAATTCCTCTCATCTTATGAAGAGCCGCAATCTGATCCAGAATGTCATCTCTTCCCTGTGGATCGAGCCCTGCAGTAGGCTCATCCAGGATCAGGATTTTCGGGTTCATTGCCAGAACACCTGCAATGGCAACCCGTTTCTTCTGGCCTCCTGAAAGCTCGAAAGGAGACTTGGTAAAATTCTCTTCCTTCACACCTACATGGGCAAGGGCCTTTTTTGCCTCTTCCTCAGCCTGCTCCCTGGAAAGTCCCTGATTCATAGGGCCAAAGCAAACATCTGCCAGAACTGTATTCTCAAACAGCTGGTGCTCCGGGTACTGGAATACCAGCCCCACCTCACTTCGAAGAGCCCGGCGGTTATAATTCTCCGCCCACACGTCTTCTCCATTATAAAGGATCTGACCGCTTGTAGGCTGGATCAAAGCATTAAAATGCTGGATCAAGGTTGATTTTCCACTTCCAGTATGACCAATCACACCAATGAACTGTCCATCCGGAATTACAAGATTTATATCTTTCAGGGCGTGGCTTTCATAAGCAGTACCCTGACTGTAAGTATAGGTCACGTTCTTAAGCTCTATCGACATAATGCACCCACCAATTCCTCTTTCGTCAGTATTCCTTCCGGAATGTCCACGCCAGCCTTGTGAAGCTCATGGGCGAGCAATGTCACCTGGGGTACATCCAGCCGGTATTTCTTCAGTGTCTCTACCTGGGAAAAAATTTCTCTTGGAGTTCCCTGCATTACCACATTTCCACCATCCATCACATAAACCTTGTTGGCATGGATCACTTCTTCCATATAATGGGTAATGAGGACAACGGTTACATTTTCTTTTTTATTGAGCTCGGAAACGGCTTTCAATACTTCTTTCCTGCCATTCGGGTCAAGCATTGCAGTTGGCTCGTCCAGTACAATACAGCTTGGACGCATCGCCACAACACCTGCGATGGCAACTCTTTGTTTCTGGCCTCCGGAAAGCTTGTTCGGAGACTGATAACGGTAAGCGGTCATTCCTGTCTTTTTCAGACTGTCATCCACACGCTTCCAGATTTCGTCTGTAGGTACTCCCATATTCTCAGGACCAAAGCCTACATCCTCTTCCACAACCGTACCAATGATCTGGTTGTCCGGATTCTGAAAAACCATCCCCGCTTTCTGGCGGATTTTCCACAGCTCCGGCTCCTTGGCTGTGTCCATATCATCCACCCACATGGTTCCCTCTGAAGGGATAAGCAATGCATTTATCTGCTTCGCCAATGTGGATTTTCCGGAACCATTGTGCCCCAGAACGGCCACAAAATCGCCGGCTTCAATGTCCAGGTTTACATCATTGACAGCACGCTGCGTTGCTTCCACATTGCCGTCCTCATCATACTTGAGATAGTCAAATCCCAGCTTGAATGCCTTGATAATTCCCATATTCTTTTTCCTCGTCTGTCAGGCCTTCAGCTCGTCCGTAGCTGCCGGAACTGCACCGGTCAACTCGTCCATTAACGCCCAGATTTCATCTTTTCCCTGCTTTGTCTCAGCGGAAAAAGGAATGATCTTACTGCCCGGGCGCAGCTTCAGTCCGTCCTTGATAGCCTTAATATTCTTCTGTACCTGACTTCTTTTCAGCTTATCCAGCTTGGTTGCAATAATGATCGGATTGTATCCGTTATTTACGATCCAGTCATACATCAGCTTATCATTTGCAGATGGATCGTGCCGGATGTCGATCAGAAGGAAAATGCATTTGAGCATTTTCGATTTCTTTAAATACCGTTCGATCATCTTGCCCCATTTGGCCTTTACCTCAACAGATACCTTTGCGTAACCATAGCCCGGCAGATCGACAAAATACAGGTTGTCATTGACATTATAAAAATTGATCGTCTGGGTCTTGCCAGGCTGTGAGGAAGTCCTCGCGAGGGCCCGGCGGTTTAACAGACCATTGATCAGGGAAGATTTTCCTACATTGGACTTCCCTGCAAAAGCAAATTCCGGCAGAATATTTTCCGGCAGCGTGCTGGTAATGCCACAGACTGTCTCCAGTTCCGCTTTTTTAATAATCATCGTTCTTCCTCACTTTACCGTTATGCAAGTGCTGCAGCCAGCACATCATCCATAGTCTTCATATAAAGGATATTCAGTCCCCTGGTAATTTCCTTCGATAATTCTGCAATGTCGGCACGGTTTTTCTCTGGGACCAGAACCGTCTCCATATGAGCCATCTTGGCGGCAAGAATCTTCTCCTTGAGTCCGCCGATCGGAAGTACGCGTCCGCGCAGGGTAATTTCTCCTGTCATAGCCACTTTTGCCAGCACCTTGCGGTTTACTACAGCAGAGAACATGGCAGTCGCCATGGTGATTCCGGCCGATGGACCGTCTTTCGGCACAGCACCTTCCGGAATGTGGATATGAATATCATGCTTTGCAAAATAATCGTCCGGCACATCATACTGCGGGCAGATGGAACGGACATACGTCAAAGCCGTCATGGCAGATTCTTTCATAACATCTCCCATCTGTCCGGTCAATTTCAATTCACCCTTACCCGGCATTACATTGACCTCAATCTGCAGGGTGTCACCACCCACACTGGTCCAGGCGAGACCGCGGACAATGCCAACCTGATCTTCTTCATTCGCATCCTCAAAGGTAATTTTCTCCTTACCGAGATACTTTTCCAGGTTAGACTCTGTGACACGGATATGCTCTTTTTTGTGCTCCAGATACTCTCTTGCGGATTTGCGGCAGATTTCTCCGATGCGGCGCTCCAGATTACGTACACCGGCTTCGCGTGTGTAATTGTGGATGATCTTTTTCAGAGCAGAATCGGAAATGACAATCTGATCCTTCTTCAGACCACAGCGCTCCCGCTGCTTTTCCACCAGATAATCGCGCGCAATATGGAACTTTTCATTTTCCGTATAACTGTTAACCTCAATAACTTCCATACGATCCAGGAGCGGTCCCGGAATGGTCTGGGTCGTATTCGCTGTTGCAATGAATAAAACATTCGACAGATCGATTGGAAGCTCTACATAATGGTCACGGAACTTTACATTCTGTTCGCCGTCCAGTACTTCCAGCAGTGCAGATGAGGTATCGCCTTTATAGTCGCTGCTGACTTTATCGATCTCATCCAAAAGCATCAGTGGATTGGCTACGCCTGCCTGACGCAGTCCGTCGACCAGGCGGCCTGGCATAGCGCCGACATAGGTTTTCCGGTGACCGCGGATCTCAGCTTCATCGTGAACACCACCCAGACTGATGCGCACGTACTTCTTGTTTAAAGCACGGGCAACCGAGCGGGCAATGGAGGTTTTACCGGTTCCCGGAGGTCCCACCAGACAAATGATCGGACTATTGCCTTTCTTTGACAGGACACGAACTGCCAGATACTCCAGCACGCGTTCTTTCACCGGTTCCAGACCATAATGATCTTCCTCGAGGATCTCTTTCGCGTGTTTTAAGTCATTATTGTCTTTGGATGTTTTATTCCACGGGAGTTCCAGAACGGTCTCGATATAAGTGCGGATCACATTGCTTTCCTGTCCGCCGCCGGGCATGCCTTTCAATCGGTCGATTTCCTTCTGGATTTTTTCTTTCACCTCTTTGTCTGCTTTCAGGGCAGCCAGCTGTTTTTCATATTCGTCTGCATCAGACATCAGGTCCTCACCGAGTTCTTCCCGGATGACCTTCATCTGCTCTCTCAGAATATAATCTTTCTGGTTTTTGTCAATATTTTCTTTGACCTTTTCCTGCAGTTCGCGGTGAATCTGGGATACCTCGATTTCATGGATCAGGTTTGATAAAAGCACTTCATACTGTCCTGCCAGGGTTGTCTCCTCCAGATAATTCTGGCGGATCTTATAATCCCAGGGAAGTTCGCTCGCCATCTGCAGCATCAGACTTTCCAGGTCTTCGCAAAGCAGCATATTCGGCAAGATCTCTTTGCTGAATTTGGGATGCTGACGGCCATAGGACTCCAGCTTTTCTTTTAAAATACGGGACATAGCTTCTGCAGCAGCTGCGTCAACATCCGATTCCTGTTCTTCGGTAAGCAAAATTTCACCGATCAGGGCAGGTTCCGTACTGTCTAAATCCAGAAGTTCTGCACGTTCCTGTCCTTCGGCCATGACACGGACAATTCCGCCTGGCATTTTCACCAGTTGTTTTATGTAAGAAGCGGTACCAATGTGGCAAAGCTGTTCCAATGTCGGATCCTGAATTTCCGGATCTTTCTGTGCAACCAGACAAACGCGCTGGTCACTGACCATAGCCTTTTCCACTGCAGCAATCGATTTTTTGCGGCTGATATCGAAGCTGATGGTCATTTCCGGAAGCATGGTAAGACCGCGAAGCGCGATCACCGGCATTGTTATAATTTTTGTATCTTCCATCAGGTTCCTCCTAAAAAGATTTAAAAGCAGAAAATGGGAGCCATAAGCTCCCATTCTCCTTTTTACGATCCGGCTTATGACAGTTAAGCAATTTCGTCGGACTTTTCTTTCTTCAGTCTCTGGGAGAGGGTCTTGCGCGGCACAGCCGTTTCGCGGTATACCAGCTCCGGCTCTCCTGTTTTGTCTACAACATCTTTTGTAATGGTACAGATGCCAATATTATTGTCAGATGGAATCTCATACATCAGATCCATCATCACAGATTCCAAAATGGAACGCAGTCCTCTGGCGCCTGTTTTTCTTGCGACTGCAAGTTTTGCAACCTCAGCAACAGCCTCCGGGGTAAACTCCAGTTTTACGCCGTCCAGTTCGAATAATTTCTGGTACTGCTTGGTCAGTGCGTTCTTCGGCTCGGTCAGGATGCGGGTCAGTGCCTCTTCATCCAGAAGATCCAGGGAAACTGTTACCGGCACACGGCCAATAAACTCCGGGATCAGTCCGAATTTTACCAAATCGTGCGGCTCTACCTGACGTAAAAGCTCATCGATATCTGTTTTATTTTTATCGACTACTTCCGCATTAAATCCAATGGAGCCGGCGCTGAGTCTGCTCTCAATGATCTTCTCCAGACCGTCAAAAGCACCTCCGCAGATAAACAGAATGTTGGTGGTATCGATCTGGATCAGTTCCTGATGCGGATGTTTTCTTCCACCCTGCGGCGGTACACTTGCTACGGTACCCTCCAGAATCTTTAAGAGTGCCTGCTGGACACCCTCACCGGATACGTCACGTGTGATGGAAACGTTCTCGGACTTCTTTGTGATCTTATCGATCTCATCCACGTAAATGATCCCGTATTCTGCCCTGCTGATATCATAATCTGCAGCCTGGATCAGCTTTAAAAGGATATTCTCTACATCCTCACCCACATAACCGGCTTCTGTCAGAGCAGTGGCATCTGCAATGGCAAATGGAACATTTAAAACCTTTGCAAGTGTCTGTGCGAGATAGGTTTTACCAGAACCAGTCGGGCCCAGCATCAGAATATTGCTTTTCTGCACATCGACATCGCTTCCTGCGCCGGAAGTAATCCGTTTGTAATGATTATACACTGCAACAGACAGCACTTTTTTCGCTGCATCCTGCCCAATGACATACTCATCTAAGAATGCTTTGATCTCCTTCGGTTTTAACAGGTTGATGCCTGCCAAAGGTGAAACAGGTTCCACTTCCTCTTCATTTTCATCCAATTCCTCTGCAAGGATTTCCCCGCAAAGTTCGATACATTCATCACAGATAAATACATTGTTGGAACCGGCAATCAGTTTTCTTACCTGATCCTGGGTCTTTCCGCAGAAAGAGCATCTGACCCTGTCATCTGTTCTTGTCGGCATAAAATAACACCTTGTCCTTTCCTGGTTGTAACAATTCCTGCATGTCAGACAGCCGCTTTAGTGTTTTGCGATCACCTGGTCGATCAGGCCGTATTTTAACGCTTCTTCGGCAGTCATATAGTTGTCACGCTCTGTGTCGCGGCAGATGACCTCATACGGCTGACCGGTATTTGCTGCAAGAATCTCATTTAATTTCTTTTTGGTCTGCAGGATTTTCTCTGCAACAATCTGAATTTCCGTTGCCTGACCCTGTGCACCGCCGGATGGCTGATGGATCATCACCTCTGCATTCGGAAGCGCGAAACGTTTTCCCTTTGCGCCGCCTGCCAGAAGAAATGCACCCATACTTGCTGCCATACCGATGCAGACCGTAGATACATCACATTTGATGTAATTCATGGTATCGTAGATCGCCATACCAGCTGTTACGGAACCTCCCGGGCTGTTAATATATAAGTTAATATCCTTGCCCGGATCCTCAGACTCCAGGAACAGAAGCTGTGCGACGATCAGACTTGCTGAAACGTCGGTCACCTCTTCTCCAAGGAAAATAATTCTCTCTTTTAATAATCGGGAATAAATATCGTAGGAGCGTTCTCCTCTGCTGGTCTGTTCAATTACATAAGGTACCAATGCCATCGTCAAATCCTCCTGTTTTTTCTTGCATTCCTTGCATCACAGGAAGTACCAGTGACAACCTTCACGGTTTCCTGTCTTTTGCAATGATAGGTGCAGACTCCAGGTCTGGCCCGAAATCTGCACCTAGTCATAATCATACTATTTCCTTTTCTGGAAGATATTATACTAACTTAGCCTCAGCTACCAGGAAATCTACTGCCTCCTGAACAGCCATATCAGCCTTCATCTGAGCCATTCCAGCCTCACCCATGATGTTCTTGATCTGCTCAACGTCCATCTTGTAGTTCTCAGACATCTTCTTGATCTCAGCCTCTACTAACTCGTCAGACGGCTCGATCTTCTCAGCTGCTACAACAGCCTCGAGTACCAGACGGGTGCGCAGTCTTAACTCAGCCTGCGGACGCATCTGCTCCTGGAGCTGCTCGATGGTGCTGCCGGTGAACTGCAGGTACTGGTCAAAGCTGATGCCCTGGCTCTGCAGTCTGCGTGCATAGTCCTCGATCATGTTGCGAACCTGCTCGTCAACCATCGGTGCCGGGATATCCATCTGAGCGTTGTCAACAACTTTCTGTACTACGTTGTTCTCGTTCTCAGCGGTAGCCTGTGCCTGCTTGGTCTCAGCCAGTTTGTTCTTAACATCCTCTTTGTATGCGTCGAGAGTCTCGAACTCAGAAACTTCGCTTGCGAACTCATCGTTCAGCTCCGGAAGCTCTTTCATCTTGATCTCTTTGATCTTAACCTTGAAAGTTGCCGGCTTGCCAGCCAGCTCAGCTGCATGATACTCAGCCGGGAAAGTTACGTTTACTTCTACATCCTCACCGATGTTCTTGCCGATCAGCTGATCCTCGAAGGTATCGATGAAAGAATGAGAACCGATCACCAGGGTGTAATCCTCTGCCTTGCCGCCCTCGAATGCCTTGCCATCTACAAAGCCCTCGAAATCGATCACGGTCTGGTCACCATCTGCTACTGCACGGTCTTCTACGGTTACCAGTCTGGAGTTCTGCTCCTGAACTTTCTTTAACTCTGCCTCTACGTCAGCGTCGGTAACTTCCGGTTTTGCTTTCTCTACTTCGATGCCTTTGTACTCACCAAGGGTAACTTCCGGCTTGGTAGCTACGGTTGCAACGTAGATGAATGCTTTGCCCTTCTCAACCTGCTCGATGGAGATTTCCGGTCTGGAAACGATCTCAAGACCGCTCTCTTTTGCAGCATCCGGGTAGGAAGCGTTGATTGCTTCGTCTACAGCGTCCTCATAGAAAACGCCCACGCCGTACATTTTCTCGATCATTGCCTGCGGAGCTTTTCCTTTACGGAAACCAGGAATATTGAATTTGTTTTTATTCTTGTTATAGGAAGTTTTAAGAGCTGCCTCAAACTGCTCTGCCGGTACTTCTACGGTTAATTTCGCCATGTTTTTTTCTAATTTTTCTACCTGTAAACTCATAATATGGGTTCCTCCTTACATCTATGTATGGCCGTCCCGGCAGGGCGCCACACTTCAATTCACCATTATAGCATAGACTTTTTATAATTACCAGTCCTAATTTTATCAGAATTCACAAAGTGCCCGCATTTTCTGGATCACATAAGGGTTAACCGGGCGGATTTCCAGTTCCGGACGTCCAAGATAATAGCCCTGGAACAAGTCTGCCCCGAGCATCATCATGGTATGGAGTTCTTCAATCCGCTCTACCCCCTCTGCAAGCACCAGAATCTTTCGTTCCTTGCAGTAGTGGATCAGATTTGCTGCCATTTCCTGCTTGTCCGGATTTTCATGAATGCCCTGAACCAGTTCCATGTCCAGCTTTACGATATCAACATCCAGATTCAGAAGTGTTCCTTCGCTGCTGTATCCGGAGCCAAAATCATCCAGTGCCAGCATACCGCCTGTCTGGTTCACGGAGCTGATCTTAAATTCCATATCACCGCTGTTGATTGCTTCTCCCTCCGTGATCTCAAGCACAATCCGCTTAAAAAGATCCGGATAAGTTTCTACCAGATTGTCCAGACATTCCTGAGACAATGCCGTGTTTGCAATGGAATTGATGAACAGATGACTGCCTTTTGGCAATTCTGCTTCATGTTCCCGGAACCATTTCAATGCACAGACCCAGGTCAGTTGTTCAAACTGTGGCAATTTTGCCTGGCTTTTTGCCAGATTCAAGGCTTCCTGGATATTTTTCAGATTTTTTCCGTTCGGCCGCATCAGTGCCTCATATCCAAATACACTTCCATCCCGGCTTAAGATTGGCTGAAGTGCAAACGGGACATCATCACGCTCCAATAGCTGGTTCAGTTCCTCTCGTCCGGAAAGCAGATAAGCATTTTTCTGATAACTGGAAAAATCAAATTCCTGCAAAACCCCTTTTGTGCTGTGTTTCGACATATACATGGCAAAGTCCGCATAACGTGACAGTGTCAAGAAATCTCTTGCCTGACGCGGATACCATGTAATTCCGGCCGATGCACGAAGCGGCAGTTCGTAGTCTTCGTCTACTTTCAAAGCCACATTTCGGGCAGCTGCAAAAAATTTCTGGATTTCCGTACGGATCTGTTCTTCATTCTCCCCGCACAAAAATGCCATAAATTCATCGCCGGAATGGCGTTCTACAATAGCCCCCAAAGCGACAAGCTGCTTTAACTGATCTGCAAAGAGTTTAATGTAACGGTCTCCCATTTCATGTCCATACGTATCATTGACATACTTTAAATTATCAAGGTCCCACATAACCATTGCAGCACAGGACAACGTTCCACTGTCTAAAAGACTTTCCGTATTCTTACGGAACGCTCTGCGGTTGTAAAGTTCCGTAAGCTGGTCATAATCCCGTTCCAGTTCCAGGCGTCTCTGTTTTTCTACTTCTTCTGATACGTCCAGAAGGACACCCGTTTCATTTCCATGTTCTGTTTTTACAATCTTCAGGCGCAGATAACGGTTCGCTCCATTGCGGGAAATCTGGTAAAGACGGACATCTTCGCTCTCTTTGATTCCGGTTCCAAGAACCTGCATCATTTTTGCAAACCCCTCTGATTCCAGATAGGTATATTCTTCGTCTATTTCCTGAAGACCAAGAAGTTCAAAAAGGCTGCGGCTGCAAAATACCTGTTTGCTCTCCGGGAGGTATTCAAACACACCAATCGGAACTCCGGATGCATCCAGAATACGCGAAATGCGCAGCGCAGACTCTGCAACATCCGCGCTTAAATGCTCGATTGCACGGCTTAGTTCATCCAGTTCACTGATCCATGTCCGCTGCAGCCGGATACGGTTTCCGTTCTTGAAAGAACGCAGCTGGCGGATCAGCCGCCGGATCGGACTTGTGAAATACTCTCCATATAATAATGCAAACAGAATTCCCGGAATCAGGGAAAAGGCGCATCCCTTTAAAAGTCCGTTCAGAAGTTTCTGATAAAACGATTCCATAACGCTTTGCCTGCGCAGCACTGCGATCATCCATTCTGTCTGGCTGTATGGAGAATCCGCTCCATAAATCGGAAGCTTCATGAAAGTAAGATACCAGCTGTCGTTTTTTGCATCTGTGATCTTCTTGATTTCCTTCCATTTTGTATCCACATAAGAAAGGCTTTCCCTGTTTCCAAAGCTGCAGTTATAGGCCGAGCCATATGCCAGAACCGGAGTCAGCCGGACTTCATCTGTATTTTTTTCCGCAATCAGCTGAATGGTATCTGCATCACTTTGGAAAAGTTCATTTTTCAAAAGTGCATAAATCTGGGTTTTATTCAGGGTTCCGCCAAGAACACCAACAACAGAACCATCTTCCAGCACCAGCGGGATGGAATAACTGAGCCCATCCGTATCTGTCTGAAGTGCAGGGGAAATGCTGCTTAAATACCCATACTGCTCTGTGCTTTCAAGGATTTTCTCACTCTTTGCAATGGTATACGGGGTATAAAACGGATACTCTGAGACTTCTGTCTGTGACAGGTCATAATCCATCTGCCAGTCTCTGGAGAGTGGAATTTTGTAATCTTTTGAAACAGATGCCGTTCCCCTTACAAGAAGTAAATCGGAATTGTCGGCAGCAAAACTGCTGCTGTCCGTATCCGTGACTCCTACACCGGCTTTGTGCCCTGACTTGTTATGAGCGGAAGAAGGGCCGTCTAATATTACGTAAATGCTATTTCCATAGCTTCGGTGCAGCAGATCCAAAACGTCCGGCATGATCGCATTTAAAATAGATGCATTCAGGTGCCAGTCTGTCTGAATATCATCTGGCTGGCGGTTTTGTTCCTCCAGAACGATTTGAATCTTTTTCTGAACCGTAACAGAAGTCCGAATATCGTTGAGCCAGTGCTGGACCATCTCCCGTTCCAGCAAAAGTTCGCTGTTCTGGACATCTTTCTCTATGGAATCGATCTCATTTGCATATAGGCTTTTCGCCACCGTGCCATTCGACAAAAAGACCATCATAAAAACAGTCTGAAATATCAGGATCAGGCAGAACGGAACAATAAGCCTGGATTTCATAGATCTTGCATTTTTCATGCGCCTCAACCTCAATCAGCTAAATGGTTCAGCTGGCTTTCTGTGTCTTCATACCACGCTTCAAACATATCATCCGTGCTATACTGTGCTACTGCATCTGCAAGGGAACTTCCCTCTGCAAGCAATGCCTGTACCTGTTCCCTGTTTGCTTTTGCCAGTGCAGGTAATGTCGAATCGATTATCTTTCGTGCATCATTCGCATGTTCAAAAGGTTTTGTCGTATACAGTTCGTACTGCTGTACCTGAGGAATCGCTGTATGGAGCATAGCTTCCAGTTTTGGATTCAGTTCCTGCCCGGATTCCTTAAAATAATTGTTGATTTCTTCCATATTATTGGCACTTACTTTCACAGGAAGATAACCGGATGCAGCAGAAAAGCATACATTCTGTTCGTCCTCAGTCAGCCATTTCAAAAAGGTCACGGCAGCTTTTTCTGTTTTTTCATCGGCATCGAACATGACAACACCTGCCCCCTGCTGGACTGCACATGCCTCAGTTCCCTCAAAATTCGGAAGAGGAAGCTGACTGCAGGTAATGTCCTCAGTTGTACCATCGTCGTAGGTAACCTGCTCCGGTGTATAAGCAGCCCCACTGGTAGACCCCACATATGCGGCAATCCGGCCAGTCTTTAAGTCATCGCTCCGGAACTTTCCTTCTGCAAGATAATAACCACTGATATAAGGTACATAATAATTATCCCAGAGTCTGCGCATCGTTTCTTTCTCTGCATCGGTTTTTATTGCACCATCTTCACTTACATAAATCGTATGTCCAAGCTGATGACTTCCGATCAGCATGTAGTTTGCAAAAGAATCCCGACCAAAGAATGCCTGCCCGTCGTTTGGCTCCTCTGTTTTCGCATCCGTCCATTCATAATAACTTTTGGCTGTCTGTGCCAGACCTTCCCAGGTAGAAAGATTTTCCAGGGATGCACCGGTTTCCTTTGCAAATGGCTCCCAGGCAGTATTGTTGAGTGTCAGGACCTCGGTTGACTTTGCAATTGGGAATATCATCATGGAGGATTCCGAACCGAAATTGCCCTCTTCCACATAACCGGACACATAACTGTTATATTCCTCGTCTGTCAAAAACGGTCTGTAGTCCACAAGCAGGTCTTTTTGATACAGTTTATATGCCGTATCCGCATAAGAAGAACACAGATTCGGCAATGGATCGCTTCCTGTTTTCCCATCCATGCTGGCAGTAATTGCATCTTCTAATTCCGTGACACTGCCTTTGCTGAATGTTTCCACAATAATTTTCTGATCCAGTCCGACAGTATCATTGAACTTCTGAACCAGCTCATCGAATTGATCCTTCTGCGCTCCATTGTAATAATGCCACATGGTAATGTGTACCGGTCTGTCGTCCGGTGCTTCAGACTGGCTGCATGCAGTCAGCACAAAAGTACCCGCCAGCAGAATCGGAAGAACAACGTTTTTCTTCATAGTATGATTCACCTGACCCCTCCCCTTGTTTGTGCTTATTTTTTCATTACTATTTATCATACCACAAACCCTTTATCTTTCCAACGATTTCCGTTATACTTATGGAAAGAATTATAAACTTTCAGATATACAGGAAAAAGGATACAAAACTCGACAAAAAAGGAGAAATTATGGAAAAAAAGAAACCTTCATTAATAAAAACTCTTTTTCAGATTAAAGAGATCAGCGTAATACTTCCACTGGTAGTTCTGGTAATCGTAGCGATGATTGTGAATCCGTCGTTCCTCAGAATGAGCAATATTCTTGATATTTTAAGAACATCAAGCTTCAACGCGATGATTGCAGTTCCTCTTACTTTCCTGCTTGCATCCGGAAGAATGGATCTTTCCATCGCGTCAACCACCACACTGGGTGGTCTGATCGCAGCAATTGCAGAGACAAATGGTGTTCCTCTTGTATTTTCCATTCTGCTTGCCCTGTTAGTAGGTGCATCAGTAGGTGTACTGAACAGTATTCTTGTTGAAAAATTTGAAATGCTTGGTTTTATTGCAACCATGGCAACCTCTTATGTAGTAAAAGGTATCGCTTCTG
>OGWS01002173.1_pt1 | contig 12926 bp, 9 predicted proteins | sample 1576111 | NCBI WGS metagenome assembly OGWS01 (sample SAMEA3541534, study PRJEB24748) | human gut metagenome | biome: human gut; feature: human-associated habitat; material: faeces | place: China | collected 2012
TTGCAGAATATAATCAGTTAAAAGTTATTGGTGCCATGCAGAAAAATAAAGTAAGCGCAGAATGCTTCGGAAGTTCTTCCGGTTATGGATATGACGATATTGGCCGTGAAACACTTGAAAAGGTTTATGCAGATACTTTCCATACGGAAGCCTGTCTGGTACGCCCGCAGATCACATGCGGAACTCACGCGCTGGCCATTGCCTTATTCGGTAATCTCCGTCCGGGTGATGAACTTCTGGCACCTGCCGGTTCCTATGAGGGATTTGAGGCAGCGATCGGTGCAGGTGCAGATGCGGTTTATGTAGGGGGAGCAGCCTTTGGCGCGCGGGCTTATGCGAAGAATTTCGGAGAGGAAGAGCTTTTGAGTGCCATTGATACTGCTCATATCCATGGCAGGAAACTTTATCTGACAGTGAATACGCTGTTGAAGAACAGGGAACTGTCTGAACAGTTGTATGATTATCTGCTTCCATATTATAAGGAAGGTCTGGATGCGGTGATCGTTCAGGATATGGGTGTGTTTAAGATGATCAGGGAGATGTTTCCGGGTATGCATCTTCATGCCAGCACGCAGATGACTGTGACAGGTCCGGAGGGGATGAAGTTTCTGGAAGAACAGGGTGCTTCCAGAGTGGTAACTGCCAGAGAGCTTTCCCTTGAGGAAATCCGGAGGATGCATGAGACAAGTCCTATCGAGATTGAATCTTTTGTCCATGGAGCTTTATGTTACAGTTATTCGGGACAGTGCCTGATGAGCAGTATCCTGGGTGGAAGAAGCGGTAACAGAGGAAGGTGTGCACAGCCTTGCCGTCTGCCTTACCAGACGGCGCTTTGTTGCGGGGAAAATGGCAGACGGTCAGAGAAAAGGAAAGCGCAAGAACTATGTCCTCTGAGTCTGAAAGATATTTCTACGATAGAGATTCTTCCGCAGATTCTGGAGGTTGGTGTTACTTCTCTTAAGATAGAGGGCAGGATGAAGCAGCCGGGATATACAGCAGGGGTAACTTCTGTATATCGGAAGTACCTGGATCTTCTTTTTGAGAAGGGAGCTGAGAATTACAGGGTAGCAGAGGAGGATAAGAGATATCTGCTGGATCTGTTTAACAGGGGAGGTTCCTGTTCCTCCTTTTTATTGTATATGTTCTATATTAGCTTAAGAATACTATAATTGCTCAGGGGAGTCAATAATTTATTAAGAAAAAAGAAAGAAAAAATTCAGGGAACATTCATTCTTTTTCCAGGAAGTCCTGCTATACTGGATGTGTCATGCAGGGGAATCCATGGATTTGCGTCTGTGGGTGAGGTACAGTATGCGCAGAACCAGCCGCTGACAGAAGAGCGCATCCGTTCACAGATGGAGAAGCTTGGAAATACAGAATATGAGTGGGAAAATCTGGAAATCCAGATGGATGAGAATATTTTTATCCCGATGAAAATGCTGAATGAGGCGAGAAGAGAGGCACTGGAATCGCTGGAAAATGAATTGCTCAAACCATATAAGAGAGAAGAAAATAATGGGAAGAAACGCTTATCAGAGGATGCCGGAAGAAAAGCAGATTCGCCAAAGCAGAAAAATCTTCCGATTTATATTTCCTGTGAAGAAAAATCCACTGCACTGGCGTTATATAAAAGAGAGGGGATACATGGAATGTATCTGAACGCTGATGCCATGGAGGTCTGCCTGGATGACTGTGTAAGCAGAGGAATGGAGATGTATCTGTCTCTTCCGCATATTATGAGAGGTGAGATGCCCCGGGAGCTTCTTACCAGGATCAGAGAGTGGATGGACAGAGGAATGACAGGATTTCTGGTAAGAAATCTGGAGACTTTTGCAGTTCTGCGAAAGGCAGGTCTGGCTGAGAAATGTGTTCTGGATCACAGTATGTATACATGGAATGATGAAGCTGCTGATTTCTGGAAAGATCAGAAAGTCCTCAGAAATACGGTACCGCTTGAGCTGAACGAAGGGGAAATCCGCCACAGAGATAACCGGGACAGCGAGATGCTGATCTACGGATATCTGCCTCTTATGATATCGGCCCAGTGTGTGCATAAAAATCTTTACGGATGTAATCATAAGGAAGAAGGGGTAACTTTAAAAGACCGTTACGATAAAGAATTTACGGCGAAATGTATATGTAACCCATGGAAAACTGAGAATACAGATTTCTGTATACCCTGCTATAATATCATTTACAACAGTATCCCTTACGGCCTGTTGAAAGAGAAATCACAGATAGACAGACTTGGTGTCTCTTCCCTGAGACTTGCATTTACCATTGAGAAGCCTCAGGATGCGGTGAAGATATATGAAGAGTTCAGAGCTGTTTATCGTGATGGGAAGAATCCTCCGAAACGGGAATATACAAAGGGACATTTTAAAAGAGGAGCCGAGTAAGGCATATGATTAATGTAATTGTAGAATTATCCAAGTATGTGATCCTTACCCTGATGGTGATTTATACTTTTCACTGTTTCTATCTGGTGAAACAGCAGAGTGAGGAGGAGAGAAACGAATCGCTGCGCCAGCAGCTGATGCTTATCTTTTTTATGGATTTCACTGCGTTTCTGGTCATCTACCTGAAGACAGGTAAGTTTCAGGTCGTGTTGTTTTATATCGAAATGATGGCATTTTTTGCGGGAATCCAGATTTTGTACAGGATTTTTTATAAGAAAGCATCGATTTTACTGCTCAACAATATGTGCATGCTTCTCAGCGTAGGATTTATTATGCTGTGCAGGCTGGATGTTTCCACAGCTACCAGACAGCTGGTGATTGTGGCAGGCGTAAATGTGGTGGCATTGATCGTACCTGTCCTGATCAGGAAGATGAAATTTCTCAAGGACCTGACATGGGTTTATGCGGGAATCGGAATCGTTTTGCTGGCGGCGGTATTTGTGCTTGCAAAGACAAGCTATGGAGCAAAACTTTCCCTGATGGGAATCCAGCCTTCAGAGGCGATAAAGATTACATTTGTGTTCTTTATGGCGGCATTGCTGAGAAAAGGTGCTGATTTTTCAAAAGTGGTCCAGGCTACGGTAGTGGCGGGACTGCATGTGGGGATTCTTGTACTTTCCAGAGACCTTGGAAGTGCAGTGATCTTCTTTGCGGCATATCTTGTGATGATTTATGTGGCATCCAGAAATGTGGGATATCTGGCACTTGGTCTTGCAGGCGGATCTGCAGGGGCAGTTGTCGCATATCATCTGTTTGGCCATGTGCGTCAGAGAGTGACAGCCTGGAAGGATCCCATGGCGGTATATCAGAATGAAGGATACCAGATCGTCCAGTCACTGTTTGCCATTGGAACCGGCGGATGGTTTGGAATGGGATTGTGTCAGGGTTCGCCTGAGAAGATCCCTGTTGTCAAGAATGACTTTATATTCAGTGCAATCTGTGAGGAACTGGGTGGGATTTTTGCAATCTGCCTGATCCTGGTATGTATGAGTTTCTTTTTGATGATCGTAAATATTGCGCTTAAAATTAAGAAACCATTCTACAAACTGATCGCACTTGGACTTGGTACGGAATATGCATTTCAGGTATTTCTGACAATTGGCGGAGCAACGAAATTTATCCCTATGACAGGTGTAACTCTTCCTCTGGTCAGCTATGGAGGAAGTTCTGTCGCGTGTACAGTACTGATGCTGGCGATCATTCAGGGATTGTATATTTTGAGAGAAGATGAGGACGAAGAAATTGAGAGATATCGAAGAAAAGGAACGGCGCAGAGAGTTGAAGAAGCGCCAGAAGCGCAAAGCCCGGGAGATTTCTGAAAAGAGAAGGCCCCGTAACAGAGAGTATACACTGGTATCCTGCTTTTTTGTGCTGATCTTTGTCAGTATGATCGGATATCTGATCTACTTTAATTATGCAAAGAGCGATGATTTTATCAATAGTCCCTATAATACAAGGCAGGATACTTTTTCAGACAGGGTTGTAAGAGGTAAGATCATATCTGCAGATGGGCAGGTGCTTGCCCAGACCAATGTTTACGAAGACGGAACAGAGGAACGTACTTATCCCTATGCAAATATGTTCGCTCATGTAGTCGGATATGACACTAATGGAAAAAGCGGACTGGAATCAGAGGCGAACTTCCAACTTCTGACTTCTCATGAATTTTTCCTGAACCAGATGAAAAATGAGTTTAAGAATCAGAAAAATACGGGTGATTCTGTGAACACGACGTTAAACGCAGATCTTCAGTCAACTGCCTATAATGCACTTGGTGACAGGAGAGGGGCGGTTGTTGCCATAGAACCCTCTACAGGTAAGATTCTGGTGGAAATGAGCAGACCGGACTTTGACCCGAATACTATTTCCCAGAACTGGGACACACTGGTAAATGATTCCAATGACAGCAGTCTGTTGAACAGAGCTACAAACGGAGCCTATCCTCCGGGATCTACATTTAAGGTGGTAACTGCCCTGGACTATTTCAGAACCAAGGGCAGTCTGGAGGGATTTTCCTATCTCTGTGAGGGAAGTATTACCAGAGAAGATCACACGATCAGGTGCTATGGCGGAACTGTTCATGGACAGGAAGATTTTTACAGTGCTTTTGCCAATTCCTGTAACAGTGCATTTGCAGAGATCGGAACCATGCTCGGAGGCAGTTCTCTGAAAAAAACAGCCGAGGATCTTCTTTTTAATAAGAGTCTTCCGCTTTCTTCCTATAAAAAGAGTACTTTTACATTAAATGGAAAATCTTCTGTTGCAGAGGTTATGCAGACTGCCATCGGACAGGGTAATACGTTGGTATCACCTATGCATATGGCGCTGATTACCAGTGCGATCGCCAATGGCGGGGAGCTCATGAAGCCTTATCTCATTGATTCTGTTGTAAGTTCAGACGGAGAGACAGTGAAGACAACAGAGCCGGAGAACTATAAACGTCTGATGACAACAAATGAGGCGAATATCCTTGGAAAGCTTATGAAAGGTGTTGTGGAAAACGGAACCGCATCGGCTCTGAACGGAAGAGGATATACAGTGGCAGGCAAGACCGGATCAGCGGAATTTGATGAGAATGGTTCCAGTCATTCCTGGTTTATCGGTTATTCCAACGTGGATGATCCGGATCTGGTAGTTGCGATCATTGTTGAGAATGGCGGTACCGGAAGTGAAGCAGCAGTGCCCATCGCAGAGCAGATATTTGATGCGTATTATTATGATAAGCAATAATAAATTCCATGTTGCAGGCAATCTGGAATGAATTTTGGCTACGTTACTGTGAACGGAGTGAACAGTAACTAATTAATCGGTAATATGTTATGAAATGATATTTATAGCTTGCGGGTTTGGAAAAAAAGAGATATACTATACTCAGTTTATAATACCACGCAAAACAGGAGGGATTGCATTATGATAGAAGCAACGAGCTGTGGCGGTGTGGTAATTCATCGGGGTAAGATTCTTACTTTGTATAAATCTTACAGGAACCGTTATGAGGGCTGGGTATTGCCGAAAGGAACAGTGGAACCAGGCGAAACGCATGAACAGACAGCATTGCGGGAAGTGATGGAAGAGGCTGGAGTGCGTGCGACCATTGTGAAATACATCGGAAAGAGCCAATATAACTTTACCGTTCCGGAGGACGTGGTTTTCAAAGAGGTACACTGGTATCTTATGACTGCGGATAATTATCATAGTAAGCCCCAGAGAGAGGAGTTTTTTGTAGATTCCGGATATTATAAATTTCATGAGATCTATCATCTGCTGAGGTTTTCAAACGAGAAGCAGATCGTAGAGCGTGCTTATCAGGAATATCTGGAGATGAGAAGCAATGGACTTTGGGGAAAACAGCATAAGTATTATTAACGAGAGAACAGGGCTGTGTTTTTTTGCAACGCAGCCCGGTTTAAATTTTGGAGAAAATGGAAATACTGTGACTGAAGTGTTATAGAAACGGGAGAGGGTGTAAGATGCTGAAATGGCAGGAGAATTTTCTTGCAGGGGAATCTGTAAAGGATCCTGAGAAGATAAAAAAGAAACTGAACAGCGGAAAACCGGTTCTGGGCATTTATCTCCTTACTCTGGCAGAGAATCCTGTGAATCTGATGGATATTATTCCTGCAGCAATGCTGATACAGAAGAGCTTTTATGGAATCTGTCCGAAGATCATAGGAATGGCGAAGGGCAAAGAGGAAGCCCTGGAGATGGTGCGAAGTCTGATCGATGAAATGTACAGGGAAACGGGAACCTTCGCAACAGCTGAATATATAGAAAACAGGTGAGAATATGTTACATATTTTATGGCTGATCCTTAAATTTATACTGATCATCCTGGGAATTCTGCTGGGCCTTCTTTTACTGGCAGTTCTTCTTGTACTGTTCTGTCCTGTAAGATATAAGGCATCAGCTGTCAAGGCAGAAGGTGGCTGGAAACAGACAGAGGGAGAGGGTATCGTAAGCTGGCTGTTTCATGGGATTTCGCTGAGAGCGGAATGGAAAGATCAGCAGATGGAGATATCCTTTCATCTGTTTGGAATTCCCGTAGACAAGTTGTTGAAAAAACGGCAGGAGAAGAGGGCTGTAACAAAGAAATCCGGGAAAAATCCGGAGAAATCCGGCGCAGAAAAGGTATCTGTATCCGGCACAGACGGAAACAGGGAAGAAGAGCATAAAAAATCAGTGGTTGATCACCCGAAATCAGAGAATATGGAGACTGAGGATCTGAAAACAGACAGAAATTCAGCTTCAGATACATCTGCTGATACAGAGAGGATCAGAAACAGTCAGATATCCGGACAGCAGGAACTGAATGCAGATGATACAGATCAGAATAGTCTAAAGAAGAGGCAGTTTTTTATAAAAAGGATTTATGACCGGATCCGAAATATATTTCAGTTGATTCGTACAAAACTGCAAAATATCCGCAGGACATTCGGGAAGATTAAAAAGAATGTGTCCTGGTGGAAGGCGTTTATAGAACATCCCAGAGTGACAGCTGCCAGAAAACTTGTATGGAAACATGGAAAATTTTTGCTTAAGCATATTTTTCCTACAAGGATAGAAGGGCAGGTTACTTTTTCTTTTGAAGATCCGGCGCTGACAGGTGCGGCACTTGCTGTACTTGGGATGACAATTCCATTTCACAAAAACTGTATACAGATCAATCCCCGTTTTGACAGTGAGAATTATCTGTATGGAAACATTAGGGCAAAAGGCAGGATCTACGGATTTGTTCCTGTGCGGGCAGCAGTGAGTATTTATTTCAATAAAAATATAAAATACGTTATAAAACGTTGGAAAACCAGGAGGGCATGACCATGGCAAATGAAAACAATTTTAAAGAAACCGTAAATTCATTATTCAAGGGAATGGACAGTTTTATTTCTGCGAAAACAGTGGTAGGAGAGGCAATCCATGTAGGCGATACGATCATTCTTCCTCTGATGGATGTATCTTTCGGTGTAGGTGCCGGTGCTTTTTCCGGAGAGAAGAAGGATAACGGCGGCGGCGGAATGGCAGGAAAGATGACTCCCTGTGCAGTGCTTGTGATCCAGAATGGAACAACAAAGCTGGTCAATGTGAAAAATCAGGATGGTCTCACCAAGATCCTTGATATGGTTCCGGATTTTGTAGACCGTTTTACCTCCGGAAAAGGTGACGAAGAATCTGTCGGCGAATCAGAAAAATAATTTTTGCATAGACTATAGCAAACCGATGAAAAAGGTGCAGAAGAATTGGAAAAGCTGTTCGGCTTTATGCTGTTTTTCATAGGGATTGGGATGATAATCGGGATGCTGATCGCAGAAAATGTGGTTCTGGTGGTTTCGGCCGGAGTTTTCCTGTTGTTGGGATATCATCTTTTCTGTCATTAACTTTACAGAAGATTGCGAATATCCCGTTTGACATATGAAATAAAAAAAGACTGTCAGCTCAGGCAGAATATTCGGTAAAGAATATCTGAACAGAGGGACAGTCTTTTTTGCAAAAAAAATACCCCTGTTGCAACAGGGGTAATGGTGTTATTATGCTCTTTCTACTTTACCGGATCTTAAGCAAGAAGTACATACATATGTCTTTCTAGCTCCACCCTCAGCAGTCTTGATTTTAACGGATTTTACGTTAGATTTCCACATTTTATTGGATCTTCTATGTGAATGACTTACATTATTTCCGAAATGAGCAGCTTTCTCACAGATTGCACATTTAGCCATGATAGCACCTCCTTGACGCTTTATTGTTACTGTCGTGCTGTGTGCATAGCGTCTGAACAGTAACCTTGTGTTCAACAGATTACATTGTAACAGATGAATTGTGCTTTTGCAAGCAAAAAAAGGAAAAAACTCAAAAATTATATTTCTTTTTCTGTGAAAAGAGGTTATAATACACTTACATACAATAATGAGCATTGGAGGTAACCATATGAATGGACGTATAGATTCCGGATTAGGTCAGATCATAATTGACACAGATGTAATCGCAACCTACGCAGGAAGCGTTGCTGTAGAATGTTTTGGTATCGTAGGCATGGCTGCAGTCAGTATGAAGGACGGACTGGTAAAGCTTCTTGGAAAGAACAGCCTGAAACATGGCATCAGCGTCAGAATTACAGAGGACAATAAAATCCGCCTGAATTTCCATGTTATTGTGGCATATGGCGTGAATATAAGTACAATTGCAGACAACCTTGTCAGCAATGTCAAATATAAAGTCGAGGCCTTTACAGGAATGGAGATCGATAAGATCGATATTTATGTAGAAGGCGTACGCGCAATTGATTAGGATAGAGGAGGAACTTGTGGTGAATAACAAAACCATAGATGCCAGAATACTTTCCAGGATGTTTCTTGCAGGAGCCAAGAATCTGGAAGCTAAAAAAGAATGGATCAACGAACTGAACGTATTTCCGGTACCGGATGGAGATACAGGAACCAATATGACAATGACGATCATGGCAGCAGCAGCAGAAGTAGGTTCTCTGGGAGAGCCTGACATGGAGTCACTGGCCAAGGCGATTTCTTCCGGTTCCCTGCGCGGTGCAAGAGGTAACTCAGGTGTTATTCTTTCTCAGCTTCTGCGTGGTTTTACCAGAAGTGTTAAGAACAGTAAGGAACTGGATGCCATTGACATCGCGGCAGCCATGGAGAAAGGTGTGGAGACTGCATATAAGGCAGTCATGAAACCGAAGGAAGGAACAATCCTTACTGTTGCAAGAGAGGCTGCTGCCAAGGCTGTAGAGCTTGCGGAGACAGCAGAGGATCTGGATACATTTTTCCAGAGCGTGATCGCTCATGCGGAGGAAACTCTGGCAAAGACACCGGAGATGCTGCCGGTTCTGAAAGAAGCAGGAGTAGTGGATTCCGGCGGACAGGGACTTCTGGAAGTATACCATGGTGCATATGATGGTTTCCTTGGCAAAGAGATTGATTATACACAGTTTGACAAGGCAAAAGGTCCTGCTGTGACTAAGATCGATGCACAGACAGAGGCTGATATTAAATTTGGTTATTGTACAGAGTTTATTATTCTTCTGAACCAGCCGATGTCCGAGGAGACAGAGCATGAATTTAAGAAATTCCTGATGTCTCTTGGTGATTCTATTGTGCTTGTTGCAGATGACGAGATTGTGAAGGTTCATGTTCATACCAATCATCCTGGACAGGCTATTGAGAAAGCCCTTACCTTTGGTGCACTTTCACGTATGAAGATCGACAATATGCGTGAGGAGCATCAGGAGAAGCTTATAAAGGATGCCGAGAAAATGGCGAAAGAACAGGCAGAACAGGAAGAAAAAGAAGAAGCAGCACAGCCGCCGAAGGAAGTTGGCTTTATTTCCGTATCTGTGGGAAAGGGAATGACAGAGATCTTTAAGGAACTGGGTGTGGATTACCTGATCGAGGGCGGTCAGACGATGAACCCGAGTACAGAGGATATGCTCAATGCCATTGCAAAAGTAAATGCAAAGACTATTTATATTTTCCCGAACAATAAGAATATTGTTCTTGCTGCAAACCAGGCAAGGGATCTTACTGAGGATAAAGAGATCGTGGTTGTGCCGACTAAGACCATTCCGCAGGGAATTACTGCCATGATCAGTTATGTGCCCGAGAAGAACAGTGCGGAGAATACTGAGGCTATGCTTCAGGCAATCGAACATGTGAAGACCGGACAGATCACGTATGCTGTGCGTGATACAAGGATTGATGATAAGGAGATCCATGAGGGTGATATGATGGGTATCGGTGATCATGGAATCCTGGCTGTTGGCAAGGACCGCATGGAAGTTGCCAAGGAGACAGTTGCCCAGATGGTGGATGATGAGTCTGAGGTGATCAGTATTTATTATGGTGCTGATACTGAGAAAGCGGAAGCTGAGGAACTGGCAACGGCTCTGGAGGAGGCTTATCCGGATTGTGATGTGGAACTGAATGCGGGTGGACAGCCGATTTATTATTATGTTATTTCTGTAGAGTAGGATAATAGAGTTTTTGAGAGAGATAAACGAATAGTTCATGTGATGAAAACGGGTATAGGCCATTGTTGAGGGTGGGTATATCCGTTTTCGTGTTATAAAAGGGGACGGCAGGAAAATATTTGTGTCAGGATGCGGTTTCGGCATCTAAGAGATACCTGCAAATGCATCCTGACACAAATATTTTCCTGCCTGAGATTTGGATAGTGGAAGTTTATTGTCGGCAGATTATTGTGATTGAAGAATGAGGGTTGCTTGATTTGGTTATTTTTTGCAGGGATAAGATAGATAATTTTTACTGGCTGTAAGGGATATTCATAATTATATTGTAGTAGAAAGGAATCGGTGGTATATGTCAACATCTTTGCGTACTTTGAAGGGCGTGGGGGAGAAAACGGAAAAGTTATTTGCGAAAATAGGAGTTACGGATATGGAATCTCTTCTGAGTTATTATCCACGTAATTATGATGCGTATGAGGAGCCTGTTGAGATCCAGTCTCTGGAAGAGGGAGCTGTTGTGGCGATTTCTGTGGCGGTTATAACGGGTGTGTATGTGAATCAGGTGCGGAATCTTCAGGTGATCACGACCACTGTGGCAGATCTTACGGGGAAAATTTCTGTTACGTGGTTTAATGCACCGTATCTGCGCTCTGCAGTCAGGAAAGGCAGCAGGTTTGTTCTGCGGGGGCGTGTCGTCAGGAAGCAGGGGAAGCTGCAGATGGAGCACCCTGAGATTTTTACGCCTGCGGCTTATGAAGAGATTCTGCACAGTCTTCAGCCGATTTATGGACTGACTGCGGGGCTTTCTAATAAGACGATCGTGAAGCTGATCCATCAAGTGCTTGATGAGCAGAAGCTTCAGGCAGAGTATCTGGCAGATGAGTATAAGGAGAGGTATCACCTGGCAGACAGGAATTTTGCGATTCCTGCGATTCATTTTCCCAAAAATATGCAGGAGCTGTTAGCTGCAAGGAGAAGGTTGGTGTTTGACGAGTTTCTTCTTTTTATTCTTGCTGTGCAGTCTTTGAAGGAGAAGACGGAGGAAGCACCGAATGCGTTTCCCATGCATCCGGTGTGGACGACAGAGCAGATTATTGAAAGTCTGCCCTATGATCTGACAAAGGCGCAGTTGAATGTGTGGCATGAGATTGAGAGGGATTTAAGCGGCCAGGCTCTGATGTCCAGACTGGTTCAGGGAGATGTAGGAAGCGGTAAGACGATCCTTGCGTTTCTCGCAATGATCATGACTGTGGAGAATGGATATCAGGCAGTGCTTATGGCACCTACGGAGGTTCTTGCAAGGCAGCATTTTCAGGCAATGGAGAAGCTTCTGGAAGAACAGAACATAGATTTCTGTCATCCTGTGCTGCTTACCGGTTCAGATACAGCGAAGGAGAAAAGAGAGAAGTATAAGCTAATCGCATCGAAAGAGGCGAATCTGGTGATCGGAACACATGCGCTGATCCAGGAGAAGGTTGTGTACTGTGATCTGGGTCTTGTGATCACGGATGAGCAGCATCGTTTTGGTGTGAAACAGAGGGAAGCACTGACTACTATGGGAAACCCGCCTAATGTGCTGGTGATGAGTGCTACACCGATTCCGAGGACGCTGGCGATCATTATATACGGGGATCTGGATATTTCAGTAATTGATGAACTTCCTGCGCAGAGACTTCCCATTAAAAATTGTGTGGTGGATACTTCTTACAGGCCGAAGGCTTATTCCTTTATGGAGAAGCAGATCCGTCAGGGACGGCAGGTTTATGTGATCTGTCCAATGGTGGAGGAGAGCGAAGGGATGGATGGGGAAAATGTGCTGGATTATACCCTGAAGCTTCGCAATGTTTTTTCGCCGGATATAAAGATTGCTTCTCTTCATGGAAAGATGAAAGCGAAAGAGAAGAATGTGATCATGGAGGCTTTTGCCGCAGGGGAAATTCAGATCATGGTATCTACTACTGTAGTTGAGGTAGGAGTAAATGTGCCTAATGCTACAGTTATGATGGTGGAGAATGCCGAGCGTTTCGGGCTGGCACAGCTTCATCAGCTTCGCGGGCGTGTCGGTAGAGGGGAATATCAGTCATATTGCATTTTTATGCAGGGAAATGGTGCAAAGGAAATTTCTAAACGTCTGCAGATTCTGAACAAATCCAATGATGGATTTTATATTGCAGGAGAGGATCTGAAGCTTCGCGGTCCTGGTGATCTTTTTGGAATCCGCCAGAGTGGTCTGCTGGAATTTAAACTGGGGGACATCTATCAGGATGCGGATATCCTGAAAGCTGCCAGTGAAACGGCTTCGGAGATTCTGTCCCTTGATGCGGATTTAAGCCTTCCGCAGAATGAGGAACTTCAGAGGAGACTTTCGGCATATATGAAGGAAGATCTGCAGAATCTAGGACTATAGAAAATGACGGATACAGAGTAAAAAATAATACTGTTCATGTTACTGTTCACTGGTAATATCCCGCGAGGTGTTTTTTGTGAGCGAAGGTCAC
>OGWS01002185.1_pt1 | contig 12878 bp, 9 predicted proteins | sample 1576111 | NCBI WGS metagenome assembly OGWS01 (sample SAMEA3541534, study PRJEB24748) | human gut metagenome | biome: human gut; feature: human-associated habitat; material: faeces | place: China | collected 2012
GAAGTGAATTTAACTCAGTGCATATTAATTTCGCTACTTATCCGTATGAATTAACAAGTAGAGCGTTATTGTTGATTTAAATAATAAAAATTCAGATAGACTACAGATTAATAATTTAGAATTATGTTAAGATATATAATCACAAGGTGAATCATTATGAAAAATAAAATTGCGATAATTTTAACATTACAATTTATTATTACTGTGTTTGTTTTCAGCGGATGTGGTGAAAGCACAGCTTCAAGCAATTCCTCAAAGCTTACATATTGTGCATACAATGAGGATGCTATTTGCGATATTATTGAAAGGTATAATAAATATTGTACAAAGCATTACGATGAGTCCTATCAAATTGAAATTGTAGAGTATGATTCGTTAGAAGAAATGTACACAATAATGGCAACGGAATTTATGTCAGGCGATGGACCGGATATTATTTCGTTAGATCAACCATTGCCATTTGAAAAACTTATTGAAAATCACGCATTTGCGGATGTTGACGAGCTTATAAATACATATGGTTCTAATATCGACTTTAATGATTATAACACAAAAGTAATGGAATCGGGAATAGTTAACAGAAAACGGTATTTTGTGCCTTTTTTCTATTGTCCCAATATATTTATTTCTACTCAAGAAAAATTAAAAGAACATGATTTAAATTTTTCTGATTTTTCCTATAAAGAATTATCTAGACAACTTTCACAAGAAAAAGTTTCCTGTTCGCTTTTTGGAAATGAAAGTGATAACTATAGCCTTTTGTATTCATTTATAGATAGCTATGTAAATTTTGATAATAAAACAACAAACTTTGACACCAATAGCTTTTTGGAAAATATAGATTATATTAAGAAGTTGATAAATAATGATAACACCAACGAGAATGTATATTATGATTTATATAATTCAGAAAACAATGGTTGTATATTGTCTACTCCTAGGTTACTTTTTGGCGGTACAATAGGAGGTATAAAAACAGCTTATTACAATATTTTTTTACAAAACAAAACTCCTGCTATTTTGCCAAATTTTAGCTATGAGAACAAAATAACAGCTTATGTTGAGTGCGGAATAGCTATAAATCAAAATTCAGATAAAAAAGATAAGGCATTAAGATTTATTGAATATTGTTTAAGCGAGGATGTTCAAGAATATTGGTGCGGAAGTAGGAGCGATAAGGGATTTTCAGGCACAAATGAAATATCGTTGCCGGTGAATAATAAAGCTTTTGACTATGCTGTTGAAGTTGAAACTGCCGAGGAGTGGGATTACAACGAAGACGGAGAATTTGATGAAGAAGAAAAAGAATTTTCAGAAAATGTGGATTCAATATTTTGGAAATATTATTTGGGTATAATTGATGATATAAGCGGGTGTACCTTATATAATTATAAAAATTTAAAAACCACCTATTACAACTCGTCAGTAATTGGTGATATAGTTGATAAATATTTAAAAGGAGATATTTCAAAAGATAAGTTTATTCGTCAGCTTTCAGCGGCAACGGAAATTTATTTAACGGAATAGACTAAGGATAAAATGCAATTATGTTCACACGCTTTTTATTTAAACCGCATGAATCTACTAAAGTCATACTAGCTATACTTTTAAGTATTATAATAATTACTTCATTTTCAAGTTGTGCAATAAAAAATAACAGCGAACAAAATCATCTTGTTTATTACACATTAAATGATGAAGACTCTCTGTCTTGGATTATAGAAAAATACAATAAATACTGCATAAACAGTAATAATCCGTCTTTCCAAGTTGAGATAGTTAAATTTGATTCTGAACAAGAAATGTCAACGCAGATATCAACTGAAATTATGGCAGGAAGTGGACCTGATATTATTTCACTTAGTCAAAAATTGCCTTTTGAAAAATTAATTGAAAGCCGTTCATTAATGAATATTTATGATTTGTTAAAAGGTGATAATTCTTCAAATGCAATAAATCTTGATGATTATAACGTTAACATACTCAACGCAGGAGTTTATGATAACGGTTTATATATTGTACCGCTGTTTTATGGAGTTGATGTATTGGTATCTACAGAAGAAAGATTGAAAAATTTCGATATAAAAGAAAATAACGGCTTTTCTTTGACATACAGTAATTTTTCAGATGTATTTGAAAATTATTTTTTAAATGATGAAGGCTATTCATTTGTATCTAATGAGTTGTCGGATTTTTTGTGGTTTGATTATCCAATGCAACTCTTTTGCAGATTTTTAAACAGCTATGTTGATTTTGAAAATAAAGCTGTGTATTTTGATACCGATGAATTTAAAGATAATTTAGATGTAATGATGCAGATGTTGACGATTCCTCAAAAAAACAATACAAATGAATTGTTTGACGGATTGTATATAAATCGGTCATTTCCGTTGATGGCTGGAAATTATTCTTATTATCAATCTATAAATGAAACACCTGTAGTCTTTCGTGGATTGACAAAAAACAAAGATGTTAATTCCGCACACATACAGGTTGGATATGCGATTAATAATAATACGCAACTAAATGAGCAAGCACTTGCGTTTATAAAATATACTCTTAGTGATGAAATTCAAGAAATTGGTGCAACAGCATCGGGAAGTTTGAGCTTTCCTGTGAATATGTCTGTTTACGATAATGCTAAGCTTGTTGCCGGCTCAAGAACGGATGATAACAATAAAATTATCGGGATTGACAACGATTTTATGAAAGCATACATTGACATTGCCGATAATGTAAACGCTTGCACCTTGTATCGAGATGTGTCACATTCATATTATAATGACAATGTTATCGGTGACATAGTTGATGATTATATAAATAAAGGTATATCAAAGGATAAGTTTATTCGTCAGCTTTCGGCTGCTACGGAAATTTATTTAACGGAATGAATGAGGGTATATGGAGTGGATTGTGCCGAAAGGTGGGGTGGAGATGAAGAAATCGGTTGTCAGTTTGTTTTTGCTTGTTTTAATCGTGATTATGAATTTTGTGGGGTGTACCGAAAGCGAAAATTTTGGTGATGTGAAAAATAGAATGACCTATTACACATCTAATGACAGTGATGATTTTTGTGATCTGATAAAAATATACAATAATTATTGCCTGCAAAATTATGATAAATCATATCAGATTGCTGTTCTAAAATTTGCTTCGGAAGATGAAATAAACACAAAGTTGTCAACTGAGCTTATGGCCGGAAAAGGTCCCGACATTATTTCAATCAATCAGAAATTACCGTTTGAAAAGCTATTAAACAACGGCACATTTCTTGATGTAAATAAGCTTTGCGATAACAACACACAAGCGGATAAAATAGACTTTAATAATTTTAACAGTGCAATAATGAAGTGCGGAATTTATAACGGAAAACGGTATATTGTACCGCTGTTTTACGGGACTGATGTATTTGTTTCAAAACAGGAAAAGTTGAAAAAGTTCAATATTTCCTGTGATAACCATACTGTTTTGACATATAAAAATCTTTCCGAAAAATTTTCTTCGTTCAGTAATGAAAAGGCAAATTTTGGTTTTATAAGCGGTTACAATGACTCAAATTCTATGTTTAATTATCCTATGCAATTATTTAACCGATTTATAAATAACTATGTTGATTTTGAAAATAAAGTCACATATTTTGAAAGCGATGATTTCAAAAGTAAACTTGACACAATGTGTAGATTGCTGAATGCTTCAAAAGAAGATTTTCCTGACTTCATATTTGATGACCTTTACATAAACCGTTCATTATCACTAATGGTAAGAAAATATGCGTATTATAAATCGGAGAATGAAACACCTGTGATTTGCAGAGGATTGGTTAAGTCGGATAATGATTATTCCGCATTTGTTCAGGTTGGATTTGGAATAAACAGCAATACACATTTTGAAAAGCAAGCGTATGCTTTTCTTAAATTTGCACTTTCTGAAGATGTTCAAACTAAAATGTGCGGGGCAAAAGGAATTTCATATTCTGCAAACATATCTTTTCCGGTCAACAAAAAGGCATTTGAACAGGCAAAATATAGTGCCTCAAAACAAGCTGATGATGACGGAAAAATTATCGGGATTGACAACGATTTTATGAAAGCATACATTGACATTGCCGATAATGTAAACGCTTGCACCTTGTATCGAGATGTGTCACATTCATATTATAATGACAATGTTATCGGTGACATAGTTGATGATTATATAAATAAAGGTATATCAAAGGATAAGTTTATTCGTCAGCTTACATCGGCAACGGAAATTTATTTGACTGAGTAGGAATAAATTATGAGAAAATCTAAATTAACAAGAAAACAAAAAGAACATATAGCAGCTTACCTGTTTATATTGCCGTCTTTTTTAGGCATAGCGGTGTTTTATATTGTGCCGTACATAATTTGTTTTACCAAAAGCCTGTATGTCGGCGATACTTTTGTGGGCATAGAAAATTACATACAGCTTTTTCAAAACAACACATTTTTGCTTGCACTTAAAAACACGGGTATATTTACAGTTACGGCGATACCGTTGTTAATGGTGATTTCGTTTTTGATAGCGTTGTTTCTTAATTCTTTTAATAAAATATCTTCCTTTTTCAGAAGTGCATTGCTTATTCCCGTTGTAGTTCCGATTGCATCTCTGATTTGCGTGTGGCAATTAGTTTTTGATGATTACGGTGCAATCAACGGATTACTTAATTCACTTGGATTTAATACTGTTGAATTTTTCAATTCGGAATGGTCTATGGTGATGATCGTTTTTATTTATGTGTGGAAGTACTGCGGATTTTGTGTGATTCTTTTTACGGCAGGCATTGCCAATGTTTCGCAATCTCTCTACGAAAGCGCAAGGCTTGACGGTGCAAAAGCTCATCAGCTTGTAACTAAAATTACTATACCTATGATTGCGCCAACTACATTTTTTGTTTTTCTAATGGAGCTTATTTATTCATTTAAAATTTTCCGTGAGGTATTTGCTTTGTTTGGTGATTATCCAAACACCAATGTGTATTTTTTGCAGAATTTCATCAACAACAATTATTACAATCTTAACTATCCAAGATTGTCGGCGGCATCAATTGTCTTATCGCTGTTTATAATTATTGTGCTGTTTATTTTCTTCTGCTTTGAAAGGAAACACAGCTATTCTTGAGAGGTTTGTTATGAAAATACTAAAATATATTTTGCTGATTGCTGTAACTGTGCTGTTTTTGTTTCCTGTCATTTATATGCTTGCTTGTTCATTTATGACAGGTTCACAGGTAAGCGAGATGCTCAATTTTTCTGACGGAAAATATAAAGAACTCAATATGATTCCGAATATGGCAACTTTGGAGCAGTTTTATCAGACTCTTTTCAGAAAACCCGAGTATTTGTTAAAGTTCTGGAATTCGGTTGTTTGTACTTTTCCGACAGTAATCGGTCAGGTTGCAGTATCATCATTGGCGGCTTTTGCTTTTGCAAAATTGAAATTCCCGTTCAGGGACAAGCTGTTTTTTATATACATAATTTTGCTCATTCTGCCGTTGCAGGTAACACTTGTTCCTGATTATATGATTCTTGAAAATATGAATTTGCTGAATAATTTTCTTGCGGTAATTTTACCCGGAACTTTTTCTGCATTCGGAATTTGTCTTTTGAGGCAAAGTATAAAATACATTCCCGATTCCGCAATTGAGGCGGCAAGAGTTGACGGTGCGTCATATTTGAAAATATTTACTAATATTATTCTTCCGCAGATTAAGGGCGGACTCATAACACTTTCGTTGCTCTGCTTTATTGATAATTGGAATGTAGTTGAACAACCGCTGATTTATTTTGATAATGAGGGTATGTATCCGCTTTCCGTAACGCTTACTGATGTCGGAAGTTCGGATTACGGCATAATATTTGCCTGCGGAGTTATATTTATGATTCCTGCATTGCTTATTTATCTTTACGGACACAGGGATATTGATTCGCCGTTTGTCGGAACTGATAAGGGATAGGAGAGAGGCTTTTATGAAAAAAGATAAGCTAAAGAGCGTAGTGTTGAAATTTTCAATTGTATTTTTTATTGTGATTGCATTACTTACATATTTTTCAAAAACAATCAATAATATGCTTCTTCCAAAGGTCAAAGTGGTTTCGGTTCAAACAGGTGTAATTGACGATACCGCAGGTTCAAATGATATGAAAACACATTATCTTTTGCCTGTTTCATCGGTGGATGGGGCAGGCAATACGGGAATAGTATTTGTTATAAATAAAACCGAAAATGGTGATGCAACAGTTGAAGAGGTTTCGGTGGATATATGTAACAGTGACGAGTTGTATTGCGAGGTGACATCGGACTCGCTTTTTGGCGACAGTCAAGTTGTATATAAAACAACCAAGAGTATAGAAAACGGTTCAAGTGTTTATATTGAGGAGGAAACAGTGTGAGCAAAAGAAAAATTGTTTCGTTTCTGTTACTGCTGTTGCTGACTGTGAGCGTTTTTATTGCGAATATTATAATTATTGAAAATGCAAAAGGGCAATTACCTGATGTTACTCAATTAACTTATGATAAAAATTCAGAAACTGCTCCAAAAACGGTTTCTGAACTTGAAAAGCTGTTTGAACGGATTACTGACAAAGGCATAGCTTTTTGTTCCGAGGGTAAAGAAACAAAAGTTAAGGAAGAAACCGTAACTACGGTACTTGTGAATGAAAACTGGTTTTCGGATTATAAGACCGAAATTAACGGCGAAAATATTTCGTCCAAAAACATAGATAACAGAGATAAGGTTGCAATAATCGGAAGTTCTCTTGCTCTCAAACTGTTTTTTACAACAGATGCAGTAGGTAAAAAGATTTGCATTGACGGAAATCAATATACAATTTGCGGTGTGATATGCGAAAACGAAAGTTTAATAAATAAGTTTTCTGCTGATGACAAACAGAGAGTGTATGTTCCATATACAACATCCGAAAATTATGGTGACAGAACGGTTGATATGATTGTTTATGATAACTCGGTATATACGGGAGCAATTGTTGAGCAAATGGATTTGCCGCAGTATTATTCGGTTAATCTAAATGATAAAAACCAAACGCTCTCGTCATTTGAACATATTTTATACCTTGCAATATTTATCGGATTTAGCATTATTGCATTGGAGTTGTGGTATAAGTTCAGTAGAAAATTTTTTGAGGAGATAAAAGAAAATCTCAAATTAAACTACTTTCTGAAATCGCTAAAAAATATTCCGCTGAAATATGTTGCACTTGTGCTTGTTTTTGCAGGAATACCTGCCGTGCTTTTGATTGTTTTTAATATTTGTGATTTGAGCATTTTTATCCCCTCAAAATATATACCGAATGATAACATTTTCGACATTTCAAATTACCTGAATGTGCTTGTCGATAATGCACAAACACTAAACTCACAAAGCCTAACAGGAAATAAAATGCTTGTAAATCTGTTCTCAAGAACATTTACAGCTTCATTGTGGCTGACAATAATATTTTTGATTAGTATTATAACCGTGCTTTTAAATTTGACAGAATTAAAACTTCATAAACATAAAAACACCGACAAGCAGTAACTAAACTTGTCGGTGTTTTTGTATTTTTAGTAATGAATTTTATATACTCATTCATTAAGGGTAACTTGACCGGTTTCAGAAACTGAGTATGCGGTACTCCAATTATGAGTTCCCTTTTGAATTTGTGATTTTTCCAAATACTTTACTTTGCGGTCTGTTGTTTCTATATACAAATTATGAAGTCCGCCTCGGAAAAATTCGCAGTCGGGAATAGGAATAGTATCAATAATATTGCCGTTGGTGGACATTACAAAAACTTTGTAATTATCCGATGAAACCTTTTCATTATCCCAGTTAGTAAGATAGAGGTAGTCGGTATCTCTTATTATAAGTTGTGAATTTTCGGGACTGTCTGCAATTTTAACGCTTGAATCGCTATCAATTGTATAGCAATATAAAGCGTTTGATTCAAGATAATAGATTTTTCCGTTTGCAACAGTGTAATCATCGGGCATGTCCATCAACTTTTTAGTTTTTAAAGTATTGATGTCGAGCTGATTAATATATCCTGCCCAATTTTCATAGTTCTTATCTTCCGAATACGAATTTGAAAAGTATAAATAATCACCTGAACCGATTAAGCTGTGAATGCCTGCCGCAAGTTCGTTGCCTTCAAAAATTTTTTTAACTTCAGTAGGCTTATCAATGTTTATAGCGAGCAGTTGTGCGCTTTTGTCTGTGTTTAACGACCAAAACGCATAACCTTTATGTACAGCGAAAACAGTAATACTGTTCAAATCAGATACACTGATTAATTTTGCAACTTCTTCTCTTATACTTGCATCTTTGCTTATTTTGTAGAGTGAAACTGATTTTGCATCCTTACTGCTCTTTCCAAGCAAATAGATGCTGTCGTTGTAATATGAAAAACCTTTGTCGTAATAATATTTATCCTGAGGGAAAAATGCGTTACAATCGCTTTCTCCATCGTCAACATTAGTTATATGATCGCAGTCAGGTTTGTTACAAGCTATTACAGTAGTGTTAGCGGCGTTATCATGAAAGTAGAGTGTATCTTGATAGAACATATAATCTCCTGATTCATTTGAAGCGCTCATACCTGCTCGTGATAAATTAAACGGTTGATCATCTACGCCAATCTTAAATGAAGTATCGTTAAGTGTAGTATTTTCCCCTGAATTAGAATTGTTGTTTGAAGAACTGCTATTGTTACTTGAAGCATTATTGCTTGAATTACTGTCAGTACTTTCCGAAGCAGAAGAACCTTGCGAGGGCGTATTAGCCGAGCTGCATGCAACAAATGATATGGATAATAAAAATATCAATATTGATAAAGTAAGTCTTTTCATAGATTACCTCCTTAGTAATGTAGTTTAAACTTTCTTTACTGCTTATACTTATTATACTTTAATATTTTGCTTATTGCAATACAATTTGCTAAAAAATACAAATGTTTTTTAAAATATATATCACTGTTGGCGGTTTTTGCTTTTTGTAATTCATCTATTTATGTCATAAACATTATAATTATCGAAACTTGTGTATAATTTAACAAAACATAGCAATATGCACAAAATTTACCGCGAAAATTTGTAGTGTAGAATTAGGATATTTATTGCTAAAAAAGATAACATAAGATATAATATAGTTAAAATATAAACATTAACTATATATAAATGCAGTAAGTAAATGGTGTATTTGCGACAAAAATCATATCTGCAAATGTTATACATCACAAAAACAGAAAACAGTTACTTCTAAATTTAATGTGTTTTTTAAGTTAAGTAACCGTTATATACTCAAACTCCTTATAAGACGGAATTGTTTTAAACCAATGAGAATTTTACGCTATGGAAATTAAGAGAGTACTGATTAACAAAAAAATAATTATATCGTTTTTTGTATTACTTGCAGTTTGCATAGGTTTTTACATAAATGATCAATACAGAAATGCCGAATACAATGGTGTTCAACTCAGTGCGGTTTGTTCGGAAGAAAAAAATCTGATGTCCGAAATCCGTGACTTGCCTGCAGATCAAATTGAAGATAAGATTTCACGACAGTATGAGTATGTCAGTGTGATTGAGCAACTTTTATCTTTTAACGAAAGCAAAAAAGACGATTACGATATGTATGTCGAGGTTTGGCAGGATCAGGAAAAAGAAATTCGCAATCAATATCCTGAAATTGCGTCTGAGTTTGATAAGCATAAGGAGAGCTATAACGCTCAGGAACTGACAAACAAAGATTATGCTCTCAATAATATTGTCAAAAGAGCTGAGTATGTAAACGGATATTCCGATTATATTAAGAGCGTAGAAAGCAAGGCTCAGCAGATGAATTCGATAAGCATTTTCTCTCAGGACAATTCACTTTCTTCTCAAAATATACAATTGACTGCGGAGGCTTATAAACCGCTTGAAAATCTGTCGCTTAAAGTAGGAAGCGATTTTTCCGTTACAACAGTATTGAACTATGACTTGATTCATTACATAATACTTGCACTGAATATAATTGTTGTTCTTGCCTTTGTTGAAGAACGAAAACGAGGCTTTTGGAGCATGGTGTATGCAACACCAAACGGAAGATTTAACCTTGCTGTAAAACGGTGCGGAATACTTGCAATCAGCACAACAATACTTTGTTTCGTTATGTATTTTGCACTGTTTGTGACTTCTTTTTCAATATACGGCGGAGTATCGGATTTGTTCAGAAATGTACAGTCTATAGAGATGTTTCAAAATTTTGTATTCCCGATGAGCGAAATACAATTTCTGTTTGTATATGTTCTGATAAATGTTCTTGCACAATTAGTGCCCGTGTATATGATGCTGTTCATCGTTGTGATAATGCAAAACACAAATCTTGCATTCGGCGTGTGCGGAATAATATTTGCGGCAGAATTTCTTTTATATACTTTTTTACCGTCACAAAGCAATTTGGCAATTTTAAAGTATATGAATTTGTTTACATTCATCAATCCGACAGAAGCAATTGTAAAGTATTACAACATCAACTCTTTTGTCATACTTGTGAACCTGTTTTCATTGTTAATTATTTCCGCAATAATATTCACGCTCTTGTTTGCAATTTTTTCAATTATCGGTGCAGGCAAGAAATATCCTAATAAAACTCCAGGCAAAATTGAAAGTGTCTTACTGCGATTTTCTTCAAAAATTCGCACAGTATATTGGAAATGCGTTGAAAAACTCGGCGCTACAGGTACTGAGTTGTACAAAATACTCTTCATGCAAAAAGGCATAATAGTTTTGCTTGCTTTTGTTCTTGCGCTGTTTAATTCATTGAATTTAAGAACACTTAATATCAGCGAAAAAGATAGCATAGTTAACGAGTTTTATGAAACTCACAGCGGTGAACTTAATGACGATGTTTACAAATATGTGGCAGATCTTGAAAATGAGATTAATGCTGTTGATGAAGAACTTGCCAATGCGCATGAGGATTACAACAACGGAAAAATTTCCGAAGATAAATATTACAATGTCAGCCAAAAATACGATGCGTATGACAGTAAGCGTGAAGCATTGAAAATTATAAATGAAAGAATTTCATATGTTGAAGATGCGAAAAAGAACGGGGAAGATGCTTGGCTTGTAAATCCCACCGGATTTGAATATTTGCTTGGCAGCAGCGGATATGACAGACAACAAAATTTCGCTCTGTTATCGGTTTTCTGCATCATAATTATAATGTCAGGAGTTTTCTCATTTGAAAAAAGACAGCTCGTTTCAGATTTGTTAAATTCAACAAGTGGCGGAAGAAAAAAACTGCTCAGAAAGAAAATCCTCTGTGTTTCATTGATTGCGACAATTGTGTGGATTTGTACATCTGTGTTTGAATTTATCGAAGTCTGCTCAAAATATACGCTGTCAGAAATTACGGCACCGGTAAAAAGTTTGGAGTTTTTGAACGGCTTGCCTTTTAATTGCAGCATATTGATGTTTATGATTTTTGTGTACGCAGTGCGGTTGTTGTTGATTTTGGCGATTACATATGTAGTTTGTCTTGTATCGGCAAAAACAAAGTTTGAAGTCAGCATAGTTGTTGCATCTGCTGTTATGATTATTCCGTCACTTATCTATGTGGCAGGAGTTCAGATTTTTGCATATTTTTCTGCAACTGTTCCTGTAGCATTGATGAAACTTGTTGTGGAATCAAGTGGATTTACATTCCTAATTCCAATAGCTTTAATGCTGATAATGGGATTTGTTGCGGTGAAAATCACGAAATACAGTATGTGCAGAAAAGGTGGTGATTAAATGACTCTTGAAATGAAAAATCTTACGAAAAATTACGGTAATTACTGTGCTCTCGATAGGTTCAGCATTACTCTGACAGATGGCATTTACGGCTTGCTGGGGGCAAACGGTGCGGGTAAAAGCACGCTTATGAGTTTGATTACCGACAATGTTCAGAGAACATCGGGAGAAATCCTTTGTGACGGCAAAGAAATTTTGAAATTAGGTAAAAAGTTCAGACAAAAGATTGGATTTATGCCACAGCAACAGGGCTATTACGAAAATATGTCCGCACGAGCTTTTATACTTTATATGGCATCACTCAAAGGTATTAACAAAAAAGAAGCCAAAATGCAGACTGACAAGCTTTTAAAAACAGTTAATCTTGAAAAAGTCAGCCATAAGAAAATCGGTGAATTTTCGGGAGGTATGAAACAGCGTGTCCTCCTTGCACAGGCTATGCTCGGCAACCCTGAGATTCTTTTGCTTGATGAACCTACCGCCGGACTTGATCCAAAGGAGAGAATCCGTATCCGCAATTTTATAAGTGAAATTGCGAAAGACAAAATTGTACTCATTTCTACCCATGTAGTGTCCGATATTGAGTTTATTGCTAAGGAGATTATACTTCTAAATCAAGGAAAACTCGTGTCGCACGATACCTGCCAAAATCTCGTAAATGAAATTGTAAATAAGGTAGTTGAGGTAGAAATCGAAAAAGAAGAATTAAAATATTTTCAGGATAATTATCGAGTTTCAAATCTCTATCATAATGATGATAAAATTGTAGTAAGATTAGTCACAGATAATCCCCCTGAAAATCATAAAATAACAATTGCAAACCCAACCCTTGAAGATTTGTACCTCTATGTTTTTCAACAAGGAATGTGATATTAAAATTATTACCGACAAGTAATGGTGTTCTATGCTAATATTTGTCGGTATTTTTATGCCCTCTTTACATGAAATTGTAAGGATAAAACGGAATATAGATACAAAATAATCAGTTAACGCATAAAATAGCAATAAAATAGTTTGACTAATATATAATATTGTGTTAAAATTATGCGAAAAGGAGGGTGACAGCTCTATGGAGCAAT
>OGWS01002198.1_pt1 | contig 12804 bp, 8 predicted proteins | sample 1576111 | NCBI WGS metagenome assembly OGWS01 (sample SAMEA3541534, study PRJEB24748) | human gut metagenome | biome: human gut; feature: human-associated habitat; material: faeces | place: China | collected 2012
AATTTGGGCACAACTGACAAAAAATCTTCTCACAAAATCAGGCACAGAAAGATTCCGAGAGAACATATAAGATACAGGTGGTAGCATATGAGAGAACGGATCAACCGCCTGGCCCGCGGGATCATTGACAGCAGCGTGCCAGAGCTGGTAATAAAGCCAGAAAGGATCGAAGGGATCCTTTCGCCGGGAGAGTCCGTGCGGGGAGAGTTTTCCGTTCAAAGCGGAAATGACCTGTATATCAAAGGACTGGTATATACCGGAAATGAGAGGATAAAGGTTGAAAACGAAGCCTTTGGAGGCCTTCGCAATCACATTATATATGACATCGACACCTGCTATTTAGAGGATGGAGATACGATAAAGGGATCTTTTTACCTGGTCACAAACGGAGGCGAGAAAGAGATTCCTTATTCTTTGTGTATACAGGCAGGAAACAGGACAGAGAGCCTGACAGGTTTAAAAACCCCCAGGGACTTTGCAGCTTTGGCAAAGAAAAACTGGGAGCTGGCATTGCGCTTGTTTGAATATCAGGACTTTATAGAAGCGCCATTTATGCAGGATGTGCAGACCAGGACCGTTTATGAGGGCTTAAAGGGACGAAATGGGCGCAACAACCTGTTAGAAGAATTTTTAGTTGCACTTCATGTAAAAGAACCGGTTTCTTTAAAGGCCGATGTATCTAAACTGGTATTAGATGCTCCCCAAACAGCAGCAGAAAATGTGATACAGCTGGCTGCCAGCGGCTGGGGATATGCAGAGGTCCAGGTGGAGGCAGATGGAAGCTTTCTTTCCATTGAGAAAAATGCTGTGACTACCCATGAGTTTGACCAGGATAGGTACCAGATCCGGTACCAGATCTTTCCACAGTATCTCCACGGGGGAAGGAACTTTGGGGCAATACGTATTAAAACCTTACGCCAGGAATTTGTTCTTCCTATAGAGGTAGTAAAAAAAAGCACCCAGGGCTCAGAAGGAAGAGAAAAGAAGAGTGCAGATAAAGCTTCTGTTTATGAATACAGTAAGCTGCTTTTACACCAGGAATTTACATTAGAAGCAGATCAGCAGTTAAACAGAACTTTGATGAAAAAAACAGAAAATCTGCGTGTCCGGCTTCCGGAAGATATAGAGGTGCGCCTTTGGAGGACAGACCAGCTTTTAAAAAACGGCAGAAAGGATACTGCTGTTTCAGCACTTGCAGAAATGCGGGATGCCGTATTAAAATGCAGGGACATAAAGCCGCAGCTTTACTGTTATTATCAGTATCTTGAGCTTTTAAATGAACCTTCAGAAGAAAAAAATGCAGGACTGGCCCGTTATATACGAAAACTGCTTTCTGAGACCAGAAGGACAGATGGACAGCTGTTTCATCTGCTGGTAAAAACAGACAGAACCTGCCTCCAGAATCCGTTAGAGCTGTATGAACAGATGCGTTCCATGTTTGGGCATGGCTGCAGAAGTCCGTTTTTATATGGAGAGGCATGCAGGCTTTTAAATATGTATCCGGATCTGTTTGTGAAAATGGGAGATTTTGAGGTACAGCTTTTATTAAGCGGACTGAAAAACAACTGGCTGAGTAAAGAAATCTCTTTAATGGCAGCTGTATTTTTGTCCAATGTAAAATATTATCACAAATTATTAGAGCGCCTGACAGCAGGTTTATATAAGGCTTACCCGGAAATGAAGATATTGGAAGCTTTGTGCAGTCTTCTGATCCGGGGAGACCGTAGGGACCGTTCTTCCTTTAACTGGTATGAAAAGGCTATGAAGGCCCATATCAATCTTACAAGGCTGTATGAATATTTTCTGTATTCTCTTCCAGAGGATTACGGACATGCCCTTCCAAAAGAAGTGCTGTTATATTTCTCTTATGACAAGACCCTGGATCAGACGAGCCGCAGCGTTCTCTATAAAAACATTTTACAGTATGTAAATCCGTCCACCCAGGTTTATCAGACTTATGTGCGGGAAATGGAACAGTTTGCTATGGAGCAGCTGTTTGCAGGAAGGATGAACAGTGCATTGGCAGTTATTTATGAACATATGCTTTATAAAGATATGATCGATGAAAAGACTGCGGCGATTCTTCCCAGAGTATTATGCTCCAGTCGTGTAAAATGTGAAAACAGTGCCATGAAATACGTGATCGTCCGTTGCGAGGAGCTGGGGGGAGAAGAGGCATTTTTACTGGAAAATGGAGAAGCCTATGTGCCGGTAGTGTCTAAAAATACAGTGCTGTTCTTCCAGGACACGTATGGTGGCCGCTATTTGAACGTCAGCTGCAGGCGTCTTCCTGCTATGGATAAAAAAGAGTTGCTGGATCAGTGTTATGAGGTATATCCGGCTCATCCGGTACTGAAGCTGCGTGCCTGCGAGACAGTAGTAAAAAAAGGTGTTGAAACAGAAGCAGATGTGCTGCTTTTAGAGGACACTTTAAGCCAGTTAAAGTTAAATCCTGTTTATGAGAAAAAGCTTCTGGGTCTTGTAACAGACTATTACTGTAAAAAGGCAGCTTCTGATGCAGAAGGAGAGGAAGAACGCTGTACTTTCCTTCTGCAGATGGACAAATCCCTGCTGGACAATCAGACCCGTGGGAAAATATGCGAAATACTGATCAGCTGTAATTATCTGCGGGAAGCCTATGATATGCTGGTAGATTATGAGATTGAAGATATTGACCCGGGAAAATTGCTGGATCTGTGTACGCGTATGATCCTTTTACAGCTATTTGACCAGGATGAACATCTTTTATATCTGGCAGAAAGGGTATTTGAGGCAGGAAAGGCAGACAGCGTGATCTTAGATTACCTCTGTGAACATTATAATGGCACCACAGCCCGGATGTATGAGATCCTGATCCAGGCAGTAGGAGCCCATGTGCAGACCTATGATATGGAAGAACGGTTGCTGGCCCAGATGCTTTTTACCGGCAGCTGTGCCCGGATGGATTCGGTTTTTGAACTCTACATGAAACGGAAACAGACCAGGGAAAGCATGGTCAAGGCTTATTTTACCCAGAAATGCATCCAGTATTTCCTGGAAGGAAAAGAAATCGACCAGACGATTTTTGGATATCTGAAAAATGCAGTAAATGCTAGCCTGAATAAAGAAAAAATACCTACCATTTATCTTCTGGCTCTTACCCGGTTCTATGGGGAGCAGAAGGAGATGGAGGTCTCAGAAGAAGAGAAAAAGCAGCTTCAGATGATGACAGATATTTTATTAGAAGGGGGAATGGTGTTCCCTTATATGAAAGAGCTGGCCCGTTTAGTGTCTGTGCCTGAGGACATTATGGATAAGACGATCCTTGAATACCGGGGCGATAAAAACAGACAGCCATGGATCGAAATGCGTATTCTTCCTCAGGAAGAGCATTTTACAAGAGAAGAGATGCGTCGCGTTTACCAGGGCATTTACATAAAAGAAATGACCTTATTTCAGGGAGAGACTCTGGAATATCAGATCTATGAGCGGAGAGAAAGCGGGGCCGTTCTTGTAAAAGAAGGCCGTGCAGTCTGCGATCTGAAGTCAGAAGGTAAAGACAACAGCCGTTTTGCCTGCTTAAACCAAATGTCAGAAGCGCTGGCACAACAGGATGCTGACGGACTTTTAAAGGCAATGGAAGATTATGTAAAAAAGTCTATGGTTTTAGGGATTTTATTTCCGGTGAAATAAGAACATCGCCGTTACAGTTTAACTGTAACACATTGTCAGATAGAGAAGATAAAATGTACTAAGTACAATGGAGGAAACGAATAGATGGAAGGACTTGTAATAGGGCTGGATCTGAATGATGACTATTCCCAGGTCAGCTGCAATGAAAAAGAAAAGTCCTGGACAGTTCCTACGGTGATCTGCCGCAGAAAAGAAAAAGAAACCTGGCTTATAGGGGAAGAAGCTTATGCAGCCACTCTTCTTGGCGAGGGGGTCATTGTAGATAAACTGCTGAAAATGGTCCGCAAAGATGGTACTTCTACTATAGGAGGCATCTGCTATACAGGAATGGATCTTTTAAAAATATTTTTAAAGAAACTGCTGGAATATCCCTTTAAAGAATTTCATACAGATGAGGTGGCCCAGCTTGTGATCACCATGCATAAAACAGATGCAAGAGTTACGGATTGCCTGATGTACTGCGCTGATCATCTGAATATCCCCAGGGACCGGGTCCATGTGATCAGCCATACAGAAAGCTTTGCTTACTATGTTTTAAGCCAGAGAAAAGAACTTTGGAGCAATCAGGTAGGCTTATTTGAGTTATCAGAAGACAGGCTGTGTTATTATGAAATGAAGGTGCAAAGAGGCATGCGCCGCAACATGGTCCAGGCAGAAGCCCAGAACCAGGAGGAAGCCTTTGATCTGGATATTTTAAATTCTCCTTCCGGAAGTAAGCTGGCAGACCAGATCCTTTGTTCCTGTGGGGAAAAATTATTGGAGAAAAAGCTGTTTTCTACTGTATTTCTTACTGGAAAAGGTTTTGAACGCCAGGACTGGGCCACCGGCTTTATGAAGCTTGCCTGCAATCGCAGAAGAGTGTTTGTGGAAAATGTATTATTTTCCAAAGGAGCAGCTGTTAAAGCAGGTGACTATCTGGCACAGGGAACAGAATTCCCCTATGTGTTCGTCTGTGAAGGACGTTTAAAGGCAGAGGTAGCTTTAAAAGTGATGCGGGCCGGGAAAGAGATCTTGCTGGCAGTAGCTTCTTATGGGGACAACTGGTATGAGTCAAAAAGCTCACTGGAGCTTATTTTAGATGACCAGAAGGAAATCGAGTTTATCATTTCCCATCTGGATTCCAGAAAGAAGCGGATCGTTTCCGTGCCTCTTAGCGGATTTCCGGAGCGGCCAAGACGTACTACAAGGATCCAGATGAATATTGGATTTACTGATGAAAATACCATGGCAGTGGTGATCCGGGATAAAGGCTTTGGGGAATTGTTTCCAGCCAGTGATACAGTTATCAGACAAGAGGTGATCCTATGAGTTTATTGCTTTGCAGAAGGGAGAGAGTAAAACATCCCTTTTATATCGAAGTGCTGGGAATCCATATTTATTCCTCCCAGGAGCTTTGCTATGTGATCTATCATCACCCCTTATTAGTGATGAATGATTTTGCAGATGCCTCTTTGTTTTCCTTTATCAAAAATGAGCTGGGACTTGGTTTTTTAGCTGGTCGTATGGAAAAGCTGATAGAAGCAGGGGGAAAGCCGGAAGAGGCTTTATATCTTTTTCTTGCAGAATGTGATTATTACACGGAAAAAGAAGCCCAGAAGTTCAAGCAGACAGCAGCATCGTACAGGAATCTGCCGGAACATGCCTATGAAAAGGCAGTGGCTGATTATCTTTTTTCCAGAAAACAGTATGGAAGAGCGGTGCAGCGCTATAAAGGGCTTGTGGAAGCAGAGGAAAATAAAAAGAAAGAGAAAAACTTCTGGTCAGAAGTTTACCAGAACCTGGGTGCAGCTTATGTCCAGATGTTCCAGTTCCATAAGTCTTACAAGGCATACAATACTGCTTTTAAGTTAAATGAGGATCCCCGGATTTTGGAAAAGATTTATTTGCTTACCTGTTTTACTCCAGGTCTCTCTGTTGATGAAAGTTATGAATCATTATTTAAGCCGGAGCTTAAGGAAGAATGGAAGCAGAAATTAGCCCAGGCGGAGCTGACCGCAGGACAGGCAGAAGGTTTAAAAACGCTGCGTGCTATGTGGAAGCAGGATCCGGCAGGTCAGTTAGAGCGTGCAGGACGTCTGGTGGGAAAATGGAAAGATGAATACAGAGTTACACAGGGGTAAGAACCAGGAGGCATAAGATATAAAATGGCATTTCAGACAGCAAAGGAATACTTGGAAAAAAGAGGCTTTGGCCACAGGATAAAGGAGTTTGATGTCTCCAGTGCAACAGTAGAACTGGCAGCAGTGGCAGTAGGCTGCGAACCGGCCCACATTGCAAAAACACTGTCCTTTTTAACAGGAGAAGGACCGGTCCTTATTGTGGCAGCTGGAGATGCGAAGATCGACAATCACAAATATAAATCCTTTTTCGGTGTAAAAGCAAAAATGCTGACCGTAGAGCAGGTGGCAGAACTGATCGGCCATGAGGTTGGGGGTGTATGTCCTTACGGTATTAAAGAGGGCGTAAAGGTGTATTTAGATGAGTCTTTAAGGCACTTTGATGTAGTTTATCCTGCATGTGGAAGCAGCAACAGCGCTGTTAAGCTGTCTATCCCGGATCTGGAAAAGTCCTGTGACTTTGAACAGTGGGTGGATGTGTGCAAACTGCCTCAGTAACGGTGAACATGACCGTATTATGAAACTTTTCTCTTGACAAAACCAGAAAAAATACGTATGCTTGAAAACAGCAGTATAAAAAACGGTGATGAACAAGAGGAGTACATTTTTAAGACCCTCAGAGAAAGCGGCTCACTGGCTGAAAGGCCGCTTGGGAATACTTAAAAGTGGAAGGTAGCTTGTGAACCGGACAGGTGAGAAAGATACATTAGCCTGTTCCGTTGGCCCGCGTTAAGGGAGAGAGCAGGAAAGATTATGATATAGTTTAAGCTTTCGTGTTCCGTGAGATGACCGATGTGTGCTATGAAGATACTGGTCAGATCAAAGGTGGTACCGCGATACAGTCGCCCTTTGCTTCCCCTATGGGATGCAGAGGGCTTTTATTTTTTTAAAGGAGAATGCAGATGAAGGAACTGGAAAAGACCTACAATCCGGCGGAAATTGAAGACCGCCTCTATGACAAATGGCTGAAGGGAAAATATTTCCACGCAGAAGTAAACAGAAGCAAGAAACCATTTACCATTGTTATGCCGCCGCCAAATATTACCGGCCAGCTGCATATGGGACATGCACTGGATAATACCATGCAGGATATCCTGATCCGTTATAAGAGAATGCAGGGATACGAAGCATTATGGCAGCCAGGCACTGACCATGCAGCCATTGCAACGGAAGTTAAGGTTATTAACAAACTGAAAGAAGAAGGGATCAGCAAGGCTGACCTGGGAAGAGAAGGCTTTTTAAAGGAATGCTGGAAATGGAGAGATGAATACGGCACCCGTATTGTAAAGCAGCTCCACAAATTAGGCTCTTCCGCTGACTGGGACAGAGAACGTTTCACCATGGACGAAGGCTGCTCTGACGCAGTTCTGGAAGTTTTTATCAAATTATATGAAAAAGGATATATTTACAAAGGTTCCCGTATTGTAAACTGGTGTCCTGTATGTAAGACTTCTATTTCTGATGCAGAAGTAGAGCATGTAGAGCAGGAGGGAAATTTCTGGCACATTAACTATCCGGTAGTTGGAGAGCCAGGACGTTTTGTAGAGATCGCAACCACCAGACCTGAGACTTTGTTAGGTGATACTGCAGTTGCTGTTAATCCGGATGATGACCGTTACAAGGACATTGTTGGAAAGATGCTGGAACTGCCTTTAACCAACCGCCAGATTCCTGTTATTGCAGATGAGTATGTAGACAAGGAGTTTGGTACCGGCTGTGTTAAGATCACACCGGCCCATGATCCAAATGACTTTGAGGTTGGAAAGCGCCATAACTTAGAAGAGATCGTTATCTTAAATGATGACGCTACTATCAATGTGCCTGGACCATACTTCGGCATGGACCGTTATGAGGCAAGAAAAGCCATGGTAGCAGACCTGGACAAAATGGGCCTGTTAGTAAAGATCGTTCCTCATTCCCACAATGTAGGTACCCATGACCGCTGTAAGACTACAGTAGAGCCTATGGTAAAACAGCAGTGGTTTGTAAAAATGGACGAAATGGCTAAACCTGCCATTGAAGCTTTAAAGAACGGCCAGTTAAAATTCGTTCCGGAAAGCTTTGGAAAAACATATCTTCACTGGTTAGAGAACATCCGTGACTGGTGTATTTCCAGACAGTTATGGTGGGGCCACAGGATCCCTGCATATTACTGCCAGGACTGCGGCAATGTTGTAGTTGCAAAAGAAGCACCAGCTGTATGCCCGAAGTGCGGAAAGACTCATTTTAAACAGGATGAGGATACTCTGGATACCTGGTTCTCCTCTGCATTATGGCCATTCTCTACTCTTGGCTGGCCAAATAAGACAGAGGACCTGGATTATTTCTATCCCACAGATGTACTGGTAACAGGATATGATATTATCTTCTTCTGGGTGATCCGTATGGTATTCTCCGGTATTGAACAGACTGGCAAGTGCCCATTTAACACTGTTCTCATCCATGGTCTGGTAAGAGACTCCCAGGGACGTAAGATGAGCAAATCCCTTGGAAATGGTATCGATCCTCTGGAAGTTATTGACAAGTACGGTGCAGATGCGCTGCGTATGACCTTGATCACCGGCAATGCCCCTGGAAATGATATGCGTTTCTATTGGGAGCGTGTAGAAAACAGCCGCAACTTTGCAAATAAGGTATGGAATGCTTCCCGTTTCATTATGATGAATATTGAAAAGGCAGCTGATATTTCCGGTGTTACTGAAAAAGACCTGACACTGGCAGATAAGTGGATCCTTTCCAAGGTAAATGCACTGACTAAGGATGTAACAGAAAATCTGGATAAATATGAATTAGGTATCGCTCTTCAGAAGGTATATGACTTTATCTGGGAAGAGTTCTGCGACTGGTACATTGAAATGGTTAAACCAAGACTGTACAATGAAGAGGATGAGACTAAGGCCGCAGCTATCTGGACTTTAAAGAACGTACTGATCCAGGCATTAAAGCTGCTGCACCCATTTATGCCGTTTATCACAGAGGAGATCTTCTGTAATTTACAGGAAAAGGAAGAGACAATTATGCTTTCTGACTGGCCTGTATATAAGGAAGAGTGGGCATTTGAGGCAGAGCATGAGGCTACTGAAACTATTAAAGAGGCAGTAAGAGCCATCCGTAATGTGCGTACATCCATGAACGTTCCGCCAAGCAAGAAGGCAACTGTTTATGTAGTATCTGAGGATGATGCTGTATTAAAGATCTTTGAGAACAGCCGCAGTTTCTTCGCATTCTTAGGCTATGCCGGCGAAATCATCCTGCAGAAGGATAAAGTAGGCATTGGTGAGGATGCAGTTTCTGCAGTTATCCACAAGGCAGTTATCTACATGCCATTTGCAGAATTAGTAGACATTGAAAAAGAGATCCAGCGCTTAAAGGCAGAGGAAAAACGTCTGGAGGGCGAATTAAAGCGTTCTCATGCTATGCTTGGAAATGAGAAGTTTGTAAGCAAGGCTCCACAGGCCAAGATTGATGAAGAGAAGGCAAAACTGGAGAAATATACCCAGATGATGGATCAGGTAAAGATACGTCTGTCACAGCTTGAAAAGTAAGTTTAAGTTAATGAAAACGGCCCGGATGGCAGTCTATTTGCCCTTCGGACCGTTTTGCCAAGCAGAGAGGAATAGGGTATGGAAGCACAATGGGAAGGAAATCTTGATACGTTTGGCGGTTTTGCTCTTTCTTTTGATGGTCTGTGTCTACGGGATGATGGAAGCCGTTCCAGAAAGGTCTGGAATCTTTTAAGCTACCTTATTTTAAACAGAGAACGGGATCTGGGGGTGGCAGAGCTTTACCAGCTGCTGTGGCAGGATAAAGATGAGGAAAATCCTTATGGAGCCTTAAAAACACTGGTATTCCGCGTTCGCCGCCTGTTAGAAGAAGCCGGTTTCCCGGCAACGGCTATGGTACTTAGCAGTAAAGGCATTTACCGGTGGAATCCGCAGTTGTCCATGAAAGTGGATGGAGAAGAATTTGAACATTTAAGTAAGCTGTGTCTGGCAGAAGCGTTTGATATGGAAACAGGAAAAGAGCAGTGGAAAACTGCACTTTCTCTTTATAAAGGAGAATTTCTTCCAGGAGCCGGTGATGCTGCCTGGATGAAAGAAAAAAGAGAGTTTTACAGTGGCCTTTATAAAAGGCTGGTGCGTAAAGTGTGTCTATGGCTTCTTGAAACAAGGCAGTATAAAGAGGCAGAACAGATCGCAGATGCAGGTTTAAGTCTTTATGAATACCAGGAAGAATTTGAAGGCTGCAAGATCTTAGCTCTTTACTACATGGGACAGGTGGAAGCCGCTTTAAACCGGTATCTTATGGCAATGGACAAATTTTATAAGGAACACCAGCTTACACCTTCTGATCAATTTAAGGAATTGTACCATCTGGTAAGCACCAGTCATTTAGAAGAGCCAAAATCATTTGAGGATATTGCTGCAGAATTATCAGAGCCGGAAATCCCAACAGAGAAACAGACAGAGAACCGTTTCGGGGCTTATGAATGTGAGTATTCAGTCTTTAAACGTCTGTTCTGGCTGGAACGCAGGGCAGTGGCCAGAAGCGGCGAGTCCGTATATTTGTGTTTGTTGAGTATAGAATGGCCAGATGGCAGAAAAATGAAGGCGGATGTGTTAGGCAGGGCTGCAGAGCGGATGAAGATGGTGATCCAGGGTTCCCTGCGGGCCAGTGATATTTTCTCCCGTTATAGTGTGAGCCAGTATGTTGTACTTATCCCTGCTGCGACCTACGAAAACTGTGAGGCAGTGATGGAGCGGATCACGCGGGCCTTTAACAAAGGGTATGTGCGCAAAGATGTGGCTGCAGTAAGCCGGATCACAGCGGTTTTTCCTGCGGACCGCGAATGCTTTTGACCTCTCTGATACTGAATTGCTACGTGCATTGCACTCCCGCAATATAAAAAATTTACATAGGATTAATTAAAATGAAATTGAAAAATGCATTGATATTACTTTTGACAGCTACCATCTGGGGTGTTGCATTTGTTGCCCAGAGTGTAGGAATGGATTATGTACAGCCTTTTACTTTTAATGGGGTGCGAAGCATCATCGGCGGTCTTGTGCTTATCCCTGTGATCTTTGTCCTGGATAGAAAGAAGAAGGCAGAAGAAAAAGATTATAAGGCACCAGGCGACAGAAAAACGCTGATCTTAGGCGGTATCTGCTGTGGTGTTGCTCTTGGTATTGCAACTAATTTACAGCAGTTTGGTGTAATGTATACAAGTGTGGGAAAGGTTGGCTTTATTACTGCCTGCTACATTATCATTGTGCCGGTTTTAAGCTTGTTTTTAGGTAAAAAATGCAGTCCGGCTGTTGCAGGAGCAGTTGTTCTTGCTGTTGCAGGTCTTTACCTGCTTTGCATGTCAGGAAGTGAACGGGGGATCCAGAAGGGTGATTTCCTTGTTATGATCTGTTCCTTTATTTTCTCTATCCATATTATGATCATTGACTATTTTTCACCGGCAGTAGACGGAGTGAAAATGTCCTGCATCCAGTTTTTGGTAAGTGGTGCTATTTCACTGGTAGGTATGCTGATCTTTGAAGAACCGCACATTACACAGATCCTTATAGCATGGAAGCCTATTCTTTATGCAGGTGTTATGTCCTGTGGCGTGGGATATACCTTACAGATCGTAGGACAGAAGGGGGTCGATCCAGCCAGTGCTTCTTTGATCTTAAGTCTGGAGTCCAGCATTTCTGTACTTGCAGGCTGGCTGCTCTTAGGACAGAAGATGACAGGAAGAGAGATCCTTGGCTGTGTTCTTATGTTTTTAGCTATTGTGCTGGCACAGGCGCCGGACGTTATTTTAAGTCGAAAAAACGGGGGAAGATAGAGTTGCGGACCCTGTAAAATTCGTATACTATGGAAGAGGATCCTGTTTTGTAAATATGATTCTGGAAAGGACTTGGAAAAATATGGAAGAGACAGGTGCGAAAGATTATCTGGACCAGCTTCCTATGTGGGCCAATAAGAAAAACTCTTTAAAAGATATCAGGGTATTTTTAGACCGCATGGGGGCACCGGACAGAAAGATCCCGGCAGTCCATGTAGCGGGAACCAATGGAAAAGGTTCTGTATGTGCTTTTATGACCTCTGTATTAAAAAAAGCCGGTTTTCGTACAGGAACCTTTATTTCTCCTCATCTGGTGGAAATCCGGGAACGTTTTCTCATAAATGGGGAGCTGGTGGAAAACGGGATTTTTGAAGAGGCTTTCAGGGAAGTAAAAAAAGCGGCAGAGGCTATGATGAAAGAAGGTTTTTGTCATCCTACTTTTTTTGAGTTCCTTTTTTATATGGCAATGGTGATCTTTGCAAAAGAAAAGGTAGATGTGATGGTCATAGAGACTGGTCTTGGAGGCCGTCTGGATGCTACTAATGTGCTGGAAAAACCGGCAGTCTGTGTGATCACTTCAATCAGCAAAGATCATATGCAGTATCTGGGTACCACCATTCCTGAGATTGCAGGGGAGAAGGCTGGTATCATTAAAGCCGGTGTGCCTGTGGTATTTGATGATTCAGATGCAGAGGCTGGGGCAGTGATACGCAACAGGGCAAAGAAGATGAATGCACAGTGTTTTCCGGTGTCGGATCTTCTTTATGAGGCAGTGAATGGTGCCAAAGAGGGAAGTGACTGCCTTTGTCTTAAAGAAAAAGAAGATTATGGACAGGCTTCTGGTCTTGACTGTTCAGAACTTGTTTTTATTGTTCCTTTTGAAGCACCTTATCAGGCTCAGAATGCATTTCTTGCTGTGACAGCTCTCCGGGTTTTACGAACATACGGCGGTATTTTTGAAAGGTTGGCGGATGAGGTGATCCGGGATGGGATCAGGGAAGCACGCTGGCCTGGAAGAATGGAAAGAGCAGCTGAAAATATTTATCTGGACGGAGCACACAATCCGGGGGGGATCGCAGCTTTTATCCAGGCAGCAGGAAAGATCCAGGAAAGAACCGGTACGCACCACCTGCTTCCGCTGCACGCGCCATCTCTGTGATGTCTGTGACATTCGGA
>OGWS01002202.1_pt1 | contig 12788 bp, 9 predicted proteins | sample 1576111 | NCBI WGS metagenome assembly OGWS01 (sample SAMEA3541534, study PRJEB24748) | human gut metagenome | biome: human gut; feature: human-associated habitat; material: faeces | place: China | collected 2012
TATGAAACGAAAAGCATTTCTGGCAGCTTTTCCCCACACGATCCCGATTTTTGCCGGGTTCTGGTTTCTGGGTATGGCATATGGCATTTACATGCATGTGTCTGGGTTTGGATTCTGGTATCCGCTCATCATGAGCATGACGATCTTCGGCGGGAGTCTGGAATTCCTTGCGGTAAATATGCTGCCGGGTGCCGTCTTCAGCATGCTGGTGGTGTATTGTTTAAGAAATGTGAAATTTACTGGAGACAGTTATGGCTTGCCGGAAATCATTTCGATTGTACTTACGGTACTGCTTCATTTGAAATGGAGAAATATGCTCGTATCCATTGCAGCCGGGACGGCGTGCTATATGGTGCTGGTGCAGATGGTATTCTAAAATTTGAAAGAGGGGAAAACGCTTATGGATCATTTTCAGTTACACTCCGAGTATCAGCCTACCGGCGACCAGCCGCAGGCCATTGCCGAGCTTGTAGAAGGCTTCAAAGAGGGAAATCAATTCGAGACACTGCTGGGTGTGACGGGTTCTGGAAAGACCTTTACGATGGCGAATGTCATTCAGGCATTGAACAAGCCAACGCTCATCATTGCCCACAATAAGACGCTGGCGGCGCAGCTTTACGGGGAAATGAAGGAATTTTTCCCAGAGAATGCCGTAGAATATTTTGTATCTTATTACGATTATTATCAGCCGGAGGCCTACGTTCCGTCCACGGACACTTACATTGAAAAGGATTCCGCCATCAACGACGAGATCGATAAGCTGCGGCATTCCGCGACTGCGGCACTTTCCGAGCGGAAGGATGTCATCATTGTGGCATCGGTTTCCTGTATCTACGGTCTTGGTTCCCCGATTGATTACCAGGAGATGGTGATCTCCCTGCGTCCGGGCATGGAAAAAGACCGGGATGAGGTCATCCGCAAGCTGATCGATATTCAGTATACCAGAAACGACATGGATTTTCACCGCGGTACGTTCCGCGTGCGGGGCGATGTACTGGAAATCTTTCCGGCCTATTCTGACAGTGCGGCATACCGGGTCGAGTTTTTTGGAGATGAGATCGACCGCATCGTGGAGATCGACACGCTGACCGGAGAGGCAAAGCTGCAGTTAAACCACATTGCCATCTTCCCGGCATCCCATTATGTTGTGCCGAAAGAGAAGATGCAGCTTGCCACGGAAAATATTCTGGAGGAACTGAAAGAGCGTGTGGCTTTCTTTAAAAGCGAAGATAAGCTGCTGGAAGCACAGCGCATTTCGGAGCGGACGAACTTCGACGTGGAGATGATGCGGGAAACGGGTTTTTGTTCCGGCATCGAGAACTATTCCCGGCACCTGACGTTTGGAAAACCGGGAGAGCCACCGTGGACGCTGATCGATTATTTCCCGGATGATTTTCTCATCATTGTGGATGAGTCTCACATCACGCTGCCGCAGGTGCGCGGTATGTATGCAGGGGATCGCTCGCGAAAGACCACGCTGGTGGATTATGGGTTCCGCCTGCCATCGGCGCTCGACAACCGTCCGCTGAATTTTACAGAGTTTGAGAGCAAGATCGACCAGATGATGTTTGTCTCTGCAACACCCGGTCCTTACGAGGCAGAGCATGAGCTCCTCAGGGCAGAGCAGATCATCCGTCCGACCGGACTTTTGGATCCGGAAATCTCTGTCCGACCGGTAGAAGGGCAGATCGATGACCTGGTGGGCGAGGTCAACAAAGAGGTGGCAGCACACCACAAGGTGCTGATCACGACGCTGACCAAGCGTATGGCAGAGGACTTGACGGATTACATGAAAGAAATTGGAATCCGGGTCAAGTACCTGCATTCCGATATCGACACGCTGGAGCGCGCGGAGATCATCCGCGATATGCGTCTGGATGTGTTTGATGTGCTGGTCGGTATCAACCTGCTGCGAGAGGGTCTGGATATTCCAGAGATCACCCTGGTGGCGATCCTCGACGCGGATAAGGAAGGCTTCCTACGATCGGAAACTTCGCTCATTCAGACGATTGGCCGTGCGGCGCGAAACGCCGAAGGACATGTCATTATGTATGCGGATACGATCACCGATTCCATGCGGGTGGCAATCGAGGAGACGAACCGCCGCCGCCAGATCCAGCAGGCGTACAACGAGGAACATGGCATAACTCCGACCACCATCAAGAAAGCAGTGCGGGACCTGATCGCAATCTCCAAGGCTGCGGAAAAGGATCCTTCGGCAGATGAAAAGGATCTGGAGTCCATGAGCGCCAAGGAACTGAACAAGCTGGTAAAAGAAATCCAGAAGAAGATGCATCAGGCCGCTGCGGAATTAAACTTCGAGGAGGCGGCTGTGCTGCGTGATCGGATGCTGGAAGTGAAGAAAGCGCTGTTGGAACTGGAGTCTTAAAAATATACCCTTATTGACAAAATTTATCAATAAGGGTATATTTTTATGTACTGGTTACTAATAGCTAACTATAAGGAGTTGTTTTCTATGAAATTGAGTGAAGGAATGATCGGTCACACCTACCGTGTAAACAGTGTGGCTGTAAATGAGACGATTACCAGACGTCTGGAGGCACTCGGAGTCAACAGCATGACACCGGTAACTCTTTTAAATAAGAAAGGAAGTGGTTCCGTGATCTTTAAGGTGCGCGGCACAAGACTGGCTGTGGGTAAGCGCATCAGTGACGGGATCGAGATTTCAGAAATGGAGGAGCGCAGCCATGACTGAGATGCAGCAGAACAAAAATAAGGCAGAACAGCCGGAAAATACAAAGGAGAAAAGCGCGAACCAGTCTGGCAAAAAAACAGACAACCGCGAAATCCGCGTTGGCTTCGTAGGAAACCCAAATTGCGGAAAAACGACGCTTTTTAATGCGTTTACCGGTGCGAACCTGAAAGTGGCAAACTGGCCCGGTGTTACCGTAGAGCGTGTGGAGGGCCGCACCAATTATAAGGGAAGACCGATCAAGGTCATTGACCTTCCGGGTATTTACAGCCTAACCTCCTACACGATCGAGGAGATCGTAACCAGACGCTGTATTGAGGAAGGCGAGGTCGACGTCATCATCAACGTGGTGGACGCATCTTCCCTGGAGCGAAATCTCTACTTAACCTTACAGCTTCTGGAACTGAAAAAGCCGGTTATTCTGGCGCTGAACATGATGGATATCGTGGAAGAGCGCGGCATGGAGATCGACCTGCACCGTCTTCCAGAGATGCTGGGCGGAATCCCGGTTGTCCCGGTTTCTGCAAGAAAACGTACCGGACTGGATGTCCTGATGCACGCAGTGGTCCATCATTATGAAGAGGGACCGCAGGGCATCGTAGTGCATTACGATCAGGAAATCGAAGAAAAGATCACGCAGATCGAAACCATCCTGCGGGCAAAATACGGCGATATGGAAAACATGCGCTGGCATGCCGTAAAGCTTCTGGAGCAGGACCCGGAGGTCATGAAAGACCATCCGGTGGATATCAGCCATATCGCAGGGAAAAACTACGAAAAAGATATCATCAACGAGAAGTATAATTATATCGAAGAGGTCATGGAAGAATGTATGGTGGGCCGGGACGAAAAATCGGCATCGACAGACCGCATCGATTCGTGGCTGACACATCCGGTGTTTGGTGTTCCAATCTTTCTCGGAATTATGGCGCTGGTGTTCTTCTTAACCTTTACTGTGGGAGATTTCTTAAAGGGCTATTTTGAGATTGGACTGGAATGGTTTTCCGGGGCACTTCTGGCGGCTATGCAGCATGTAGATGCTTCAGACTGGCTGATCTCTCTGGTAGTCGATGGTATTGTAGCCGGTGTGGGCGGTATCCTGACCTTCCTGCCGAACATTTTCATCCTGTTTCTGGCACTGGCATTTCTGGAAGACAGCGGATATATGGCACGCGTTGCCTATGTCATGAATGAGATCATGGGTCGTGTCGGACTGTCCGGCAAGGCATTTCTTCCGATGCTTCTTGGTTTTGGCTGTACCGTTCCGGCAGTCATGGCGACCAGGGCGCTGGCGACAGAGCGTGACCGCCGCCGCACGATCCTGATCACCCCGTTTATGTCCTGCTCCGCAAGGCTTCCGATCTATGTGCTGTTTGCAGAGATGTTTTTTAAGGAGCATGCGATGTTAGCGGCGTATTCCCTGTATGTGATCGGTCTCATTGTGGCGATCACGATTGCTTTTATCCTTCATAAGCATGAGAAGAATAAGGATGAGGATACGCTTCTGATCGAGCTTCCGGAGTACAAGACCCCGAATGCCAGAACTGTGGCAATCTATGTATGGGATAAGGTAAAGGATTATCTGACAAAAGCCGGAACTACGATCTTTGTGGCATCCATCGTGCTCTGGTTTGTATTGAATTTTGGCATTCACGGTTACGAGACCGATGTAACGCAGAGCTTTGCGGCAGCAATCGGACGGCTGTTGGTTCCAATCTTAAAACCGGCGGGACTTGGCACCTGGCAGATCGCGGTAGCGCTGATCTCCGGACTTTCCGCAAAAGAGGTGGTGGTATCCAGCTTTTCCGTATTGTATGGAATCAGCAATATCAACTCTGCCGCCGGAATGGCAGAGCTGTCTAAGGTGCTTGGAATTGCCGGGTTTGGTATGGCGAATGCCTATGCACTTTTGGTATTTTGTCTTTTGTATTCCCCGTGCGTGGCTGCAGTGGGAACCATCCGGCGTGAGACAAGATCCTTAAAATTTACAATCCGGATGGTATTGTTCCAGATCGTTCTGGCGTGGTGCTTTGCCGTGATCATTTACCAGGTCGGAAGCCGGATCTTCTAAAATATCTCAATGACGGAGCAGATGCGTCAGACAGAGACATCCGGAAAGGCGAAATGAATCGAAATGCATCAGGACAGCGCGGATGTCCCAACCAGTTTTGGTGCGTTGGAAACGACCTTTAGGCTTCCATCTTTCCGGCTGAACAGGTAAACCTGATTGGAAAGCTGTTCCTCCGGAGAAACCTCCTGGCGGTTGATGGAGGTAACCATAGAACTAAGATCCTCAAAAGAAGAGTGTTCCAGATTTGGAGTGAGAAGGACTTCGTGGACACTGGATGGCAGAAGAATCAGATCTGCCTGAAGGTGTTCTGCGAAGTCCTTCAGTACGTTCTGGTAGACCATACAGCTGGCACCATAGAGTCCGTTGCTGTTGCTGAGCACATAAAGCGGTGCAGTATCGTCGGATTCCAGCAGTTCCTGGATCAGTTCCGGATCATAATGTTCTCCCATATTTTTCTTTGCGATCTCCTGGAGCAGATCGGTCATACTCTGAATCTGTGCCGGATATTCCAGCGGAGTATTGCGGCTTGCCGCTTCCCAGAGATCCTGTACGGTTACATCCCAGCGGTTCATATGTTCATTGTGGATGAGGGCGGTCATCTGGCCGGCCTCGTTGCGTTCCAGGGAGACAAAAAATACAATGGAAAGATCAAGATAAGGAAGATGGGGAAGATCGTTTAAGAGAATCTGGTTCGATGCCGTGTGGATGACACGGAACATGATCCGGGAGCAGAGACTGGAAAAGTGTTCCAGGGAATCGGACTGCAGAAAAGCCGGGGACGGGGTTGCACGGTAAAGCCTCAGGATATCGTGTACGATTTCGTGAATGTCGGTTCCGCGGCAGAATTGTTCGTAATAAGGATTGAGATAGATGGTTGGTGCAACGCAGCAGCCTGGACTCTGGATCGTCAGACCGTCGAGGGTGACACCGTTGTTTTTGGGGAGCGGGCGAAGGGTAAACTGATAGGAATCACCCAGGGCTTCCTGAAGTTTATTGGTTACAGTTTCCAGAAATGTTTCATATACCATAAAATACCTCCAAATGAATACAAATAAAATAAAGTAAAAATACGAAAAAAAATACGTAAAAATATAGGTTCACAATAAAAATGGGAATTCCATAAAACAGACACAAGAAGATATTTTTGAAATAAAGATTTTATTATGAATTGACGGAATGTATGGTTTCATTATACTGGATGTACGCGCAGATAGCAAGAGAAAATTAAGAAAACATTTTCTTGTGAGGAAGCACAAAACAGGGTAGAATAAAACTGTATGAAATAAAAATATACGAAATAAATTAAGGAAATTACGGATCTATGAATCACATCATAAAACGAATTGCAATTTTGTCTGGAGTATTTGCGGCGGCGCTCGGCGTCTTTTTTTTCGCAAATAACCGGTGGAACAGCGGTCAGGACCAGGCCGTATATATGGATATGGAATCTGCAACGCTCCCGGGCATTACCATGCAGATGGCGGGACGCAGCATGAACCGGCTTTACGGATACCGTCAGGAGATGAATACGGCAGCAGCAGGAGAGACACTGACCATTCTGCCGGAGGACCGGGCACTGAATATACAGATTAGCGGAGGCGGTGTTACCGGCATCCATTATGAAATCCGCAGCATGGACCGGGAACGTCTGGTAGAAAAGACGGATCTGACAGACTGGCAGCAGACGGAGAACGGAATTCTTGCAGCGCTGCCCATCCAGAATCTGCTTACAAAGGAACGGGAATATCAGCTGAAAATCCAGCTGGATACCGAAAATTTCGGACCGGTGTATTATTATACCCGGATTCTCTGGACCGATGCAGCAGAACATGCCAGCGACATGATCAATCTGGCAGCAGATTTTTCCACGAAAACGTTTGACTATGAGCAGGCAAGGAGTCTGACCACGTATCTGGAAACCAGCCCGTCGGAGGATAATACGACATTTGGCTATACCTCCATCCATTCCAGTTTTTCCCAGCTGACATGGGGAAAGCTTGGCATGCAGCCACAGGGAAATGTGGAAATCCGGCTAAAGGAATTAGATGGAGTGATGTGCAGCGTCCAGCTGTCCTATCAGGCCAAACGCCAGGGAGAAGGGGGCGAGGAAACGTACGAGGTGGAAGAAAATTTCACCATGAAGTGGAACGAACTGCGTATTTATCTGATGCAGTATGACCGCACCGTGAATCAGATTTTTGCCGGGGACCGGAGCGAGTATTCCGGAAAACGGATTCTGCTTGGCATCACCGGGGACGATCGGGTGGAAGCGGTAAAGAGCGCAGGCGGAAACGTTACGGCATATCGTGTGAACCGGGACCTGTGGAGCTACGCGTCTGCAGACCGGCGCGCGGTGAAGGTATTTTCTTTCCGGGATGATGACAGTACAGACGTACGGAGTAACTATGACCATCATGATATAAAAATATTGTCGGTAAATGACAATGGCGATGTGGATTTTCTGGTATATGGCTACATGAACCGTGGAAATCATGAAGGGGAAAATGGAATTGTGGGATATCATTACACCTCGGCAGGAAATGCCCTGGAGGAGCGCTATTTTATTCCATATTCCGGGTCCTATGAACAGCTGGAATCCGATCTTGATCAGCTGGCGAGCCAGACGGAAAGTGGAATGCTCTACCTCTACGTAGACCACGCGATCTACGGCATTGACATGAACAGCCGCGAAAATATGGTGTTGGCAGATTCTCTGGTGGAAGGAACCTTTGCAGTGAGCAGTGACAAAAAGAGGATCGCCTGGCAGGAAGACAGCCTTTACGAATCCCAGACGCTTTACCTGATGGATTTGGAGACTGGTGAGACTCGCGATATCCGGGCTGGTGACGGAGAATATGTCCGGACACTTGGATTTGTGGGAAGAGATCTGGTATATGGGACAGCCCGGGCAGAGGATACCTGGCAGGTGAATGGACGTACAGAGAATCTTCCTATGTATAATGTCCGCATCATCAACGACCAGATGCAGGAAGAAACCAGCTACGAGAAGAACGGATCCTATATTTCTGAGGTTACGGTAGACGAGAGCCGCATCCACCTGAAACGGGTTGTAAAAACCGGAGCGCACAGTTATGCGGAGAGTCCGGAAGATACCATCGTCTGCAATGCAGAACTCGAGAACAGCAAACTGGATGGCATTGGCTGGTTCGCATCGCCGGAAAAAGAACGGGTTTATTTTGTTCAGCTGGATGATGAAATAAAGAATGGACGAAGCATCCGGATGCAGGCCCCGAAGCGGGTAAGCTATGAACAGTCTGACCGGCTGGATTTAAAGTCCAACTATCAGCTGCCGGATATGGAATTTTATGCGTATGGAAACGGACATCTTCTAAAAGTGACCACGGATTTTTCCGAGGCACTGCAGCTTGCCTATGATCAGATGGGCTTTGTGACCGATGAAAACCGCAATATCTTGTGGAACCGCGTAAAACGTGGAAATATCCGGAATATCCGGGATGTACAGTCTGCGTTTGCACCGCTGGCCCGTCATCTGGATAGCTTTACGGAAAGTACGGTTTATGAAACAGAAAAGCTGGCAGTTCTGGATGCCCGCGGAAGCAGTCTTATGCAGATGCTGTATTTCATCGACCAGGGAATCCCGTTGGCGGCTTATACCGGAGAGGGACAGTATCTGATCCTTTGCGGGTTTGACCAGTACAACGTCACCGTGTACAATCCACAGACTGGAGAATTATATAAAGCAGGTCTCAATGACAGTACTGAATTTTTCCGGGTCCGCGGCAATGATTTTATCTGTGCAGTAAATCTGCCTTAGACTGCGTGGCACCGGCAAAATCCATTTCTGCCTGCGCCATGCAAAACAGCAGCACAGGCCTGTCCTGGTTTTACTTTACAAAATCGGAATCTGTGGTATAATCATAAAGATTTAATAGAATTGTAAAGGTTTACTTTTAATATAGAGGTGTGTAATGAATCAGTATATTATGAAAGGCGGCAGTCCACTGGTTGGAGATGTTGTGATCAGCGGAGCAAAGAATGCCGCGCTTGGCATTCTGGCAGCTTCCATTATGACAGATGAAGACGTGATCATTGAAAATCTTCCGGATGTGCGGGATATCAACGTGCTTCTGGAGGCGATCCAGGAGATTGGTGCCCGTGTAGACCGGATGGACCGCCATACGGTCAAGATCAACGGTTCTACGATCCGTGAAGTTTCGGTGGATGACGAGTATATCCGCCGCATTCGTGCGTCCTATTATTTCATTGGTGCGCTGCTCGGCAAGTATAAGAGTGCGCAGGTTCCGCTTCCGGGCGGCTGCGATATCGGAAGCAGACCGATCGACCAGCATTTAAAAGGCTTCCGTGCATTGGGCGCCAAGATCGAAATTGCATGCGGAGCCGTTCATGCACATGCGATCGATCTGGTAGGTGCACATATTTATCTGGACATGGTTTCTGTTGGTGCGACTATCAATATCATGATGGCGGCTGCCATGGCAGAAGGCATGACGATCATTGAAAATGCAGCAAAGGAACCGCATGTTGTAGATGTTGCAAACTTCTTAAACAGCATGGGTGCAAATATCAAGGGAGCCGGAACGGATGTCATCCGTATCCGCGGTGTCAGAACGCTGCATGGAACCGATTATTCCATCATTCCGGACCAGATCGAGGCCGGAACATTTATGTGTGCGGCAGCAGTAACCCGCGGTGACATCACGGTAAAGAACGTAATCCCGAAACACCTGGAAGCCATTTCTGCAAAGCTGCTTGAAATCGGCTGCGAAGTCATCGAGGGCGATGACGAGGTGCGTGTGGTAGGAAGACCGAAGCAGTGTTCTACCAATATCAAAACACTGCCGTATCCGGGCTTCCCGACCGATATGCAGCCGCAGATGGCAGTTACCCTGGCATTGGCGGAAGGCACCAGTATGATCACAGAGAGCATTTTTGAGAACCGCTTCAAATATGTGGACGAACTGGCTCGTATGGGTGGAAACATCAAAGTGGAGGGCAATGTGGCTGTCATCGATGGGGTAAAAGGATTCACCGGTGCCCGTGTGGAGTCACCGGACCTGCGTGCCGGCGCAGCCCTGGTGCTTGCAGGTCTGTCTGCGAGCGGCTTTACCGTAGTCGATGAGATCGGTTATATCCAGCGTGGTTACGAGAAATTCGAAGAAAAACTCCAGGCCCTTGGAGCCGATATTGAAATGGTAGATTCCGAGAAAGAAGCACAGAAGTTCCGTTTAAAGACAGGCTGATGAAAGAATTTACGCAATTTGGTAAGAATTGTAAACAAATCGTTAAATCCTGTATGGAATTTGTCATGTTCTGGACACAATCTGTACACGTTTTTCCTGTATCCTATAAGTAATCAAACAGATGACGTGACTGAAAAGAATAAAAACAGTTGCAGAAGAGCCGTAGCAATACAGAGAGAAGATTTAGAAAAATGTGTAAAAGGAGGAATCAACATGAAGTTATGGAAAAAAGAACTGGCTGCTTTCGCAGGTGTGGCATTACTTACTGCACTGGCAGCAGGAACCGCGTTTGCGGCAGAGAGCCGTACGAAAATTACAAGTGTCAGCCTTACGATCGATTCTGATATTGCAGTAGGTGACAGCGGCGGAAGCGTTACCGCTACCGCAAACGGAAGCAATTATGACGTTACCGATGTCGACATTGTAAATGATGACGGTGAGTGGGTAGACGGAGATGTACCGAGAGTCGAGATTACCATGGAGGCAGACAGCGATTACTATTTCGCTTCCATGAGCAAAGCAAAGGTTACATTAAAAGGCGACAAGGCAACCTATGTTTCATCCAGAAGAGAAGATTCCAGCTCCACATTGATCGTTACCGTAAAGCTTGCCGATCTGGAAGGTACCATGGAGATTGATGACGTGTCCTGGCAGAATGATAATTCCACCGTTGCAACCTGGGAAACCACTTCAGGCGCAGTAAGCTATCAGGTGCGCTTATACCGCGGCAGCAGCTCTGTGGGAAGTGCAGTAAGTACCAGCAGCGAGTATTATAACTTTGTTTCCAGCATCACCAGAGAAGGTGAGTATTACTTCAAGGTACGTGCAGTCAACAGCAACAACAAAAAAGGCGACTGGTACGAATCCGATTACATTTATGTAGACGAAGATATGCTTGCGCGCATCAAAGCTGGTGAGTTTAACAACGTAACCAATAATTCCGGAAGCACCGCGAATGCTCCTGGAAACACACAGCAGCAGGCTTCCTGGATCAAAGACAACGTAGGCTGGTGGTACCGTTACGCAAATGGTTCCTACCCGACCAATGGCTGGCTTCAGATCAACGGACAGTGGTATTGCTTTGACAGCGTAGGCTATATGCGCACTGGCTGGATTCGGGCAGGCGACGGCAAGTATTACTACTGTGACCTGACCAACGGTAATATGCTGACCAACACCTGGACTCCGGATAACTACTATGTAGATGCATCTGGTGCATGGGTACAGGGCAGAACCCGCTAAGCGAAAATTTTAAAATCATTTTGGGATCGCGTCATGGACGCGGTCCTTTTTTGGCTGCCGGGAATGCAGCGTCTGCAGAAAGCGCAGTTTCTCTATTTTTTCTCATTTATGCAAATATCCTGAGAACCCCCTTGACAAGCCTATAGGTATCTGTTAAGATATGACACACAGTTATGATGATAATTGCGCCTAACTGACAACTGAAAAGTGCGTAATCCCTTATTCAGAGTGATGGAGATACAAAGGATCTGTGAAGTCACGGCAACCCCTCACGAAATGCCACTGGCAGGAGCGTGCGGAAGGTGCCAACCTGAGCGAGAAATCGAGCAATAAGAGGATTTGATCGAATCAGAAATCAAGTCCGCAGCGTTGCTACGGACTTTTCTTTTGTTTTCATTTACTATTATTCTAAGGAGGATTTTCATGGAAAAGTTACTGTTTACTTCCGAGTCCGTTACTGAGGGACATCCGGACAAAATGTGCGATGCAATCTCTGACGCGATCCTGGATGCGCTGATGGAAAAAGACCCGATGAGCCGTGTAGCATGCGAGACCTGCACCACCACCGGTCTGGTTATGGTTATGGGTGAGATCACCACCAATGCTTATGTGGACATTCAGAAGATTGTGCGTGAGACCGTTCGCGAGATTGGTTATGACCGTGCAAAATATGGTTTCGACTGCGATACCTGTGGTGTGATCGTGGCACTGGACGAGCAGTCCAAGGATATCGCACTTGGCGTAGATACCGCACTGGAGAAAAAAGAAAACACCATGGATGATGATGCACTGGATGCCATTGGTGCAGGTGACCAGGGTATGATGTTTGGTTTCGCAACCAACGAGACTGAGGAGTACATGCCGTACCCGATCGCACTGGCTCACAAGCTGGCTCGTCAGCTGACCAAGGTTCGTAAGGACGGAACTCTTCGTTACCTTCGTCCGGATGGAAAGACCCAGGTTACCGTAGAGTACGATGAGAACGGTAAGCCGAAGCGTCTGGATGCAGTCGTTCTTTCTACCCAGCACGACGAGGAAGTAACCCAGGAGCAGATCCACGCAGATATCAAGAAGTATGTATTTGATGAGATCCTTCCGGCAGATATGGTAGATGCAGAAACCAAATTCTTCATCAACCCGACCGGACGTTTCGTAATCGGCGGACCGCACGGAGACAGCGGACTGACCGGACGTAAGATCATCGTAGACACCTACGGCGGATACGCACGTCACGGCGGCGGCGCATTCTCCGGTAAGGACTGCACCAAGGTAGACCGTTCCGCAGCATACGCAGCACGTTATGTTGCAAAGAACATCGTAGCAGCAGGACTGGCTGACAAGTGCGAGATCCAGCTTTCCTACGCGATCGGTGTAGCACATCCGACCTCCATTATGGTAGATACCTTCGGAACCGGCAAGCTCTCCAACGAGAAGCTGGTTGAGATGATCCGTGAGAACTTCGACTTAAGACCGGCTGGTATCATCAAGATGCTGGATCTGCGCCGTCCGATCTACAAGC